>Ga0247741_1000897_pt1 | contig 16352 bp, 12 predicted proteins | sample UWRJL213509R2_FD_180945 | JGI IMG/M metagenome (GOLD analysis project Ga0247741, IMG submission 180945) | Plant litter microbial communities from Arlington Agricultural Research Station in Wisconsin, United States - UWRJ-L213-509R-2 | ecosystem: Environmental > Terrestrial > Plant litter >... | reverse complement strand
CACATGTCCACCAGATCCACCAGAAATCCACCAGATCCACCAGAAATCCACCAGATCCACCAGAAATCCACCAGAAGTTCACCACAATCCACCAGAAATCCACTGGATCCACCGGATATATTTGTAGTCTTTTAATTACTATAATGTAGTCGTGTTGAATCCACCGGAAATCCACCGGAATCCACCGGATCCACCGGATTCCGGTGGTTAAGCGAGGTGGAGAGTAAAGAACTCCGTCCATGACATGTGATGCAATAGGATTGGTATCATGGGCTTGCAATAAGATAGAAGAAGGTGAGGTCCAAGAAATACGATAGGAGAATTTGGAGAAGAGAAATGTTGGAATAATACTGAAATGGTGAGGTGACAATGCAATGGAGGTCCGACAAGACATAGAGGAATTAAAGCGAGAAAAACATTAGACTTTGGAGAAGAAGCGGTGTCAGTGCTATGTTTGTTTAGCTTGGGTTTACTGGAACTTTTACTAGTTTGTGATATTCCAATATATTTGAGGGATTTATGTTTTCCAAAAGTCTTGTTATAATATATATAAAGAGTAGCTCTACTCTGTGGGGCTCACTTTATAAATGAGATGAGACAACAAGACAACTGAGACAACTGAGACTGGTTGAGACAACTGGAACAATAGAAACAACTGGGATGATAGAGACGATTGAGACTGGTTGAGACGACTGAACAATAGAAAACACTAAATCGGAGTTCAACTGATTATAAGATAGAAACTAGGTAGATTGATGCCAAGATAGGCCTAAACAATGCTATTACCTGTCTTGTATTTTGGTCAGCTATTTATACTACAGGATCTGTGGCTGTGCTAAAAGAAGACCATATGCTACGTATCTAAAAATTACACTTGCTTACTAAGTGGGGGTGCACAATTCCCTATAGCGGTGTGTCATGTCACATGTGGTAACAGGTGAGACATAGCCTAAAAGTTGAGACAACGCTCTTGCCCCTTCCATATTGGAAATTTTACTTTGAAAAGCATGTAATTATATATAATAGAATATTATAAACAAGCTTATGTAGCCAGATTTTTTAAATATGTCAAATAAATCTTGCAAATCTGTAATCACCTTCAAATCCCTGCCAAATTGGGTGTGATTTCTTAAAACATAAATAGCTCTTCAATGGCAACATCTACTGACTAGCTTCATAGATAAAATTTGATCCAAGAGTGAATTTAAAGGCCGTAATAAGAGTGGATTTTTTAAATTTAGTCTCTAACCATAAAATGACACTGTCATAGTGCCAATTTCTATACCTTAGAGACAGAAAATAAAAAATCTACTCTTATCAAGGTGTTTAAATTTTAATACTGAACATATTGTTTCTGCAAAACAAGTCACAAATCTTAGCGCCTGGTGACTTCTATGAGACACACTGGATAGTGGGTGCATAGCCACCATTAAGATAGGTGCAGGCACCTCATTTGGGTCCCCATCTAGCATTCTGGTGTCCCCAAGGGCCAGATAGGTGTCCCTACTATTTCTTTGACTTATGCAATCTGTCTGGAATCTGAGGACACAAAATGCTAGACAAGGACCCAAATGAGGTGCCCACATCTATCTTGATGGTGGCTGTGCTGGCTACATAGGCTTGTTTATAATATTCTATTATATATAATTACATGCTTTTTGAGGTAAAATTTCCGATGTGGAAGGGGAGAGAGTGTTGTCTCAACTTTTAGGCTGTGTCACACCTGTCACCACATGTGTGATGTGACACATTGCTATAGGGAATTGTGCACCTCCATACTAAGTAGTTCCCTGCTTTGAATGATAGGCTGTGTACCAAGCCTATCTAAGCCTTAACAGATTAGCATAGAAATAAGAACTACTACTACATATATACAAGTCCAGAGGCCAAAGTATAAGAGGCTATGCAAAATGACAAAGTGTATTATAAATCAAGTACTGATTTGTAAGCAGGTGTTCTAAAAATAGCACAAGCTTACCAAGCAAGCACTCACGTGCTGTGCATGGCTGAATAATCATGTTTGCTTATATACAAGACTCTGCCTAACTCAGAGAGATGATTAGTAATACCAAGAATTATCCATAATCTATCAATCAAGGCTTTATTACTTGATCTGATGTTTATACCAAACATCTTCAATGCCTGACATCCATAGGGAACAGATTATCAACCGTCCTCGGTTGTCAAATCAAGAGAAAAAGACAAGGTTGATTTTGATTGTGCATATAAGTAAAAATATTCAAAAAAATAAATGAGTAGTACTATAACTCCCTACATGCAACATTGATCTTAAATATGAATGAGGGTTTTATAGAAAAAAAAGTAACGCAAAGTGTATGTATGAGGAAGAGAAGACAAAATATAACGAATAGGAATGTTCAAAAACAATGGGAGGTAAAACGGGACTTTCCATACTAATATATCCTTTCTCTCTATTAAGTGCCAATAATAATACCTGACCCATCTTCCAGTTGACGATGTTGAGTAGAGTGACAAAGTGATATTCGTAGTGCATGTGGAAAAGTCCGCCAAAATGTAAAGTGCAACCAAGTTCAATGCTTTCATCTTTAAAGCAGTAGGTGTCAAAGGTAAATTCAAATTCTACTCCTTCGACCAAGGAGTATCTGAAATTGAGGAGCATTTTTGAGGGAATCACCAAATGCTGGATTTGCATACACATATATCAAAATTCGTCAAGTAATTGTTGAATGCAAAACTGAAGTGGTTTTTCTTCTCCAGTGAGCATAGGGAAGTGGGGTCCGAGCGCATATTGTTTCCTGGGTTTTTTTTTGGGTAGATAATGTAGGAGGCCAATAAAGGGGCAGTCCAAGAGGTCACTATCGTTTGATAGGGTACTAGCAACTTGAACGCTGTTGACAGAAGAACTCAACAAGTTATTGAACACCAGCACCTTAGTCCAATGAAGGATGCTAGGAGGTGTGGGGTCGCAATATATGGTGTTAGGTGGTAAATTTTTGAAGAGTGGTAGTAGTGACTGAGGTAGAAATGGTGGAAGTGGTGGTAAAGGACAAATAGTAGTACGCAAGTGTTTGATCAACAGCAATTAGATGGGGCTAGAATCTAGTGGTTCGCCAAGAGTAATGGACAAAGCTTAGGCAGGCAGCGCACATCCAGTGGAATTAAAGTGTATGAGTACGGGTACAGTAAGGCAGCGCAGCGGGATGTGTGAGGTCTTTCATATGCCCCACCAGTTATAGATGGATTCAAGTGGATTCCACTGGATTCCACTTGAATAATTGCATAAATTTGGCAGAGAAAAAACCAGTATTCAAGCAGATTCAAGTGGATTTCAGGTCTAATTCCTTTTATGGAATATTCCTCTTGGATTTCATGTCATTCATCCTGGACTTTTTTCCAGTGGATTTCAGTGGATTCAAAGGGACTTTTGAAGAAAATTTCTAATTTATATCTAATCCTATATTAGATTTTTTCTGCTAAGTCTGGTATAGAATTATTTTGTATTTTCAACCAAATTAACATACATGAGTTAAGTATCATTTAAATAAAAATCTTTTGTTGGCTTTTTTTGAGTATTTTGCATTTTTCTCATTAACCAGTAAATTTTAGAATATAATTCAAATATATTTGAGTATCTTAAATGAATAGCTATATTTTTGGTTTTTTCTATATATGGTAATAATTTCTATATATAGTAATATTTAATTCTATAAGAATAAATGTCAAATAGAGAAATTTTTATAGAAAAATGATATATTATATATCTGCATGAGAATTATTCAATTTGCTGACTAAGATAGTAATTTAGAACAGTTAACTATATAGAAGAACAAGACTAGAATGATCTGGAACAACCTGGAACAACCTGGAATGTATCCAGAATATAGTAGATAAAAATGAAAAAATTCACACATAGGCATATTCCAGTGAAATACAGTGGAATTCAGCTGGAACAGGTGGAAGACACTAAAGTACTGCTCTAATATAGACCTGTAGGCTGCTCCTGTGCTGCCTCCATCACTGATCCCTCAATTGCTTGCACCTTCTTCAACACCAGAAACAATACCTAAGGTAATGCCTGCCTCTGCCAGTGCCTCACCCCAGGCAGGCATTCCACAAATCTGGCTTTGACTAAAACCAAAAACACCACCTACTCCAACTGTATGCTGGTGGCTGAGATCAAATTGAAACCCTCACCAACTGATGAGGACAACAAGTGCAACAGATGCGGTGGATATCACAAGTACAATGCTGCTACCATAGGACAACTATGGGACCTCATTCATGAAACATCTAAGGACTGCGAAGCCTCTCTCTTTGGAAACACAGCTTCTCTATTGGATCACAGTGACAATGCTATCAACACCTCTTATCTCTTCATCAAACGCTGGCCAGCAAAGACCTATATCGTCTTGGAACTCTGCTATACCATTATCTGTCAGGTGCCACTAAAACCAGATCTCCCAGACTGAAACAAGGTCTGGCAATCCATGCCCATTGAAATCCTGCGCTCAGATGTCTACATTCAGCCAAAGCATTGCTATGAAGGTGCACAATGGCTGGTTATTCTCAAACCTGGCTGAGTTTTCCAGAACTTCTACCAAGGATCTATTATCAACTTCATTGAAGAAGATTCCAAAGTAAAGTGTATTGTAACTTGGAAGTGTGGCAAGACTTGCACTTATGCTCTCATTAAAATTGTTGCTTATACTGTAGAATAGGGGATAATTGAACCTTTTGCAGTAGCATGGCCTTCCTTGATAATGCTGATTCTGGACAGTCAAAACCAGACTCCTTCTTCCCTAGAGCTTAAGCAGCATTTGTGTTGCTGGAGTTGGCAGATGAAGTGTAGAAGGATGCTGTATAGAACACAAACTGGTACTAGAGGATCACCTACCAGGTATTTCTCTATTTTCCCCAACTCATCAATAGTACTCTATCCATTATTGAAGAGACATTGTCCATCACTATCTCTGTCTAGTGTATTATCTCTTTTATTGACAACTACCAAAATTTCTCTTCTTTTTTTATGCTTATTACAAAAGAAATTAAATATGCTGCTCAGTTATAGGATAGAGTAAATAGATCACATTGCTCCTTATGTATATATTTTTTTACTTCAAAAATAAATTCTCAGAATGATCTACAAAGTTCTAAGTGCACTTATAGGAGAGATGTTGACTGGGAACAGTCAAATATTATTTTCCCATGGATGTCAGACTCTAAAAATGTTTAGAGTAAAACTCTCCTCTAACTGCACCAGCTATCTTTGTAGCAGAAATGTCATAACTCAAGCTTTCAGGCAGTACTGCATAATTAACTTGCTTGCATAGTGTCAAGGTCTGAAACACACTGCCTCAAACACACTGCCTCTACTCAGCCTCACACTATAATTAATAAGCAAGGTTAGTAAGCCTGAAAGCAAATGCATTGTGATTTCAAGCACTCAATAAGCTTCACACAGCCTTAAGCATAGCCTTGTGCTAGCTAACCAATCAAGTTAAGTGCTTGATAAGCACTGTACAGCTATGCACTATAGAATGTTCTCACGATCAAACCACCACCATGAATGCCAGCAAAGCGGCTCACTACCACCAATGCTGGGCACAAGACACCAATGTTCTCCCAAATCAGCTCCATTGGAGCCCAAAGAATAAAATATGCTCACTAAGATGTCCCCTCAATCCAAACGTACCACTAAACAAGGTCAACACATAAGCCCACAATAAAAAGGATCCAGTTCAGCCCCACCTCCTATACCACACTGTCCGCCCAATGAAAGCCAAACCACGGAGTCCAATGACTCTACTCTGTCTCCTGCTGCCCAAGTAGTGACAGAGGAAACGAAGCATCTGGAACTGGTCATCATCCAGACTGTCTCTACCATGCCTATTGCTCTCAGCAAACACACTCGCGAAGCACTAACAGTGCTCAACTAGATTGCGACCAAAGGCTTTAGAAGTCCTTCTCTACTAGTCAGCCCACCAGCTGCAGTGAACCACCCCAAGAAGTCATATACAAATGCAGCCACATCTTGCCTACCTGCAAATAGGAAGGCATACACTGACAAGCTAGAATTGTTACTTGCAGGCCAAACACCATGATATATAACTCACACCAATGACAATTATCTACTGCACCGCCACCACTCTTTCATCTGACTCAATACAAGCTGGGAAGGAACTCCAGTCCCTCAGACCTTACTGTCTCTCTACCAATTTGTCAATCACATGAACTTATTGCTCACCCCACAGGGTCATTATGCCTATCCTCAAAAAGTAGTGACTGCCAATGTGACAAAGTCGGGAAACTAGTTATTCATACTGTGAATAAAGCAGTTGTAGCAGAAATCCAAGCATCCCCCGATTTAGTACATCAATCCTCCAGAGAAATCCCTGACTTCATTCACCTACCCAACGCCCCAGTGATTGACATAGATCTCCCTTGGCATAGTATAGTCATCCACAACCTTTCAGCTGTATCTCTCAGGGACTCCTTCAACACGGGTGAGACTTATAACAATATCTGGACTATACTGGAGAGAAAGGGAGGAGTAGCATCAAAGGACATTTGAGATGGTCTCAAGGTCCTGTGCTATGAAGAAGAGAAAACTGAGAAGGAGTGCCTGTCATTGCTGGTAAGGTTCAAAGATCAGCACATTTGTGACTGCCTTCAACAGAACAGAATCAGTTTGCTGGGCTCATGGTGCTGTGTCTCCAAGTCCCATAGACCCAAGAAGACCTCTCCAAGACCTACTCAGATGGTTTAGTATCTTACTCATACCCACACCACTTCATCTATCAGATCTGAAGGCACTTTTGATTCTGTTCCTTCACATTTCATGACACACTGTTCCGTGCCTGAGGTCTTTCATGTCCCCCACCAGTTCCAGCTGGATTCTAGTAGATTCTACTTGAATCCAGTGGAATCTAGTGGAATATTTGAGTAAATTTGGCAGAGAAAATGTTAATATTCCAGTGGAATCCAGTGGAATGGAATTCTGATAGAGTGACAGCTAGATTCTACCTCTTTATAGGAGGAATCTATGCCAGTGGATTCTACTGGATTCCACTTGAATCCACTTGAATCCAGTGTAATACAATCAAATTTTTCTATTTTATATATAGTCTGGTATAGAGTCTAGTTTTGCTAAGTCATGCACAGAGTCATTATGTATTTCAGACTAAGTAAATATAAATTGATGAGTTTTCAATCAAATAAACAATATTAAAAAATATTATTGCTGGCTTTTGGGGAGTATTTTGTGATTTTCTCATCAACTAGCTAACTCTATTATATAATTTAAATATATTTAAATATCTTGAGAGTATATCTATGTTTTTGTTTTTTCTATATGTGGTAATAGTTTCTATATATAATAATATAATATATTCAACTATGAATATATAATGAATAGAGGTTTTTTTTTTCAGATGAATATAATTAACTCTTTATTTTAATTATTAATTAGAGTGTTAATTGCTGACTAAGCTAGGCAATTAATTAATTAATTAGTTATTTATTAGGACCCTTTCGAACTTAGTAAAGTATCATTTAGATTAAATAAAAATCATATTTGAAACCTCTTAAAGCAGTGTATCTCAGAATCTAATATACTGACAAATAATATCTAATATAAGTATAGTTGCTATTTTAAGCTAAACTGTACTAGAATCAACTTGAATGACCTGGAACAATCTGGAATAACCTAGAATGCACCTAGAATATACTAGATAAAAATGAAAAATTTATGCATAGGTATATTCCAGTGGAATACAGTGGAATCCAGCTGGAATAGGTAGGGGACAACAAAGTGCTCTTGTGCCTGGGTGCGTAAACAGAGAAACCTACATACTTGTAAAGTAGTCACGCAGTACCAACCCGAGGCAAGGGCCCACCCTACAGAGGCTATAAAATAACACAAAAAAAAAAACACCATAGATAGAACATTCTTAGTAATCAATTACAAATCATACCTATACTTAGATAGGGTGGCTGTGCCACTAGTAGAGTACAAAAAGACTCTCATTTTCAGAGATAAGGGAGAGTGAATATAGAAGAGTAACGCCCTAGAGTAAAGATCACTCAAAGTGAAGCCCTTAATATTGAGGTACCTATGTTACTAAGAGCTCAGTAGCTCTATACTCTCTATGCACTCTATGAATATCAGACCTTATTGCGTATACATAAGTAGTACTCAATAAAGGGATTTGACTATCTAACCAGCTACATATAATCATCTAGGACTTTATTACTGCTAACTCGTTCAGTAGGACCATACTGACTCATTTTCTTCTAGGTTAACTGACTTGACACTTGAAGATCACTAGACTTTTAATCAGATATTAGAACAGGGAGACTGGATTTGTAGATTTATTGTATAGATACACTAAGTAGAGTAGATTGGACAAGCTATATATATTTCTATACTTTCCTCTGGCCCACAGACTTCAGTCTGACTTCAGTGAACTTCTTGAAATGCAATTGGTGCAGTGTTCTTACAAAATTCAGATATTACTTGATATTGAAGAGAACTAGATAGTAAATTAGGTAGAAACTGAGATTTGATATGTGCTTGATAATTTTTAACTGCTGCTAAATGACTTGCTTTGCCCTGAGGTGTTGTTTGGTATTGTTTAACAGCCTCTAAATTATTAACTTGAACTTTTTGAGAATTTAATTTTTATGTTGCTTTACTGCATAAAGATGACTTGTCTTATTTTTCAGAATTCAAAGTCTGGTATTGCTTTACTGCATAAAGATTATTTATCTTGTACTTTTCAGAATTTACAGTCTGATACTGTTTTACCTTTTCAGTTTTAAGTTATTTATTTTTTTCAGACTTTTCATTAAGATCAATACATTTAAAGATTGTAGTATAATTATTACAATTTTGACATTTATGCTTAGATAGTAGTCTCTGAAGTGTATCTGATTTGATCTTTGAGTCAAATTTAAGATTATGTGCACTAGCAATCTCTTCATATTACTAATAGATACATGAGATACAAGTATACTTAAAGATAAATCAGATATTGATAGAAGATCAGATTCATTCTGAAAAACTTCTGATTCATCTATAAGTATGTATTTATGAGGGACCCTATTGGACAAAAATCAAAAATCATAACTTGTGGGAAAAGCTGAAGTCGCCATAAATTTTCAAGTCTTGGACATTCATTAAGTCCTAAAAGCCATAAAATCCCTGAAAGTAACAGATCTGTGAACACCTAAGTCCTGGAAAACTCTTAAGTCCTGGAAATGCCATAAGACCTGAAAAGACAAGTCTATATGATAGACTAATATCTCAAAACTCTCTTCACTTTGGAAAGTGTATTCCACACAAAATCTCTTGTCACCTGATTTTTCACGCAACATGTCTGGCCACTGAGGCTATTTTTAGAGATACATATCATGATCACCACTGTATAGAGAGAAGGTCTCATTTTGTGATGGGGAACCAAGAACTGGCTGGAGTCATGGGGTTTCTTTTTATTAGCCACTCTCTTCCCCCTTACTTTTTGCCCTCTAGCTTAGCCTCGTGTAGTCAGAGTTTTGAAACACCCATGTCATCATCCAGCTCTGTTCCCTTGGGTTCAGGGGGGCAGCCAGAGAGACCATAGCAGACTCGCTGCACAATCTGTACTACTGAAATTCCATGTGTTTCTTTTGAACCTAGTCCAAATGACAAGATATTTGTTTTCTCCGTTGGTTATCTGTAGCTCACTAAGAGAGTTATTTTTTTTGAGGCATCTGCAAATGTGGTCATAGTGATTTTCATCACAAACTACACCTTCCATCAGCTCTGCCACAGTGAGTCTTTCCTTCTTGAGGACCGTGTGAGCAGCATAACTGCTTCCAGTTTGTATCTGCTCATGGTAGCCAGGTGTGTTTTAAGTCTTGATCTTTTTTTGTTGGGCTTAACTACACCTACTGCCATTAGATTGTCTCATTCCGGAAAAATTGTGCTTCTTGCCAAGGTGTTTATAGTGCACATCAATGGTGAGATTTCTCATCTTGTTCTTGTTGTTTCCTTTCTTATGCCTTGATAAAAGAATTGAAACCTCCAATCCCCAAAACAATACACAGAATGTCTACCCACCATTTGAGGCCCACCCTATTCAAGGAGCGCCCTAGCTTCTTATATCAACTTCACAGCAAGCTCAATGGCATCCCCAGGAGCACATATCTGAAAACTGGCAGGCTCCAGCATCTCCCTCTAAATTCCTTGGAATTTATCAGGAATTCAAATTTGGTAGTGGAATTTCCTGGTAAATTTCTGGTAAATTCTAATAACTTCGGTTTTCCTAATAATTTCCTGATAATAACTTGGTTTTTCTTAAAACACCAAAAGATAGATCATTTTCATTTCCTTGTAAATTTCAAGGAATTCCTCTAGAATGATTCCTTGTCAATTACATGACATTTAGGGTTCCTAAGTAATTGAGAAGAAAAATATAGGTAAAAGTTGCTAAATTGGAAGGTCTTTCATGTGCTCCACCAATTCCAGCTGGATTCCACTTCAATGAGGTGGAATGTGCCCCCACCAAAGAACTGTTTCCCACCACCAAAATTCTTCATTCCACTGGACTGGATTCCAGGTGGAATGATCTGCAATGTAGAGTATAGATGGATTCCAGGCCAGTCCAGATGGAATTTGTTCCAGTTCATTGAAGTGTATTGAAGTGCATTCTACTTCAATGCAGTTCAATGAACTGGAATAAATTAGACTTTTACTCATGTCTATAGAACTAGTAATCTGTATATTTGATCTAGTCCAGGATGTTTTAGTCCAGTCCAGTCCAATTCATTCTAGTCTACTATTTTCTAGTGTCTTCTGGTCTAAGGTATTTCAGTCCAGTCCATTCCAGACCATTCCAGGTTATTGTTATCTAGTGTATTCTAGTCTAAGGTGTTTCAATCCAGTCCAGTCCAGTCCAGTTTATTCCAGTCCATTCCAATCCATTCCAGTCTATTGTTATCTAGTGTATTCTGATCTAAGGTGTTTCAGTCCAGTCTATTCCAGTCTATTCTAGGCTACTGTCATTTAGTTTATTCTAGTCTAAGGTGTTCCAGTCCAGTCCAGTCCAGTCCAGCCAGTCCAGTTTATTCCAGTCTATTCCAGTCTATTCCAGTCTATTTCACTCCATTCTGGTCTATTCTAGAGTATATTGTTGTTTATTCCACTTCTTTCTAGTCCCTTAGATGAATACTCTAGTCTATTCCACTTCATTCCAGTCTATTTTTTAGTCCTGCTGGAGTGTATATTCTAGTCTATTTTACTTCATTCCAGTTAATTCTCCTATTTTATACTGCTGAGGTGTATATGTGCCTTCAATTTATTTTATTCATTTGTGTTCTAGTTTATATATTCCAGCCCATTTTAGTCCATTCCAGTGTGCTTTACTATCTCTCTACTCCAGATTGCTTCTATAACATTGACAAAGTCCACCTGAACTTTATAAAATATTTTTATTGAAAAAAATCTGAGAAAGATAGAGCATTAAATAAGCTTTCAGAATCAGTTAAAATTATGTGATCAATATCTTTTCTTATTATGAAAACACAAAAATTATGTAAAGTTTTGAAAAATGTCATATTTTTTTTGGTATTTTTCTTGTTTTTCTCAGTAAGAAAATAATCTAGTCAGATAAATATGCCAAAATTTTCAGATTAATTTTGTATTTTTATAAAGCCCCTAAAACAATGGACTAGAATGGACTGAAACACCTTAGACTAGAATACACTAGATAACAATAACCTGGAATGGTCTGGAATGGACTGGACTGAAATATCTTAGACCAGAACTGATACTAGAAAATAGTAGACTGGAATGAACTAGACTGGATGATAGAATACGACATGTTTAGTCTTACTTATAATCTCATTCCAGCCACCGCACAGCCACTGCTGGTGCATCTAGTCACACGTTTGTTACACGTCACCTCAGCTCGTTCTTTCCGCTCAACACTAAAATACTCTTTTAATAGGTTATGGGCCCTGAGAATTCGCACTGAGCAACACCACGTCACACACAGCATTTCAATACACATCGAAAACTCGCATCAACGCAGCGCCAGCACTCTCGCAGTCTTGGACTCAAACTTCCTGCCCCTCGCTCTACTCTCGCGTCAACAACTCTTTCTCCATTTCGCTTTTTCGTCACTCTCTCGACATCTCCACAATCATTATCACATGTTCCACAGTTTTGGACTCATTTCGATACTTCCTATCACCTTTAATTATCACCTTCACTCACACGCCATGTCAAACACAGAAACTGCATCCACCTCAGACTACCGCCAATTCATGAAACTCAACCATTGCAACTACCACGAGTGGGAGCCGCATGCCGACGCCGAGCTTATGAAAGCTGGCGTATGGAGGTTCTGCACAGGCGATGAGCTGGCACCTGTCTGTCTGACAGACCCAGGCTCTCCGCCAACGTCAACCACTGGCGACGCGCGTGACAAATGGATGAAGCTTTCGAAGGATTACAATGAGGAGTTGCGTCACCACAATGAACACTACTGCTGCAATGACAGGGCAGTAGGCATCATCTGCCTACTCATCAAGGCCAATCAGTTCGAATATGTCAAAGACAAGACAATAGTGAAGGATGTCTGGGATATACTAAAAGCCAAGCATGCAAACATCAACACTGGACTCGCTGCCTTCTATACGAAAATCGGCATGCTCGAGAAGAAGTATACAGATGGCAAGGACATTCATGCCCACTTCAACTTCATCATCATGGAGAACTGCAAACTCGGCAAGAAGGCATTTGACGACAAGTTCCTCGCCTAGGTCCTCCTCATGTCCCTTCCACGGGACTCGGTCACATGGGAGATGCTTACCATTATCCTCCTTCAGGCTGCCACTGACACCACTCCTCTCAAGTCCGACAACGTCATGAGGCGGTGCATGGTCCAGCACCAACGTCTCAATGGTACCGACTCTCAGAATTCCATCACTTTTCCACTGGAATTTTGTAATCTTATAATCTTATTGTAATGTTTTCCACCAAGAGTTCACTGGAGTCCACTGGACTTTTATTCCACTAGAAGTCCAATGGAATTCTAATGGAAATCCAGTAGAAATCCAGTAGATTCCAGTGGACATAAATTGACTTAGTGTTAAATTCATTTATGTATTGTATATTAATATCTCTATTTTGGAGACTATTACTGATATATTTATTATAAATTCAAGAAAATGACATATAAATTATTTATCACCAGCTCTCAGTGAGTATTTTGTCTTTTTCTCAATAAGTAGTAAGCCTCACAATTTAATTTTGACATTTCCAGAAATAGAAATTGTGTCTCTATGATTTTGGTTTTTTCTATATTTGGTAATTATTACCATATATGGACAAAATCTATAAATAGTACCAACCAAAAATAAAGTGATTATTTCAGAATTAGTAATTGAATACATATCAATATATATAATATCTAGACTAGGTATATAATACAAGGTCTGACATGATTTAATATTTAAAGTGTAGGTCTAGTTGAGGTTCAGTAGAAGTCCAGTGAAAATCTAGTGGACTTCCACTGGAATTCTTGGAGCAGAGAGAAATATTGAAGATAACTCAATTATAGAGCAGCATTCCAGTGGAATTCAGTGGAAAAGTCCAGTGGAAGTCCACTGGACTTTAATTAGAGTCAATATAAGATTACTGACTTGAAATAAATTCCAGTGGAAGTCCAGTGGACTTTCAGTAGACTTCTACTAGATTCCACTGGAGTTCACTGGAGTTCACTGGAATCTGTGGAGCAGAGGAAAGTATTGATACGGTTCAAAGACGTGACCTTAGGATTTCACTCCTTCTTATGCTTGATACCATAGACAATGACTGGCTTTCTGTTTCTCTCAATCTCAACTGGTTCATCGTCAGAATGTGCTTCAGGTTCCTCGAGGAGAGTAAGAACACAGTCTGGTAGCGCCTGGGCTTTTGCGTAGTCCACTCATCCAGCAGCCAGCTATAGAAGACTATTATTAAGGTTCAATATCACCAACAAAAGTACTTACATCACTGCGGCATTTGAAGACATTAGTCAACTCCTTCCCCTTTGCCACACTCCCAGGCTTCCTCTGTTCCGCCTTTACAAGGCTAAACATATAGGAGAAAACAAAATTGCAGTAGAGCTGAGGCAGAAGAGAAAAATTAATGATAAAGAACAAGTCGTGTACTTTACTGGCCCCCACAGAGTCTACCTAGACTCTGCCAGACTCTATCAAGACTCGAGGTCTTTCCTCTCCCCCATGTATTCTATATGGAGTATGACATACTCTGCCATCCTCTAGTTTGAGTATACCTATACTTACCTATACTTTGACTACAATTATAAAGTCTTTTATCTGGTCTTCTGAAAATGCTTATCAAGGGTATGCCAGAGTATAACTTGAGTATGGATCAAATAGTATGGATACTGTAAGGCTACAGTATGGATAAGGTATAGATACATTACTATTTTTTAAGCCTCATGGGAAAAATCTGAACGAATATTTGAAAAATAGAGTGGTTTGTCAGCTTCCCAAATCAGGTTAAATCATGTGACTAATTTATTTCCTTATTGACACAAACTCAAAAAACTCAAAAAAAACTGGTACTTTTTATAAATCTTATAAGAAATAAGGGTTTTTCTAAGAATAGACTTATGGAAAAGTGAATTTTAGGGTCTAATAACCAGAATGAGTTGCTTATATAATCATTAATATTTATATTGAGTTATTTAAGAGAGCTTAGTCTAGATAGAGTATGGCTAGAGTATAGCTAGAGTATAGCTAGAGTATGGCTTGAGTATAGCTAGAGTATGGCTAGAGTATAGCCAGTATAGAGGTTGAGTAGGCCAAGAGTATCTGTGTTGATGATGAACCCCAGTAGAAAAATATATATAATAAAAAAGAAATACCACTAGACCTGTTTACTTAGTCTTATACTTTGTCGTGTGGTCACACTCTGTTATTACACCAGCTATACTCTAATCATACTCTGCCATACTCTAACCATACTATGCCATACTCTAGCTATACTCTAGCCATACTCTACCTAGACTAAGCTCTCTTAAATAACTCAATATAAATATTAATGATTACATAAGCAACTCATTCTGGTCATTGGACCCTTAAATTCACTTTTCTATAAGTCTATTCTTAGAAAAACCCTTACTCTAACTGGAGTCTGTGGGGGACAGTAAAGTATACCGTGTATGCCTGTTTCAGCACCATGTTATGTTGTCAAGTGATTTGGACTGTGTGACAGCAGTCCCATCATCAACGTAAGACAAGAGTGTAGACCCAAGCCTGATTGCCCGGAGCTTGAACAGCTTCATAATGAGTGCAATGAATAGAGCAGTGAGTACAGGAGAGAGGGCAGAGCCCTGTCTCACTCCGACATCTGCTAGTCTAAGATCAGACACAAAGGTGTTCCACATGTACAATGTGGACCTTTCTAAGATATGCCTCATACGTTTGGGTACCGTTTATGTAAGCAAACGTGACAATTTGGACTAAATCGATTCTCATTTGAATGAGGGGAAGTTTATTAAAAATGTGTTTCCAAGAGATTCAAGATATTTCCATTTCGGAGACTTTCTTGGAAGCACATTTGGGATAAATGTTGTCGTTGCCAAATGAGAATCGATTTTGCCATCCAATATGATCGTAATTTGCCATCAGCCCCCTATGGCTTTGGGTGGGTCACGTGCAGTCACAAAATTACATAAACGGTACCTAAACATTTGAGGCATATCTTACAAGGTAAGATACCAAGAAATTCACCACAAGTGGCAGAAATCCCTGCTTCTGGAGAATTGCCATGTGGGCATCATGGTTGATAGATGAAAAGAACTGTGCGATATCGAATGTGATAACACTAGTCTTGAGACCTCAAGCCCATCCTGTACAGACCAGATGTGTGAGGTATAAACCAGCATCTTCGGTGAATCATTGACGAATTCCCCTAAACTGGTTTGGATCTACAAGATTGTCTGTGATCATGTCCTATAAGAGTGTCTCGATCAATATGATAGATACCCTTAGGACGTTGATAGGTAGTAAGATGTGTGATAATATATTCAGGCCAAAGAAGAATAATGTTCTTGGAGGGTTTATTTTTTATTTTTTATTTTTAAATCAAAGATTTATTCTGCGGTGCTCGATCACAGTCTGCATGCCCAATACCTGAAGATACAAAGCACTACTCCCTACGTCTAGGTGCTACTAAAGCAAAGTGGCCACACTTCATTGACCCCCCCTATCCTATCAGTTAGATGGATTTAGGTGGCGCATATTGCCTATCTATCTGATGGACTAAAAATGTTTTCTAGAGAATGTTTTTACCTCTATTATATTATTTTGTTCTC
>Ga0247741_1000896_pt1 | contig 16361 bp, 22 predicted proteins | sample UWRJL213509R2_FD_180945 | JGI IMG/M metagenome (GOLD analysis project Ga0247741, IMG submission 180945) | Plant litter microbial communities from Arlington Agricultural Research Station in Wisconsin, United States - UWRJ-L213-509R-2 | ecosystem: Environmental > Terrestrial > Plant litter >... | reverse complement strand
AAGGATCGCCCAGCTCATCACAAGTATGTATGTGGTTGTTTACATCGAAAGGGAATTGGCACAAAAAGGTCGAAAATGCAACCAGATTTGTGTTACTTTTTAATCCAGGATGGTGTAAATACCGATAGCATGTTTTCTCAATGTATCTCTATGTACTCGAAATACACTCGAAGTACACTTTTTTCGGAGTTTGTACTGCAATGATTCCAAGCTCAAAATGGTAAAAGTTACTAAATATAAACGAATTTCCGAAGCCTCTAGAGCTTTACCTAGCGCTTCGTATCAGGACGGATTAGGGTGTGAGCGTTGACTGCAGGTTGCAAATGTAGCATACAACAAACATAATTCAAAGCTTCACATATATACAGTGTAATGTACAATAGCAATGAACACACCACTCGACTCAGCACCTATATTCACCCCTAAAATGAAATAAACGACAATGTGTCGGTCTTCCCAACGCGTCATGCATATATCAGTCACCACGCTTGCTTCAGGCATCGATGGTTCAAGAGACTAGGGTCCAACAGAGCACGCTCACTCACGGCTAACCTGATCAGCACCTTGTCCTATCTCTGCCCAACGATGAAGGTGGGTTCTCATCTTGTCTCTCGCATCTACAGCCTGCAGGAGTAAAAGTAATGAGGAACTGGGCTGGCTGGCACCATGTAGTTTCAAGAACCTACCTCCTTGTAGCAAGTGTTGTACGACTTGCTCGCCTCTTTCCAGTTGTCGATCAATTCGCCCAGCATCGCAGAAGATTGGTTCTCCAACCAAAATTCGCTCGCCTGGCTGGTATCTCGTATGTTCTTATGGGCTTGAGTCCAGTAGTCACGGTGCTTCTTAACAATATCTCCAGCGGACCCCACATTGTCCATAAATTTGCGGAGATGCTTAAGGGCATCCGTTTTAAAAGCCAGCGTATATAACTCTGAAGGCGCCTGCATTAGATGACATTCTATCACTGGGCGCAATTTAGAGACCCACTGTGAGGTATACTGAGCCCCATATAGGCCGCGACAGTACCAGACAAAATCACCCGGCAAGGCAGCGCAAACTGTCCGAGGAGTCTATAGCAGACAGCTCCTGAACCCACGGAAAGTAGAGCGTCTTCGACAGTGTCCTTCATTAGATCCTTCGAATCTTCTTCAATATGCTTGCATTCCCAATTCATGTTCTCATGTAACTTCGGACCAGCTTTGGATTAGACAGCCGCACAGCCTGTATAAAATACCAAGTGTGTTACTCACAATTCCCTGCCTGCCGACGACACTGTCGAACTTGTCCTGCATACTTTTTGCCTCCGCCACAAGCCTCTCTACCTTTTCAGAGAAGTATTGCGTCAAGGCTTGCAAGTCTTTCTCATTGATGGTATGGGCAGCCACTTGAGCCAAAATCTTGCCATAATAATCTGCGACTCCGACAGCACTCTCAGAGACTTTCACGGCTTCCACGACCGCATCTTCGTATCGTTTGCATATGTCTTGGAACTCTGTTCTGAATTCTCGCCACTTCTGGTCTATCTGGATAGCACTGGTTTGACTCGCGCTGAGGTCGAAGCATCAGACCGGTATCTTAGGGACTCGGATGTGTGGCAACATACACGAAGAATTTTGAATCACCCAACCAGCACAGAAAGTCTGCGATCTGGTGGAGAGCACCTCCCATATCCTGAGCTAGTAATGACATGTCCTTGGAAGATAATACCATGCTTGCCCACCTGTCGCCGTCAGAGTAACGAACAGAGGCCATTTTGGCGTGTGAAACTGGATTGAGGATGGAAGCTTATGTAGAGTTCAATTTGTTGGGAATTTGTAATTTATGTAAGTAAATGGCACTAAAAAGCAACGATTCTGTGATTGTATTTCGTTCAGTTCGGTATCACAAACAGGCGGGGAAATCAATCTCCCGTTTGTTAACGCACTCCAACTCTCACGCGTCACTGCTGAGGACATTAGCGGGACCACGTCCGCCATCGACCGATTTGTTGCCTCTTAGAAGCTCTTAGAGTAAGTTCTTGTCTAGGATCCTGATCGGAAGTATGATGCTCATTATGGTACAAACTGGTGTGGAAAGCACATTCGCAAGGCACAAACATTGCGGTAGTATACTAAGTAGGTAAGTAAGGTCCGTAGCGGTAAGGTTCATGAAATTCATAATATAGGTACAAATGAGAAGATCCATCGTTTTAAGTCAGATAGACTGGGTCATGAATGACTTGCAGAAAAGTTCAAAAGCGTTGCGAATTACATGTCCGTAAAAGATAACAGCATCGTTGATTGCAAGTCCTTCGAGCACGGATTTCATTCATTAGTACGAGGCACCCGATCCGGTGACATTGAACTGTAGAGAAAAGTTTCTGGAGTCACCGAATACTGTTCCCAAGGTCATCTCGCGGCACTGAAATGCGAAATACTCACAAACAAGCTGATAATCGCCACCATCGACGACCCATGAGGCTTGAGCGGTGAGAACAGTTGAATGATCGGCAGTGCCATAGATTTGGGATGGCAGCCGCTGTATGAAGCACGACTCGTGCGGTCGAGGATAAGCGGAAACGGATAGTGCCGACGTCGGCCAGTAAGGCAAGAGTTCAAAGATGACAGGTGAGGCGGTATGTAGGATCGGAGTCATGGACTGGAAGTCGACTGTCAGATTGGTGTTCAGAAAATTGAACAAGAGGTTTTGACCAACCTGTGCCTTAGTCAGTGTCCAAGTCTTCAGGGACCTAAGGTGCGATGGTGTGAGATCTCGGTGCCAGGGTGGGATGGACAGCGTGGACGCGACTCGGAGGAGCCATGATGGTATGTGGATGCCTGCAGGGCTCGATGGATTGGTTGCGAGGGATGAAATTCTGCTGATGATTTGGCTTTTGGCTGAGGAGCATGAGATAGTGCAAATGCATGAACTTGGTATGCAAATCGACTGGAAAAGGCCAGAGCGTCAACTGGGTTCAAAACAACAAAAAGACGGGACGAACCGTTGTCTACGATAGATCGTGCGGCATTTCGTGCCGAACATCGCGATACGCTCCTTCGAACTTCGTCTCCATATACCGTCAAACCTCGGCTTTCTGAGACTGGTTGCGAAAATATTCAAGGTCAAGGCAGCAACCCGAATGCTGAGGGTCTTCAGGAGATTGGTACCAAGAGTGGTGCGTCACCCAACATTTCGTGGGCCAGCCGCAGCTATAATCCCTAAAACCATCAAATACCATCGTGGCAAGCTGTAGCGTTGATATAGAAGTATCGAGCCGGTGCCAGCGTTCACGAGCGGCTGGAACATCGTACTTTGCAAACTATTCCGCTCTCGAGGCGTGAAGTCGCCAGTCCAGGCGGTCCGACATCGTGTATATTCCTTGTTCTCTAAGAGGAATTCAACGACATCGACCATCTGCTCATAGCCCCGACGCCGATTCGGATAAAAGCATCAGAATGCAGTATATCTAGTGGCGATGCCGATGGAAGTCCGGGCGAGCTTTTACGGGAGTGTGGCGGCAATGAACATTGTCCTCGAGGGTTGAGATGTGTAGATATCCCTCGAATGGCCTAATAAACCATCCAAGCTTGACGAATTGCGATGAGTAGAACACCGTTATGGTCGAGGATGTACGTGTCGTCAATTGGGATGTGTAAGAGCTGAGTGGGAGGACGATACTACGATGGTAGTATCCATCACGAATAAATATGGCGCAGATGGGGATTAATCAATCGAGTCTGTAAAACAATCAAATTATAATTAGTCTCGAATTAGGAGTTGAGTGAATGGCGTGAAAACGTACCCAACGAACGAATCTGACAAGGATTTATCACACAAGCACATAGCTCTCTCCGCCAACCCAAGTTACCCAATCTTTCCGCAAACGTTGGTTAACGGTATCGCCAGCCGCACCTAGTCCCTGCGTGCATGTGGATGTGCCAGCAAAAAGAACTATCTCATGTAGAGATCGGGAGTGTATCTGCCGAAATGGGCCGTGTCTTTGTAACGGACATTGACGTCAAGGATGAAATCCACGTCGACAATGCGACCAGATTTCGAGAAGAAGGCTCTAGGCACATATGATGACCTGCGGGTTGAAAGTGTGATCAGATACGAGTTACGCCGTGGAGTGATGCAGAGGCAGTTGAAAATGGCACGGTTTCGATACAATAAAATCAGACATGGATGTTGACTTACATCGAGCATTATCCGCAGCTGCTTGACCCTAACCTGAGGTTGAGAGTAGGCTGCTCATTCTTAATCCAAAGCTTGGATGTTTGGATATTCATGAACGTGTCGTCGACTCCATGTGAATCAACGAACGAGAATGGTCCACCGCGGTGCAATGCCCATACGGGGGTTAATCTATACCCAGAAAACAGCGGATCTTGGATGATACTGGAAAGAGACAAGATAAGTTGATAGGCCTTCTACGGAAGAGAGTAATACGCACCAGTATTGATGAAAGAAGAATAGTCTCCTCACCTCGAGCACTCGTCCATGAACGAGAGCTAAGGATGGATGGAGTCAACGGTCGAGCTTCTCATAGAGGAGATTCCAATGAATTCTTGGTAGCGAAGAGAAGACGAGAGGCACACGATACAAGGCTAATGAAGCCGCCTAAAACGCAGATCGACGTGAGTGATGAGGAACATGGTTGGCTTGAATACCTTACCGAAGTACTTACCCGCCCGATTCGTGTTTTTGAGTAACCAATAGACGAAGATTCCAAGGGAAAGACTGGGCTTCACCCTCACAGAGCCCGAGTAGAGCAACGAAAGCAGTAAAGCCATGCTGCGTTGGTGAGTTAGAACGTTCACGCCCATCAATCAATATTTACCGTTCTTTACATTGTGCTCACTATTTTGAGCGCTTTTATTTGAATCTACTTCTGACACCCCCTTTCCTTCCACAGATACCAATTTGCTGCTGGCAGCCATGTACACAAAGGCACATCTCTGCTAGAAAGACGTTTACTTTACTCCTTCCAGTAACGCAGGCATGTAAGCTTGGTTGAATGGAATGAACAAACTGCACACTCGTGTCTTAAATTTGCCTTGTAATACAAACATGAATCTCCGTTATTCAAAGAAATAGGTTATACATGCAAGAGTATAATAGGTGGTGTGAATACGTTGAATGGAATGAAGAAATGGCAAATTTGTGTTATAATACGGATGTGAATGTCTGTTACTCAAAAAAATTGATCATAAATGTACTACTCAGATTACTTCCCCATGTGAATGAAAGGAACCCAGCGATGGAACGGGACACCGGACGACCGCAGCTTGTTGACCGCAAGATGGAGTGCAAGAGCCGACCTAGTTATATCTGGTCGAGCATCCGGCTTGCCATCAGCACCTCGGAAGAGCTCTTCGTAGAAAACATCAGCAACAACAGGTCCATCATCATCACGAATTCGCCTAAGAATGGATGTTTGAGAGGTGACGCCTGGCACATGACGAAATGAAGACTTACCACATCGTTGCGACTACACGTCGAAAGCCAGAATAAAGGAGACATGCCCCTAAACTCATAGCTTCGTCAGGCAGCTCATTAACACCCATCGCTGTGCCACAGGCACTGAGGAACGCCAATGAGCCGTTAGGCAGCGGCTGCTTGATAATCTTTGCGATTGTGAGGATCCCATCACCAATGTGCAACCCACTCTCTAGAGGATCGGTCTGGTTCTGGGTCCCATGACACGCAAAATGAATAATAGATGATCTCGGCATGTGAGATTCAATTATTTCTACAGAAGTTGACGTGCCGGAAACTCCCAAGGTTACTAGAGATTTGGGTGGGACATGCTTTTTTATATTGCACAGCTCCGTCTCTGTGGATGGAAGAGGGGAAAGGGAGCTGGATAAACCAACGTGGTCCATTCGCCGAACACCCAAGGGTTGAATGACGGCAAGCATACTGAATGGATCTGTAGGTTCGGGAGGATCGTCTGCAAGCAATGGGTCAAGGGTGGGTGTGTACGATGAAATGAAGTACTGGGAAGCACAATCAATGTCAGTCTCATAACGGCCTGCTGCGTGGACAGGGAGGAAAGCAAATGGCCCAGTGGGACACCAATATACTGTCGGTAGGGGGTCTGCGGACTTCTAGATTAAAAAATATGACATGAGTTGTTGGTCCACACAACGAGTCAAAGCACATACCTGAAAGTGTAGCACCTCAATAACTGGCTTCACTATCTCATCCCAAAGGACTTCAAGAATATCCTTGAAAGCAGTGTCCGATGAGACCCTGCCAAATCCACGCATCCCTGACTCTAAATCCTGTGTCGATGGATTGAACATGGGGTCGTCAAACGCAGGCGATAGTATTTCTGGAATATTGTCAGACTCCTCCATGAACGAGCGCAACACTCGCTTTCCTGTAGATATCCGCGATAGAAGTCGAACATATTTTTGCAGGGTCCTTGTTGGCAAATTTGACAGTCGTATGTGTTGGACATCTGTGGGGGTCATAACAAGGCAGTCACTTCCTTCGTCATTGGCAACCAGAAAAACAACAGGGGACGTGTTCGCAGCTCTTTGGAGTGTTGCTAAGCGCCGCGGTAGGAGGAAGTCTTTGAATCCTGGAAGATCTCGGATTGCGTCAAGGGTGTCGGACCGCTCCATGTTCAACCGCCGGAGACGTGACCTTTCGTGTTCAATGACAATCTTCTGGCTGTTGCAAGAATTTTCAACTTCCAAAACTTGATGCGATGCAGCATCAAGCTCACTAGAGACTCTGACGAGTGCATCTGCTAACTGCGGAGCAATATCACGAAGCATGTCAACAGGTGAGCGGAGTTGAAGAATTTGCGACCAAAAGACACCCCTCCCTGTCTCCAGAAATTCCACTGCTTTTGCTAAATTTCCATTCTGAATGGCACACTTCGAAGCTTTCCGTGCCAATCCACTGCTTCCACTGGGTATGGCAGCTTGGCGTGCTTTGATATCAAGGCTGAGAGCTGCTAGTTGAGGGAGAGTGTGCAAGGCAGCGTCATAGGCTTCAATGACGGAAGTGTGTTCATGTTTATTGGCATGAAGAGCCCATATTGTGGCAAAATGAAATCGCCGCAACAGAGAGGGTTGAAAATCGTTATGAGTAGCTTTGGAATAGAAAGACATCGCTTGGTCAAGGTTATCATGCGACTCATGCCCACCAAGATGGTCAAACCTTGTGAGGAACATATTGCCCAGCAATACGAGGGACGGAGAATGGTCAAGATGACCTGGAGGACAAAGCTCCAATGCTTCTGTGTGCAATATAGCAGCTTCATCGAGGTCCTCGAGTTTACCGAGCTGCTCAAATCGGACCCGAAATGTACCTGCAAGGTTGTTGAGAGTGCTGGAACGGTTGGGATGGCCTGGAGGGCGAAGCTCTAATGCTTCTCTAAGCAATACAGTGGCTTCCTCGAGGTCCTCGAGCTTGCCGAGTTGCTCAAATCGGGCCCGAACCGTACCTGCAAGGTTATTGAGACTGTCAGAACGGTTAGGATGACCTGGAGGGCAAAGCTCCACTGCTTCTCTATGCAATGCAGTGGCTGTCTCGAGGTCCTTGACCTCACCGAGTTGCTCGAATCGGGTTTGAATCGAAGTCGCAAGGCTCTCGAGACTGCTGTAACGGAGAGGATGACCTGGAGGGCGAAGCTCCAATGCTTCTCTATGAAATACAGCAGCTTCCTCGAGGTCTTCAAGCTTGCCGAATTGCTTGAATCGGGTCCAAACCATACCGGCAAGGTTGTTGAGACTGCTAGAACGGTCGGGATGACCTGGAGGGCGAAGCTCCAATGCTTCTCTATGCAATAAAGTGGCTTCCTCGAGGTCCTCGAGCTTGCCAAATTGCTCGAATTGGGTTTGAACCGAATTTGCAAGGTTGCTAAGAGTGCCAGAACGGTCGGGATGACCTGGAGGGCAAAGCTCCAATGCTTCTCTATGCAATAAGGTGGCTTCCTCGAGGTCCTTGAGCTTGCCGAGTTGCTCGAATAGGGTCAGAACCGAATTCGCAAGGTTGTTGAGACTGTTGGAACGGTCAGGATGACCTCGTGGTCGAAGTTCCAGCGCTTCTTGGTGCAATCTGATAGCCTCCTCGAGGTCCTCGAGGTAGCCAAGTTGCTCAAATCGGATTTGAACTGCACCTGCAAGGTTGTTGAGACTGGTGGAACGGAGGGGATGACCTAGGGGGCAAAGCTCCAATGCTTCTCTATTCAATACAGTGGCATTCTCGAGATCCTCAAGCTTGCCGAGTTGCTCAAATCGGGTCCAAAACACGTTCGCAACATTGTTGAGACTGCTGGAACGGTTTGGATGACCTGGAGGGGAAAGCTCCAATGCTTCTTTATGCAATGTAGTGGCTTCTTCGAGGTCCTCCAGCTTACCGAGTTGCTCGAATCGGGTCAGAACCGAATTTGCAAGGTTGTTGAGACTGCTAGAACGAAGGGGATGACCTTGTGGTCGAAGCTCCAGTGCTTCTTGGTGCAATCTGACCGCTTCCTCAAGGTCGTCTAGCTTGCCATATCTTTCAAACCGGGTGGCAATCGACCGAGCAAGGTCACTGAGGGATTCGGAACGCTCGGGATGAGACGAGCCACGAACCTCCAATGCTTGTCTTTGCAGCGCGATTGCTTCTCGCAGATCATCAGCCTCTCCGTATTGCTCAAATCTGATGTACAGTGTATACCCAAGCCACTCAAGGGATGCATCATGTTCGGGGTGCGATGGTGGGTGGAGGTCAAGAGCCTGCCTGTGGAGGGAGATGGCGCCGTCTATATCAGTCCGATCTAGAGATTCGTCGAAACGGATGCGCAAGGCGGCCGCTTCATCCCAGAGCAAATCGAACTACGAGGAGGCCTTGGCATATTGATACATTGTGTACAGTGATTGGAGCTTACCTGACTCTGCACATGCTCATCTTCCGCGCCTGGATTTATGTCTGATGAAGCCATATAAGCGATAGAAAAATAGAAGCCGTGAGTGAAGCAAGGAGTGAGCGCTAGTGAGTGCTAGCACAAATGGGCTCGAAAGACTAGTTTATAGATCTCTGCGTGGACGCATCATGTTGCACCACCTGGCATGCCTCCCCATGCTGTGCTAGCTCATGTGAAACGGAGGCTGTGCCGACGAATATCAAGTAAGGAAATTTGTGTAAGTTGGACTGTGAGTCTGTGACAGACTTTTGAACCCCGCCCGTGAACACGCTCTCAAGGCCAAGCCAATTATCTATTCGAGCTCGTCAACGCTCTTCAACGCGAACAGGAGAAGATGTTCTCTGATATTCAACTTGGCTGCTGCCAAGATATCCTATAGGTTGTACGCTTTCTCATTCAGCGAGTTGATCACCTTCGTTGTATGTACCTTCATTTAACTATCAGTGCTAGGTACAACGAAATATACATACATTTTTCAATGCTGGTGCAGTGCCTTGATATCAAAGAAACCACAATGGGCAAAGATGCCAGATAGAGTTAAACCTTTGGCGCCTCGCATTAGCGCAGTGGTCTTCGTCGAGGCAGGTTCATTTGAATGCGTTCCCTTCCACCCTAAAGGTAAAGCGTTCCCATGTAGCCGGTAGCCAGTTTCTTCGATCGCCTTTTCTCGAGTTGAATTCTGACACCGGGGGTCTACCACCTCATGTCTATTCACATCTTCCACACGATCGAGTAGCGGCCTAATAGATTCAGTTCATGCACATTCCTACAAGCTACAACGACGGGTAAGTTCAAGGTACCAATAGCTAGCTCTGTAAGCCAATCAGTTAGATATTCTGCACCTTCGAAAATCGAAATCGAGCCAACAAACCTTTCATTTCGAGATTTCAATAGGCCTTCGACGCTAGTTTTACTCCTACTCGGCGACAGCTCGCAGAACGTCGTCATCGCGATGCCCTCTTCATCACTGTGGGGCATTCTTCAAGCCCTGTCAATGTGCCCAGCCTTGATCATTACCGTAGACGACGACAGCTTGGGTACTTGCTACTGCCGCGGTTATCAAATAACCCATGGCCAACGTCTAGCATAGATAGATGGTGCGTATATGCTAATTTGAATGCGATCTTGACTGAATGGGGTCGATATCGAGGGCCTGGACGTTTCATCGACTACTGGCGAATATTCTCAGCGAGGAAGAGGCTCGACGGCGGTGTAGGATAAGATGAGACAAGAGACGAGGCAACCGTCGGACGGCAGGGGAACGCCATTCCATCCGGCTGAGACTCCATGCATGCACCAGAGACAGTCGAAATTCCTCCGTAGTTTGCTCTCCCGACTCTGCTGTATCCTGATCACTAGGCAAGGCATCTTCCCTGTTGCACAAACCTCTTCATACACTGGCGAGACCCATCCAACCCGCTGTTGAGGTAGGTGTGCGAGTATGCTGCGTCGTCGGGTATGGACTGTTGAGGTCGACTTCAGCTTCGAGTTCGGTGAAGGCTCGGATGCGGGTTTGGTGCAAAGGGTATGCGTCGAGACCCAGACGAGGGTTGAGTGGGATTGTAGACGCAGCTATTGGGCGTTGTGGCATGAGAGGCGTAGAGAGGAAGAGGGAACGGGATGCACCTATCGATAGCCCAGACATGGCCTCGATAGAAGACCAAAGGCAAGCCAATGCAGGACGAGAAGAGCGAAGATAGAAATTGGAAGGGTACGTGGCCCGTGCAGCAGTCGGTGATCGGAGTACAAGCTAGCTTTGACTATGGCCAGAGGAAGATTCGGGGCGTGGGGCCAGGGGCCCGGGGGCTTGTCGTGATCCGTCGCCGTTGTCGCCTCGAAGATCGCTGTTCACGAACACTGTCACCTCAAACCAAGGTCCGAGTCGTTGCTCCATCTCCTCAACACCAAACTCGCCCTCTGCAGTCGCTAGTCCCTCCACGAATACCGTATCCCCCATGTGAGATGTTCCCATGCTTCTGCCTCTTGGAGCGTTCGTCCCTCGTCACGGTCGTCTTCCGATACCTTATACCTGCGTCTCACCCAAAGACTCTCGAATGTTACAACGCAGATGCGTTGGATTTGCATTTTCGTTGGGTGTATCGGGTATGATACGCCTCGAGCCAAGCCAAAAAAAAATTGCACTGGTGCGATGTGCTGACCGACGACGTTGACTGTGGAAAGTTGTATTAGATCATTGACCAAATTCAATAGCGACAAGCACAAACCTATGCGTTGGATCATATCGTTCCCATTGAGACCGTAGCACCTTCGACAACGCATCGCAACTCCAGTCTCGACACCCATCCAACGCTCCTTTCCGACATCTTGGTTATAATCATAATATTGTTACTGGTCCATAGGGTGTCTGATAGAAAATCCGGCACAACACTGACAAGACGAATAGGTATCTCGCTCAAGCCCAGTTTCTGAAGAGGTGTTTCGAATACTATCTTCTCTTCCAAAAATCTGAAGCGATGTGAGAATCGTTCCTACACAGCCTCCTTATACGTAGCCGACAGCCAACAGTAAGGAGCAAGAAGTGAGCACCATTGCCATAAACCTCGTCGTTGGCCGATAAGTGGATCCTGCTGCTGATATATAACCAATGTATTGTGACGTGCTGGTGGTTATTCTTGGCATGAGAATATGGGTAGGGTGCAATGGCGCGAGAAGGAAGGAGGTCGAGACTAGACGATGGTTAGATGGCTGTCCGACCAGTAGAGTTGTGCAGTCTCGTGCCACCGCTCGCGCGTCACGTCCGTTCAAACCGTCGCAGAAGCAGGAGATCATGACTATTGCGAGTTTCTGTATCCTGGAACTATGTCCAACCCTCTACACATCTGCGTATCCTAGAATTCTGCTCGTGGAAGACCCGTTCTCTGACTTGGCGAGGTAACCACCTTCCTGGATTCAGCTTGGATTGACGATGTCCTCTTGATTTCGGAGGACTTGAATAGAGGATTTTCAGATAGAGTGTATCATTATATATCCACCCATTTCCACAAGATACGGGAACTGACCGCAAGGTCCTAGGACGCTAGACGCATTCAGAACGAAATAGGCATAGGTGGAGAGATGGCAGAGGGAATCATGTGAGGAGCTTTTTGAAGCATGTTGGTACGTGGACAGGGGCTCAGAGACACCAAATATCGACTATCGTCGAATATAAGTCAATTTAAATTTGAAGGGTCCGGAAACCCAATGCGAGACGAAGATCCATTTTCGTCGCTGAACGACTTGGCTGAGATGTCGGACGGGGCCCGATCATGCATCGAGTATTTGGGTACATCACTTCGAGTCGAAAAGAAGCACATGTAATGGACAGAAGTGGGTTGAGACTGATGGAACTGTCGTGAACGTGCACCGCGATGCAATTTGGATATCGGGGTACCCCATAAAACAATGAATTGCGGCTTGATAATTGTTAAGAGACGAGATGAGTTTATAGGCCACTATTAAAGAGAAAAGTACGCACTCAAGGTGGATAAAGGGCTTCAAGAGCGAAAATCCTCCATGAGCACTCGTCGACTAAATGATATTCACCATAACCCTAGAATGACAATCCCGCGTGCCTACTTCAGGTGGCGGGCGATTCACAACACCAGCACCCCTGGACATGAAGTATGTCGGGTTCCGCTCGGAAAACGAGACCAAAGGATGGATGAAATCGACAGTCGAGCTTCTCGTAGTCGTTGATTGGCGCCTGAGCTGAGGAGATTCCATTGAGTTCTTGGTAGCGAAGAGAGGGTGTGAGGCAGCTGGGCCAATGTTAATGGAGCCACCTACAATGCAAATCGACATGAGCGATGAGGGACGTGATTGTCATGAATGTCTAACTAAATTACTCACCTGCCCGATGTTTGAGTTACGAACGGATGAGGGTCCATGAGCGATGCTGGGCGCTTCATCTTCAAAGAGTGCCGAATAGAGCAGCGAAGGCACACTGTAGTGGCTGGCGCAGTAATCCAAAGCTTGGATGTCTGACAGGTAGGGAATGAACGAACGAGCGGGCTGAGCTCCACCGCATGCATCGGCTGTTGTAGTAGCCAGAACGTAGGACGTTCGGCATTATACTGTAATACGACAATGTGAGTCTAGAGTATAGTCCCCAACGGAAGACAAAATACGCACCGGATTGCCCGTCATCTTTGACCTTACAAGTCGAGCCGGTGTGTCAGATCTCTCAGACGGTAGACGATGCGCGAAGCCAATAACCTCCGAACGCGAGGTTCGCCAGCTGCTCAGCACTCAGTGCCCAAGCTCGATGACGGTGGAAGGCGACAGATGAGGTTGGTAGTTGAACCTCTCGTGTTCGGTGCTTATGCCCAAGACTACTGGTTTGTGAAGCCTGCAGTGAATGGGGGACGCAAGTGAGGGGCGAATGTAGGGTAAACCCATTTAACTTCGAGATACAAATGTCGGTGAAGGTGATGCCAAGTGATAATATTCGAAGGCTATAGTACCTGTACTGCAGTTAGATTCAACGACAATGCGGAGAAACATGACAGACGTACTTTGACCCATGACCTCCGATGAGGTAGCAATCGTTAATATTACCTCTACCGTTATTCTACTTGATCTTGCCTTGCAATAGTTATGTCTGATAAGGCTCCAGGCGCGTATGAAGACCTGAGGGTTGAAAGGGTGATCAGATACGAGGTACGTCGCTGAGTAGTCCAAAGTCAGTTGAGAATGGTACGGTTTCGATACAATAAAACCAGAATAGATATTGACTTACGTCGAGCGTCATTCGTAGCTGCGTGACCCTAACTTAAGGTTGAAAGTAGGCGCTCATTCGTAATCCAGGGCTTGGGTGTCTGGATATTTGAATATTCATGAACGTGTCGTTGATTCCATGTGAATCAACGAACGAGAGTGGTCCACCAAGATGCAATGTGCATGCGATTTATATCTAGAGCATAGTGAATTTTGGATGGTACTTGAGGAGACAAAATAAGTCCCTAGGCCTTCTACTGAAGAGAGCAATACTCACTTATACTGATAAAAGAAGCATATCCTCATTGCCTCGAGCACTCGTCCATAGACGAGACCTAAGGATGGGGTCAATGATTGAGCTTCTCCTGTCGTAATTTGGTGCCTGGGCCGAGGGGATTCCAAGTAGCGAAGAGAGAACGAGAGGAAGTTGAGCCAAGATTAATGAGGCCGCCTACATGTAGAGTGATGAGGGACGTGATCGACATGAATGCCCAACCGAAATATTCTGAATACCGATCCAAACGCGGATTTCTCAAATTCCAGTGTTATGCAATGATGCGTGTCAGTGAGAATAGCCGGAACTCCTTCGTCGTCGTCGTAGGTGTCGATGGTATTGGTGTTACAACACTATTATCTTCTTCAACCACTGTCAACGTGTTCAACTTCGACCATCACAGTAGACGACGACAGGTTGGCTGCTCCTGCGGCGTTCATCAAAATGACCCCCATGACCAAATCGAAGTTGTCGAGCACTAGATGTGCGCGGAAGGTGCGTATACGCTCATTCGTATTTGGATGGGATGGCGGAGCTTACGAGGTTGGCGTTGGCGTTGGTGTCGAAAGTTCGGGTGTCTCGTCCACCATTGGAGGATATTCTCGGTCAGAAAGAGGTCCCGACAGTGGTGTTGGACGGGATGGACGAGGCAAAGTGAGAGGAGCCCATCCTCAGGAACACGGGGATGAAATAAATCGCAGAGTTCTTCGAACTCTGTTCCATCCCATTCCATGCATGCTCAAGAGACGATCGATACCCTTCCGCAGTTTACGATCCCGATTCTCTGCGTACGGCTGGGCCCTGGTCTCCAGGTAAGGCACCTCCGTTGCCTCAACTTCTTCCTGAACTGTCGAGGTCCATCCCATTTCGTGTCGATGTAGGTTGCTGTGTCGTCTGGTGTCGAGGTCGTTTCAGTTTCGAAGGTTTGGACACGGTTTTGGTGCAAAAGGTAGGCGCCGCTTTGCGAGGAGAACCGAACGAGAGCTAAGTGGGATGATGGACGCAGCTACTGGCTACTGTAGCATGAGAGATGCACAGAAGAATACGGTGTAGGAGGGGCGCATAGAGGGGGGAGTGCTGTCTTATAGTTTTCTGGTTGGGTTATTGGAGAAGGAACCGATCTGCCGATCTGGTGCTAGGGTTAAGTCTGACCGATTGGATTCGACGAGACCAAGGGCAGAGGCGTCGTATATGCGTCATGACTGGCGCAGGCGAGGTGAAGATTGGAGGACGGTGCATTGGACAGCAGTTTACGCGGCGTCTTCAGTAGCAAGTACGAAGCGAGAGTAAACCGTGGTGGTGGCTGCGGTATTGCAGTTGGGGTTGTCGAAGAGTTAGGTGGACATGACATCGATAGACGCGCAGGAGGTGAACGTCGCCTATCAGCCGAACACCAAGTTGTGGAGGCGAGGTCTCAGATCTAAGCACCGGGAAAACCGAGTGGTTAGCCAAGTGCAGGAGGAAGGCTGAATAACGAAACCCACCTTGAAAATTGAAACCACTTCTGATACCTAGCATCACCTCCTAGCTATAGTTCGAACGGGGGTTTGGCCTGAGTACTAGAGAACCGAGTTGTTAGACAGGTGGAGGAAGAAAGTTGAACAACGAAACTTACGCTGGTACCCAATGTCACCCCCTAACTATATTTCGAGACGAGGAGTCATCATAGCGGCATCCAATCCTTCATAGTCTTTGAAAGTCATGAGAACGAAGAAGGACTCGGGACTCTGGAGGTGGTGGCGAGAAGAAACCAAGTTTTTGATCGACGGGCCGCCGGGCCTGACTGAATGGCACGTGGGCCAATGCTTCCTCGAGCTCCTCTGTCACTGTGTTTCGTCCGCGTCGAGGTCCTCGTGTTTTTTGTCCCCCTCTCGTCGCCATTCGCGTTCGAATGACACTTCCTTGAATTTTGTCATTCAAAATCATCACAGCCGACCAGCTTACCCCGAAACCTCCGTCGTCTTCCAACTGCCTTTCCACCACGATCCACAATCTGAAATCCATGGACCTCTCCTCACTGCCAATGGGTCCACTCCCATAGCCTCCATCTTCCTCAGCCTTTTACCAGTGTCGGCGTTACTAAAACCCAACATGCGTGGCTTCTCGCGCCGTATCTCATGAGAGGCCTAGTTAGCCAATTTACGGGCTATCGTCTGACTTGGATCGTCAGACACACGATGCATGACGAGGTATACAACCTATTATCCAAGTCTCCATCGACTCATCGGTACGACTCGGAGCGCAACGTACTCTATTACTTTGGCCAACCTCAAGGGATCGAGGTATACTTAAGTTCGTCTCATCCAGTCCTCACAATTACAGCCGAAATCTAATAATCTTGACTTAGGCCTCTACGACCCAAATCTCGGAGCATGGCATCCCACCGCCTGCTTTTACCCTCCCGCCTACTAGGTCATCGGACTCATCCTACCTCATCCATGATTTTCCTAAACGGATGTACCGTGT
>Ga0247741_1000895_pt1 | contig 16394 bp, 14 predicted proteins | sample UWRJL213509R2_FD_180945 | JGI IMG/M metagenome (GOLD analysis project Ga0247741, IMG submission 180945) | Plant litter microbial communities from Arlington Agricultural Research Station in Wisconsin, United States - UWRJ-L213-509R-2 | ecosystem: Environmental > Terrestrial > Plant litter >... | reverse complement strand
TCCAGGACTTTCTGTGGGTCTTTTCCCAAAGCTCGACATCTTTTTCGAACATACGGAGAAGGCAGTTCGATTTGAGCGTCTTGGAACGGTGCGCCATCAGCTCCCAGCAAGCGTTGAACACAGACGGACTGTCAAGCCACATCCCGAGCTCAATAGTTAAGGTTTGGAGTTCTGGCCAGAGGATCGAGCCTGGGATCTGGTCGCGCATGTCTTCGAATGCGGACATCGCGTGGCGCGGATGAAGTATAAAGAGGTTTGCAACGTTTTTTGTCGCATGCGCGAGTTTGACGGTTGGTGCGGACGTTGGGCCGGCTTTGCAGTCGATAAGGGCGAGGGTGTGAAGAGATGGGAAACGTTTCTCGCCAACGACGAAAGGTTCAGGGTCTGGGTCTAAGACACTGCTTGGACGTAGGTTCCTGCGTCCAAATTTGTAGAATATTTTGCACAGCGGAATGTTCTTGAGGATCATGAGTTCCAAATGAGGTGCATTCACCTGAAACCATGCAGATGCCACGTTGGCGTCGCTGCAGCGGAAATGCCGTATGTTGGATACTAGATCCGGAGGAATTTCTTCGCCCCCCATGCCAAATGTAGAAAGAGGCGGACCGAAAACGTCGCCAGCGATGGAGAGGCTTCTTAACGTCATTGATCCCAAAATCTGAATGAGGTCTGTCCAGCCAAGTTCCCGACGGCCACTCGTTCCTTCAAGTTGCAATGAAGTAAGATAGAGAGAGTAAGGCATTCCAGCTGAAAGGCACCTAGAATTCATACGAAGGTGTCGCAGCTCGGATTGCCTGAGTAACGCTCCGCGAGGGGCGTTCTCGATCCTATCGTCTTCAAATCCGTCGTCATCGTCGTCGTCTTCACTGTCCAAGTGCTCAACTCCCTCACTCCTGCCCAAGTAAATTTCAAGGGCGTGAAGGATAGGGGTCTTGAGCGTCTGGAATGGGGCCAGAAGGCCATTAAGAGGCCATGTGCGTGGAAGGCGAAGAGAGAAAAGCCACCATCGCGGTGCGTGGTTCATCAACGTCTCTAGAAATAGAGCGGCATATTTGCGACTCCCTTTCTCTGAGAGTTGAACGGTAATGTCCAGAGGCAAAAGTCGGGATCTCTTCAGGTACTCCCGGAGTTGGCTGAGGTTCACTAATCCTTGACAGCGGATTGTGGTCCATAGTTCCGGGGAAGCCAAGGCAATTGTTCGCCAGTTGCTGCAAGTATGAGATATCGCAATCTCGAATCTAGCTGAAGGTGCTTGTTCTCGCGATATTTGGCAGGCGAATGCGAAGACCGAGCGCAGGACATCAAGTGGGAGAGCGACCAACGGTGAAATTGGCTCAAGTGACGATCGTCTCTGAAGGCTCGACAAAGCTATGCGCGAGTCTAAAATTTTGAGTCGTTCGAGCAAGGCATTGCGCTCGGTTTTCTGCAGTAAAAGCTGGACGTCTTCCTTTCGCCTCGTGAGCTTTCCTGCCTTCGTCGGCCGATCAAATTCCATAGGAAAGGGCTTTACTCTGGAAGGACCACTGGAGGCCATTTCTTGCCGTAGAATGGGGATTGAATGTGCTGTCTTTTGACCTTACCCATGCTGAAATATAACCAGAGGCTGAATGGGAGAATTGGGGTAAGGGACGCGCCTGTTTGCCGATGTTGTGGGCACTGCTATTTTCTTGCGTCGCGACTTGTCGGCCGGTTCTGTGCAAGTTTCTGTGCCATTCACACCATCCAGATTCCTTATATCTTTATTTCAAGTTCCCTTACCATCTTTCCTATCCTTCACCCTAACTACTATGTCGCCTCCTCATTCTTCTGGTGGAAAAGATTCTGGAACTGCTCGCGTGTTGGGCTCAGGAGCTTCGGGTGAGTGCATTAACACTCATACCTATTTCATGGCTAACCGCGTTTTCTGCTCTAGGTATTGCCGAACTTCTCATCTTCCATCCTGTAGATACAGTGGCCAAGCGCCTCATGAGTAACAAGGCGAAGGTATGGTCGCGCATACCCATATCTCATGCCGAGACTTACCGCGATATATCTAGGTCTCGTTGTCGACACTTTCACCTATTGTCTTCCGAGACGCTGCTACAGCACCACTCGCACGAAAGTTCCTGTCTCTCTTCCCTGGTCTGGGATACGCCGCTGGATACAAAGTTGCCCAACGTGTTTACAAATTCGGAGGGCAGCCATGGTTCAATGACCTTATCAACAAGCACTACAAGAGTAACTTCAATAATGCGTTCGGTGAGAGGAAAGGAAAGATGATGATGCAGGCTACCGCTGGAAGGTCTGTCGCGTCATTGAGAATTTGACTTGAGCACTGACTTGCTTTCACAGTCTGACAGGTATCGGCGAAGTGGTATGTGACACAGATTGCCTCAGAGATTTAGAGCTAATTAGGCCACTTTTTTCTAGGTACTGCTACCGCTAGATGCTCTCAAAATCAAGCGTCAGGTGAATCCAGAAGCCTTCCGAGGTCGAGGCTTCATCCGAATCTTCATGGAAGAGGGTACAACTCTATACCGCGGTTGGGGGTGGACGATGGCGCGTAATGCACCAGGAAGCTTTGCTGTACGTATTCTGAATCTTTACTTCACGACAAAGCGGCCCTCTCATCCCCCTTCAATAGCTCTTTGGAGCATCGGCTGTTACGAAAGAATACGTTCTCGGTGTCACTGATTACTCGAAAGCCACATGGACACAAAACTTCATCGCTTCCATTGCTGGAGCCGTGGCGTCTATCACCGTCGCTGCTCCTCTAGACACAGTCAAGACACGTATCCAGAACGCCAACTTTGAGCGTAAGGTACATGGAGTGACAGTCATCAAGGACCTGATCAAGAACGAAGGAGCTACCGCTTTCTTCAAGGGTTTGACGCCCAAGGCAAGTACACCTGTTTCAGCCAACAGTCACTTGCTCACCTTTTGAACCTACAGATCCTAGTGGTTGGTCCTAAACTCGTCTTCAGCTACACCCTCGCCCAGTCCCTGATCCCATTGTTCTCGAAATACGTTTAATGACCTCGAGACGACCCTTTCCTAGTAGATCACGACTCTTGGTGTTTACGACCCGCGTATAGTAACGATGACAGGTGCATACTTCTTCGAGAACTAAACGCGACCCCTTGCGCGATAATGAGACTGTTCTTCGTGTAAGCTAGGGCCTCAAAATTACTTTTAGATAGATAAAATCTACCCTATTAATGTTAAATCCCTGCTCAGTATAATACAACCGCGAAATGCTACTTCTAATAGTTGGAATTGTGAGGCGTAGTCGCAACTGGTTATATAAACGAACTAGAGCATATTACAGTGCACCTCCGCGCTCTATCGTCCGCAAAATATTCTGTGGTTTCTTGAATCTATTTTTAGCATACCTCTGCAAGGCCTCATAACCCATAGCTTGGGCTGTCCACCGATGGGTATGGGTTATGCACCGTGCAGGAATTCCAGATAGCAAAAGCAAGCCATTTAGACAACCTGTTCAAACATGAAGTCGCTCCGCATCGTATACTTTACGCCTTGGATGACCTCTTCCCCACTATGCACGAGCATCCGCTGTTGGAAAACTAGAACCCTCCCTCTCCGTGGAAAAACGTCCAGGAAGTGTTTCTTGTTGGGCGTCCAAAAGCGCGTGGCTCCTCCGACTAGTGGCTCATCCGGATCGTCTTCAGAGAGCTTCAAGTTCACAACCTTGGGCTCTAGGGGGGGATCTTCTTCGTGTTCTCCGTTGAGATAGAGATGGAGCGTGACAAACGTTTTGATAATTTTGCCATCATCTTGAGGGATATCGACGAGTCCGTCGCAGTGTTGCTTGAAGTAATGACCTGGACCGTATCTCAAGAAACTGAGACGAGGGTTTACACTATTGAGCGAAAGAGGAAATTGTGGCGGCTGTGTGAGCGATCATGGTGATTAGTCGTCGGAAGAAGCACGAACCCAACCAATTTCCAAGTGGGTCCTTGTTTTCTACCCTGCTTTCCTGTGACTCCATCCCACTTCCCTCCAACCGGGATCTCGCCCAGATCTTCCTCCACCAGTGGGCGAAGTTTGTTGTAGATTTTTTGCGATGCTTCAGTGGCATTGAATAACAGGATTCGATCGCTGTTCCTGAAATTGGAATGTACTGTTTGAGTCTGCGCCTCTGCGCTGAGACCCGCGGGTACCCATTCTGCCGATGCAGTCGCTGATGCGAGTAGTTCCCTACACTCCTCAGCGGTGAAGACATCATCGAGAACGGTGGCGTAGAAACCGTCATAGTGAGAAAGTACAGTCTCCAAGAAATTGATGGGTTTTGCGATGGGCGCCATTGGAGAAGAAATGAATGTCAGAAGAGAAGAAGTGGCTTTGTGGATGAACGAAATACTAACCGCATCATGTAGCTTGATGCGAGTTGGAGTTTTGGCATTGCCTACGTGACTCATACTCTGACTAGACGTTCGCTGTTAAAAATGTCACACGTAAATAAGAGCGATATGGAGAGTAGGAAAGGATGAGGCACTGGGTAGTCTCCTCGTCAAACATGCATACGGCCTGGTCGATCGTAGTCTCTTTTACAGACCTTATGATCAACAAACGACAGTCGATTGATGATAAGGTCGATCGCCTGACCGCTGCGAAGGAGAAAAGATGCGGCAGAAGCTTGTGGGAGACTCCCACAAGCTTCTGCCACATCTTTTCTCCTTCAACGAACTGGAATCTCAAACACACACAAGCTATCGAATGGGTTGATAATGGGGCATTCCAACGCCAGCACTTCTTCTAATTTGAAGGCTAAGTTTCATGTAGGAGCATGCAGCTTTGACTCTTACTCCATTGATCACTCCCTCTACATCGAAATTTATCACTTAAATTTATTATGATCGTTCAAGACAGTGGACCCGTACCCTACCGTTTCCATGATAAGCGGGGAGTTGGGCTGGGGTTTTAGAACGCTCTCATGCCCAAGTTGTTGTCGCCTTCCTGCTTAGAGGCTCCCACATCATCTCAGGAAGACAGTCGATTTTTGAATGCTTTCTTTGAATGACTAGGAGGTTCTTCAACAACAAGCATATATGTAAATCCAAGCTGCGTAAGCTAGCTAGCTAACAGACGGAGCTACTTTAAATATTTGGAGGTATACGTAGATACGAATATGCATATGCAATATGAAGGATAGGATATGTGTACAGCATGAAACGGGTAACAAGGACGAGGCACGAAGGACAAGTAATTTCAGATACAGACAAGTGACCCAGGAGGTATGCTCTGGAAACTGGACTAGCCATGTGAGCTAAGTTCCTTACAATACGAAAGGAGGGTCATGACAAATATGGAAAGGAGGTATCGGGGAAACAGACAACGGACTGGAGCCAAGAAGACGAAAGGAAACTCGAAAACATCTACAGTGGGTATAGAGAAGCTGGGCAGACTTCGAGCCTACCACTGCGCATCGAACGCCCGGTGCGAGGGGATGAAGATCAATCCACCCCGGGTATACCACATACGGTTTAATTTTAAAAAAGGAGAGAGAAAATGGAAAGCCCACAGGTTGAGTCCCTTGGAAAAGGGGAGTCTACCATTCGGGACTAGGACGACGGCGGCGATGGGCACTGGCACCTCCAGCAAGGATAGATTTCTTGGCAAGAGTGGAGGCTGAACGTCTGCGGCGGCGTTTCTGACATGAAGGTGCGTTGTTCTTGATTGGAGTCGAGGTAGGGGCGGATGAGGAAGTCGTGGAAGTGGTCGAGCTGGAGCCGGAACCAGAGTCGGGAGGAGAACCATTGCCAGAACCAGTACCGCCGGAAGAGCCAGTACCAGTACCAGAACCGCCCGAAGAGCCAGTTCCAGAGCCAGTTCCAGAACCACCCGAACCAGAACCACCTGAGGTTCCGCTACCAGTGTTACCGGAACCATTGTTCGGCGGGGTGCTGGGAGGGTTGGGAGCAGGAGGTGAGCCACCACCAGAGGCGGGTCCAGCAAAGATGTCATTCTGGGCGCCTGGGGAAAGAGTTTCGTGATCAGCAACCTGCGTAATGCCGGAGGAATGATAAGAAAGGCGTACCATCAACGAAGCCAAGTTTCATGTTGTAACCAGGAGACTTGGGCTCTCCGGCGGCGTCGAGGCCATCAACGAAGATGTTGTTGCGTTCGTTCTGGTGCCAGTAGACCATCTGCTTGGCTCCCTTCGTGCATGCGTCGGGGTTACCTTCGCACCAAACGGGGGGCTTGGGTGTGGCGAGGGGAGTGTTGGACTTTGAGTTCGTCACCTGGCACTTAAAGGGCTGGTGGTACATGTTGGGCTGACCGCATCTACAAGGCAATGTCAGATTTTTACCACAAGCGCATCAGGGTGAAAAAAAACCAACCCGTTAGGTACCCAACCCCACTGTTGAAGGCAGACATCAGTTTTATGATACTATTCCTAGGACATGCAGAACGTACAGCACAGATGCAGCCTCCGGCAGGGCAGGGCGGCATATCAGCGGGTACATCGTAGACGGTGACTCGCTTCCATGGGGTACTTTGGGAACCTGTAAGCGGGGAAGCGCTGCGGACATGACGTGGGGGCTTACTGGTAACGGATTGAGAAAACAACGAGATTCTCAGGAGTGACAGCCTTTATGTCCGGCTATAGAGGGACGGTTGGTTGAGCACAGATTAGCGAATTTAAACAATGAACGAACAGTGTAGGAAATGGCAAACGCGGTTCCCGCGGCATGGGCTTGGTCCTGGGTGTGCACTACGGAGATTGAGTACGAGGATATAGACAGTAACTAAATTCGAACTTACGATTGGGGGAGGTAATGCACGAATCAACATGCTATAGGCCAAGCGTTCGTCAGAGGAGTATCAAAAGAGTTGAAGATGAAGACGTACGTAGTCCTCGGGGTAGTTTGCACCATCAGGCCAGTCCGACGTATCACGTCCATTGTAGGACATGGTGGTCTTTGCGCGGTTGGAAGCGATCTCGACTGTGAAACTTCCGCCAGCTGGCCTGCAGGTCGAAGGGTGAATTTAGTTCACCAACAACATAGCTTGATAACTCACAGCTCAAGGAATTCACCCTCAGGTGGGGGATATTCATCACACTAATGGACCGAGTCATGAGAGTTCTACTTTCGACTTATGAGCGTCATGGACATACATTGTTGACGTGGTGGACTGGTTCAAAAATAGTCAGCACAAGTCCGAAGGTAGAAAAAAAAAGCGCCTACACCACCAATCCTTAAAGTTGAGCTGGTAGAGGGGAGTAACGATGCTATACGAGTTGAGATCGCTTGCTCCAGTAGCACCCTTTGAACAGGTTAGCTCAGCACTTCAGGAAGCGAAAAGGAGAGATGCGCACATTCAGACAGTACATTCCTTTGGCATATGGCGCTACATGGGCATTTGCAGCCCCAAACCAGGCAGCGGCGGCGAGAAGAGTAGCGACCTTGAACATAACGTTCTAAGAAAAAGACAGTGGTTTATGTAAAGGAAAGTGGGATGCTAAATCCCAGAGGGACAGCGGAAACGAGAGGGAGGGGAGAGCGTGTCGTTGAGGTTCGTGTACAAGAGTGGTGCCTTATAGGAGCATAGCTAACGCGAATCGGGAAGTGAGCGGGACAGCCTGCACGGCCTCGCCCCTGCCAAATACCCTTATCAGTCATTTATTTTTAGGGAAATCAGCAAAATATGTTGTTGTTGCGTGTGGATTTGCTCCATATTCAGGTATCCGACTCTCAGGGAAGCAAGCTTTCGTCATTTTCTGTCCCTTGCATCACAGATGCTGAGATAGGGTCGCCTTGATGAATTAATTGACCTGTCCAGTGTCCTGCTTTCCGAAAGTCGAAAAGTTGAGAAAGCCTTTCGATGAGCCTTTGAGGCCACTTGGATTGGAATCGCACCGTTCAGCAATTGCGGAGGCAAACAGCAAACCTCTTATCAGAACCATGAGTTTCGGAGGCAAGGGAGGAGTTTGTTACCAAGGCAATCTTGACGTCAATAGCCCGGCGCTCAAAGCCGCGTGCGACATCTATTGATCTTAACATCTAATCTACTCGGCCCAGGTTTTGACGGACCTAAGGAATGGGAAAAAAAAATTAAAGGCAACCTTGAAGTTGTAAAAGGCTCTCTTGCATATTTTATAAAATTTTCATCAAGCATAAACCTCAAGGCTCTAAAGGACTGCCACAAATGTGACCCGTTGCGATGGGAGCAGCAGTGGTCAGCGCGCAGCGACCATCAACGTCGACCCTTTAGTATAAAGCGGTTTTTCCCATTCTGACCTCTCATTGTCGTACGTTACACATTCAGTCAAAGCGAAAATTAAGGTGAACGTTATTTATTTTCTCGTCCGCAGACACAGGATAACCAGTGAGAGTCATTGCCAAGCCACAACGCGATTTGCATGCGGTAAGAATTAGATTTTTATCGGTAAGAAATATCCGGTTCGGTCAGGACATTTAATGTATAATTACATGGCAAAGGATTTGGTCCCAATGGCATTGTGTATGGATGGGAAAGTGCACAGACTCATGGACTCATATGGGTTGATTCAAGCCTCAAAGGAGCTTCGGTGACTTGCTTTAAATAATTTCTATTAGCTGGACATTCAACGTCAGGTCCGAAACTGGAGGGAGGCCCCGAGTGAAAGAAGCGCTCGATTGGCGCCCGCTAATCCGGACCGGCAAATGCACGTGACTGTGTTCGCCAATTAATTGAACAGAACAAGCAACTAAATCGTTTCTTTTCCAGAACCACCACACATCTTGCTGAATTAGAATCAATGCCTCGTCCAACCGCTCCTCGAAGAAATTAACTCCCAAAAGGGCATGACCGTTGCCAGCTCTCACACTCACCCGGCTCGACGTGATGAAACGGTCCAAGTCCGCTCTTGGTCCAAAGGCATTCACATGGGTGTCCGTGTACTCACGTCACTGCCAAACCTCCACAGAATTTATCGTAATGTTGGTGGTCCCGAACGCTAAACGTCAGCGATGTTGACCCCGCTGTGCGTCATCCAGGGTTTGCAGACAGCCCTTTTCCTTCTTGGACCACGACTCTTCCACCGACACTGACCATCTGGCCTTGGGATGCAGACCTCTTTCCGATCTTATGTCGGTCTACCTTCATGCTGCAGCCTCGTTCCGCTACTACGCAGCGCTCATAATCCAGCATCTGTCTTGCGGACACGCTCCGAAATTACGACCTGGCTTATTTCCACAGGTCTCGGGTACCTGGAATACAATTCACTGGCAGTCAACTATTGGTCTATTTACTGTCAACGATCTATCAACACCAAAAGCACCGCTCCTATAATTAAATTTACGCCTTCTCGTCTTCGTTCGCCTCGTGCTACCAACCACTAAAATAGTACAACAACTAGGTGGAATTGCCTTCAGTGGTCGCACATCCCTTCATCAAATTATGCCCTCCGCTCTGGCAAGCCCAGAACGCTCGCTTACCCGTCTGGCTTTCCGGCTTCAGACATTATGCCAACCATGGGATCCTTCCGCCCTGTTTCTATTACGCATCAAGTGCGTTGAAGTCGCCAGTAGTCTCGCTTCAAGTTGATGGTGCGCTATCATTGTGCACGTTATATCCGTTGATGGTGTCTGCCTAGAATTCCTGTCTCTCGAGTGACTTCGCCGGATATAACGAGACAAAGACAGGACACGCATGCCATGGAAGCACGTCGAGGGTTATGCCTTTGACGGCGCCGTGATCTTGGGACTAGGACGGAGGGGTATAAAGGGAGTGGAGGCGGGTGAACTACGTGCGCTTTCGGACGTTTATCCCCCCTTTCCTACTTTCAAGTCAGAGTGTAGGGTCTGAGAGGATGCTTTCTAAGTCAACTCCCGTTCTCTTTGCCTTTGGACTGGCGTTCTTTGGACTGGTACATTCTTTTCGCATCTCATGAATTTGAGAATTCATTGACGCGACTGCTTAGGCCGCACATGGTCAGTCGATACCTGCCATCCTACCAGGAAATTGGACCTCGGTAGGATGTTTCAGGTGAGCTCAATCCACGCTTTTCAACCCAAAATCATCATTGACGTCTAACTCCAAACTCATGAAGCGACATCTCCACGTCTCGCACACTTGCTGCTGCTGCACTAGTCGAAGATCCAATGACGATTGAGAAGTGCATTGATTTCTGCACCTCCAAGAATTATATATACGCTGGGGTAGAATTCGGTGGTATGTGCTCCTAACTGTTCTTTTTTTAACCGTGAGGTGATTCTATTTTATAGACGTACGTTGGATTTCTCTGAAAAATGGTTTCCTGGGAACTTGAATACTGAACTTAATTTTCGCACTTCTAGGAATGTTGTAAGTCTTGTATTCTACTCAGATTTTCTTCCGTTCTCAAGTTTCATAGATTGCGACTCGACTATACAGATACCGAGTCAACCAGCACCAATGGGCGATTGCACCATGCCCTGCAGCGGAAACGCAAACGAAACTTGCGGTGGACCTATCCGCCTCAGCGTCTTCAACAGTGGACAACAACCCCCTGTTATTGTACGCAACATAACTGCTGGTCCTGCGCTGTGGACATACCAAGGGTGCTTCACGTGCGTTTTCATATTAATCCACCAGAGAAAATCAAGATTGAGTATCCACCAAGTGACACGGTCGCAGCGAGGACTTTAGGCTACGGAGTTAACATTCCTGGTGGGACAACCGCCGAGTCCTGTACAGCTGCATGCCAAGCAGCAGGTGGATTTGCCAATGCAGGCCTCGAGAACGGACATGAATGCTGTGAGTACACTCGTCGTACTGAATTCACATCGGCTGCTGAGTAAACGCGTATGCGACGCGAAGGGTGCGACAATGCAATCCACGCTCCAACCCAACGCACCTCGGACGCCGACTGCCGAATGGTATGCCAAGCGACGCATAACGAATACTGCGGGAATCAGAATCGCGTCGCGATTTACCAATTCTCTCCCTCCGGTGTTCCCCCCGGTCCACAGGCGTGTTTGCAAACATCCCTGTCGAGCTTCACGCTGCAAGCCCAGTTCAAGAACCCACCACTTAATGGACCTCCAACGGTGCCGTTGAAGGTGACCGTAGTGGAGATGGTCAAGAATGTATTGTGGACGGTGCTTTCAGCCTGTCCGCTTTGCTGCTCGGAGTGGCCAGCAATGAGCATGCAGAACTCGATTATTACACCTCGTTCGGTGGCCATTCCGACTCAGCAGATGGCGTCCACGTTCACTATGGACGGAGAGTCGCCTGGGTTCGTAGCGTCGATCCCTGCGTTTCCGGGATCGCAGACATATTGTACTATGGTGAGCTTGGCCATATCAACTTTATTAACGGACTTGTGCTGATTTCCAACAGACTGATAACGCAGCTCCGGCTGGGAGTCCTCCGTTACTGGCATTCAATGGGAAAGCCGATGCCTTTTCGCTATGCACCAACACAAGTGCCAATGCTCGATTAGATGTGGTGTTTTCGCCTGTGACAGGCCATCCACACTATGTCTTGGATAACTGCGAGCCTATTAACATCCAGGTCATCGCTAGCTGATAGAGATAAATGACAGCTTTTCCTTTTGCGATTTAGGTTAGATATACCCTGTTCCCTGATTAGATGCCCTCGTTAAATATAGTTACTCTCTTTCGTCGACAGACTTGCACTAAATTTATCTATTTGTTGTCTGTACTCTTGCTTACATCCTTCAATCACCGAGTGAAATGCGTGCAGTAGCCTTTTCGACGATCGTTAAGCGAAGAAGGCTAGGATTTCGACGGAAGGAGATATCATTCGGAATATTATCAGATAATGGAATACACCCGGATTCGGGGCCGTGTGCTTCTTCACTGTTGAACGTGTTCAGCAGCGATTGAACAACGACTTTCCGGACTCATATTCTACTCTATGATTCCAGCGCCCTCAAATCAGCATCGCATAATCACCGCAGAAATGGCTGAGACCAGGCCAAGACCAGGCCTTCAGTGGCACGTCTGCTGCAAGGTACAGGAAAACCGGACGTCCGGGTTTCCGCGTCATAAGCTATGCGAGGCCAAATTTGGTTCCTTCCGCTCAACGGTCTCTGGGTAATGGTCCCGTAGGGGCTTCCTTTAAGACTTGACAACGAAGCAAATCTGGCTGTGTGGCTCTCCGAATTCCTGCGCCGCTGGGTGAACATAAATACGGGTGCGCTAACGAGAGTGGTGGAGACGAGTGAGTGCATTGCCGATTCCACGCATTTGTCCGCTGATCCAAGAGCTCCATCATAGAGTAAGTCTTGGATACCTGGATCTTGGTCTTAAACTCTTCGTTCATCTTTCGTCTCCTATTACCAGTACGATGTCGGCGACTACGATGGACAGCAACAAACCTTCTAGCCGGACCTTGGCTCATCAAGACAAGCTACCCAAGCTACCTATACCTTCCTTAGAGGATACTTGCAACCGGTACCTGCGAGCATTGGAAGCCTTGCAAGACGAGAAAGAGCACGAAGCTACGAAAGCAGTTGTTCAGGAGTTCCTGCAAACCGATGGTCCAAAGCTGCATGAGGCGCTGAAGGAGTATGCTCAGGACAAAGCTAGGTGCGTTGAGCGGTCTCTGCACCCCCATATCTCTAACGATGTTCTCTTCAGTTATATCGAGGAATTCTGGTAATTACGACTTATGCTCATAGATGGAACTACGCTGACGCACGAAACTAGGTATGAATCCTACCTCTCGCACAGCGATCCTGTCGTGCTCGCCCTCAACCCGTTCTTCGTCCTCGAGTGAGTAAGAGGCTTTGGTCTCATTAGCGTTGCTGAGTTCGTCGACAGAAACGACCCAACGCCAAATCGTGGAGGGCAGTTACCAAGAGCCTCCTCACTCATCGTCTCCTCTTTAGGGTTTATTCATGATTTGCGTGCCGGTATCCTCGAACCAGACACAATTCGTGGTACCCCCCTGGATATGGACCAGTACTCTCGTCTCTTTGGGACATCGAGAATACCAACAGATGTAAGTATCACGTTTGCTGGATACTTGTGCTTTCTCTAAATCACTACTTTCTGAACAGCGAGGGTGCAGAATGGAAGTGCATGCTGAAGCGAGACATATCGTAGTCCTGCGCAGAGGGCAGTTCTGTGGGTTCTAACTGTCTCAATCAGCGACTCTGTGGAATATTGCTAATCTACTTCTGCCATTTAGACTGGTTCGATGTCCTCGACGAAGATAACCTCCCAGTCTTGACCGAGCGCGAAGTCCTCCGCAATCTCCAGGCAATCGTGACTGACGCTGACACAATAGATCAATCACAGGTGTGTAATAGTGACGTTATCCATTCAGAACCCCATTATCCGAGATATAAGCTAACTTTGTCCATTCCTTCAATAGGCTGCACGAGGTGCGATCGGAGTCCTGTCAACTGAGAACCGGAAGGTCTGGTCCGGACTTCGGGAAATCCTTGCAAAGGACCGTAACAACAAGTCCTGCCTCGATATCGTTGACAATGCACTTTTCGTCGTCTGCTTGGATGATGCAGCTCCCGGGAATCTGGCCGATCTGTGCAGCAACTTCTTGTGTGGCACATATAGCCTCCAGGGAGGTGAGCAAGTTGGGACGTGTACTAATCGGTGGTACGATAAGGTGTGTCTCTTTCCTACTTACATGGACAATCAATTCACCAGAGTCAACTTTTGCAGCTCCAAATCATTGTTTGTGCCGATGGTGCTGCTGGAATCAATTTCGAACATACGGGTGTCGATGGCCACACGGTTTTGAGGTACGGAGAATTTCTTCTCGAGTTTTGAATATATTTTATGGACGTTATTCGGACAGATTTGCGGCGGATATCTTCACAGAAGGCCTCATGCTTCTAGCCAAGTCAATCAACCCGTCAGCACCCACCCTCTTCCATGCGCCACTCTCTCCTCACGCGAGAGCTTACAAGCCTCCTCGTGGCCAACAAAGTCGGTATTTAATCATATCTGCGCATTAAGACGTTATTGACAAATCGTTACCAGAACCTCCGACTCCGATCGAGAAGATTGACACTACCCCAAAGAAGCTCGAATGGCACTTGACACCAGAGATCCGTGCTGGAGTGAGGTTTGCAGAGACAAGAATCAGCGACCTCATCTGTCAAAACGACTGCCAGGCATTGGAGTTCAAGGGATACGGAAAGAACTTCATTACTAGTCATGGTTTCAGTCCCGACGCGTTTGTGCAAATGGCGTTCCAGGCAGCATATTTTGGACTTTATGGTGTGTTATCTAGTTTATTGATTTTGCAAGCATTGACGAATTTCCGGTTTACCTCTCCAAGGTCGCATCGAATGTGTTTATGAACCCGCCATGACAAAATCATTTTTACATGGAAGAACGGAGGCTATCCGATCTGTGCAACCTGAGAGTGCGAGCTTCGTCAAGGTGATTGCCATCTTTACCTTCGAATCCCTTGAGGACTCATATTTTCGTGTTCTTAGGCGTTATATTCAGAGGGTACACCAGCGCAGAAGGTTGCTGCATTGAAAAAGGCCTGCGAGAGACATGTGAAGTTGACTAAGGAGTGTAGTCAAGGTTTGGGACAAGACAGGTCGGTACCCTCCATTATCGGGTCATAGGAGTCGTCTTACCTTTTCTCTTTCTTCCTCATAGGCACCTCTACGCCATGTACTGCCTCGTGCAACGTCAACTCCAGAACAACCACGAATCACGTCCTAATGGCATCACCAGTCCTTCGCCATCGCCGCCTCCCTCACCTTCCCACAGGGTCACGAAAATGCCTTCGATCTTCACTGACCACGGATGGGCGCTGCTCGGCACCTCTATCCTGTCGACTTCGAATTGTGGCAATCCAGCTTTAAGGCTGTTCGGATTTGGACCTGTCGCCGCTGACGGTTACGGTCTTGGGTATATTATCAAAGAGGACGGGATTTCGATGTGAATTTTCTTCTTTACCACGTCTGCCTTTCGTTTGACTTACCGCTCTGTTTGTTTTATTCGCTAGTTGTGGATCCTCAAAGCATCTGCAGACCCGTCGCTTCCTCGATACCCTCCAGGGGTATCTATCTGATATACAGCGTATGCTCATCCAACTACACAGATCCGCGAACGAGCGCCCTGCCCCATTCGTGGACCACTACGGAATCTTGCGTGATTCGAAGACCGGAAGGCCCATCAATGGAGCCGCCTCTGATGATTCGGACGGGGAGAACGAGGAAGCTCCTCTGCGTTAGTCATTTTTCGCACCAAAAATCTGACCTATTATCTAACCTACTTTCACACATAGCTGCTGGATACTCGTTCTTCGATAGCGGTGAGGTGGCATTACTGGGACGGAAGAAGAAATCACCGTTTTCCAACGTCGGTCAGTGCCTTGGTCATCTTTGTCAGACTGAACGTTTGCTGACACATTTGGATGGTTATAGGAAAGGTGATTCCTCTTGCGGAATATTAAATCGATGGAAATCTTGTCACTCTATGGAGAGCTCGTTGTCGTCCTGTAACACAAACGTTTGTACTTATACTTAAATTTCCTTGTTCGTGTTGGTCTTCGAGTTGTTTCTGTAACTGTATCACTTATTGCATGTCTATTGCTCTCAAATAAATTCCGTGTAGATCTTCATTACATATCCAATCCACCCGGTAGCAACTGAGCTTGACTTGGGCGAGTAAGTAGTAAGTGATGACTCCGAGTCACCTATCGTGTTCGGAGACACGAAATTTCGCGACATTGGTTGGTAACCTTCTTTCCCTATCGAAAAGCTGCACAATCGAAGAGCTAGACGACGAAGCAAAAATATATCCAAAAAATTGGCTAGAGCAAGGCAGGCCTGGATGAATTCTACACTGTATCATTTTAGAGATGCTGTCCAACATCATTAGGTTATGGTTGTATAGTATTTGACTCGCAACATCTTGACTGGAATATCTTTTATGCCTAGAAGTGGTAACATTATTAACACCCCTATCTCCGAGTTATTCCTCCTTGGTTCCTCCCATCTACGACATTCCTCGATTTTTGCAAGTTACACCTTACATAAAAAGTAACCTACTTCAAGTCTGTTTCTGCAGCATGGGTCGGCGACGTACCAAGAAGGCGAAGCGGGCGGGGCCACGCGCAGAGCCAGCAGAGACGGCCAACTTATCTGAACCTCTCAAAATTGATCCATTCCCTAGTCTTCCGAACGAGATTATCTCCATTGTCTTTCTGTTCTATCACGGCATGCCCTTCCCTCGCTTGGAATATTCCCCACTACCGGTCCAAGTTCGAATAGCCAAGACCAAGAGAACCAAAATCATACAACCCCCACCCATCTGCACTGAGACAGAGGTTGTCTTGTCTCATATTTGCAGCAGATGGCGCGCAATAGCTTTGGAAATGCCCTCTCTTTGGAGTAGGTTCATGTACATTGCGAAGGAATCATATATACCTGGAAACCGTCTTGAGGTATATCGCTATCGCTCCAAGGACAG
>Ga0247741_1000894_pt1 | contig 16395 bp, 17 predicted proteins | sample UWRJL213509R2_FD_180945 | JGI IMG/M metagenome (GOLD analysis project Ga0247741, IMG submission 180945) | Plant litter microbial communities from Arlington Agricultural Research Station in Wisconsin, United States - UWRJ-L213-509R-2 | ecosystem: Environmental > Terrestrial > Plant litter >... | reverse complement strand
TCGTATGCGTAGCAGCCGCGCACGACGACATTTCGAATGGGGAGCGAGCTTCCCGAGACCTTCACGCATGTCGCCCGGATCCCGCGGAACGTGCAGCCCTCGACGGCAATGTTGGAACGACCTGCGAAGACATAGATGGCGTGGCTGCTGCCCACGGTCTCCCCGGCGAGAAACCCGTTGTCGTAAGCATCCATGCTCCACACGCCATCGAATGTTTCGCTCGCACCGCCCGCGTTAGCCCACTTGACGCTTGTCGCCGAGACGTAGTCCGTGATGGCGAAGGCTCCGCGGTTCGCCGCTGACACGACTCGGATCACTTTCCCGACGTCGTTGGCGGTGAACGATGCCTCGGAGGCAACCAGAGTGACCTTGCCGCCTGCGAGCACGAGGCCACCGGATCCAGCGCCGCGACCGACGCGGTCGCCGTTGGCGATCCACCAGGTACCACCGAAGTCCTCTGCGACGCCGCTCGCGTTGGTCCACGAGATCTGGGTGGAAGAGATGTACGTCAGCTTGAACGTTCCGTTGTTGGCGGCCGAGACCGCGCCGGAGATCGTGACGAGCTTCCCATCCTGTCCCGGTAGGAACCGAGCAGCCTTGTCCGTCAGTGTCACGGTCGTACTCGCGAGCGCGAAGTGATCTCCCACACCGCACGCATCCACGTTGAGCGGACGATCGAACTCGCAGTCACGCACCACGGAATCGTTTCCCAGCGTCATGGGACCGCGGTTCGATTCGGAACGACAGAGCTCGATCCGTGTCCCCGAGTCGCGATCGTCCACCTCCCAGGTGAACGACGACGACTCCGCGGTTGCGTCCGCATTTGCGTAGAGCAACTCGGTGGGCGAGTTGTACCCGACCACAAGAAAGCTGCCGTCGTTCACCTTGTTCGTCGCTCCCGAGATCGTGATGCGGCGGCCGATGTATCCGCGAGAGAACAGGCCGGCCGCATCCGTGAGCGTGACGATACCGGCGGTAACCGCGAGCGAGTCTCCGCGACTGGTCGTCGAGCTCTGCGCATCCTGATTGAAGAGCGCATAGCCGCGACGTGCGACGCAACGGCGGACAATCGTGCCCGTGCAGTGCCGTGCATAGATCGCACAGCCGATGTTCACCGTCGAGATTCGCTGGTCGTCGCCTCCGAGGAACGTGAGGTCGGCGATCTCGACGTTGGAGCAGTTCCGGAGATAGAACGCCGATCGCGCGACCTGGTTCGACAGTGCGACTCCGTCGGCGACGAGCGCCACGTCGTCGGAGGCGTAGCGAATCGTCGCCATTCCTGACCCGACGATGCGCAATCCCCGCGCGCCGTCGACGAGAAGGTAACTGGTGATTCGGTACGTGCCCGGCGGAAACGCGAGCTCGGAGGCTCCCTCGCTGATCGCCGCATTGATCGCGGCTTGAATCGCCGCCGTATCGTCGGTTCCGGCCCCCGTCGTCTGATCGAAATCGCCGCCCATGAACTGCTTGACACTGAAAACCTGCGTAGACATCTGACGTCCTTTGCTGACAGACCGACCTCCGGTCTGTGAAACGTAGTGGCGGCGAACCAGCGATCGCAGACGCGCTCCAATCGCTGCGAGATCACTTCGCAGCGGTTCCTGCGGCAATTCCTGGGTTGTTCAGGATGGTCAGACTGACTCGGTATTCTCTGTTTCAGATGACGTCCGGGCCGTTCACGCCGACCGAGGATTGGATCGATGCATTCGATGGGCAGCTCAACGAGCCAGGTTTTCTGGAGAGCGCCCGGCGCTATGCCCGTCGACGTGCCGCGTTGGTCGCGCACACGAGCGTCGTCGTCGACGAGTACTACGTATCCGAGCTCGTTCAAGACGCGGTTGACGACACCATCGAGGGCATCCTCGGCTGGGATCCCGGGCGGGCAACACTTCGGCAACACATCTTCGGCGCAATCAGATCGCGAACCCGACATCACTTCGTCAGAGCCATGCGGTTTCCAACGCATCGCTACGATCCTCACGACTCGGAACAGATGCAGTTGGAGGACGAGGCGACGGATGTGGTGGCGCGCCGGTCCGAGATCGCGTTCCGCGTGCTCGCTGCGATTCGATCCCGTGCGGCGGGGGACCTTGATGTGCACCGGTTACTCGATGCTTATGTCGACGGTACGACGAAGAAGCGGGATATCGTGGCGATCACGGGACTGACGACAGGACGCTACGAAGCGGCGCGCAAGCGCATGCTCCGGATCGTTCAGGACCTACCGTCCGAGCTCGTCGAAACCGCAGCCGCATGCGCGTGAGCAAGACAATGACCAAGCACGACAACCTCGAGATCCTCGATCGCGCGTACCACGAGGCGGCGATCGAAGACGCCACCCACGCGGAGACCACGCCGGCCGATCGCGTGTGGGCGGACAGCGTCCGACTTCGGACGCAAGACCGCCTGGCGGCGATACGGCGCAATCTCCTTCCCTCCATCGACACCCCGGGCGTGGCAAGTCCGATCAGACCATCGATCCTCGCCATGACACGTGACGCGGTGCTCGCACGGATCGCAGAGCTTGCCCAGCGCCTCGCGGGCGACATCCAGATCGCCCACAGGGGGCTGACCGGCCTGACCGACGATGACCTTCGCCAGCTGCTGGAAGCTCTCGAGAGCGAGTAACTGTGGCGTTGGAGCATTTGAGCGAGGCGCGACGATGCGCCGCGGCCCTACACCATCGCTTCGGTGTCCAAGCTGCGGAGCATGTTCGCCTCGAATCGTTCGCACGACGGCTGGGGGCCGAGGTCGTGCTCGCACGCCTGGACGGTGCTGTCGCGCAACTCGTTCGGACCGGAGAACGCGCGACGATTCTGGTGTCGGACCGAGTATCGGATACCTGCGCACGACGTTTCAGCATCGCGCACGAGCTCGGGCATCTGGTGCTGCGGCATCCATCCCAACCCACCTCCAAGCTCTCCGGACCAGCGTGCATCCGGCCGGAGCCGAGCGAGCGCAACTTCGAAGCGGAAGCCAACGCCTTCGCGGGGGAGCTGCTGATGCCCGAACGCCTGGTTCGTCCCATGTGCCAGGCGAACGATGTCGATCTCGACACTCCGCGGCGGATCGCACGCGACCTTCGCGTTTCGATCCTTGCGAGCGCGATCCGATTCGTCGAGCTGACCCCCGAAGCGTGCGCTGCCGTGTTCTCGGAGCATGGAATCGTCAAGTGGGTCGCAGCGTCCGGCGAGTTCGCACACCCCATTCCACGCGGGATGCCGGTGCGTCTCGGTTCCGTGGCTCACGAGAGCTTGAGGTCTGCGTCATTTCCATCGCGTCCTCGGCGAGTGGCCCACACAGCGTGGATCTCGCACGGGGCGCCTGGGGAATTGATCGAGCACACCATCTGGTCGAGCGAGCTGAAGACCTCATTGTCGCTCCTCTGGATCCCCGCGAACTAGCGTCTGTGTTCGCTCGCAAACCAGGCGCGCTGATCAGATGAGCGCCACCACCACGCGGAACATGCGGTGTCGTGTAAGGGTTGCGTCAGGGTCGCTGGTCTCGGATTCGAGTGTGTTCGCCGTGGGTATGATCGCCATCATGCATCCACACACCGCCGCCTCCGGCGGCAAGGCGATCACGATGTTGTTTGCCGTCGCCGCGGCCGGTGGGGCTGCGGCGCTGGCGACGACGAGTGAGGACGCGAAGTCGCCGCCGGCCAGGTCGCAGTCCGCTGAGCAGCGCGTCGCACCGGTGGCGAGGCCGCCCGACCGACCGCTGATCTTGCAAACCGGCGCACCAGCGTGCGGCAACGTAATGTCGAAGGCGGCGGTGGCATCCGACTGTAGACCGCGCGGCTGGTCGTACGGCTTGCGCCCCGACATCGCTGAGCATCCGCGCGCGCAGTGGCGCAAGGCCGAGGTCGACGAGTGACAAAGTTATTCGAGCTCGCGTGGCGGGGCGGAGCGACCGAGACACGGCTCCACTGCCGCCGTACCGGTATCGCCGCGTTGCCGTGGGGCACGCTCGAGCTCGAGCGCCACACGGGAGCCGATACACTCGAAGCGCGGCGGGTGTGGAGCAACGGCGTCTTCACCGAGTACGCGAGCGCGGCGGCGTTTTCGTCGTTGGCGACCGCGATGCTCGAGTGCGGTGCACCAGTCGATCTCGTGGCGCTGGCGGCCGATATCGTTGTCGACGAGCTGTTCCACGTCGAGCTGTCATCGCGGCTGACCATGGAGCTCGGCGGGGCGACGCCGATCGCATTCGATTTCGACCGCATCGCCCCGGTCACGACGCCAGGCAGCCGGCCGCTGATGCGCGCCGCCGAGATCGCCATCACGACGTCCTGCGTCGGCGAGGCGCTCAGCATTCCTGCGCTGGTCCGGTCGCGCACGCTCGCGACCGAACCGCTGGTCCGCGCCGTGCTCGACCGGCTTCTGGCCGATGAGGGACCGCACGCGAAATGCGGTCTTTGGTTCTTCGACTGGGCCGCCGATCAACTCGCCGACGCCGAGCGTGCTCACCTGGCGCGATTGGCCGAGGCGACGATCGAGACCTACGCACCTCTGTGGCAAGGCGGCGAAGTCCTCGGCGTTCATGACCCCGGCGGCGCTCGAGCGATGCGCGATGCGGTCGACACGGCGATCGTCACACCGCTCGCGCGCTACGGGATCGCGATCGAACGTCGCGCGCACTGATCAACGGACGCGCCAGGATCGCGAGCGGCTCCGATGACGGATCTAGTGGTGAGATCGCAGCCAGGCGTCGGTGGCTTTCTGTTCGGCAGTCGCCCCACGGTGGCGAACTCGTCTCGGGCCTGACCGGCGAGCTCGCGTGCGTGCGGACGTTGGACGTTCTGCGCCCACAGGACCTTGGCAAGCGCGAAGCGGGCGGCGCCAAGCTCGCCTGGCGGCACCGGGCCAACCTCGCTGATCTGGACTGCGCGCTCGGCTGCCGTGCGTGCACCACCGAGCTCCCCGAGCGCGAACAGGACGGTGGCGAGCCCCGTGAGTGACTGGCCGAGGCCCGGATGCTCGGGGCCGAGGGCCTTCTCCACCACGGCCACGGCTCGCTCGTAGAGCGGTCGCGCCTCGGCGTACTTCTCTTGAAGCGAGAGCGTCATGCCGAGGTTGTTGAGCGGGATCGCAAGATCCGGATGGTCCGGCCCGAGTGCTTTCTCGAAGAGGGGAATTGCCCGCGCGTAGTACCGCGCGGCGTCGGCGTAGTTGTCGCCGGAGATCGCGTCGCTGCCGAGGTTCGTCAGCGTCGCAGCGACATCGGCATGGTTCGGGTCGATCCGCTCGTAGGTGGCGAGTGCGCGCTCGTGGAAGGTGCGTGCGCCGGCGATGTCACCCGACGCCAGCGTCGCATTTCCCAGGTTGTTGTTCGCCGCGGCGACATCGCGCTGGTCCGGGCCGAGCGCGTTCAGATAGATCGCGAGCGCGCGCTCGTGGAACCCGCGCGCCTCGGCGTACTTCCCCTGGGCGTACGCGTTCTCACCCAGATCGGTCAGCGCATGAGCTACATCGGGATGCTCCGGACCGATCGATTTCTTCCAGCTCTCCAACGCTCGCTGTTCTGCGACCTCGGCCTCGTCGTACTTGCCGAGGCTGCTGAGGACCACACCCAGGTTGAGTCGTGCCGCGGCGACATCGCGCGCGTCGGGTCCGAGCGCTGACTCCGTGAGCGCGAGCGCCCTCTGATAGTGCTGCAGCGCTTCGGGATAGTGGCCCTGGGTAAAATGCACGCCTCCGAAGCCGTTCCAGAATCGCGCTTCGATGCGCGGAGGTGCCCCCGCCCGACGAAGTGCCGCCTCGGCGCCGGGACGCAGCCGCAACGCATCCTCGGTGCGGCCGAGCCCGACACCGACGACGTAGACGAGGTCGGCCCACAGCGCCGCCTCGAGTGCATCGTCGTGAGCGGCTGCCGCCATCGGGATCGCCTCTTCGAGCGTCTGCGCGGCCGTCTTCACATCGCCGGTCTTCTCTTCGAAGTTCGCCCGGAGGTGGAGCGCCTCGGCGACGAGCGGCGAGAAGCCGACCTTCGTGGCCTCGCCGTTCGTTGCTCGAACGATCGGCAACCCCTCGCGATACTGGCCGGTCTCGAGCAAGGCGCGCGTCTTGGCGAGGGCCCCGCGCAGCTCATCGACCTTCGCGCGCGTCGCCGGATCGGTCGGCGGCGGCACGATCGCGCGCAGTGCGGCGACATCGCTACAACCGGCGAGCGAGGGGAGGCTCTCGGTCGCCGCGACGGCCTTGTCGACGACTTCTCCACTCGTACTCATCGCAAACACCGAGACCAGTGCATCGACGTCGGCGAGGCGGCGATCCAAACACGCCATCCGCAGATCCATGAGCTCGGCGGATTGATCACCGCGCAGTTGGGTTGCCTCGCACGCTTCGCGACGTGCAGCTGTCCATGTGCGTGCGTAGTCATCGATGCGCGTCGCGACGCGCGCGAATGTGTCCGCGGCGTAGGGACGTTTGGTGGAGGCGAACGCGCCGCGCACCGCATCCGCGCGGTGGGGGCTCCACGCCGCGAGAAACTTCTCGCCCATGTCCTGACAGCGACGATCCGGCGCGCTCGAGCTGCGCACGAGACCGAAGATGGCGAGACCACCGAGCGCCACCAGCGCGACGGCCACGACCGCGCGCACGAGCCGTTGACGCCGTACTGCGACGGGATCGTGCTCGAGCGCATCGACGAGCGCCATCATCGAGGGCCAGCGATCTTCGGGACGCGCCCGCAGGCCGCGATGAAGAACATCGAAGATCCACGACGGCACGACACCATGGACGTGAGATACCGGAGGCGTCGGGGCGGCCTTCTCCATCGCCGCGAGTAGCTCTCCGATGGTGGCGCCGACGAACGGTCGCACACCGTAGAGTGCCTCGTAGGCCGTCACGCAGAAACCAAACTGATCGCTCGCCTCGGTGGCGACCTCTCCGCGGAGTTGTTCGGGGGCCATGTACGCCGGAGTCCCGAGGATCGAGCCGGTCACGCTCAGCATCATCTCGAGCTCCGCGCGGGGACCTCCGGCTGGCGTGCCGGCAAGCGCAGCGTCGCGTTGCGGAATCCTGACGAGGCCGAAATCGGAGACCTTTGCGACACCACCGGCCGACACGAGAATGTTGCTCGGCTTCACGTCTCGATGCACCAACCCCACCTGGTGCGCGGCCGCGAGCCCGCGTCCGGCGTCGGCGAGAAGGTCCACGATGGCGCGCAGCGGTCGTGGTTCGGCAAGCCACCGATCGAGCGTGAGGCCGTCGACGTATTCCATCGCGACGTACGTTCTGCCGTCATTCGGACCGATCTCGTGGATCGTCACGACGTTCGGGTGTGCGAGCCGCGCGAGGGCCTGTGCCTCGCGTCGCAAGCGCTCCTCACCGTCGACATCGAGCTTGGCGTGCGCGCGCGAGACCTTGACCGCGACGAGACGATCGAGCTCCGGGTCGCGCGCCTGATAGACCACGCCCATCGCACCTTGTCCGATCACGTCGATCACTTCGAAGCGCCCGACGCGTCGAGGCTCCGCTTCCGCGCCGGCGGATTCGGGAAGCTCTCCCCGGCTCGCGAGGGCGAATACCAGCCCGCGACAACCGTCGCAGTCCGCCATGTGCGCTTCGATCCGTGCCGCCGCTCCCGGTGCGAGCGCCCGCCCCGCGAACTCCGAGATCTCTGCCTCGTCAGGGCACGGCATCCGTCTGGATCATACGCCTGCGATTCCACCACCGGAGACCACGCTGCCAATTCAGCTCGACGACAGAGATCTCCTCGAGAGGGAGCTCGAGTGCATGCAGGCGCGTGTACGCACGTTAGGTGTCTGACCTCGTGAGCAAACTGCGTGACGTGAAGGAGAGCGACTCGGACGCGAACACGATCGTCTCGAACTATCCCGGATATCTCGAATCGTTCCGTGACGGCATGCGCTATCTTAAGGAGATCAAGCGCGTCCAGTTCCTTGCCGACGGCGTAGCCGAAAGGTGCACGCGCGACGAAGCAGATCTCCAGACGTTGATCCGCAACTACGTGGCTCGTCCGGACGACGCTGACGAAGCGGTCGCAAGACTCGAATTCAACAGCAACTCGTCCTACGAGCGCTTCGATATCTCGGTCTCGTCGAGCGAGACCTGGTACGACGTGAAGGACAAGTACAAGGACGCGGCATCTCGGATGATCCCGTACTGGAAGGAGTGCTACACGCCCATCGACGCCGCATGCAAACGCCTCGGCCTTGGCGAAAAGCACCCGGACATCGAGCGCGCAGTCAGTGATCTGACCGCGGACGCCGAGTGAGCCGCGGTTTCGGCTTCCTCGCGCTGCACGCACGCGCGATCCACGCACAGCCCGAGGTCGCGGCTCGCATCGCCGATCTTCTCGCTGACAGGCGGTGGCCCTGGGCGATGACGCTCGTGCGCCCGACGCCGACGCCGAACGCGCCGCTCTATCCGTGGCCGTCCGGGAAGGTTCCACAGGCCCGGCTCGGTCCCGTGGCCCTCGACGTATTGCGCTCCGATAGCGCGCTCGGCATTCATCTCGTCGCGAGCCGCAAGGACGAGCTCAACCACGTCTTCGCGCACATCGATGCAGGGCACGCCGAATACACCGGACGCGCGGAGGGCACCGACTTCCCCTTCGAGGCGCGGCTATTCTGCCGTGCCGAGAAGCTGCGGACTCCCGATGCGATCGATGGATGGGTCGAGCTCCTACACGAGCTCATCACCCTACTCGATGCGCCAAACGCCGTGATCTTCGCGAGACCCGACGAGCGGCACATCTGGTCCCTGCTCTACGGAACCGGGTCACACCGACCCGATCAGCCACCCGATCACCCGCACAACCAGAACGCTCGAATCGCCGCGTCACGTCGCACGCTGGGCAGCCACTGGATCCGTCCCCCAGAGTGGGGCACGTACCTCGCGGCTGCGCACGTCGAGAAGGCCGGCCGCGAACAGCTCGTTGCCACCGCAGCCGTCGCGCGCGACGTCGGCAAGCTTCTGTATCTTCAATGTTCGAGCAGCGCCGCCGATGCGCTCAGCACGGAGGCGCTCGAACGACGTCAGGCGCTCGCTGCGTTGCTGGCGCCAGTCACACGACCTGGGTAGCGAGTCCGAGTCTGTCCAACTTGTCGTCAGCACAGCACGACGCCGTTCCTGGTGGAACCTATGGAGGCGCTCAACAATCACGCGAGGTTGCAGCGCCATTCGTTCCCCACGCCGGGCAACGACACGGATGCGTTGAGAGAATTTGCGGAACGGTGCGGGCCTCATCGCTTGATGAGCTCGACGAGGATGCGGTGTTCGGCGGGTCTGACCTCGAAGTTGAAGTGCCGGAGGAAGTTCATTCCAACCAGTCCGTCGATGTCCTTGTGCCCGAGTGGGAACACCGTGAGCGCGAAGTTTGGAGTCGTCACCCCGAGCACGCTGAGCTCCGACACGCGTAGCCAGTAACCGGTTTCCGCTCGGATTGCGGTGTGAACCTTGGCCGTCTTGAAGCCGTCCCGTCGGCTGTAGCCAATCTCCTCGATCACCTCGGGGACTAGCGTCGTGGTAGCCGCCCCGGTGTCCAGCACGAGCCGCGCTTTCTTCGCATTCGCGGGTCCGACGATCCTCGCCTCGACGATGATCAGCTGGCGGTCACGAACGAAGGAGCTCGAGAGTCTCGTCATCGATGACGAGGGAGGGACGAATGAGCGGCTCCGTACAGATTCCAGTAAACCTGACGGCGTGCAGCGGATATCGCGCGCCGAGGCCGCGAATGGGATCGAAGGCGGCTCGACGCGTCGGGCCATAACCGACCACGCGGGCCGTCTGGATCTCTGGGCTCCGCAATTCGGCTGACACGATGTCGACAAGGCACACGAACTGATCAGGGTACTGCGCGCAGATATCCGCCCACGACAGCGGCTCGGTCTCATGGGGCGCGACTTGCTTGGCAGCATCCATACGTCGATCTTTCCGGGTTGCGGCGGCATGTCAAGTTTCGATCCAGCAACGCCGTGGCTGGTCGCGCCTACGCGTGAGCGCCAAGCCGTTCGCGTCGCTGGCCCGCTGCCGAGCCAAGTGTCGGCGGTGCTCGCGCAACGACTGTTCGTCGCGACCGCGAACATGCCCTCCCCACTCATCAACCTCATCAAGCGGACGGCGGCGTTCGAGAACCCCGAGTTCCACAAGAAGCAAGCGATGCGCATGTCCACCGCGAGGACGTCACGCGTGATCTCGTGTGCCGAGGACCACCCACTGCACGTCTCGGTGCCGCGCGGCTGCGCGCACGACGTGACCGAGATCCTGCGTAGTCACGGCGTGACGATGGACATCAGCGATGAGCGCACGTTCGGCGCCGAGATCTCGGTGCAGTTCGAAGGTGCGCTCACTCCCAACCAGCAGCAGGCCGCCGATGCGCTGCTCGCGAAAGAGATTGGTGTGCTCGTCGCACCGCCTGGCGTCGGGAAGACGGTGATCGGTACCTACCTGATCGCCGCACGTCCCCGCAGCACACTGATCCTCGTGCACCGCGGGCCGCTCCTCGACCAGTGGCGCTCCCAGCTCGCGATGTTTCTCGGCATCGAGCCCAAGCGCATCGGTCAGATCGGGGCGGGTAAGGAGCGCATCACCGGCGAGATCGACATCGCGATGATCCCGACGCTCGCGCGTCGCGCCGATCTCGCCGAGCTGGTCGCCGGCTACGGTCACGTCATCGTCGATGAGTGCCACCACGTCTCGGCGGTCTCGTATGAACGCGTGGTCGCCGCGACCAAGGCTCGCTACGTCGTCGGTCTGACCGCAACGCCCAAACGCCGCGACGGCCACCATCCGATCCTCGAGATGCAACTCGGTCCGGTACGCTTCGCGATCGATCCCAAGTCGCAGGCGGGCAGACGGCCGTTCGAGCACCGGTTGATCGCACGGGAGACCGGGTTCAGGGCGACGAGCCCGGAGCCCAAGATCCAGGAGCTCTACGCGCTCCTCGCGCACGATGAGGCGCGGAATCGGATGATCGTCAACGACGTCATCGGCGCGCTCGAAGAAGGCCGCTCGCCGCTGCTGCTTACCGAGCGCACCGATCACCTAGAATTCTTCGCCGCCGAGCTATCGCGCGTCGCGCGGCACGTCGTCGTGCTCAGGGGAGGAATGGGCACCAAGAAAACGCGCGAGGTGTTCGCGCGGATGGCCGCGATTCCGGCCGAAGCGGAGCGCGTCGTGCTCGCGACCGGGCGCTACATCGGCGAAGGCTTCGATGATCCGCGCCTGGACACGCTGTTCATGACGCTGCCGGTATCGTGGCAGGGAACGCTGATCCAGTACGCAGGACGCCTTCACCGCCTTCGGCCCGGGAAGCGAGAAGTGCGGATCTTCGACTACGTCGACCAAGCCGTGCCCATGCTGGCTCGCATGTTCGCGAAGCGTCTCCGCGGTTACCGCTCGATTGGCTACGCGCGGGGTGAAGCGCCCCTCGGATACGCCGAACCGAAGGAATTGACGATCGAGTACGACGGCGATCTCGACGCGGAGGCTTGACGTGTCATGAGCCTATCGGCTTCGCCTTGTCGCGTTCTTCAAGGGTCGCGATAAGGATCGGAAGCACGAGTCGATCCTTGGGACGCCCGGCTTTTGTCTTCACGGTGATCAGCGTCGGCAGGTCGAGTACGCGCAGCAATCGCCCTTCGTCGTTGATCGACTGGCTGTGGGGTAGCAGCTCATCGAACCCCAGGCCGTCGAGCTCGCAGAGCGGATCCACCGGGCCGAGCGAGGTGGAGAGGTTCAGGTGGCCTTTGCCCGCAAGCAACTCGGCGGTCGGGCGGAGTCCTCTATTCGCGAAGTCAGAACGCATCGTTGCATCGAGCTGCAGCAACAGATCGAGCAGTCGCTCGATGTTCTCCGGCGTCCTCCGATGGACGATGTCGAGATCGTTGGTCGTGATCGGCGCGCCTTGGATCACGCAGGCGGCACCACCAACGATGATGAACTCGACGCCGGCGTCGCACAGCTTCGCGAGCAGGGCGGGAAGGTCAGTGGCCTTCGGGTGCGACGCCATCTCGGATCCTGACCAGGGCCTGCGCCATTCGAGATGCTGATCTCAACCGGTCCCAGGGCGATTGCTGAAGCGCGAGCACGATGAGCGTACGATCGACATCGACGATCGCGTCCCGGACCTCCGGATCCAGCTTCGCGACGAGCGCGGCGATCTCGGCTGGAGATGCGTTCGAAACGTCGACTGCCACAACGAACGCTATCACGTCGGAACGACACGGTCCGCCGGTGCGTCGAGACCTCTAGAACTCCCTTCCGCGCGCGCTTGCGCTGCGAACCGATTGAAGAGGCGCACAACGATCACGCGAGGTTGCAGCGCCATTCGCTTCTCACCGAGGGTTCGCCCGTCGGGGAATGGCCCATGGATCCCGAGTATCGGCAGGCAACCGTCGACGTGTTTCCCTACGTCGTGTTCTACCGGGTCGACGAGGTGCGCCGCACCTTGGTGATCGTCGCGATTGCTCACACGCGCCGGGAGGCTGGCTACTGGAAGACGAGGCTCGAGCCGTGAAGGGCGGACCAGTGCTCTAGCCGGCTCGCAAGCTCTGCGGCGGGCGAATCAGAAAGCGTTGCGCGCAGCCCCGCGTCGATGGCGCGGTCTGTCAGTTGGCGAAGAAGTTCGATGAACGCCGATCGGGTGAGCACCTCCGGCTTGATACGCTTCGGATCCCCGCACTCCTCGCAAGTCATCGTGATCTTGAACGCACGGTCGGCGCCGAGATCGACGAATCCGAGACCTGCGAGAGCACGTCTCGAGACGCGCGTCGCGGCCTGGTGTGATCGTATGCTTGCGCCATGAAGGCAGTCTGGGTGGCGATGGGGATGCTTGTTGGCTGTGGTGGCGGTAGCGGTGGGACGGGTGATGCTGGTCCTTCGCCAGACACCGCGCAGGCCGACGCGTCCCCTGGCGATGGACCCTCATCCCCACCGAGTTATGTGGCGGTCGAGGCCATGGTCGAGCTGCGCGCTGACATTGCCGAGCGAACGTCTGCGCTCGTGCACGTGATGAACACGGGCGGGACGCCGCTCAGCTTCTCGCTCGCGGTAACCGGCGAAGTAAAGGCGCGAGAAGGGGAGCAGCCGCTGCAATCGCAAGGCTGCAACTTCGCGGTGGCGCCAGGGCAGGATTGCATCGCATCGGTCTCGTTCTTTCCGTTGAAGGCGGGAGACATCTCCGCGACGCTGACGATTCATCCTTCGGACGCGAGCCTCTCCGAGTACCAACATTCCGGTTCTCGCTCGGACCTACACGAGCGTGCGTGCTCACGCGTACCCGGGGCTCGGCACAGTCACGGCCAACTCTTCGGACGTCGTGTGCTCAGCGTTCGACTGCGATGGACACTTCGTGGGCTCGGTGACCCTTACCGCCACGCCGTCGCCGGGGAACGTGTTCGTCAGCTGGACCGATGCTAGCTGCGGTACGTCTCCGACGTGCGTGGTGTCGCCGAGCACTCTTCCTCGGTCGCTCGTCGCCTCGTTCGCGGCGGACGGACCGGGGCACGTGACCATCGACATGACGGACACGCCACCGGGAACACTGGTGAACGTGGAGCATGAGAACGGGTTGGACGTGCGTGCCGTGTGTTCGAGAAACTGCGTGGTCCCGTTGCCGTCCGACGTAGACCCCACTCCGCAGATCTGGATCACGGTAGAGAGTCCGCGAGACACGCTTGCCATCACCGGCGCGTGCACGGGCGCCGATCGGTGCACGTTCGCTGCGACCGCGAGCTCATCCATCACCGTTCACTCGACGCCCGCCGCCAGGTTGCCGCGTACGTCGGTGCTCGATATCGGCGCGCTCCGTTCCATCGCACGTGGGGCGAACGGGGAGCTGTTTGCAAGCACGCTCGCGTTCGGCAGTGCCGCCAGCTGGTTGGTGAAGCTCGATGCCCTTGGCAACGTCATCTGGGCTCGTCATGAATCGGGTCAGCTGATCGCGACAGCGGATGGAGGCGTCGCAGTTTCGTTCCCCGATTCTGGTCTCTTCGTCATGCAGCGCATGGACGGATTCGCTGCCGATGGCTATGCCGTTCGCCGCGAGGTCAATCAGGAGATCTACACGTCGCCGATCGGCAACACCGAGGTCGATCACTTCGCCAGAACGTTCGCAATCGGATCAAACGATGTGATCGCGATGCCTGGCACCAAGAACGGGATTTCGGCGATCGAAGGCTGGGGGCTCTTTGGTAGCGGCATCCACTGGAACGCCACGGTGAGCGGGGATGGAGCTCGCTCGATCACCTCGAACGCTGCAGGCACCTTCTACCTCGCCACCCAGGGAGCAGCGGGGAGCGTCTCGGCGACGAAGTTCAATGCGAGCGGTAGCAACCTCGGTACGATTTCAAACGTCGCTCAAGGCATCCCATTGGTGATGTCGGTTTCGTCGAGCGGTGACGTCATCACCGCGAGCGGCACCACCAGCGAACTGGTTCTCCGTCGGGTGTCCCCCAGCGGTCAGCTCGTGTTCGAACGGCGCGTCGCCATGACCGCCTATCAGCCGAACCGCGCGGGAGTCGTGATGCTTCCGAATGATGACGTGTTCTGGATCCACGGCATCACGGGGCAGCCCGGCGGAAGCTACGTGCCGACGGGTCTCGTCGCCGAGCGCATTTCGCCCACCGGGAACGTCCTGTGGTCGCTCACTCAGCGTTCGTGGCTCCCGAACGGCGGCAACATCGAGGTGTTCGACGTGAACGCCTCCGGCGGGATTCCGGTCGCGGTCGGAGGGTTCTCGTCTACCGCACTCGGCATGCGAGCCTGGCTCGGTACATTCGCACCCTGATCGCCGCGCACGGATCCCGCGACTCATCACCTCGGGCAGTTGAGCGTGAAGTCCCAGACTTCGCCTTCACGTGCGGTAATCGCGCTCGGGCGCTCACGTCTAGAACGACTGCGGAACAGTGGTCGGCTCGCCGAAAAACAAAAAGGCCTCGCATCGCTGCGAGACCGTTCCGTTTCCTGGTGGAGCCTAGGGGGAATGTCGAACGACTGGCGAGACCTCTAGAGTGCGATTGTGGAGGCGTCTAACGATCCCGCGAGGTTGCAGCGCCATTCGTTCCCCAAACTTCGATGCTCCGTCGACGAATCAGGGGAACGATTGAGAGCTCACGAGCCGCGCGTTGGTCGCGTTCGCGGTCCGGCGATCCGCGCCTCGACGATGATCGGCGGTTACGAACGAAGTAGCTCGAGCGTCTCGGCATCGACAACCAGGGAGGAACGAATGAGAACGCCAGCCCGGACCTCGTACGTCAGGCCGTGCAGCATCTTGCTACTCCCATCGACCGCGTACCGCGATGAGATCCGCGACATCGGCCGTACGGGCAGCGGATCGCGCGCCGCGCCGTGAGATGTAGGATGAGCGCATGAAGGTTCTTGAGTGGGCGGTCGCGGTGGCTCTGGGGCTTGGTGGCTGCAACGCGCTGCCGAAGGCGCTCACGACGGGCATCGGTACAGGGCCATCGTCGAGCGGCGGAATGTCGTCGTCGGAGGCGGATCGCGATGCAGTCGTCGATACCGACGACATTCGTTCAGGTCTCGAGACGACCAACATGCTCGGATCCGATCCAGCCGGCTTTCGCGTGACATGGATCCGGTGGGACAGCGGATTTCGCGGCACGGAGCTGCGGATCGGCGATCGCATCATCGCCCTGAACGGCGAACGCTACGTCAATCCCGCGAGGCTCGAGGATCGGCAACTCATGCTGCCGCGCGTTCCCGGCGGCTATGCCGAGAACCAGTACTGGAAAGACAAGGGCGCTCACGATGGCACTGAAATCGAGTTGACCGTCGAGCGACGCGCTCCGAGCGGCAGCGGCGTCGAGACCGCGAAGGTGCGGGGCAGGCTACGCGCAGCGCGCAGGTACTCTGAGGGTACGCGGCGGCGCCTCGGACCCGGTGGGCCAGAGAGTCTTGCGAACGATGGCTTCGACGGGTCTTGGTCTGGCTGGTACGACAAACAGGTTCGCGAGTGGGAGAAGGTTCTCGATCGCGGCTGGACGCAGCAGCAGGTCAATAGCCGCTCAGCGCTCGCGAGTCATCTCGAGCACAAGGCGCGCGTCGAGTTCCTCGTGAGCAAGTACCCAGGACCGTTCGCGACCGCTGTGAAAGCGGATTGGGATCGCGTTCGGGACTCGCTCGTCGGGCGCCGGTATCAGGTCACCGAGCGCGACCTCGTGTATCGACAACTTGGAGCGCAGCGCGCGGGAGAGATTGCCGCAGCCGCAACCAAGGCGCGCGACGCATTCCTCACCGCAGCGAAGCCGGAAACGATCGCCGCATTCCCTGCGGTCGACCCCATCCGCGGAGACCGGAAGAGCGTCGAGAACAAGGTCATCGTCCTGCCGCCGATCGGCACGCGCAGTTGGGTGTCGGAGGGCGGGCACGGCTACTTCGCCATCGGGGAGAAGGGGTGGTACTTCGT
>Ga0247741_1000893_pt1 | contig 16399 bp, 20 predicted proteins | sample UWRJL213509R2_FD_180945 | JGI IMG/M metagenome (GOLD analysis project Ga0247741, IMG submission 180945) | Plant litter microbial communities from Arlington Agricultural Research Station in Wisconsin, United States - UWRJ-L213-509R-2 | ecosystem: Environmental > Terrestrial > Plant litter >... | reverse complement strand
TACCTCGCTGCGTGACTCACATTCAAATCCACAGAATCTTTCTCAGGTGAGGACCCCATCTAATAGATCGCATGGGATCATGCTCTTTCCTGCAGGCTGCGATTTCCACGCAAGCGAGACGTGAGACTACCGTGACCATCTACTGTACAGGACTCGAAAAGTCTAGGCACAGTGCTTTCGTCGCCGGTAAATATACATACATGTACACGCTGTACATATGTCATCGAAAGTATGTTGTCATACAAGGTAGAACAGCGCTTAGAAATGGTGTGCCTCGAGCAGGATCGCAATACTTATGGGAAACACATGCTTGTGCTTGTGAACTTAGACGCCCGGATTTCTCCTGACTAGGTAATCGGAATGGGACGGAAGCCTCGGAGATCATAATCAGATGCTTGTAAAAGCTCATTTCCAATATACCGTCCTATCAAGCCTATGTGGCACGTTTCGTTATCGGTTGGGCGCGATGGAGAGATTATTGAGAGACCAGTCCCGGTCTCTTTTTGGCCCTTCCAGACTTGGTCGGCATTGGCCGTGGATAGCACCAAATTGTGACCGCAGATATCTGAATTTCCTACCCTTGCAAATAGATCTGGCATTCTGGCACCGGGAGCTCTGGCGAAGCAGCGGTGACCTAATCTTGCCCGATAATCGAAATTCCGAGAAGCCACATCCACAAGCGCGGATCCCTACGATCCAATGATTCTTGTGTGGGTAAATCATATTTCCAAGGTCTTGGACCACAGTCCGAGACATATCCTACTTGTGCTTGGCTGGTGCTCACGGAAGAATTACACCAAATTTTTATTATCCCCTTCAGCGCAGTCCTGGTCATATAGACCGCCGAGCATCTGGACTTTTTCTGGGATGTCGAATTTGGAACTCAATGCGCCACACTCGTGAAAGGGAAGTGATCGGCGCGCACGTGCCCACCAGTTGCTTGGCCCGGACTTGAATTCACGATTGTTTCCACTCGTGCGGAGGGTGTCAAGGCGCCGAATGGAAACATTGCGCCTCCGGGTCTCAATCCGAGTAAGAGAGGCAAGACTGCTACGGATGCTTCACTACCTCAGGGTGTAATTCAAATCCGATGCCCCAAAAAATTGCTGTCATTGAGAAGCCTTTCTCAAAACTGTGCAGGTCTCTCATTATAGTGTATATGATGGCGGCCTATTGGTGTAAGAGATTCTGATGAGAAGGACAAGCCCTCCGACCATGTGGACATCCTTTATGTGTATCTGATGAGAAATCGATTCTCAACAGGAGACGACTAACCATCTATGTTCAAAGTGAAATTGGCACATTTAGCTTAACAAGAGCTGTCATTGGCGTCGAAATAATCACAACATAGCTAATAGAAACATATAGCCTACTAGATCATCCTTAAATTTGTCGAAGGATGCTTTGTTCAGAATCCATGGAACTTGTGGTACTTTCAGCTCATACCAGCCCGAGTACACTCAGGCTTATGTGATGTTGCTCCGCGAATGTCAACGTCAAATCTCGACTACGACATGGCATTCAATGACTTGCCACGTTCGCATTGCAGGTGTACGTACTCTAACGTATGAGAGCACATGATGGGCCCATAGACTGTAATGGCACTCAATAATATGTTCCGGCAAGCCTGCAGACTTACCTTCTAAGGTAAGAAGTTTTCACGAAATTCACGGTGATCTCCACCAGGGTGTGGCCTACAATCGAATCTAGCTCGATGGGCATTCGCAACCATGTCGAATCCTGGGGATCTATGGGGTGCTCGAGATAATCTTTCGTGGATAATCGATATCTGGGCTCAAGAAGATGAAAGTCGGCGCGAGTACGCCCCCATCATACTCCCTTAGATCAATCAGATGCCACCCAACCTTCATCGATAAAGTCATGGGTTCAGACCCATGACCACAGTGGGGAAAGAGAGGAATGATCTGAATTCATTGACTATGGGCGTTCATAGTGAGGGTGTAAAGAATTCTTGAGCTGGATTATGAGGGTTGACTTGTGTAAGGAGAATAATTCAAATTCGTGTATTGTAAAGTCGCATGGAGAAACAATTACAAATGGTCGATCGACTACAAACAGTACTTAGAATAGATTATGATGCAATTTGGATAGAGGCATGCCGCTGGGAGATTTATGACACTGGATTGCGAGAGAATACCAGGAAGGAGCGGCAGGAGTAGCGGTAGTCGAATCGAGATATGTGTTGGCAAGTATGCGATGGGTGGTGTAAGTATAAAGTAAGCGGACATGAATACATTATCGATAAGCGGTATGATTTGGAGATATGGGATTTGGAAGACGGTGCGAAGTCGAGGTGAAGTGCGATGTAACAGTTGCGATCGCCTATGTTCTGGTACAAGGGAAAGTCGTCCATATAGACGGACGCCACCACATGGTTAAGGGATACTTTTTTTAACAAGCAGCGATTATAATCGATGCATATAAGGCGCAAATCTGGATCTGAATCATTAAACAGGGACGGTGCCAGAGAAAAACAACAGGGCACATGGGGGATACAGAGGGGAAGGGGAAAAACGAGTAAAACGAGCAGAGCGATGCAGAACAAAGCTACACGGGTAGGAAACAGACCCATGGTCGAGGACGTCAAGCGAGAACAACAGTAACGCTACTGCGAGCGAGCGGATGCAACTAAACCAGCGCCAGCGCCAGGTATGGGCGGCGCATGAGGAGTGTATTGGGCACTTGCACTGTCCACAGCGTAATATGCCCGGTGTGCGTGGTGTGCGTGGGCAGTAAAACCTTGGGGGTATGTTGGTACAGGATAGTGGTACTGGAACGGCTGCGTCGGAGCCTGACGCGGCTGGGGGTGAACAGGCAGCGAAGGCATTGTGACGGCCGCAGTTGCTCCAGGTTGCTGAGACGGAACGCAGATGGGCGGTGTCGAAAGTACCTCTGATGCTTCATCCCCTCCGCAATGAGCACTCGAGGGCGTAGACGCAGGCATGGGGGGATATACGTATTGAGGCCGCGATGTTTCGTCAGTCCCTTTCACAACTCCATCCTCGGATGCAGACGCCTGCCCAGATGAAGGAATACGTCGCTCCTGTGCGAGCTGCATGGCGGTCATATAACCGCCGCGTGCAATTCCATCACAACGATTCGCTGACGGAGGTCGAGATGCATCATTATCAGCGATAGGCACAGCATGCGATTGCATTTGTTGCACTTGCGGTCGTCGAGCAATTTCTTGGGGTAACGATTGTGGTAGGGGCTGTGGGCCGCTGGTGCCAAGACTGGGCAGCTCATTAGGCAAATTGTGGAAGCTGGTGCCTGGGGTACAGGAGGTTGCTGATACCGAATTTATGCTCGAAGGATGTGAGTGCGGATTTAGGGAATAGGTGCCAACGGATGGCGGTAGGCGCGAGTGGGGAACCGGGGAGGGTGGGCGGATGATTGAAGGTAAATCATCATATTGAGCAGTCGCTTCGGATTCACCATCGGCATCTTCATTCATTGATAGATCGTCCTCGCCGTCGAGCTTGCACGTTCCTTTCTCGATATGGTACTTGAGCCCATTTGGATTAAGATATGACTGTTGGGCAAAAAGGATCAGAATCGAACGATAGAGGGAACGAAAATAATGCAGACCTTTGTGCATCGAGGAGTCTGAGGGTTGGATGATTTTGGTCAGAAAGAAGCGAAATACACAAGAGAAGGAAACTCACGGGACAGCGATATGCCTTCTCTCGTCTCCCCCTCGAATGAGAGTTCGAACCACTACTAGCTCTTCTCGACTTGCTAGATTTTGAGGATGATGCAGACGCAACACGGGCAGCGTTTTGTGCTTTCAATATCGCTTTTATATTTTGAACAGCGGCTTTCCCCTTCGCACTTGCGCCAGAGAATCGTACATGTTTTGGTATCTCAGCAATTGGCTGAGATTTGTCAGGCCCATAAACATAAGTCGGAATTGGGCTCGTTGGATTTTCGAGGATGCTTGAGGAAGGTGAAGTACTATCAGACATCTCCTCGTCCGCTGAAGCGCATGGAGACCCAGCAACATTCTCAACCATGGGAACAGGGTAAAAGTCTGTCTGCATATGATATTCGAATGGAGGCTCGTTTGTCATCGCGATTTCGGTGTCTTGGTACGGGTATGCAGGATCGACAGGTAGGCTCGGAGTAAAAGGCGTGTAGACGGGTACGACAGAGAGGCCACACTTCCTGGACGGAAGCCGACCAGTGGCAGGCCATGAGAAGCTTGCTAACGAAGATGGCCCAGGAGACGCCGGTGATTGAGGAGACGAAGGTGCAACAGAGGAAGACCGTGAAGATGCCGGCGTTGTCGAGGCTGATGATACAGGATGAAGAGGAACGGATCGCAACCCTTCTGGAGGATATACACGCTTTCCGTTCGGTGCGAGAACGACAACATGGTCTTCCTCGAAGTGCTCCAGGAGAGCATGGAAATCTGAAAGTTGTACACCACAACAGAAAAAGTCCGTGTACTATTGAAACTGAGATGAGATCGATCATGATTAGGTTATAAATCTTAGAACTCACCAAAGAGCGCTCGAGCGAGGTAATGTGATCGATGTTGCTTTCGTTGAAGTCTACAATAAGAGGGGTGTCGTCCCGTTCATACATGTTGATCAACGATCGAGTCGACGACGAAGACGAAGACGCAGGTAACTGGTTATCAAAAGTCACTGCAGATGTGCTTGGAATCGCGCATTCGAGACGCGGGGTATTTCTGACTGGGTGAATATGAAGGCCGGTCGGAAATGAGGCGCTACACCAATAAACCGGGTCAGTTAGACTATAACCGTGTTCATCGATGGTGAAGAAGACCAAGCGCACCTAGGCTCGACATATGTCTGGTCGGCGGTCATGGCTGTGGTTTCAAGGGCTGCGAATTGTAGTTCGTGGGCTGTTTTCGTGAAGCAAGTCGTCAGTAAAATGCAAAACGCGATGATGGATAACGTCAAGCCGCTGCTGGCATCTCTACGAAGAACGATGAAGGAAGAAAAAGGCTAAAGTACATTTTCTCTTCCTATGGACAGATGCAGAACTTGGAAGGAAGCAAGGCCTAACATTGTACGCGCAAAGCCCATCGAGTGTGCTCAAAGAGGATAATTGAAGCATACGACTCACTAGGATCAGTTATGTCAAACCGTATGTCAACGGCTTGGAAGCGTTCTTGAGGGCACGAGGCGGCCAAAATGCGAGTCTCCGTGCCTCGTTCTCGATTTGCGGCAGGGAATACTTTATCGAGATGGGATTCGCGCAGAGCGGTAGGTAGGAAGGTAGAAACCCCTTCTCGTGCCGCAACCGCGAAATATATCAGGGATCTTGAAATCAGTAGTGGAGAGCGTATTCTCCATTGGTAGTGATGGCGACTGCATGATAAGTTCCCCAAGCACACTGGGACCTAGTCTAAACCCCTGCCGGAAACTGGTAGGGGATACGGAACTACAGACGAAGAGGGTTGGATGTAGAACTCAAAAAATTTATGGTCCCTTACGTTTTCCTCCATTTGGCCCTGTGGCGGATTCAGGGATAAATATGTCTCCTTTTGGATACAGATTAGCGCCAATTTCTTCATCGATAAACGGAAGAATTGCAGCATCGAGAAGAATGATGATAGATCAGGTTCTCTGAATGCCCCATAATAGTAAGACAGAGCGGGAGAGGTTTCGGAGGTTGGTAGTAGTGAAATTTGTGTAGAGGTTGTGTGGCATACTGGCATTCGAAAGTTCAGTAGACCGAATCTTGACTGAATGCGAGGAAAAGTTCGACACAATTTTGACCATACGCCTGGTACATGGCATCACCGTTACGCGGTTGTTCAATGCAACATGCAAGCGAATAAACATCGCAGCAATTTCTTCCGCGATCCGTATGGACAGGAGTCCGATCTACCTGCTCGAGGAAGCACTAGAAACCCATGAGTTCGTTCTATTCGTTAGGTCTCGTTACTGGGAGCTCTGCATTGAAATATCGATTTCAAAACGAGCAAGGAACTATTCTTTCGCATTCAAATTCAATGGTTGTTCTAGCACCGGAGGGATGGGCCGGTTATCCGCAGCGAGACAGAAGTGTATCCCTCACCGCACTTGAAACAGATACCGTCGGTGTGGTTTTGCAGGCAAAAATTCGAGCTTGGAGCCAAAAGGTATCTGTGAACGGCAAAGCAAGCGCCCAAAGCCTAGACTACTTTCGACATTTGATATGACAGAAAGACTGGCGGACGAGGCGGACGATCGAAGGCCAACGACGCCCAGGTTCGCGTGACCTTTCGGGGACCGGGGCGTGAATCTGCGTGGATCCTTGTGTAGCGTCTACATCAAGGGTTAGAATGATAAGTTGAACAAGCAATAGCCGAGAGTGAAATCAGAAACTGAGCAATGTGGATCTCAATACCTTCCATACAAATCTTCAAGAGCTTGAGGATATGCACTTTTTCCAAAATTTCTACTTGGTGAAAGGTAGAAACTCGACTCGCAGTAGAAGAATTCCTCAACCCTCAGTTCAGGATCAAACGACGTCAGTAGCGCAACTTGCAGGTTCGAAATTCGAGTGAATGTCCGATAATATCGCACAAGAATTTCACTGGAAACTTGGCCTTGAATTGGTCTCAATTGAGTGGACCTGAACGTTTCCCTGAAAAAGGATTAGTTGGATTTGTGGGTCCCCTCGTGAACGGTTGATGACGACTTGGCCGCCTAGTGAATAGAATTTGCACTAGTGGCCGTTTTACTTTTGCACCAATGAATTGATATCGAGGGAGTGCTTACGCTGCTGAGGCTCCACGGAGATCTTGGACTTGTTCACGGATAGGGGGTTCACCCAGCGCTGGTATGTCAGATCATGGCTGAAGGAGATAACCATTTGACATCTTTGAAGTGCCTGATAATGTCATTCATTGCGTTATTGGTGATTTTTTGACTGCTGCTGGTAGTTGGTACCACTTTGAGAGCATTTCCATTTCGCAGCGGGTTAGCCATCTGGACTCTGGAATCCGGTTGCCTGCTCAGAATCGCTATTGAGTTCGCAAGCGCGCAGGGTTGAAATAGAATTCGGCCCCGCGACATCTACGGTCCAATAAACAGGAATGGAGATCCCGCAGGGGTGTCGCGGGAGCACCTAGTTGCCCTGCAAAGAATCGGTCGCTTGGTAAGCTTTGGCCAGTTACTGTATGCGCAATGCTCACCGGCAAATTTGAAGGTCTATGACGCGTGAAGAGGAATTGAATCGTGCCATTACGGTTGATAACAGAAGTGACGAGAACCCCCACCGTTAGGCTCTGCCACGTTGGTGCCCGAGCAGTGGAAAATCGAAAGACCGGTCAAATTTTTAGCGCCCAAAACATCACCATAATTTCAGCGATGACTATCATTACACCATTCGGCATCCAACTCGCTGGCCGCTAGCCAAGGACCAGTCTCATGGCGCACGGCGCACGGTGAGCGATTGCTGCAACCTGTGACTGGATGAATGGCGGAGGTGCATGGAAACGGACGTGGCGTACGTATTGTGACACAGGTGCACTCCAAAGCTCCCGGGCGTGGTTGCGACCCTCGTGAGCTGACTACCTTAGCTAAATACATGGAATAAGTCAGCCAGTCTTTCGAGAAAGGTCGGGAGTGAACCCTGCTAAGACCGAAATTCGAGTACACTTGTTATACTTAAATCAAGGCCCACCAGCTGGAAGGCGCTTCCCAACATTCGGCAAGAGAACTTGAGGTTACACTTAGAGACGGTCTTTAGATAAATTTACGACGGACGGTCAAGTACATGCCGTGTCAGAATCTCGAAGTTTGCAGCAAGGAGATACACCCTTCTGGTGCCGTTAATGCGGGAATCTAGAGGCTTATATCTTGACCATAGCCTCGGTGATGTCGAAAGCGAAGCGGGTTTTGAGTGCAGGTAGTGAGAGAGTATGTCTTTCTGACAAGGCAGAGCCTAAATGTCAAGGAGCCGTTTTGCTCCAGTTGACAAACACGACAGAAAAACGGTTTGCGTTTGTGTCGCCATCCAGTGTCAGTAGACAAATCCACTAATAGACGGGAATTAGGTTGTTCAGTGACAAACAGAATAGATGTCAATTGATGACGGAGAATCTGGAAGTAGTTGCCACAGCCCTAGAAGGCACCGGGTGGTGTGCACGGTGCCAAGAGTCCACCTTCGATGGGCGTCGTCCATTCTGTCGAATTTCTGTGACCACAGAGTTGTGCAAGCAGTCAGCTCAAGCCTTGAAGCTTGAAGCTTGACGAGGCGAAGCTCCAATCGTTTGGCAAAGTTGAAAGCCAACATTAAAAGTGACATGTGACTGGCAATCGTGGGCGCTTGTGCACGAGTTTGCATCAATCTACCATGAGGACTGGAGTACCTAGAGTCTGGAAGCCTACATAGTGCCCTCGCATATTCTCTTCGACGGCTTCTAACAAAGATTCAACACCGATCATCGAAGATTTCAAGAAATCAGAGGTTTGTGGCGCACACTGGCAGATAGACACCTATAATCCACGGGCCACAGGAACTTAACGCGTCATCAACACCGGTACTGCCATTCAAACTCACCCCAGAAGATGCACGGAGAAATCTTTCACAGCACCTGTTTGTGGGCACAGAAAGTGGTAGCCTTCCTTCCCACTCAAATGGTTCCCACAGTTAGAGACTTCTATCCTCCGCGGTTCATTTTCCCGCATGGATCGTACGCTGATAGTATTTTTTGTTAGAGGAGCGGGAACACTTTGGTTTAGAATAGGTATGAATGCTCGAGTTGCGTGATCACCACGAGACTAATCAGATAAACTGACGACTTAAAGCCACATTCCAGTACTTCTTTTTCTAATCCATGGGTTTTCTCGCACTCAACTCTGGTTAGGATCTCATCTACCGATTCTGTCTGCTGCGCCACTTCTGCCTCAAGAGCTCGCTGCTGGGGTGCCTTTCAAGGAATCGCTACTCCATCAACACTCTTAAGTTATTGAATGCACCCCTTTCACGAAGAACCCTCTCTATAATTGATGTGGTGAAAGATATGGCAGATGATTTGGTCAGGATCGACGAACACACGACTTTCGCGCCTTCTTATCCGAAGGCCACATTTGTATGAGGTTTTCGTTTTTATTCCGCTTCACTGCTCTGTATCCTATTTTATTTCTGCGGTTCTCAGCATATCCCGATTCTTTTGCCATTATATCTGGCCCACTTTAAAACCAGAGACAAAGATGACAACCCTCAGAGAAAGGCGACATTATTCTTTATCTCGGCCCGCACAAAAAAGCTACCGTTCTTTAGACACCCTACTCTCAGCCATCTAACACTTTCAATTCCCTTTCTTAGGGTGTTGTCACGTCAGAGCCCCTGGCGAGCAAGAAAACAAGAACAGAACTTGAAATTCCTTGCATTCGGCATGAAATTTCCTGCACCATTCTCCACTTATTCCGGTGAAATTGAGGTGTCCTCCACAATCTCCGAAGCTGACCTCATGTTGGAAATATTACAGAGATAGTTCAATACTCGTGCACGGTTTCAGTCGATGCCAAAGGCACCTCCTTCCTAGAGTCCACACGATAAAGCACTCAAGCACTCCGATCTTCGAGTAACATCGAGAAGCTCACCCATATTCCTATACACGAGGATGATCCCAGGACTCCCGAGATGTCTCGCCACGAGACCAGAACGTTAGAAACGCATCTCGGTAACGAAGGTGAATTTGGTGATGTTAAAAGGTTTCTCTATGTAAGCACTGTCATATGAGTATATCAAATCTGTGGGCCTGACCTTACCTCCGTTGTCAGGACTTTGGCTTGGTAGATTTAGATAATAACGTATCGACCGAAAAGGATTTGTCAGGGCGAGGTAAACTGGCGTCTGTGTTCGTCGATAAGCTGCATAAGCTTTAACGGGGCGAAATGAGCTGGATCCAGACTGGTGGACCAAGTGGAGTTATTTTCAAGACAGATAATCGGGTTGCAGACGAGAAGTATGAATGAGCTTGCCTAGTCTTGCCTGCCTTGAGTAGTGCAAGACAAATATGAGGCGGTTGTTGTGCAGACTTGGATATGATCAATCAGTTGGCTTGCAATAGTGCAGAAACCACAATTATTACAGATGGAAAGGTAAAAAGACGTAGATGCGGCGTTTCATTGTTCAATTCTGGCTTTTAACGGACTAAGACCAAAAACAATCCAGAAATCCCTGGAATCCACCGCACGGCCCAGTTGTTCCACCGGTCGAGGTAATGCACGAATTCCTGTCTCTTGCATCAATTCGCGCACCCAGGCTGCTTGAGGGCCTCGATCCTCTTCTCCAATTGTAGCCCCCGGTTTTTCCGCCAGGGTTTTTGATTGGTCTGAAGAATCGGAAAATGCTCTGTCTTTATCTCCGGTAATAGAAGAGGAGCGTTCGCCAGCAGGTTCAGATCCCCAAGCAGAAGCGAGATCCCACCAGTCGTAGATACGACCATCGGTCAGTATCCACCTTTGTCCCTCAGCTTTATCAAAGTCTGCGACAACGGCGAGGATACAACGGGCGACATCTAGTCCATGAATCACATGAAGACTGCCCTATTAGACTGTCTAGCACTTTGCAAGATGAAGAGAGATTATAAGGGCTTACTTTGATTTTCAACGCCTCTTTTGTTGGCGCAACTTTGGCTACCCAGTTTTTGGGAGTTCGTTGCCCTCCCCAAAGACCGGCAAGATTGAGCACAGTTGTAGAAAAGGTGGGTGCTAACGCTAGCAACTCATCTTCTGCCTCGGCTCTAGGGGTTTTGAGGTACACCGAATGCCGGTCGTACCACTTATGCTGCACCAGTGGTGTAGGTTCCCCACGATTTGATCGCCCCTGCACGTAAAAATGAAGCTCAGAGTCTATTCTGAAAGCTGCTAATCACTTACATCCCAAATACTCGTGGCGCCAAGTTGGATGTAACGAACTTTCGTATCGCCGATCGACGACTCTTGGCCTCTACTCCGAGAGTAGAGTTTGACTAATCGTTCAGAAGCTCCTTTTTTGTCGATAGGAAATGTTATCAAAATTGTTTGAGCGTCTGGAAGGACAGAGTAGGGTTCGAGGTCGTCGGAATCAGGATCAAAGATGAACTTGAGCGTATTTTCGCGTCCAGATCTACTGGTAGATGCGTGGGTGATTTCTCGTTCGTCGCAGAGTGCGATCAGGAATGTTGAAGTCCATCCTGCTCCTAGAATGAGGATATCAACGACCACTTTCATGTCGTTAGAGATCAAGATGGTAAACGACAAGATGTTTATTTCCACCGTGCTCCATGCGGAAGCATATTACTTATTAGAGGCACGATCGGTGCTCTTTCAAATTATGGAGCGGTAAGGGGTACGACACAAATATTAGCATTCGTGGCCATGGTATACCGAAGTCGGAGCTACTCAGAAATGATAGAAAGTCCAAGATCGCGGGGTATAAAGATTGGTATTCTCTCAAAGTCAAAGGATGTGGGTAAAAAGGAGTGTGTAATACTGAAAATTTTCAATGTGGTTTTAGATATAAGTATATCGAGTCCTCAAAAATAAAATGTCCGGTCGAAAACTGTCCATGAAGGACCCGAAAATAGTCCACATCACCGCTAATGTACCCGCAAGGTCAACCTAACAGTGCCAGGTGGACTAGATGCCGGTCAGTCAGCGAGGTTTGGATAGATTATGAACAAGAGTCCTACGTCGCGAACACCAGGCGGCCCAACGCTCTGGTATGCTGGAAGGCCTGTGCACTCCGCGAGGGAGACAAGCTGGTATCCAGCGGCCTTGAGCTTCTGAATTGCGTATGGAAGGACTTGGTGTCTGGTTGCACAGAGAGGAAAGAAATGAATGTAAGCATGGAGAAGGAACAATCGCCGACTACTTTAACTCACGCGGTAGTATCTATAATCATTGATGCAGTGGTAATTTAGATGATCAGCGCTGCGAGTTAGACAGAGCTACAGGGTAGCATACCGTAGGTTTCGTGGTTAAGAGTAAGGACAGAGGTTGGGTGTTGTGCTACAAGTCGATCGTAATCGGCTTTACTTTGAGCAGCGGTGGACCCTGTAGAGTCTCCGTCACTGTTAAATGTATATGAGCATGAGTTCGGACAAAGCATCGAGCTGGGCTCACTCGAAATCCCAGATGGCAACGACTTGGCCTCTGATGTAGGAGGCCTGCAAGACCAAGTCATTGTAGTTGCCGTATGCTATCCCTTCATGAGAACATTAGACGGCGAGGTGGGCGCCACTTACGAGGACGCATGAAAGCCGGTGTAACACCGGCTATTTTCTGGAGTGCCTCTGGGGGTGTGTGGGGTGTCAGGATATTTATAAATTCCAGTGATCGTAGTAACTCACGCTCGACACGCCACATTTCATCGTGAACTAAGGAGAAAACACGTTTAGACTAACATCGTGGGATATCGTAACCTTAGTGCCAGCCTTACTTTGGTCCCAAGAAAGAGTTGTCAAATCAGAGTGGCTCCATGTGTGAGATCCAACTTGGTGACCGCGTTGATATGCGTAAAGGACGCGTGCAGCCTCATCCGAATCATAGATACAACCATCTAAGTTAGTCAATTCGTTGAGTACGCTAATGGCGTGCATTGCAAAAAATAGGGCCTTTACAGTTATTGCCATCTGTTTGGAACCCACAATTAAAATGAATGTATCCATGGAAATGAGCCGGCTTACTGAAGAAGAATGTACCAGTGGCATTGGCTGCACCAAGAGCATTAACGATATCTTGTCTGTTACTTCGTTAGAACAATTTAATCACAGAAATAATAACCCTTACAAGTAGATGTAGGGGCCATCGTCCTGGTGAAAACAGATCGTCAGTCATTCGGTATGTAAGTCGGGGGAAGCAACTTACGAACGTCAATGCAGCGGTGTTGGGCTTCGAGCAAGTAGTTACCACACGAGCCTCTTGACGCTTTCGCATCGGCGTCGCCGAAGCAATAGCTTGGACAGCCAGAAGTACGACAAAGACAAAGTTAACCAACATGATTCCGAATGACCTGGGAGACGACGGCAGAGGGGAAGAGAGGTTCTGAGGCCGATGAGAGGGAATGGAGAAGTGCCAGCGTTTTATAATCGTATCTCGGCCATTCAAAATGATGGCGGCAGCACGAAGCCATCATCAGGATCGCATTGCATAGACTATCCAGTGATCTTTAAGTCTATGCAACAAGAAGTCCCTTAAAAAAGGATCATTCAGTTGGGCGCCATGGTGAGCTCTCCCTAAAAATAGCGCAACAGAACTCACAATGCTAGTTCTCCGAGCGCTGAAGACGCATGGAGCAATTGCGACCAAATTCGGTATGTGAAGCATCCAGCAAGCGACTTGCCCATAATCCTGCTGGTAATAACATGGGGTACAATCATGAAATGACCTTTGAAAATGGATAGGCTTCTGGGGTTTCTCGCTTGGTTCAACCAACCACCGCCAACAATTCATAGTCGAGATATACTGTGTGAACCACAGCTCAGCAATCACGGTCATCAGGAGTGAGTTAAGAACACTCACGGCAGAGGTAACTTCTATAATTTGCTCGAAGATCTCCCGTCATCTGCTGTCGAAGAGACGACATGATATTGTCGATATATATATATTGCGGCAGTCACGAACTCAAGGATGTTTCTCAATAGGCATACCACGTGCCTTACGGTCTCATGAACTCTGAACTCTGCCAGGATACACGCCGAGAACAACTTGCAGACCTTTACATCCACAGTGAAAATAAAGGCCAGTTATTGGCAATCGTGTCATCCGAGAGCAAGAAGCCTTATCAGCAATGACCAGTACGTGCACTGAACAATCCAGATGTACCCGAGGAATCGATGTTCATGTTCAGATTATTCGAAACCTTGCGAAGGACGTTGTGGGGAGGTTGACAAAGCTGGGACATAGACCGCCAGCTGCGTTTTGCCAGCATATGGAAGGTGCCGAAAATGCCGAACTTCTTATTTTCACCGGCGACGAGTATATACCGAGAAGTGTGAAAAATCGGTACACGATGCTCTCGTTTCAGTCTTCTGCTTCTTAAGCTCAGTAAGGACACAAGGTTTCCAGTACATATGATTATCGCCTTCATGCCGAACGATCCAGTCTCAGTAGTACCACCGTCACCAGTTGTCTGTTCTCAACTTTGCGAATGAATTTTCCAGGAAAATTCAAGTCAGCACAAAAGATATTATAATGCGGTAAATTTCAGGAATGACAGACGATTTTGAGAAGTTGAATTATAATTATCGTCTACCGTGACGTCGATAGAAAAAAAAAGAAGCTGAGTGGTGAGATCTGAGAGTCTAGATTGAAATAATAAGGAGCAGTGGTGGCGTGTTCTATGAGGGGTGGCTTTGCTGTCCATGGCTGTGATTAAGTCCGCTAACGTTCGTAAGGTATGTGCCCCACTCCTCCAATCTGGAAGGAGTGTATGAAAATCAGGACAAAATATTTATCGAGGACATAATAAAAGAGAACACGCACTCGAAGCTCGTAGGGGCATTCGACCACATCGCGATGGTGTCATTATCCACTAGTCCATAATTCATTGTACTTGAAGTAGGGCCACCCACCATTGGCGAGAGCTGTGGTTGGATTTCTTGTGGTTGTGATTGATATCGATAAGTTGGGTCACCATCGACCCTCGTATCCATTGACGATGGGAACACGCGGTGGAAGGTGCTGTGGAGATTGGCCGAGGGTTGGAGGGCACCAGAATCACCCATACTTCCGATTCCATCAAAGAAGGATGAGTGGGGATTCGTATACGCCAGCGAAGCGGCTACATTATCCAACATTATCCCAGATGTTAGCGGTGAAGGCTGCACCCCATATGTAGGCGTCATGTGGCTCATTTCAGACATATGTGGGTATGCAGGTGTTTGGGAGTGTGACTGGGGCGGAGCCATCGACTGACTAGGTCGATGTGAATGTCCTACGTGGTGTGACATTGAAGACGCACTGGAACTAGAGCTGGGGCCGGAGTTCCCATCTGAAGCATGTCTGTCCTGGACACCATTATTGTTCGAAGGAGTACCGTACCAAAAGCCAGACGAGCTCTGAGGTGGAGCTTGGGTATGTGGTTGCGATTGCGAGTGAGACGTATGATGCGTCGCCGCAGAGAAAGAGACCCCGCCGTGCAGTGGTAGCCGACCCAGGTCGTTACTGTACACCGGCAGATCAAATACTTCAGTCTGGGAAGACCGGGCCGACGTCATAGTCGATGGTTTAAAAGCCGATGTTAAACAAGCCTCCATGGCAGACGAAGCCTGTGGGTTTGGTTGTTGGGACCTAGGAAACAATGCTACGGATGGTTGCGAAGGCAGCTTCTGAGAAGTGGCTTGCTGCGCTGCAGTCCCCCGGGCATCTTTATTGAGCCTTCTTGTCCCAGCAATAGTCCTAGGCACATCCTGCTGCTCCTTCGGTGAAGGCTCGTTGCTAGCGGCCGATTTTGGGGAGTCAGAGTCTCGCTCTCGCTTGTTTGTTGGTTGCGGGCTGGGCAACGGCAACGGAAGGTCACCCACAGAAGCGAGCTCATATAGAATATCCCTGTGAAAACGTAAGTATTTAGTTGTGGAAAGACCCTAGCGAAAAACCGACCAAAGTCGACCGGCAGAGTGCCAACGTTCTTCAGATAACCTGAGTATCTGCATGCATTTATGAACATCGGCCATTTCTTTGTTAGGATCAATCGATAATCCAGATCGCTTTCCACCCCATATGCTGAGTAGGAGCACAATTGCAGACGTGAAGATGGCCATCTAATGAATAAAAGCCGAGGTAATTCAGAATGTGAACCAAATCCAACAGTAGTTTCGTTGCACTGACGTGACCATGCGGCGGTGCCAGACGCCCACGCGCTCGTTGGACGTCGACTATATGGCTGCATGAACGAGCAGCGTTGGTGCAGATTGCCAAAGACGGAAATGACAATGGCGACGGCCTATTCGGCGATGGGATGAATGGGCGGTGGATTAGGATTTGGATGTGATAATAAGCAGAGTATAACTCGACCGATAGGTCGAAGAAAGTCTCATTTTCGCGGTTGGGATCCCACCGCACTGTGCAAAGGAAGGTCAATCATTGGGATAAATCTGCTAGGAAAACAAACTTGCGATGATCAGGTACCGAGTCCACCCATTGATTCAGCGCGGAGTCCAACTCGGCAACGATGTGTTGCTCCCATTGGTATCCGACAAAACCAAGCAAGATCTTCGACTTGTTTATGGAGTACTAATATTCGAGATGAGATCAAAATGCGTCCCACCAGAGGAATAGAACATACAATAGTCCGCAGGCAAAACGAGAGAATTTGGTTGAGCCTCAGCAACATGAGAAACGCGGATACGGTTGAAGGTTTGTTTGCAGGCTGCTTGAAACGTTTGGCTGGATCTGGGTGATCCCAGTACTCGTCGTCACAGTCA
>Ga0247741_1000892_pt1 | contig 16404 bp, 20 predicted proteins | sample UWRJL213509R2_FD_180945 | JGI IMG/M metagenome (GOLD analysis project Ga0247741, IMG submission 180945) | Plant litter microbial communities from Arlington Agricultural Research Station in Wisconsin, United States - UWRJ-L213-509R-2 | ecosystem: Environmental > Terrestrial > Plant litter >... | reverse complement strand
AAACGGGACAGGTGCCTACGGGGAGCTGGCTGCGTCGGGGCGGGTGGAGGGAGGGGAGGATGATGTAAGGGAGGGATCAGGCCGGAAAAGGAAGAGTGGCAGGGGACGGGACGGGACGAGGGGAGGGCAGGCGTCCCAATATGGGGGGGGGATTCCCAAATCGAGGGAGGTGATTTGCAGAAAGATAGTCCTAGGGTGGCGGGGTCAGAGGATGCCAGTGCCTGATAAAAAAATACGCATGAAAAAACAGCGAGAAGCTTTATGCAGGAACAGACCTTCTGCTCTGAAGGCTTTTCAATAATCTTGTTGGCAGACGTTGTGACAACATCATCACCCTCCTCCTGAGGGTCCAGGTCAGCAACCATGCACTTCAAAAGAGAAATCACATTGGAAGCTTCCTCCGAGCTGATGTCGGAGATCTTGCGCTCTGTCTTCTTCATCTGCAGCTGCTGAGACATATCTCTTCGCGCGAGACTTTACAAAGTTGAGGGTAGTAAACAAGCAGGTTTAGAATAGCTCGGCAGAAGCCGAAACAACTGTCTAAGATTACAATAGGGTGACAAAAATCACAATGTTTAACTCTCAGAGGTACCATTCCGATCGTTGAGGGTTGTACACAAATTTGTCGGTACATGCAGCAGCTCCTGATAAAATGAACGACCTTGGCTTGAATTGCAAAGTAAGCTGGAGATGGGACAGGAAGGTTAATGGGGTCGGAGTCGTGAATGTGACATAATTTGCCACTCCGAGCGTGTATTTGTTCTCCTCTGATTGTGCAAGTAATACTAGGCGATCTGAAGTCAGCTTAGACGCACTATTGCAGCGAACAAAATCTTTAATTCAACGAAATTTGCATGAAATGGAAGCTTCAGAGTCCTAACATTTTCCAAGCGGACTTCGGAGCTGTTTAAGTTGTCAGGAAGTAGTTCGTGGCCAAAGCGCTTCATTGTTGCCTACGTGGGTGCGGTATAGTCCGCCATATAAGGAGAATTGGAGCGAGAAATAGTGAATACGAGCCATATTTTGAATGGGCTGGTTCGTCGGGTGAGCGGGTCCGCCACCAAACCGGAGTCTAATGAGACCGTTGCAGAGTCGTTGTCGTCATTACCCATCACGACGAAGATATCCAGCGGATGAGAGCCTGACCAATATCAATGAGCAACTACCCAAATGTCAAATGTGAATACATTCAAATCCCGGATTATGAACATGTGGGTTTGCATAAGCTAGTAGCATAGAATCAGTGGTTTCTAAGTGGGCAACGTTGCACTCACGACAGGTACCAAATAACATTATCGCTGCATCAGTCCGCTCCCGGGCATTGCGACGAGGATCACCTTTTTCAGAACCAATCGAACCTCGGAGTCGACGTCAGGCCGTCGTCTGGGTCAGAAGTTTCTGAGAAGTCAACCACATTACCATTCCTTCAGGGAAGAAAAATATCGCATTGATCAGCTTAGACAATAAGCCCGCAAATTTCTGGACCCGGGGAGTAGTCAAGGCCCCATGGTCTCTCATAAACTGACGCAACTTGCAGTGCACGTTGATGACCATAGCAAGGGAGCACACGGCAGGGCAATTCAAGTCGGCACGAGCATCTTCGACGGTGGAGGGCTCGGGATACTCTTTAGGTTGGAGATGTTATTGGGTACGAACAGCTTCCTGGGATTATGCGTCAAAGAGGGCGGAGGTAAAGAACATAATCATTCACCACCCTCGCCCTTCGTTCTGACTGATATGAATAGGGTTGATTACATCAGCAAACTGAAGGTCGACGACTGGAGCACCAGTGAATACAGATCGCTGATCATAGGCGAAGAGGCAATGCCGAAGCCTTTGCATTTGGTTTCCAAAGAATGGGTCTCGGTGTGTGCAACGCTGGACGGAGCATTTAGTGCACGTCGTATTGCTGCGGCGGTTTGAGGCGCTGGGGTCATGCCGAATCGGAGGTAATCGAGAGCCAGTCGTGCCACTCCCTGGAATTGTTGAGTCTCAACGTCGAATGCCAGGCGAGACATGATGTAGTGGAAGGAGCAGACCCCTTTCAGACTCCACTCTCGACAGGAAGGAATTAGTTGTTCGCTGAATTCCCCAAACATTGTACTGCCACAAGGTGTGCACATGAATACCCAGAGTTACATTCCCTGTGCAGCATACATGGCATGTTCGGCATATGTAGAAGCCAGTGATAGTGCGTTGACAGGTAGACACCATGTGATATGGTCACACATAAACTTCACCAACCAACCATATTCCATTACGCCGACCGAACTACAGATAGAGATGTATGATGTTGATAGATTACTCCTCTTTCTTACCGACGCGCTTCTCGGCCTCTGCGATAGCGGCTGCGTCAGTTTGAGGGCCAGTGGCGGCTGGGCGAGACGTCAGTTGAGATATCGAGGTACAGGGAAACTGGGACGTACGTCCAAACATGCTCGCTGCCTTGAACGGACGCTTCAAGTCACCCTCTGCTTTTTGTCCGAAAATGTAGATCTTGACAGGCTTGGCGTCATAGAGATTTTTGATACCCATGAGTCCTTGAATGAACAGGGGCTGGGTAAAGTGGAAGTAGATGTGCATGACGGCCATCATGGCGATACCCATGTATGTCGAACGGAGCTATTAAAAGAAAGAATGAGGTATGAAGAGCACACAAAAAAGAGCAACGCACGAGCTTCGAAGTTTCGGAGAGGTCATAGTCCCGAACGGTAGTGGTGACGAGCTGGCCTTGTTGGTCCTGCGACTATAAGGGAATGAGGACGGAGCAGCACCAATTTAGAATACTCAAAACGAACCATAGGCGATGGTGGGTCCACTGGGGTGAGAATGAGCAAAGAGCATGATATTAGGAAGAGCGAATGACGAACCGTATTTGAGCACCGTTTGGTCGTTTTTGCGTTTAATCTGCAGGTGGTTGTGTGAGCTTGGACAGTTGAGCTGGAAAGTCCAATACTCACAGCCATAGAGATATAGTAATAGATGGCAAGCACAACTAGCTGGGCGCCAACATAGCCAATGCGACAGTAGTTGAGCACGTCGGGGTCATCGAAGGGTATTCTCCGGGCAACTAAGCAACGTGAGTGCAGGACAAAAAGGAAACCAGTAGCACATACGTTGCATTGCACCCAGAGAGATTGCGAGGTTGGCCATGGCAGCACTCATGTTGACGATAAAAAATTAGAACTAGACGGATAGTAATGGTGGTGGTCGTGCGGACAAAACAATTTGCCAGCGTGCCGTAGAACACGTCTGCTTGTTTGTGTCTGTTGTCCCGTGTAAGGTTAGGGTTAGCATGACGTCCTTCCGAAACCTGTAACCCATATAAGAACTCCGTCTCGCACCTTGCTCGCTAACCCCGTCCACCATGAATCTCTCAGACAATCACCACACACTCTCCAGAGCGCCTTCAAGAGCCAGTGCTCGGTCAAGGACCTCAACACTGTCGCGGAATCAATCGCTCATCAAGAAAAACATTGAGCTTATCGACCTCAAGCCCGCAGACGTGCTCATTGAACGTTTTGTCGCTTGGAAAGTCATTGTCAAACAACTTACGTCGTATTTTGAGGTTAGTGATACTTATTCTTTGTAGAATTTTGCTGATCCTCTCGTAGGGCATCGCAGATATCGAGAACAATACTGCGAAAGAGTTGACAAAACTCGCAGGTGTAATCCAAGTTCCGTTCAAAGCCGGAAATCAGTTCCTCGGAGAAGGCGGGCTCCAGGCATGTCTATATTTGATCACTTCCCTTACATCTTGCTCATTCGAACGCTTTAGGATGTATACTATGACATTCGCGACAAGACTCGCATAATTGCTGATCAACACGCCGACTTGGGACGAACCGTCGATTCTTCAATTGTCCAGCACCTCCAAAAGCTGAGAGCAGAGATTAAGGCTCATATCAAGGTACGTTTCTTTTTCTCATTGGAAGCTATCTTGCTGATTGCATGCAGAACGTTCAAAACGATACTGGGAAGTTGGCTGCCAATGTGGCCAAGGAACGAGAGCTATCAACAAAACTCGTCGGTGAACTAGCGAACAACATTTCCACATTCAAGAATACTCCTATGCACCTGCAACCGAAAAATGATCCGTAAGCCTTTGAGACTGTTGCTCCACACTTCGTCATCTGACTTCAAAGCAAGATTCATCTCAAACCAACATGTCGCTCGCCAACTCCAACGTCAGGTCCTTGAAGAAAATCTCCTTCAAAAGTCTATTGTTATGATGCAGCAAAACTCTGCCCATTTCGAAGAGGGCATTGTTCGTTCTATCCAGTCCGCATGGCAAACGTTCGACGAGTGGCAATCCCGCGCATCCTCCGCATCCCAAGAAGTATTCCGTTCTCTAACAACGCACCTGTCCTCTTTGGCCCCAGACCGCGAGTGGATCCAATTCGCCGCGCGCTCCGATCATCTCCTCGACCCCGACACACCTCTTCGCGACCCATCTTCTATCACCTATCCCCTCAAAGATGATGCTTCCGTCGTACCCGTCCACACTGGCCATCTCGAACGCAAGAAGCGCTTCACGCGCACATACACCGAATCTTACTTTGTGCTCACACCTGCTGGGTTCTTGCATGAATATACAACTTCTGACCCTACTGTCTCTGGCGGCCAGAATCCTCACTTCTCTCTTTTCCTACCGACATGCACTCTTGGTCCAGCGTCTTCACCGACAGCGAAAGCCCACAAGTTCCATATTGAAGGTCGGAAGGACGGGCTGGGTACAACAAAGACTGGATCGTTCAAAGGACTCATCGGGTCCGAGGGAACCAAGGCATGGAGCTTCCGTGCGAGGAGTCGAGACGACATGATGGAATGGTGGAACGACATCCGCATGCTCTGCGCGCGTTACCTCGTCGCAAGCGAACAAGTAGATCGGTCTGGACCAGTTGAGGCCGCTGTAAAGTCCGCCGGGTACAATTCCGAGGAGTACGAGGAGGAAGAAGAGGATGAGGAAGCGGAGAATACGGGGGATGAGCATGCCGTTCATACGGCTGATGAGGGAGACGGAAGTAGCGTCGAGGAGGAGGTAGACCATGAGCACTCGTATGAAGATGCTGCACCACCAGTTTACACTCACCCTCATGGTCATGGCCACTCGCATGCTGAGAAACACTATCCAGCTGAGATCGGGCCTAACGGATACGTTGTTCGTGATTAATCTCTCCTTATATCCTGCTACTATACTTATGACCATAATGTCTTTCGTAGATCGATAAAAAGCATTCGATGCCTGGACACTACCCCAAGTCGAACTCGAACGATGCTGTGAACTATCGCAGCGACTCTAGCTTCCATGCCGCGCCCATTGTCCAACCTCCTCTCCACCATCATCCGGTCTCCATGCAAGCTCAGCCGGTGTCGACACATACTACAGGTCCCAACGTTGATCCTGGCTATCCTGAGGATACTCCCATTAACCAGAATGGTGGAGGGGCAAGAGTTGGACGTAGGCTAAGCCAAAGGCAGCTGGAGAAGGCTCCTGAAGGCCGCACTTCTCGCCACATCGACGATGACGATGCCGCTGCTGGAGGCATGTCGACAGACGAAGAACTTCCTAGTGCGGCCCATGCTCGAACTCAAAGCGCATCTCGAGTCAGGTCCACCTCGATCACTCCTCCACCCCTCCACCCCGCCCAGCAGGTCAATCCCCAGGCTCAGGGGCCAGTGCGCTATAACAGCCCTCCCCCAGTTCATCCCGCCTCGGCGTTGAAGAAACCATCACCTCCTCCCACTGTGCCCCCCATCGAGGCTCCAGCCGAGCCCGCCAAAGGTGTCGAAACGCACGATTACGCTCAGCCTGAGGCCGCAACCGAAACGAATGCTCCAGTAGAGGATGAGGAGGATACAGACGACATGTATGCTGCTGCTGAAGATGCAGGCGGTCCGGTCAACGCTGAAGCGGCCGCGCCTGATACTACTACCGCTAGCCCAGGGAAGAGTGGAGGAAGTGGCTTCATTGGTGGTTTACTGGGTAGTCTTCGAGGCAGAGGTACTGCTGGCGACGATAAGTGATAAATTTGTCACGAAATCAGAAGAACGAGGTCTTCACAACGAATGGAAGTGGGGAAGTCTTTGACCCTCCTCCCGTCAACATGATATATCAAGACACCTGAACGCTTGTGCCTATCCTATTTCTCAAGTTCCCGATTCGTTTCCTTTCGATCTTACCATAATCCAATTGTAGTCTTGCGCAGCAGCCTGCGCGTGGTCCTGTACATTATTTGAACTATTATTCCACTCCATATACGTGTACTAGCTTCGTTTGTAGACTTGTAGAATTCGCAGAACTATAGTAACACTGACAACCACGAACGCATTGCTTCATATCCGTGGCAGATAAAGGACCTCAAGTATATCAAGCAGGATGATTTGCGCATACTGCAGGGAGTTGACCTCCTCAACGTCGGCTTTATGTTTCTGCCCTTCGTTTCTCATCTATCTGGACCGCGACAACCTCACCTCTGACCAACTTTCAAATGGTCACGCCTAGCACAATCACCTCAAAGACTCGTACTTACGTATCTTCAATATGCAAAAGTAACCTACTGTTCTTGGGCATGGTCAACATGAAATTAGACAACGATAGAATAGTTTCGGTATTATAGTAGATAATAGAGTGAAATATATTCGGCGGTCATACGTCCCGCACATAACGCCGAACGACATCAACAAGCGGCATTGTCCACTTGTCCTCGTCGAAAATGACGGCGTGGTCTAGCTTGGGATTAAAAATAACATCCAGCCTTCCATGTCTCCCTTGGTCTCCTGATCCACTGGGTACTAGACTAGCAGCAGTGTCCATCCCGTTCACCGCGTCGGCATCATCCACAACAGCCCCAACCCAAGATTCCTTCCACTTCTCCTCCTTGGTCAAGTATCGCCGAACGGCTTCAGCTGGCACCACCTGATCCATGCCGCCCAAAACAACTGCCATGTTTCGACCCTTCCTCCGACGTTGTACCCAATTGCTACTGGCGGAAGTGGCCAAGGTGCCGCCCTCGGAGTCATCGACGGAACATCTGGCTCGACCACCCAAAAGGAAAGTAACGATGTCTTCCTTCCATATACCACCTTCAGTCCAGAAGAACGTTCGGAACAACGTCCGAGCTACATCCGCATCGCGACTTGCGAAGTACCATAGCTGCCATGCAGCTGCGGAGGAGTAGTATGATGGTCGAGAAGATAGCGACTTGGCCACTAAAGGAGACGATGGCCCGAGCTCCACATCAAGGAGAGTATCTGTAACTTCTGCAACCACTTCCGGAATATATACGCTGCCAAGTTTTCGAGGGCATACTGAAGATGGGTGGCGATAAAGGAAATTGTAGGCCACAGAAGGATTAGATGGGAGGATGGGAATTGGATCAATGAGAATTGTGTGGGCTATCTTGTTGGTGAGCTCTTTTTCGGGACTTGTAAGGCTTGAATCGTTGAAGGAGTCGACATCAATTACTTGACGAATGATCCAGCCCGAGACGAAGGTCCCATAAGAATGACCAGCGAGGACGATATTATCCCATCCCGTTCGACCAGACGGAGTGGAATTGTAGTCAACTGGGGGGTGTTCGTTATCCAAGAGTGGTGTTTGAACGCTAGGTCCATCTTCAATGTTGGGAGCGCTGGAAGCCATCCTGTTGGACGAGATTTGATTCTCTCGTTCCGATTTCTCCAGCGCTTCCAGAACGATATTCAGACTAGCCAGCATCTCGGGTCGCGGTGGTACTGAGCGAGGAGTCATGTGCATACAGATTGACATTAACTCTGGAAGAAGAATGCCAATGTCCGAGTCGCCTCCCTTGATGATAGTCTGAAAAAAGGGCGTATATGGGTAGAGACCTATCTAGAAACAGGGTAGTCAGAGGAGGCTTTCCAATAGAAGCGTATTTAGTTACCCCGATACCGTGTATAAAGACTAGTGGGAGTTTCGTGGTTGATTTGTGTGCGCGGTACCAGTATGGAAACGCGACGCCATCTGGTGCGCGGCGGGACATGAACGCGAGAAGAGGTCTCGGTGGAAAGGTCGTATTCCACCGTGAATCTCGTGGTGTGTAATGCTTGAAACCCATGCTCAAAAGCGTGACCGAAGTGTAAGTGTCCACCAGAGCGACAATCTAGATTGCATTAGTCGTAAAGCTGGCAAAGGGAACCTCTCACTTACGAAATACCACAACAGAGGCCTATGCAGCATGACCACTCTGTCCAGATTAACCCTCATGCTCCTCACACCAGCGTGTTTCGAATGGCCATCCTCTAGCTTCCTGCCAATAGCGACTTCGATCTCTTGAAGGTAACCGTTAAGCTCCTCTTCATATAGGCCGAAGTCGAGTTCTTCTCGAGAGGTCAGAAAAAGGGCCCAGATAAGCCAATCAATGACATCTTCGCGCTTTGGTGTCGAGTTTTTGGGCAGGAACCAACCGCTGGGAAAGAGACCGTCATCGAGTGTGTCCGAGAGGCCGGAGTCGAGACATTTCTTGAATATAAAGTGACGGTGCTTCTTGTCGAGGGATGGTGGTGGAGATGTGGGGGGCTACATCAATTGAATCAGCGTTCGTCGTGGTAACGAACTATCGTGATGCATACTGCTTGTAGTCGGGCTCGTCTTGGGAGGAAAACCAGTAGATAGAACGAGGCTTCTAGTGCAGCTATGATAGCGAGCTGCGAACACAGATAGTCCTTCTTTATTAAACAGACTACGAGATAGACAATGCTGAGAGGCGCAATAGACTGTAGTAAGGCAATCGAGAGTCGAGCGTTGACATAGTCGAAAAATGAGTTGCCAATTGGCATTGAATGGTGCGGCTCCTCGTCTCAACACTGGCAGATATTGAGTGCAATAAGAGTGAGTATTGGAAAGAAATGGTCACAGATTCATGATGTCGACCTCGACGTAACGAATGCCATGCTGAACAACTTGGAGCATTCCGAACGACAATGAATACTGCCGATTTGGCATTTCCCACGCCCTTAACCTTTCCCGCGCTCAGCCGTACAATGGATTATTCTTCAAATGATCGGGCTGGCCTTTGTGATTCAGCTACGAGGATTCAGTTCCTGATAGATTTTTTGCTTTTTTCTCAGTGAAAATAGAATTCCTGGTCTGTCCAAAGTTAATAGATATACATCTCATTTCTAGTATTCAGTTGGCTTATTAAAAATACAAAGGGTATTCCTAGTGAATGTCGCACACAGATTCGCATTGTTGTACTTGAAATTGGGAACCTCTAGGTACTTCCTCCACTCAAATCACACGTTAATTATACCATCTTGATGAATATCCCCATGAACTGTCATATTTGTCGTAGAAACTCGAGGGTACTCCGAGAGTCCGAGTCTATACCGGAATTGGAAGCCTAAAGCTCGCGAAACTCAACGATGTGAACTTTGAAGAAATTGACAGAAGTATATTCAAAACTTTGCTCCTGCAAGTACCACTCCCGCTTCCGAGACAACTCTGATGGAACCTGGATCACCAATCTCAAAAAAATGAAGTCAGGGGCTGGCGTTGAGTAGCCTCATTGCACGACGTCCCTGTGCCATAAGTGGCGACGCCACTGAAGCATGTCCTTGAGACTCGGGAAAAATGAGAATATGTATCGCCGTAGGTTCTGCACCCGATCTTTGGAAGTTCGTCATTATCCTTCCAGAGCAAAGTGGTCCCAGGAACCCATGTGGTGATCTCACGAAATGTCAGTGTTATGGCCTGAGGGAGATAAAAAGGAGAAAACCTGGCGGACTCCGGAGTTCGCTGGAGAACGTTCATCGCCCAATTAATAAAGTCCTCATGACCACCGAAGTCCCGTCATTCTCGCTGATAAGTACCAGAGCACTGGGTATCCAAAGTGGTTGAAGATGAAGTACCGCGACGCATCAGACTAGAGGAGGATATTACAAACGTCGCCAATGAAGAATAGAAAACCAGAGTCGACCTTGTTCGAAAGACTAGCATTTAGCATAGAATTCGGAGCTTGGGCACAGAACCATACTGTTGGTTGGACAGGAAAGGCGAAGAGGTTTCGGGATAACGGCAGGCCTCGAGGTTCCTTCGCAACGACTCGTCTACAGCACTTGATGAACTTGAAGAGTTTTGAGGCAGACAAGTATAGTCATGCTAAACAAAGCATATTTCGTGTTGGCAGAGACAGAAACATTGGATCGTGGCGTATTAAGGGGACGCCAGATATTCGTGATGAGATGAGTTGTAACGTGAATGGAAAGGGATGGGTCTAGGTGAAATGCAACGAACCTAGGGAGGCGTGAATATATACATGTACAACAATCGATATGGGTTTGTCGTTGAGGCGTCGGCTGGGTCTTGAAAACAAGAAATGACGAGTAGTGAGGACTCGTAGTAGATGAGGAAATATAAATAAGCGTCTCTTGTACGACGCAAATGTCCACAGGACGGCCAATGGGTGGCCAGGATGAGACGAGGGATAGGGCGAAATGATGGTGGAAGAAGGAGGGTGGGTAGGTCGGGTTCAACGGTACGAGGATCGAAGGCAGACCGGTTGGAACATGTTAGAAGTACAGCATGCAGAGTGCGAGCGTGGTGGTGGAAAGGTAGCCACATTAACGGGAAGAATAAGGCGATATAGCACATCGAATCCGGCCGACGTTCAGAAAAAGAGGGAACGAGGTCGCGGAAAAAGGAAGATGAGAAAAGGAGCAGAGAGTAAAAAATATAATACATACAGTAATAATGAAAATGCACGAACAAGAATATAACAAAAGAAATGCCGCTCTGTTCACATCCCGTACTGGGGGATACTCGACATAAATGCCGAAAAGTCGAGGTCGATGTGACCTAGTGGCGACTGCTGGGTGTAAGTGGCATAAAGACTTGCATCCGCAGCGACGCCGCCACACATAGAACCCAACGGTTCCTGGCCTACAGGCATGCCGCACGACGGGTCGAACACAGCGGTAAAAGAGCCAGAGAAGTGATTGAACTGCTTTTCGAGGTGTACCTGATCGAAGGCGTCAAAGCTGGAGGCGTACGAGGGCGCCGGTGACGAGGCGATGCTAGGGCTAGAGCTCATCATGTCGATGTAGCTCGGAGTCGACGGCGACGATGACATTGGCGAAGGCGTCCAGGTGTCCAAACCCATGAAGTTGGTATCAATGGTGAGACCGGGGTTGAAGTGACCGTCATCGAAAGAGTCGCCGCGTTGCATGCAGGCCAGTGGATCGCAATTGTACGTTGGTAGGGGCGACGCGGTATTCTCGAAGGAGAAATCGTTGAAATTCTGCAGAGGGATGTGAGTAATAGAAGAGGTAATGGGCATGTGCCAACGTACGAAGGTTGCCTCCTGCTTGAGGGGAATGGCCTGTGCTTCAATGACGGGACTGGCGACGGAAGACGGTGTGGTGGGAACCATCGACGCTGGAGTTGAGCAGCGCGTACTGGCGGCCCGAGGTTTGCGCTCTGGGGCGGGTGTGACGTGCTGTAGGAAGGTCTGACCGACGCGGGAACTTTCGGTGTCGGGAATTGGGGCGGACGATGAGCGGCGATAAGCGCGCGCAGTTATCGGCGCCTCAAAACGGGTCACGATTTCCGGGACATGGTGTTTGTCAAACTCTTGGATAGCGGCATCGAGTTCGTGACCTTTCTTGCCCTCTACCAGCAGCTGAGCTATCTTTGTACAGCGCTTGATGTCCTTCGGTTCCACCTCTCTCACTTTCCGCTTCGCCGACGCAGTCCCTTTCGCCTTCGTCTGTACAGGCCGGAATGCGTACTTGGGGAATTTGCGCTTGTGTTCATCGAGCGCCTCCTTAGCCTTCTGATGCCAAACTTGACGCTCCTCCTCAGGTAAGCCCTGCCAGGTGATGCCGATGATCTTGGATAATGTGGAGTGGTTAGTCTCGACCTCTGTCGAAACGTGTTGGCCCTTAATGAAGGACGAACGGAATAGGATGAAGGCATTTGGTGGGCGAGGAATATGATTATCCGGCTTCTTCTTCGTATGAGGCTGGCGGCGCGGTGCCGCTTGTTCCTCAGGTGGTGGGAACAAGATGAACTCGGTGGGTGCGTCAACCAAGGGAGGAGGCTCGTCTCCGTAGGTGATAGGCGACATGTTTTCTGTAAAGCAGAATTCAGGCGCAGGTGCAGGCTCCGGCTGGGACGCCCACACAAGCTGATTGCCTGTAGGCGCTTGAGTGTCAACGTGGGGGTTAAAATCGTCGATCGATTGTCGTGATCTTACCAGTTGAGTCCGATCGTTTCAGGGATTTAGTACGCTCTGCAGGCATTTCTACTCAAATTCTCCAAAGTTCGAAGGGATAAACAAGAATGGTATCGAGGGAGGGGACGAGGAGAACGGTGGGTACAGTATCGCAGGGGAAGGAAAAGGATGGGGTATAAAGAAAATCGGTTTCCGCTAGTTATTAACCACGAGGCCCTGGCAGGAATCTCTAAGGCGAGAAACTCACATTTAATCCGGCCCTGGATCGGCTGGAGATCTCGCCGGAAACAAACTAAAAAGGAAGTTTTGAACCAAGCTGTCGTTGCATTTCCTTCCACCACCTCCCGCCTCGCCCACAACCCGCACAACACGAGTCTCGCATGTCTATCGCAACAATCAACCCGCACGTTCAAGACACACTCCAAGAGCTGGTAGACTCCGCGTTATGGATTCCTCTGGTTTTGAGTCGACGCAACGGTAATTTGCCTCCGCGAGGTCATATTTGTCTCCATTTGTTCTTCTCGGCCGGCCCACGTTTGATAAGCGAAGGTCTTCAATCAAGGATCGCGACAACCACAGCGTAATCTTATCCAATTGACCCACTTTTGGCTGAATGCGCGCGGCGACTCTGAACCACGCTGCAAAACTCGAGGCAGCGCTTTTGCCATCATTGGCGGTAGCCTTTGGCTACACTTTGCCTCAGCCATGAGGCCTAGAAGTCGGAGAAATACGTCTAGAGACATCAGACACCTCCGCCCTTTGCTCGCCAGAATACTCAGGGCTAACGTAAGCTGTCTTGTGTATATACAACTGCTTGCGTGCATTGAGTCCCGCACCTTGATCCCTTTGACTATATTCATTCGAATACAAGGCCCTTTGTTCCGGAGGTAACAAGTTATACTATTGGTCTTTCTTCATGTACTACTAAGTAGTTCCAGCCCTACGAAGCATTAGAGATGGGAGCACGATAAGTGAACCCACAAAAGCTCATGTGAGCTTCCACGACGCTCTCACAGCCAATTCGCACTCACACCGATTCCCCATTTGAAACCCGTAAATGGTGCATCACGAAACCTTTTATCTCCTTCGAGAAATTGAGTTTTGCCGGCCCGAGTGTATGAGGCTAGATCACGCTGCACAATCAGTACTTACTTATCTTCCTTTCAATCGAATACAAGGCCCTCTAACTTTGGTCAAGTCTATGTACGCCTTGACAACCCGACTTTATCGAAATGACGCACTTGACGATTAGACTCACAATCTGTCAGTATTCAACGCTGGACAAGGTGTTCATGTCCTGCGCTGATCAATCACATCAAGGTACGATGGCCACTGAGGTCCTTATAATGACACTGTCCTGGATTCACTCCAAACCCTGCCTACCCATTGGACATGTCAAGGTATACAGTTTCATCACTAAATCGTCGATTCTCAGGTCGCTACATCAATTGAAACCAGCCACGGCTTCCTAGTTGTCGATAAGGTTACAAGCCTGGGTTTCAAGGTAGGTGTCATATGGAAGGTCGGTCTGTGTGCGACAATATACATATGAACGCAAATAATATTACCTTTTTAGCCGAAAGTCTGGTATATTTAACCCTAAGCCACCCAGCGCCAAATATCGATACTGTCGAGCTCGACTGCCTCGTTGGATCCTGTAAGTAGTAAAGAGTAGATGAGATGCGCAAACATCATGTGGACTTATATTTCTTGAGCATCCTTTATCTTCGCAATGACATTCGCTGATTGAGGCTGTGATACTCTCCGGGGAGACCGCTCCTAATGGGAACGCGGGGACAGTAAGCCTTTAGCGAACATCATACTTCCTACGGTACGACAATTTCTTCATCGGCAGCGCTTGAATTATGTGCTCTCTGCGTCACAAAACGGTATGCCAATGTGATATATAAATCGCGTCGCTATTAACGGAACAGGTGCGCGAAGCGCCCAAATGCGCCCTTACCGGATTTGTCGAATTGACCCCGTCCCGACGGATAGATGATAGGAGGCTAGACCCTTGATGGATTCATCATCTATGAAATTAAACCAGATTATTTTTCTGTACGCTTATTGCTGCCCAGGCCGACAGTGTGACTAGTACAAGCACGCCGATAGTTTCCGATATCACTCGACTGTAAAGATCTGATAAGCGTGCCAATAATCATCAAACGGCATGTGTGTGATATTTCTTTTGAAGACATGGCCTATGTGCGACGGGAAGATCACGACTCGGGAATTGATTCTACTCTAATACGGGTAAGGTACTGTTCACCATCGGTCTGTATTGGAGTATTTGGATGCTCTTTCATGTCTCTTGATCTCATTTTGGGTGCAGTTTCCACTAATTCACATACAAAATCAGAGTTTGAAAGGAAGCTTAATTCTCCGAATCACCATGTGTATATTGACCTCGTGAGCCAACGCCACTATCTACGGCGTGAATTTTCTGAGTAAGAGGTGCCCCGAAAGGAAGCTATTCAGGCAATATCCTCATTTGATATCTTCCCTTCTCGACCTTCTTCGCCGAACCCCTCACATCGGTACAAATACTTACATTCACCAGCGCCGTAATCTTGTGAGGCGGAATTAAGCGTTTGGATATATACTGAACGTTAATGTCTCAAATCGTCTTCGTCTGTGAGTGAGGTTTGGTCGTCGACCCTTCTCTGGTGGATAAACTCACTAACAAATAGATGCTCAACTTTCCAAAAAAACGACAAATCAATGCCAAATAGAAGTGCTACGCCTTGTTCCTGATGTAGTGGTGGGATATCCAGCACGAAATACATACATTCATCAAGTTCGTAATATACTACACCTTCCACGAAGGAAGTAAAATTCTTCAGAGAAAGACTGAACAGAAATCTGATCCAGAATACTAGCGGTCTTCTCTATACTTCTCGCATGCATATTCTGAGATACGGATAACTATTCTCACCTTGTCCGGAGGTGCAGCTTGCTTCACCCTAAAACACTGCGTTTTATGTTTCACCACTGAGAAGACGCGGACAATTAGACAATGTTTCTTGTTGTAGATATCTAGTTGCCGCGATTTCTCCGGACTGAGTGACGAATCAGCCATTCATATGTTACTTATCCTAGTCTGTCTTGGAGCCAGTGCAGCAGAATCTAGAATCAATTCGAGATCACAAACGTACTCCCGGACGTAAACTCCACTGCGGCGATAGCATACTTTCGATATTCAGAATCATTATTACATAACGAAGCTGACCTGTTGGGACTACAATATCGCGAAATGTTCGTGGTGCTGCCAACTCTATCCAAGCAACGCGCAACCACTCACAGTAGACCGTGTCCGACCTTGACATCTCGTTGCGACCTGCGACAATTTTAAGTCTCTTCTGTAATTATATGTAAACCACGTATGACGCTCGGGCTTGATGATTGTGTATCTGACATTCAACGATGCAGGCGTCGAGACGAACTCCCCAAAAAAATTACACGGCCTTTTACACTCGTACGAACTATACTTATGTCCACTGTGGCTCACAAAGTACGGCTCATTATCGAGGCGATCTTGATCCTGAAATATTATTAGTTACATAGGGCAGAATTTTTCTTTGTCGATTTGAGTGCGGTACTGTGGCGAGTTCCTGCATTCGAATCTACCTATCATCGATACCCACTGCCGTCTTTTATTGCGTTTGGACTTGAGAGACCAACAGTCTTGTGACGTTACATCTCGTTAACACAGGGATGCGCATATCGAGATGATTGTAATGATACCTGATCGCATCGCGTCAACAGCAGCGTCTTATGGCAGACATTCTGTAAAGGTCGGGGTTGACCTGTCAGATCTCCATGAGACTATGGGCGCTTCTTTTGACGCCAACAACAGTAGGTCACTGATCTGCACAATGTCACAAAGACGTCAGCAGAATCAGTGTCTATTTCAAGCCTGATCAACAATGACGGTGCATTCTGATATCTTGCTCCTGTCACAATCGCCGACGGCTGCAGAGTGTTCATCTTCAACGCCTGTACGTACTACTAGTACGTACCGTTGAAGGTGATTTTATAAGGCCATAACGCGGATAGAAATATAACCCTAGTGGTTATGTCATTATTGAAGGATTGTGTTTATGTCAATTGCGTGGGTACATCTGATCTACAGAGCCTATCAAGACGCGAACGGAATCAAGAATGCAAGGCAGTTTTGTTGCCATTCACCATGCCTTGAGCTTTC
>Ga0247741_1000891_pt1 | contig 16411 bp, 26 predicted proteins | sample UWRJL213509R2_FD_180945 | JGI IMG/M metagenome (GOLD analysis project Ga0247741, IMG submission 180945) | Plant litter microbial communities from Arlington Agricultural Research Station in Wisconsin, United States - UWRJ-L213-509R-2 | ecosystem: Environmental > Terrestrial > Plant litter >... | reverse complement strand
ACCTGTTTTCGCTGGTATAGTCGTCAGGTTGGTTCTTGCAGCCAGCGGAAAATGCGCCCGTAGCTCAGCGGATAGAGCAATTGACTACGGATCAATAGGTCGGGGGTTCAAATCCCTCCGGGCGCACAGCGGCCCCGTCTTCGGACGGGGCCTTTTTCGTTCCCCACGCGAGCCAGTCGAGCGAGATGCGAGTGACCTCAGCCCACCGGATCATCGCGGAAGCGGGCAGGTTCGCCTTGTCCGTCTCCCAGTTGTGAATCGAGCTGCGCGATACGCCCAGCTCCGAGGCGAGGTCGATCTGCTCGACGCCCGCGAAGAGGCGCGCTGCGCGCAGCCGCCCACCGAGGGTTGAAGTGCGGTTCTCAGTCATCGTCATGGCATCAGAATAGTGAAACTCATGTCGCAGATGTTAGACACGCCGAAGAATATCCACGCGATGTAACCACAACTGGGTCAATCTGCGACTCATGTCCAACATCTACAACATGAGTTCAACCAGATGAGCGTCGAATCGCTGGCGATCGCGCTCCATCACAGCCAAGCCAAGGGCGCTGCCCGACTCGTGCTGATCGGCATAGCCAACCACGACGGCGACGGCGGCGCATGGCCCGCCGTATCGACCCTCGCCAAGTACGCGGGCGGCATCGACCGCCGCGGCGTGCAGCGCGCGATCGAGACGCTCGAGGGACTGGGCGAGATCAAGCGCCTCCGTGGTCAGGGTGGCGACCACTCGACCGCAGACCACCTCCGGCCGAACCTGTACCGGTTCCTGCTCGTCTGTCCCGAAGGATGCGACCGCACTCGCAATCACCGGATGCCACGGCAGAGTGCACCGCTCCAGCTCTCAGAGACGGTCCCGGAACAGGTAGGGGGCGGTGCAGACACCGCAGGCGGTGAAAGCGCCGCGGGCGGCGCAGACACCGCGTGGTGGGGCGGTGCAGACACCGCACGAACCATCCACTCAACCGACATAAATCTTAAAGAGACAAACCCTAGTAATCGCGCGCAAGGAAACGAGGACGCGCTGGCGCGCGGCGACATTCAAGCCGCTAGCGCGGGAGTCGCCCGGTGCGGGCATGAAGCGATCCCGGGCCGAGGCACTTGCATCTTCGCCTGCCGTGAGGACTTCAAGCTGCGTCAGGCGGTCGGAGCATGACGCCGGACAACCTGCCGTGGTACATCGCCGTACCCGTGACTCTCATCATCTGCGCGGCTCTCGTCATCGACGTGCTCGCTGAAATGCGCCGGGACAGGAACCGACGTGGCTAAGTCGCGAGGCAGCATCCGGAAGGGCGCACAGGTCGCCGTCGTGCGCTGGCGCATGGGACCGGACGGCTACGTGCCCGAGATCGTGCACGGCTCGTGGTTGCGATCGACGAACACCGACTACGTGCTGCTCTGCGGCGACGACGTGGAGACGTTCCCGCGCGAGGTCTGGGAACTGGAGAGCGCATGAGCCGGCCAAGGGTCGCCGCGACCCGACCACTGCCTCGACGACTGCTGCAGCTCGCCGTCGAGTTCGAGGACGCCGCGGTCATGTACGCGAAGTGGTCGGGCTCGCACAACGCGCTCCTGCGCGACGAGTCGCTGCGTGCAGCTCGCCAGCTTCGTGCCGTACGCGAGCAGGTCATGTCTGGCGAGCAGTCGCAGAGCTACGGGGCCATCTGGCTCCGCGCCGCTTGGCGCATCATCACCGCGATCGGAAGGGCCAACCTCACATGAAGCACCGCATCGAGCGCGAGCGCACCGACCACGGCTATGGCGCTGGCTGGGTCGTCCTCGACGCATCCGGCGAAGCCGTGCACACCTGCCTCACCTGGCGCGGTGCGCTCGGCTGGGCGCAGATCGAGGCCTACGTGGCTGCCACGGGTGCATCGTGACCGCCAAGCACCAAGACCCCGAGTACCGCAAGAACGCCCGCATCATCCGGCAGCAGGTCGAGCAGCAGCGTCGTCGCGGCGGTGAGGTCCACTGCTGGCGCTGCTCCCGCGAGATACACCCAGAGCAGACCTTCGACGTGGGCCACATCGATCCGAACGGCGGGCACGCCATGACCAACCTCGCACCCGAGCACCGCTACAAGTCGGGCCGCTGCCAGGGCAACCGAGCCGCTGGCGGTCGCCAAGGGCAAGCCATCCAAACCGCACGCAAACCAGCATCGAAAGGACTGCTGCCATGGTGAAGGTGCTCAACGCCTATGCGGGTATCGGCGGCAATCGGCACCTGTGGCCGAGCGACTGGGATGTGACTGCGGTCGAGCTGGATGCTCGAGTAGCGGCAGAATACGCCCGCCGCTACCCGGCCGACACGGTGGTCGTGGGCGACGCGCACGCCTTCGTGCTCGAGCACGCGCACGAGTTCGACGCAGTGTGGACCTCACCGCCTTGCCCCACTCACTCGCGTCTCGCTCGACACGTGGCGACGAGATACGGGCGACCGCTCGAGCCGGACCCGCGGCTGTGGGCGGAGATAGCTCACCTCTCGCAGCTCGGCGGTCGGTACGTGGTCGAGAACGTGCACACCTACTACGCGCCGCCCATCGCGCCGGATGTCGTGACCGAGCGCCACTACTACTGGTCGAGCACTCCGCCGCTCTGGCTGACACCGCCAGCCGGTACGCGAGGGCTGCTGAACCCGGCGACCCGAGCATCCGTCTATGCCGATGCGTACGGCCTGCCGCACGTGCCCGCGGGTGCGCTGGCTGATTCGCGCAAAGCGATGCGCAATGCGGTCGCGCCGCTCGAGGGGTTGCAGCTCGCGGTCGCCGCATTTATGGACGGAGAGCATGTGTGACCGACACCGAATCGCCGTGCTCGACAGCTTTTTTTATGTTCGCCGCGTGCAACCCCCGCCAAGGCTCTACAGCAGCATCTCCCCCTGAACTGACCTCGCCAATCCCCTCGAAAGTGAACCGATGACCGACCCCACACTGGCCGACCTGCACGCCGAATCGACCTGGCTCGAATGGCGCTCCCGCGTGATTCCCGGCGAAGGAACCGAGCTGGTCACGACCGACCAAACCCGCATGGAGTTTCTCGAGGGCGCGCGGCTGCTGCGACTCGACAAGTTCGTGCGCGCGGGCGATGGCGGCACCGGGCCGACGCCGATCCAGCTCGTGATCGCGGACATGCTCAACGCCGGCCACTTCCTCAACGGCATCCTCGAACCTCGCCGCACGACGAAGACCACCAGCATCCAGGCCGTGATCCTCGGGCGCTGCACTCTGCGCGATGACTATCAGGTCGGGTGGACCCTCGCGACCACCGGAGCGAAGGCCGCGGAGCGCTTCAAGAAAGACATCGTGGCGCACGTGAACCGGGTCTATCCGGAGCCGAAGTCCGCGCCGTTCAAGGTCAACACCGGCAAGGGCACCGAGCACATCGAGTGGGCGAACGGCTCGTTCCTGAACGTCTACGCACCAGGCGGCGACGGGTTCCGATCGGGCGGCTTCGACTTCGGATGGGTCGATGAGGGCGGCGAGGCCGAGCCGGACCTGTCCGAGGATCTAACGATTGCGGTGCTGCCGACGATGGATACCAAGCCCGGCGCGCAGTTCGTCGTCTCGGGCACGGCCGCGAAGTACCGTGGCGGCAACCTCCTGTGGGATACGCTCAACGACCCGGATGCCGGGGTCATCCGACACAACATCCCCGACACCGTGGACCCCGAAGAGCTGGAGTCGTGGGAGCCTGAAGATGATCACCCGCGCGGCCACGTTCGGGCGCTCATCCAGCAGTACCACCCGGGTGTCGGATGGACCACGCCGCTCGCCTCAGTGCAGCGCAACTTCGCGAAGTTCCCGCGCGAGAAGTTCCTGGCCGAGTACCTCGGAGTGTTCGGCTCCGAGGGCTCGAACATCGGCCTCATCGCGCCCGCTCAGTGGGAGCGCGCAGCTCGGCCCGGCGAGTTCCCGCGCCCGCCAAAGCGGTTCACCCTCGCCATGGCCATCCACCCTGACGGGCTGTGGGCCTCGCTCGGTGTCGCGTGGAAGCACGCCGACCAGCCGGACGACCTGGTGTCGGCCGCGCTCGCACTCGAAGGTGAGACTGTGCCTGTCGTCGAGCGCACCGCAGTCGGGCTGCTCTGGCACCAGAACGGCGTCCAGGGCTTCGCGACCAAGGTGCTCCAGTTCGCTCGGAAGTACAAAGTACCGATCATCTACGACCAGCTCTCGCAAGCGGCCGGAGTCGAGACCGAGACCCTCTCGCGCGCTACGCCCCGGCCGACGCTCCAGCCCGCCACGACGACCGACGTGCGGCGCGCCGCAACGAAGATGATCAAGCTGCTCGACGAGAACTCACTGGTGCATTGGCGAAACCCGCTGCTCGACGCGGCCGTGGGGATCGCCGTCAAGCGCCAGATCGGGTCGGCAGGCGGCTTCGGATTCGGCCGGCCGAAGGGCGACTACGCCGCAGACATCACCGGCATCGAGGCCGTCTCGCTCGCCGTGCAGTTCCTCGACGAGACCCGCGAGGCGGGCAAGGTGGATATCACGTTCGGAAGCTGACCTGTGGATAACCCACAACCCGATCTTTGACAAGTTGTGGGTTATCTACATAACGTTCCCCTCGTGAGTTTCTGGTCAAGCATCTTCGGCGGCGGCGCTGCAACGCCGCTCACCGTCCAGTCTCCATGGGCTCCGAATGACGACCTGGTGGCGTTCACCGCTTCCGAGGTCATGGGCGCGATGTCCGAGTCGGGTGCGATGACGCGAGACATCGCACTCCGCGTCCCCGGCGTGAAGCGCGCTCACGGCGTCCACTGCTCGATCGTCGCGGGCCTTCCGTTCTACGACATGGAGAAAGAGACCCGCAGCACCGAACAGCCCGCATGGCTGACCAACAGCCAGAGCGGCGTGAGCCCGTACCACCGCATGTACGGCGTCGCCTCCGACCTGTTCATGAGCGGTTGGGCGTGCCTCGGTTTCACCGCCGACAAGAGGGACGCGATACACATCCCGGTCGGCTTCTGGCACATCGATCAGGTCACGGGCGCGGTCGTCGTGGATGACCGAATCCCCGAGAAGTACCGCGCGCTGCCCGTCGCGATCCCGCTCGGCTACGGCGCTAACGGCATCCTCGTCGATGGCATCGACTCCCTGCGTGCAGCTCGGTCGATCGACAAGGCATGGATCAACCGGGTGGAGAACCCGATTCCGGCGACCGACCTCCACATCACCGACCCCGCCTACGACGACATGAGCAAGAAGGCCAAGCGCCGCATCGTCGATCAGTGGAACGAGAACCGTCGCCGCGACGGTGGCGCGACCGCCGTCACCCAGTCTTTCCTCCAGGTCAACGCGCTCGGCAGCGTCAGCGCAGACCTGTTCGAGAAGGGCCGCAACGCCGTCCGACTCGACCTCGCAAACCACGCCGCTGTGCCCGCCTCGATCATCGAAGGGTCGAAGGATTCGGGCGGGTCCGACATCCAGTACAGCAACGGCGAGACCACACCGAACGAGCTGTACAACTTCGGCACGAAGAACTTCGTGCAAGCGATTGAGGCGCGCCTCTCGCTCGACGACGTGTCCGCACCCGGGCACAGCATCCGCGCCGACCTGACAAACCTCATGGCGATTGTCAGCCAGAACATCAACCCCACCAGCGCGGACTAGGAGACCACCGTGACCGACCAGCTCATCGAGTTCGAGGGCGGCGAAATCCTCGCCAACCTCCAGGACCGCACCATCACCGGGCTACTGCTGCCGTACAACGAGATCGGGCAGACGAACATCGGCCGGTTCATCGTCATGGCCGGGTCGATCGAGCTGCCCGAAGACCCGTCAATCGTCGGCATCAACATCGACCACAACCGATCCGAGCCAGTCGGCCGCGCGGTCAAGGTGTGGGAAGAGCCGACCGGCATCATGGCCACGTTCGCGATCGCGAAGGGTGTAGCGGGCGACCGCGCTTTGGCCGAGGCGACCAATCCGGACGGCCCGCGTCGCAGTCTCTCGGCCGAGTTCCACGCCACCATCAAGGCCGGGAAGGCCGTCGCTGGTCGCCTCTGGGGATCGGCGCTCGTCGCCAAGGGAGCGTTCGCCTCCGCGATGGTCCTGGCCGAAGACACGCCCGCAGACGACGGCGAGCACGCCTCGATCGAGCTACCCACCCTGCCGACCGACATCACCGTCGTCACGCCCTCGGGCGACACCGGCACCTATACCCCCGAGGCCGACCCGGCCGCGGTCAACCCAGAAGGAGGGGCCAACGTGCCCGAAGCAGTAGCAGCATCCGCGGTCGTTGGCGCACCAGCAACCCCCGCCGCGATCCCCGCCACCCTCATGCCCGGCACCCAGGTGCTCGCCTCCGCGGCCGCACCGGCCGATCAGGCCTACGAGCTGGGCACCATCTTCGGCGCGATGGCCCAGGTCAAGGGCCACATCGCGGACGCCGACGCTATGGCCGTCCTCGCCGCGCTCAGCGACATCACGACCACCGGTCTGACCAACGGACTCGCGCCGGCCAACTGGGTCGGCAAGGTCTGGCAGGGCCGCACCTACGTCCGCAAGTTCATCAGCCTGATGACCCTCGGCACGAACATCAGTCTGATGGGCAAGAAGGGCTTCAAGCTCGACCAGGGGTCCGCGCTCGTCGGCCCGTGGAACGGCAACAAGGCCGAGGTCGCCAGCGGCACCGCGAGCACCGCACTGGTGTCGTCCACTCTCCGCAGGTACGGCTTCGCCGGCGACATCGCCCGCGAGTTCTACGACCTCGCCGGTGGAGCCGAAGTCATCGAAGCGTTCGTGCGCGGCGTCATCGACTCCTACGCCAAGGCCACCGACCTCGACGCGCTGAGCGACATCATCAAGACCGCCGCGTGGAACGGCGCGGGCAACTTCGGCTCGAACGTCCTCGCCGTGCTCGCTCCCGCCGACTACCCCGGCGTGGACGGTCACGACTACTCCGGCGCAATCGGTCAGCTCATCCAGGGCATCACGGCCATCCAGGATGCCGACGACACTCCGTCGTTCGCGATCGTGAACAGCAAGGCCTGGTTCGAGCTGATCTACACGCCGAAGGATCTCATCCCCGAGTTCGTGTCGTTCGGATTCAGCACGGACGGCACCGGCTCGGCTGACGGCAAGGTGCAGGTCGTCAAGGCTCCCGACTCCGCGTTCACGCTCGGGGCGAACGTGTACACCAACGCACCCGCGGTGGTGGTCGGAGCCAAGCAGGCGATCGAGTTCGACGAGCTGGGCGAGACGCCCATTCAGCTCGACGCCCTCGACATCGCCCACGGCGGCATCGACAAGGCGGTCATCGGCTACCTCCAGACGTTCGTCGTCCGGCCGGAGTCGATCGTTCTCGTCGGCACCAAGAACGCCTAGGCAGCTCGGGAGCGTAGTGATGAGCACCTGGTACAGCGTCGTCGATGACGAAGCCGTGGAGCGCCTCGTAGGCGCGTGGGACGACGCGCCCACCGTCAACCTGGAGACCTGCGGTTTCATCCTCGACATCGCCCGCGACCAGGCCTGGACCTACGCTCCCGAGTCCACCGACGACGACTCCGGCGAAACGGTCCCGGTGCCGATCGACGACACCGTGCCGAGCCGCCTGGTCTTCGCGCAGCTCCAGCACGCGAAGAACCTCTACAACGCTGGCCGAGTCAATTCGGCCGGCGACACCGGGATGGACGGATTCGTGTTCACCCCTCGCCCGCTCGACAAGACCATCCGCGGCATCATCCGCCCGCCTCGTGGGGTGTTCGATGTCGGATAGCCAGAGCGTGCGCGAGTGGCTGGAAGATCAGCTGACGCCCGAGCTGCCCGAGGGGTGGAGATTCATCCCGAACCAGCGGATGGCAGCGACCATCGACCGCATCACCGTCGTGCTCAAACACACCGACATCGAGCGGCTGCCCGAGGCACCGCTCGGCACCCTCCGCAACACCGTCGTTCTGACCGTGGCCGATCCGCACGAAGACCAGGTGCGGGCCGAGAACGAACTCGACGACGCCGTGCTCGAACTCTGCACAGCGATCGACGGCCTCCCGAACATCAACTGGACCCGGGCATCGAAGGTGCTCGTGAACGACACGTACCTCGGGTGGGACATCACTCTCACCGTCATCTCCGGAAAGGAACTCTGACCATGACCTTCATCCCCGTTCAGCCCTTCATCATGAAAGATGTCGCGCTGAAGATCGCGGCCGACAACTACGAAGCGCACTGCTCGACCGTCGAGCTGGTGCCATCGTCGTCGATCGTCAACTGGAAGGGCCTCACCCCGGCCTCGACGTTCAGCTTCCCGACGACCTCGACCTGGGTCTGCAACATGGGGTACGCGCAGGACTGGACCACCGACGACTCCCTTAGCGCCTACCTCCACGAGCACGAGGGTGAGTCGGTCGATGTGGTCTTCACCCCCGACGCGGGCGGGCCGTCCGTCGAGACGACCATCTTCATCGCCCCCGGCTCCATCGGCGGCGCCGTCGATGGTGTCGCCGTCGGCTCGGTGTCGCTCGGGGTGCAGGGCAAGCCCGCGTTCGTCCCCGCCGCGTAGCCATGGCGGGCAACGGCCGGATCAGCGTGCTCGTCTCCAACGAGCTGAGCACGCTGCTCCAGGCCGTTCGCGCCATCCCCAAAGAGGTTGCCTCCAACATTCGGAAGTACACGAAGACCGAGGCGCAAGACCTTTGGCAGGAGTCGGTGCGCGGCCGCGTCAGCGACCGGATGCAGACCCGCGTGCTGTCGGACACCGCCCGCGTAGCGGTGTCCGACGCGAACGTCATGCTCCGCTCTGGCGGGATCGGTAAGACCCAGGGAACGCCCAACAGTCTGCTCGCCTTCGGCAACGAGTTCGGCGCCGACCGCAACAGCACCAAGACCCTCACCAGCAAGCGCGGCAAGAGCTACACCCGACACACCCGCCGCCAGTTTAAGCTCCCGCGCCGGGGCGGCTACATCGTCTACCCGGCCGCCCATGACGCCATCCCGCGGGTCGCCTCGCTCTGGGTTCAGACCGCGATCCGCACCATCCACGAGCAGTTCGAGAAAGGAGGCGCACGCTAATGGCAAAAGGTATTGAGCTGGGTATCGGCTCCGAAACGAAGGCCTTCAAGCAGGGCATCGAATCCGGCGTGATCACTCCGCTCGAAGACGCCGTAGACGCGCTCACCGACCTCGGCAAGAGCAAGGGACCGGCCAAGCTCGAAGAGGGACTCAAAGACGCGCAGACCGCCTCCCGCCGACTCCAGGCCGAGACGAAGGACACGGCCCGCGCGATCGAGCAGGAGTATCGCGAGGCCTACCGCTCGGTCGGTGAGAGCTCGCGCAAGGCTGGTCGCGAGCAGACCAACCAGCATAAAGAGTCACTCGACGAGATCAAGAACGAGGCGAAGGCCAACGCGGCCGAGACGTTCTCCAGCTTCGACGGCTCCGCGTCGTCGTTCGTCGACGGCATCCAGGGCACCCTCGGTGGACTTGTCAGCTCGCTCGGCCCAATCGGTCTAGCTGCTGGCGCGGCTGGTGCTCTCGCCATCGGTCTCATCAACGGAGCCCTCGCCAACGCTGACACCCAGTCGCAGGAGTTCAAGCAGTCAGTCTCCGATATGACCGCCGAACTCATCGAGAGCGGCAACGTGGGCAAGGTGTCTGTCGGATACATCGTCGACGAGCTGCGCCGCCTCGCGACCGAGGCCGACTCTGCCAAGCCGTCTCTGACGAAGCTCGACGATCTCGCGAAGAAATCGGGCACCAACTACGAAGACCTTGCCCAGGCCTACTCGGGTAACGAGGACGCGCTGCGCAAGCTCGCGGCCGCGGGCAAACAGAAGCTCGAACAGGACCAGCTCCAGGCCGAGACGCTAAGCCGACTCAGCGTCGAGCAGAAGCGAGCGCAGGGCCTCGACTCAGACTCCGAGGCATCCGCGCTGCGCAAGGGCGAGGCTCAGAAGTCGGTCAACACCTACCTCGAACAGGCATCAGAAAAGGCCGCCCAAGCGGCCGAGCAGCAGCGACTCTACGTGGAGGCGGGCGGCCCCGAGCTGGAGCGCAAAGCCCAACTCATCTCGCAGATCGACAGCGCCTACGACGAAGCCGCCGGATCGGTCGACGACTACATCGACAAAGAGTCGGGCCTGTTCGACACCGACGCCTACATCGCCGCGATGCAGACCAAGCAGAAGGCGCTGGAGGACTACCAACTCACCCTCGCGTCGAGCGGTCTAAGCGACCAGGCAAAGACCTTCCTCGCGGCTCAGGGCGAAGATGCGGCCGCGACCCTGCTCGCCGGATATAAGAACGGCAGCGAGGCGCAGAAGGCCGCGCTCGCATCCATCTGGAACGAGGCCGGTAAGACCAGCTCCGGCAACTACACCGCCTCGCTGCTCAACGGCATCCCGAAGTCCATTCCCGGCCCGACCGTTACTCCGGTTCTGGACGACACCGCGGCACAGGCAGCGATCCGCCGACTGACCGGTCAGACGTTGAAAGTCACCATCGACGGCATCGCCCGAAACGGAGTGAAGCTATTTTGACCGAGACAATCACCAGCGGCTCGACGACGATCACACCATTTACGGTGCTCGGCTACGAGACGACCCAGGCTGGCCGGAACATCTTTCACGACATCCTCGGACGCCGCGACGACGACGTGTCATTCCGTCCCGCAGGGCTCCGCACCGGCACTCTGAACCTCGGCTTTCTCACCGAGGCTGACGCCGACGAGTGCCGAACCTTCCACGCGGATGGCGCTCTGTTCGTCTTCGAGTCCGACGACCGACCCACTATCGGCATGCGATACGTGCTCGGTGAGGGCGGCATAGGGGTCGCTCTCGAATCCGAAACCCGCGAACTCTGGACAGTCGCGATCGACTACCGGGAGGTGTCGTGATGGCCGTCTACGATCAGCACGACCTCACCGCTCGCGTGAACGTGACGGGCGGGCTGCTCGACGTGAAGTCCGCCACGGTCACGATGGACGAGGCATGGTCGCCCTACGTCCAAGCGACCCTCACCTGCGCCGCTCCGGCAGGTTCGGTTCTCGAGCGGATCGACCCGCGCAAGCAGACCCTGCGTGGTCAGGTCGTGTTGCACCGTCGGTTCGGTGGTAGCGACCCGGCATCCGTCCTCTCGACGGCATGGGCGGGCAAGCGGGCCCGCGACGTGACGACCCTGCTCGCGGGCAAGCGGGCCCGCGACGTGACCGCGGATCACTTCTACCCGTGGAACGACTTCGGTGTGCGGGCCTCGCAGTACCGGGCGTTCAACCTCTCCGTGCGCTCACGTCAGCGCGGCCATAAAGACGGCGAGATAGTGCTGGCCCTGGCATCTGACGAAGCTCTGTTGCAGGACTATGGCCTGGTAGACATCACCCCTTACGCGCCGTCGCTGTCGTCAATCCGCACCGTCGTCGGATCGGTGCTTACCCGCATCGGTCGTGCGCTTGCACCAGGCACCGCTGACGGTGTGATCGACCCTGCTGCATCGAAGTGGATGCCCGGTGTGAAGGCATGGGACTACCTCGCCCCGATCGTGCAGTCAGCGCAGCTCCGCCTCTGGTGCGACGAGAACGGCATCTTCCACCTGTCCACCGCGACCGAGGTGCAACCGGGCAACCTCGTGCTGTCACAGGGCGGCTCGATCGTCGACGCCACCGACACGATCGACCGTGACGGGGATGACTGGTACGACTCGGTCGTCATCGTCTACCAGTGGACGGATGCCGCAGGGGTCACCCAGACGGCCTACGACATCGCCTCGACGCCGGGGTACTCCAAGACCCTCACCCTCACCTACGAGCAGCCCTATCCCGGCCCAGGGGCGGCGCAGGGTGTGCTCAACCGGGCGCTGGGTCGCGGCCGCTCGCTCGGCCCCACGGTCGTCAGCGACTACACCGCCACGCCGGGGCAGCCCGTGGTCGTGAACCTGGACGACACACCGACCCAGACCGGCTACCTCTCGTCGGTCGCCTGGTCGTGGCCGCAGGCCGAGATGGAAGCGAAGACCCGCGGCCTGATCGACACCCCGGCGACGGCCTACATGTTCGGCCCAGACGGGCTCTCCTACAACGCGGTACCCGCTGGTATCTCGTACAACACCTTCGATTGGACGGCACTCTGATGGCCAACGGTGACGCCGCAGCAGCGGCAGGGATGGACGTGGTGTCGGGAGCAGCCGACATCAAGAAGTCCTACGACGAGATCAACAAGACCCGCGACTACCTCGCCGGTCACGAGACAGCTGGTGGTCACCCGGCAGCCTCGGTTATCAGCAGCGGCCAACTCCCGATCACGAAGGGCGGCACCGGTGCGGCGACGTTCGCCGCTGCTCTCGCCGCGCTGCACGCCGTCGAGCAGGGCGGCGGGACCGGCATGGGAACCAACCGCATCCGAATCGGATGGGCCTCCGACAGCTCGGGCGTCATCGTCCAGGTGGACAACACCGTCATCGGCAAAATCTACTTCGGCACCCCGCCCAACCCTGACCTGTCGAGCTACCAGCAGAAGGGCGTCAACTACGAGGCCGGTAACGGTGTGCTCGTGTCACCCGGTGGGCGTAACTCGACCGCCACCAGCGGCTACGCAGCCGCGTACTTCAACGGCGACGGGACCCTGCGCATCAGCCCGTCCGCGCTCCGCTTCAAAGAGAACATCGTGGAGTGGGAGGAGAGCGACCTAGACGCCTTCCTGGCGCTCCGCGATGTCAAGTACACCCTGATCGGAGACACCGAGCACGTCGTGCACGTCGGGTGGATCGCGGAGGAAGTGATCGCGGCGGGCCTGGAAGAGATAGTCCCGACGAACACCGACCCCGAGGCAGAAGACTTCGGCCTCCCAATCTCGATCGACTACGCGCTGGCCGTCATCCCGCTCCACATGCTCGCCAAGCGACAGGCCGCGCAGATCGCAGACCTGACCGCCCGCATCGAATCCTTGGAGGCCAACCGTGGCTAGTGGTGCACTCGACGCGAACGGCGTCTGGATCTACGACGAAGACGACCTTGTATCGCCGCTGTCGGACTACGAGAACCTGGGCCAGCACAGCACGTCCACCCAGTTCACCGCCGACCGCGCCCGCCTGACCACGCTGGAAGCGGCAGCGCTCGGTGACGTGCCACTCGGGGCGTTCGCGCCCGCCTGGACCAATCTCACCCTCGGCACCGGTGGCACCACGAACTACGCCAAGTACAGCGTGAGCAAAGGCGTCTGCTCGGGGCTCGCGATCGTCACACTCGGCAGCACGGGGTTCGCAGTCGGTGACGTGTTCCTCACCCCTCCGGTGCCGATCGCAGCGGCCCTTGTCGCCGCCGCTGCCGACGTGGGTCGGGCGCAGCTCATCGACACGTCAGCCGGGGCCGCTGGCCGCTTCGACGGCATCGTGCTCGCCGGGGCCAGCGGCCTGCGCGTCGGCCCGGTGAACACCGCAGCCGCGTTCGCCAACTTTGCCGGCATGACCTCCACCACCCCGTTCGCATGGGCAGCTAACGACAAGCTCGCCGTTCGCTTCAACTACCCGATCGCCTAGGAGGACCGATGAGCAAGAACGGCCACCTGACCGCCGCCGAGCTGACGTACGTGCAGTTCGGCATCACGCTACGTAATGACATCGCTGCACGCTATTTGCGCATGGTTGCCGACGCCGCCCGTGACGGCGTGCGGGTCTCCATCGTCAGCTCGCATCTCGGCGCGGGGGGCTACCGCTCCGAGAGTGTGCAGCTCGATATGCGGGCCCGTCCGAGCCTGTACGACATCACCCCCGGCATCCTGCCTGGGTTGCCGTCCGAGCACGGCGACGGCACCTGTGCTGACATCGCCACCGGCCTCGCCTGGGTGAAGGAACACCAAGACGAGTACGCCGTGAGTTTCCCCGTCGCTGGCGACCCGAACCATGCCCGATTCACCACCACCACCACAGCCGGGACCGGCACCGAGATAGAGGACGACGACATGAACGAAGACGACCGCGAACTGCTCCGCCGAGCAGTGAAGGCCAGCGAGGAGAACGCCTTCACCCTCGGCCAGATCAAACCGATCGTGGACGAGCTGCACTCGGGCAAAGGACCGGTTCACGCCAAGCTCGACGTGATCTCGTGGGCGCTCTCCGACAAGACCGCAGGCCTGCGCACGATCGTCAGCGGTCTGATCGCGAAGCTCGGCAAGTAACGATGAGCGACACCGTGCTGGTGGCGCTGATCGGCCTCACCGGCACGATCGCGAGCATCCTGCTCAGCGCCCGCATCAACGTCAAGGTCAACCGGGTAGGGCGAGACGCCCGGGCCGCCCGCGTGCAGGTCGAGAACAACCACTCCACCAACCTCCGCGAGGAAGGCGACGAGAGACACGTCGAGAACAGCACCAAGCTCGACACGATTCTCGAGGAAATCAAGAGCTTGCGGGGGAGCGTGAGCCGCCTCTGGCAGCGCACGGACAAACAGAACGACGACATCCACGAACTACAACTCACCCAGCCGCGCGAGCGATTCATGCCGCCGGCCAAACACAGAGGGGACTCACCATGAGCCACACATCCACACCCCCGGTCAAGACGACCTCGACCAAGGCGATCGCCGGTGCGGTCGTCGGAGGCCTCCTGGCTTTCGCGGAGCCGATCGGGACCACGCTGCACTCGGGTCAGCCGATCACCGGCGTGACTTGGTTCGACGCCACCGTGTCGGCGCTCGTGTTCGCGGGCACGATCTTCGGCACGGTCTACTCGGTCACCAATCGACCGAAGCTCTGACTACTGGCCGGGTGCTTCACCGCACGCGGCGGTCACTTCGTCGATGTACTTCTGCGGTTCGCTCGGGTCCATCGTGAATCGAGCCACGCAGTCGCCGTAGCTCTCGCTCGCGCTCGGGGTGGGCGAGGGCTTCGGCGCGTGCTCGGCGGTGGTGCTGCCGCACGCGGTCAGCGACCCGAGCAGCACGACGGTCGCGAGGATGATTCCGGTTCTCTTCACATCGTCACCGTAGCGCCTACGCTGCCCCGGCGAGGATCGCGGCGCGCAGCCGCTCGTCGGGCAGCTTGACGTAGATGCGGGTGGTCGCGGGCGAGGCGTGCCCTGCTAGCTCCTGCGCGACGAACTCGCCATGGGTGAGGTACCAGCTGGTGACGGCTCGATGGCGCAGCTTGTGGATCGTCCAGTCGCCGTCGAGCAGGTCGGTCGCGCGCTTGCCGATCCACCGCGGCGATATGTGACCGTCGTGGTCACCGGGGAACGCCCATCCCGAGGGCAGCGCGAGTAGCATGGCGGCCATTTGCGGGGTCAGCGGGACGCGGCGAGTCTTGCTGCCCTTGCCCTGCACGACGAGCGTGTGCCCGATCAGATCCTCGAAGATGTCATCCGAGTGCACCGTCGCGATCTCGCCGCGCCGTAGGCCGTGGTCGTGCGCGAGCTGGAGCCACGTGCGCTCGCGCTCGGAGGCCCGCATCATCGCCTTCTGGTAGACCCGCTCGGGGACCGGTGACGGGTCGGCCTGACCGGGCTTCACCTTCGGCAGCCTCTTGCCCGCATCGCGCTTGCATCGCTTGGTGGCCTTCGCCCAGCCCCAGAACGCTCGGTACGTGTTGTAGCGGCTCCGCCTCGTCTCGGGTGCCCACTCGATCGACCCCGCCCACGAGAGCAGCTCGTCGGTCTCTACTTCCCACGGCGACGCGATGCCGATCGTCCGCCCGACCTGCTGGAGGTGCTGCTTACGCGAGGCGATGGTGTTGACCGACTGGCCCGCCCCGCGTTGGGCGGCTGAGAACTGCTCGATAGCGTCCGCCCACATTGGCGGAACTGGGGGGACGTGTCGCACCGATTGAGAATACTTGTCGGGTCTACCACCCGTTGAGGGGTGACGGCCCATGGCCGCTACGCCCGCAGCTTGTCGACCAGCAGCATGACCGCTGCCGCGCACAGACCGAGCAGCATCGGCCCGACCGTGACGATCACGAGTGCGCCAGCCGTTCGCCAATCGGACCCTCGACCTCGAACACCGTCATCCACACGCCGTCGGCACGCTTGTAACCGAAGTGGATGAATCCGGCAGCTTTGATTGAGGGATCGTCGTTCGGCACGAAGTAGGCGCTGCGGGCGAACTCGCGTCGAACAATGCTGTTGACGGTCGCCCCGAAGAAGACCGCGCCGGGAACTCGGATGCTGGCCCGTGTGCCCCGACTCACAGGGTCACCGCCGCATCCATGACCAGGCGCAGCGCGTGCTCGTCATCGAGCGACCAACTCTCGTGGTGGCAGTCACATGCGCCATCGCGGCACATGAACAGCGGCCCCGGCGCGTGGTACTTGCATCCGCAGTCCGGGCAGAAGTCACCGTCTACCGGCGAGTAGGCTACAGACCAATAGGTCGGGGGTTCAAATCCCTCCGGGCGCACGCTTTGAGACAGCACGGCCCCGTCTGCGGACGGGGCCTTTTCTCTTGTGTCGTCCACGTCCGCATCGGTTCCGGTGCCGCACCACGCCGGGT
>Ga0247741_1000890_pt1 | contig 16421 bp, 18 predicted proteins | sample UWRJL213509R2_FD_180945 | JGI IMG/M metagenome (GOLD analysis project Ga0247741, IMG submission 180945) | Plant litter microbial communities from Arlington Agricultural Research Station in Wisconsin, United States - UWRJ-L213-509R-2 | ecosystem: Environmental > Terrestrial > Plant litter >... | reverse complement strand
TGTGTCGTGAGAAACTGATCGTGTTTCTGCTTTACCGCTCGGCTGGACGCTGGTGCCAACTCGCTGGCACCTGGCTAATGCTTCGCAGTGGTCTGGGTTCCCAACATCATGACTCAGCTTGCGTAGTGAGCGCGCATGGGAAAGTGGACACCCTGATAAATAGGTCAGTCGAAACCTTTTAGCGCCTTCAGTCGATCTCCCACCATGGCTGAAGCCCCGTTCAAGATTGCCATCCCAGATGCCAGCCTCGATATTTTGCAACAAAAGCTCGCATTGGCTTCCTTCCCAGATGAACTCGAAGACGCAGGATGGGACTACGGTGTCCCACTGACTGACATCCGTCGCCTTGTGACCAGATGGAAGGAAGGATATGACTGGCGGAAATACGAGGCGCAGCTGAACGAAGAACTCCCTCAGTTCACTCGGGACATTGATGTAGAAGGACACGGGACCCTCAATATACACTACGTCCATAAGAAGAGCACGGTGGTTGATGCTATACCTTTATTGTTCGTCCATGGATGTGAGTTCTGCAAAACTCCTCCGCAATCGCCCCAAGTCCTAACCCTAATTGATCTAGGGCCTGGAAGCTTTATTGAAGTCAGGAAGATACTTCCATTACTCACGGAAGCCTCTCCTGAACACCCATCTTTCCATGTCGTTGCATTCAGTCTACCAGGCTACGGCTTCTCAGAAGCACCAAAAAAGCGAGGGTTTGAAATAAAGGAGTTTGCAGAGGTTAGATTATAGTTTTGTTCAAAGCCACCCTAGTCTGATAAAAGCTTCTAGATCGGTAATAAACTGATGTTGGCTCTGGGGTATAATGAGTATGGTAGGTTGATACGCATTTCGAGAGATGGTTCTCTTTTGATTCGACTTCTACAGTCACTCAAGGCGGTGATTTGGGTGGTTTTGTGAGCCTCAAGTCCTATCTTTCGGCCTTCCAATAACTGAACTTCGACTGGTTCTGTAGGTCAACAGGAGGATCGCTCAAGAGTATGGTCACAAGCATAACAAGGCGTGGCATACCAACCTTCCTCTGTACGTCTCTAGTCTGATAAACTTATCTTTTGAGCTAACAAGACTATACACGCAGGGCTGATCCTCCTCATCCTATCAAACGACCACTGCTCTTCCTATCACACCTGCTCTTCAAGTACTCTCCGAGGGATCAAGCTGCATTGGATAGACTTGGATGGTATAGTACCCACGAAGCTGGCTACTTCAACCAACACAAAACCCAGCCCCAGACGCTCGGATACAGCCTAGCAGACTCTCCCATAGGACTCCTTGCTTGGATATACGAGAAGCTCGTATCCTGGTCTGATGGATATCCTTGGGAGGACGACGAAAGTTTGTAATTCCTCCTCTCGACCTTATTCTGAGATGTTCACATGCTGTGTATACAGTACTCACATGGATTTCTATCTATTGGTTTTCTCGTGCTGGACCTGCTGCATCACTTCGCATCTACTATGAATACTTCGGCAAAAATCTGGAGGGCCTGAGACCTTCTCACACTACTATCCCTATGGGACATTCTTACTTCCCAAAGGAAATTGTTCCATTCCCTAGGAGGTGCGTTGGATAGTACCAAATGTGTTTTCTTTTAGTGTGATTAAATTTCTCTAGCTGGCTGGCCACTCCCAACCTGGTCTTTGAATCTGATCATACCGCCGGAGGCCACTTCGCGTCACATGAAAAGCCCGAGGAACTTGCTCAGGATCTACGCAAGATGTTTGGGAAGGGAGGCCCTGCTTTTGGTGTGGTTCCTGGGAAGACTGGCTATGCGTGAGGCATTGAGCTGCGTCAAGAAGTAGTAGGTGGTTTTATGGTTTCTTCGTGTGTATGTCGACGATGTCATAGAATAACTATCTACTTGATCCACTGCAAGGCCTTCAGCCTGGGGACATGAGTGACAAAATGGTCGCTGCTGATATTTGTATCCGATCAACTTATATTTAATCGTCCACCACTGCAAATTTTTTTCACTCCATCATTATCACTGTAATTATTTGTACTGTATCACCTGTAAAATAAGCGAGCATGGGCAGATAAAGAGAGTAAATTGGGCCATGGCTTGATCTCGCATGATCTAGACTGCAATCATGTAGAAGACGTTTCTGATTAGTACGTATTTATTGATACGGACGAACTAATGGAAGTACGTTTATAGCATTGGCCTTTGCGACCCGCTTTCTCCAAGTTATTTGTAAGACATGAGATGTGTTGACCGCTTTGCTGCGGACCAGTGCGTCGAATAGGCGCCAACCTAGTTGGATAAGGCAAACAAAGATGAATACAAGTACTAAAAGTAGTAAATCAGACTACCCGAGATTGACCCGAGGAGTTCATGAGGTCCGGGAGGCCCTCGTGGAGCAACTTTCTTTTGAATGATTGGATTAGCTAATTAGCATGATATATCCTACATCTGACCACAGGTTCTCAGGTCCATGTGTTCCACAATCATGTCTTGGAATGGGCGCATCAGTACCTAGTGGCGGTAGCTATAACCTATTTCTGTCTCTGTAAAGACAAGCCAAGTACGACCACAGTTGTTGATCTAGCTTTCCATCTTTTACCATCCGTCTTCCACCCTATCAATGGTGTCGTCCTCGCCTCCTTCAACACCAGCTCAAGAGCGTGACACCCAGCTGCTCTCAGTTGGAAAACAGTGCTCACACTCATCGTGTCTTCGGTTTGACTTTCTCCCTTTTAAATGTCAACACTGCGAGCATTTCTTTTGTCTGGAGCACTTCGGAGTGGAGGCACATAGCTGCGATCACTACGACGAGAGCAAGTTCAATCGAGTCGCCCCCAATTGCACGTCCTATTTCCATTGCATTGATGTAAAGGGTGGTGGGCTGACTCTGCTATTCTGATTAGGTCCTCTATGCAGTATACCCGTGGCTTTCCGTCAGGGAGAAGATCCAAACATCCCAATGGACATGCACATTGAGAACGACTGCTCCGTTGTGACTGGGAAAATGGGACCAAAGTCAAAGCGGCCCACCTGCGCACGAGCAACCTGTAAAAAGACTTTGATCCTCCCGCCATGCGACGTATGTACCACTTTGCTTTCTTTTGAAACTCACCAAACAATTTCCACTCTACCTTACAGAAATGCAGCCACCAATTCTGTCCGAGCCACCGATTCCCAGACGACCACACTTGCTCTCCCCAAGCACAGGCGGCCCAGGCCAACACTCGTACTACATCTAACCTCCGCTCAAGATTGGAGAACCTGAGCGATAACCTGAGCGCGAAAGCCCAGGCCGCTCCAAAGGTCAACGCGCAAGCTGCTGCGAAGTGGATAACCACCAAGACCAATACATTGGGACCTAAAATCGCCACAGCAGCGTCCGCGTCCACCTCATCTGCGTCCAACGCAGCGAAGACCATGATGCAGAGTAAATCTCTCCCATTTAACAAGATGGATCGGTATGTACCTTCTTCTCTACCTCCAGCTGGTACTCGTTCATCAACACAGTACTTTCGGTCTTCCTTCCCTCCCCGATATTGGCACCTTCTCAAACAACATCAACAATGACTCGGCCTTTACGGCGACCATTTCTCCCTCGCATCATCTACTACCACCGACATCAACATTCGTCGCGTCTGCGATCTGATGATAAACCTCTACCAATAACTGTATTTGTTTGATCTGTATTCCATCGTCCACGGCTGCCCTGTATTTCTACCATCCCATCGACGTCATAACGTGTATCAATTTGCCTGTAACATAGCCGAGCACGAGCAGAGAGGGAGAGTAGGTTGAAAGCGATAAAGGCGAGGGGTGCTAAAGGAGTGAGTGATATATTTATTTTGATCGAGTCCGCCATGGTGCATGGTTTGATTTCTTCGTACCCTCGTAGTTGTTGTCCGAAGGGGAGAAGGCGTTTCTGGCGGCTGAGGAGGTAGCTGCTCAAGAGAAGGACAACTCAGGCCCAGGCTGTGTCACAATGTAGAGGCGGTATATAGTGGTGTATCATTATTTATTTAAAGTTGGTACAGACCTAAGAATGCAAGTAATTTAACTACTACGAGTGCTCTCACTTGGCTTGATAAACGTGCAGCTGGCTCCGATTACGAACACAATGACTTATCACTGGAAGGACCTGATCAGGACTTAGAAGGTAATCTATATTACTGTACTATTAGTTCGTGAGTATTTGCCCTCCGGGCAGGCCTCTATTCTCTGGTATATTTCCAACACCCAAATGGCAATACTTACTACGGATATCCTGAACATAGCAGTGTCCAGGATTGTTCACTTTACGTGGGACACTAAGTACCTGTGAACTGACACGTGTAACGCGTAACAGGTTTCAAATGTCCTTTCAGCTGCTCCTTTTAGACCTTTCATTTCCATATTTAGAATGTATGTAACATCTTGTTCAGTGAACAATGGCGTGAACATTCGGTCGAAATAGTACAGTACAGTTGAATAGCTCATAATGAATACCGTTTGTCCCCCCACCAAATTTCATGACATCTCAATGCATTATGAGGTTTATGCATTATGAGCACGTATTTTGGCTGGCAGAGGGTGATTTGGTTTGACCAGCTGCTTATGCAGTACGAGATTTTTTGGCAGGGTATGCATTATGAGCTCATGCATTATGAGCTAGTCTACTGTAGTAATTGCCAGGGCTACGTCAACCGCGGGTAATGGCAGACGTGCACAACAGGCACCTACTGCATTGTGGTCTTTGGAGGGACGGCAGCTCTCGAGATGGCTGGGTGGTCTGTTGCGACCGATGCGACCGGGGCTCATCTGGTGACTCCGTACCTGCTCGACGAGTTACGACAAGAATTCTTCGCGCATCGCTGATTCCTGTGTAAGCTACAGGAGTTGTTGAGGATCGATTGTAAGGAATAGTGTTTGTTCTGGTATACGTCGTGGTAAGATGCTTCATATATATTCCTATGTTGTCCGATTGTAAGAGTAGTTCATGGCCTCTTCAAAATGGCTGGAAAAATATCTACAATCGACGCCTTGGACTTCTTTTCATCAAACGTCAACGGTCTGGGTGCGCAACCTAGGGCCATCTCATCACCAGCCGATGATGGGCTTGTATCTAAAGAATCTGGTATCTGTAGCCCCCGAAATGTCGCAGTGCGGGAAAACTGTAACCAAAAATGTTCGCTATTAACACGCACCAACACACCCCTCCAGGTAACCGTGTCAGTGCACTGCTTGAGGATGAGCAAGAGGTCTGACAGCGAGTCAGGAACCTTGTCGACAATGTCGAGGGACACCAGAGCAAATTGGGCAGCAGCCCAAAACATGCGCTCAAGGCCCTTGGTGGATTGAATCGTTGGTGGTTGCACTGGAGTGGCCTCCATCAAGATTCGAAGATGATTTGTTATAAGATTGGTCATGGCATCGGTGCAGCCTTCAGGGACAACCACGTTCCCGTAAAGAATGCCCAAACTATAGTGAATTAAATCCCACGTAAGGCAATGTCTTTTATTGCCAGCTGTGGCATAACTGTCGCCGAAACGATCAGAAGCGGCAGTGGCTTGCAAGAAGCTCTCGAGGACGTCAATGATCTGATTCAGTTGAACTTCAAGACAAATCAGGTCCTGAACAATGTGCATTTATGCGAGAACTCACCAGTTTCCAATGGGATTCCTGTCTTAAGGATGAGAGTGTAAAGGTGCATCGGCGAGATCAAGAAACGGGGAGACTGGGTATCCAATCCTTTGTCCGAATGGGTGTGAATCTTCCTCAGCACACGTAGGGCGGTCTCCATTCGATACTTAACATGCTTCGAATCTCGGGGCCCGTGGTACTTATTTCGATGGTAATCTTCAGTGAAACCCAGTATATGGAATAGATAGCGCAGATCTTCTTCAACAACCGCTACACGGGGTGTTCGCGATGCATCCTCCAGCTCCTCCATTGCATCTCCAGGGCCCTTTAAAAGGCAGTAGAGATACCAGGAATATGGGGGCCCATTAAAACAGTCCAAGGATGAGAACTGGATGAGATCCTCAAAGCAGTGATCGGCTGCAATCCATTCATCCTCGCTCAACGCAGCGCTCTTCACCGTGGACATTAGTTGATTCATGGCGTCGTACGAGGGTGGAGGTATCACATCAAGGTACTGTGTAAGGTCAGTGAATTCCCTGATAGCTGGCTCAACCGAGATACGGTCGATATCGCGCTGGTATAGCCAAGAAAGACCGTGATCAACCCAGCCGTCTCCTGGTTTCTGTCTGAAAATCGTCTGTATTGCCAGAGGGATGTGACGGCCGGAGTGGGGGTTGGCCGCACTGGTACCCTTGTCTATTTCGTGTGCGTCACGAGATTTATATGTGATGACAGAAGGACGCCCTCTGATAAAGTGGATCGTCCATGACACGAGACGGTGGAGAGCCCACGCTTGTGGGGATTTATAGGGACATTGGACCCGAGGAGTCTTGCTCTTGGACCATCGGGGGATAAACAAGGTCAGCGATTGTAATGTCGGCAGTAGGCTGGTTGATATGAGAAATAATAGTGCTCCACAAACGGCAACGATGACGGGTGAGGCCACAGTTCGATTGATATGCCAAACGAAATCGACGATACCAGTGAGGAAGAGGACGAGTCCGAGTTGAAGAAGGAGGGGGAGGGCCGTGAATATCTCCGGCACATGCCACCGTTCCAAAGCTTCTGTTTGCATCCTGAGCAACGAATATGCGAGCTGTGGGGAAAGATCGTCGGTTGGACGTTGATGCTCTCTCAGCCACTGGAGCGCGACGATGCCGACTAGGACGGTGGTCAAGCTGAGAATCAGACTGACAAACCAAAACGCGTTAACGCGCATGTCGGAGGAGGTCACTGTAGAATCTTGGGGTAATATCGTTGAAAGGGATGCATTCGCGGAACGTTCGAGTTGGCTGAGGATTTGGGAAAGTAGAATCACCGACAAGTCATTCGAGTCTTGCTTCAGAGTCTTATGGGATTCAATGACGAAAGCCGTCACGATGGCAGAGAAGAGACCAGCCTGCACAAAATTAGTAAACGAGGACGCAAGTATAGCCAGCACTCACGAATATCAGAAGATTCTGGACCTCGTCCTTCCAGGCTTCACATCGAGCTTTGTCTTTTGCCACAAGCGGTCTGATTAGTACCGCCCATGGATCCTCCTTGCGTCCAGAAAGCGGGTTTTCGTAAGGGTCCCCGTAATTCCACGGTTTGAACTGTATACATAACCTTTTTGAAACCTGGACAGGAAACGAGTTGAGGAACTGCATACCTCGCCTTTTGTATCAGCAGCGGGGGTACCCTTTGTACTTGGATCTGTGTCAGATTCTCTGGACTCGTCCATGGCATTATCACCAGTGGTCTGTGGTTTCGGTTAGCGATCGACCTGATGAGCAAAAGACGGGAGTTACCTCGATTTCGACGTCTTTGCTGCTGGGTTCCATTGAGGGAAGGAAGAGGCCGCACAAGAAGGGTAAATATGGTATTTGAACCCTTTGTGACACAATACAAAGACATTGTCAGGTTCGCTTCTCGAAGTGTACTTCGGATCGGAGGTGTACAGCTATGAGTACAACTATCCCCAATACATAATTCCTTGTTGTGCGTTGTGGGCGTATTCATCAGTGTGGGCAGTGACACATGGTCATGGTTATTTATCAAGAGGGAGCTTCGCACGCATGTTACACCGTCTTCCCAATTCACGTCCCACAAATAACTGGAAGATCAATGATATAAGTGTTCTTCCGCTGCTCTGCCAGTAACAGTAAATAAGATAGAAATGTGCTAATAAAAACGTCCTCTACATAATCACACAGTCCTTCTTGTCCCGCGCAGCAACCTCCTCTGCTGCTAGGATCGCCTTCTCTTCTTCCGACAACAACTGCGAAAAGAAGTTGTTAGTCAATGCACCGAAGACGAGATGAAGAAAGCGACTCACCCCCTTCGCCGCCCTCGCCCTCATTGCTTTTAACTTACTCTCCCTCTCTGCTTTTGCTCGGCTATGTTACAAGTTATACAGTACAAATGAATACAGTGACGGCAGCGACGGAGTGACGAAAGTACAGTGCAGTGGTGAACGATTAGAGATAGGTTAGGCAGATGCAAATAAAGGGCGTGGTATGAACGCCAGAGCGTCAATTATAGGTTGAGGTTTATTATTAGGATCAGAGGCACCGATGTGTTTGGCCGGAGGATTAGTGGTTGCCGTTGTGGTGAGAGTAGAAGTATTCGTTAAGGAGTCGTGAATATCGTTAGACAAGGAGGAAAGATCGGAAATACTAGTGCTTGATGAGCGAGTACTGGATGAGGGCAACAGAAAAGGCACATACCGATCCATCTTGTTGAATGGGAGCTGAGATTTAGATGTCGGCTTGCCAGCACCGGAAGCGGATGGTGTAGAAGCTGCGGCAGATGTGGAAGCCGCAACGGGCTTTAGAGGAGCGGTGGGAGGCTTAGGCGCCGGTGCACTGGTGGTTGCGACTGTTTGCCCAGCAGCCGCGAATGCATTGAATTTCGGTGCTGTTGAGGCTTTCGAACCAATATTTTCCAGTCTGGAGAGGAAGTTGGACCCAGGTGGAGTACGGCTGCTGGACTGCGCCGCTTGAGCTTGGGGAGAGCAGCTGTGGTCCCCTGGGAATCGATGAGTTGGGCAAAACTGCTTGCGGCATTTCTATAAGATGCAGTGCTCAGTGGATGATCGTCAACGGAAGCTAAGGCAGTACGCACATCGCATGCTATGGGAAGAATGAGAGGCTTCTTGCACGATGCTCGTGAGCAAACAGGCATCGACTTGGATGCCGCCTTCCCAGTTACGACGGAGCACTCTTTCTCAAGGTGTATGTCCATCCGGACATTTGGATCCTGTCCTTGACGGACAGCTACAGGTGTGTTGCATAGCGGGCCTACAACAGGAAATCAGTCAGAACTTCCCCAAACGAGCGCGGAACAAAACGTACAATTCGGAGCGACCCTATTGAACTTACTCTCATCGTACTTGTCGCAGTTGTGTGCTTCGACTTTGAAGTGCTCTTGACAGAAGGAGTGCTCGCAGTGTTGGCATTTGAATGGAAGAAAGTCGACTTGAAGACACGATGCATGCGAGCACTGCTTGCCAACGAAGAGCAGCTGTGCGTCGCGCTCTTGGGCTTGTGTTGAGGACGAGGAGGATGCCATGGTATGGGTGTAAGATAGAAAGTGAGGTAAAGAGCGTTCGTGCTTATATACGGATTCAGAAATAGCTGGCGTCAGCTGCTGACGCGTCCAGCCAAGGACTTGTTGGAACACAAGGATGAGAGACGATTAAATTTGCTGTGCTGCTCTAATTAGTCAGCTAATCGCCTTGCACAGCCACCCCCCTCGTGACAAACGCGTCTCGGGGTTCGGGGTTTCTGCTTTCTTGCTTTCTTCCGTCGCGTTTCTCCGTCTTTCTCGATCCTTTCAGGCTGCGGGCAACGATGGTGGAATTCATATTCGTAATTTGTAACATGGAATAACATGATCTAGTACTGACTGTGGACCACTGCTAGATTCGGCATGGAGAGTCTAAGGATAACTTGGTGCGTGCTCGAGACCCTGACGCGATGCTCCGCGATCCGGTATTTAATATGCATACTATAGCGTCAAGTATGGGCCGGATACAGAGATTCACCTCTTTCTAACCACGGTACGCACTTTTTCAAAGTATAGACATTCGAAGTTGACAAATTTGGTTCTTTAGGTATCAGAGTAAGCGCATATACTCATTGTATTTTGTACGTTTTCTAATCATTTGTTATTACAGCAAGCAGAAGCACTTGCAGAAAACCTCGCACTTCAGTCGCCCTTAACAGCAATTTATTCATCGGACCTCAACCGAGCGAGGACGACCGCGCAGCGCATCCTCACTGGTCAAGTGAAGACCACGTCCTCTCTAATACTCCATACGTCCGAACTCCTCCGTGAACAGAATTTTGGATCAGGTGAAGGGATGAAGATTTCGACCAAAACTCCCGGAGTGACTATGGGGGCGCATTTCGCACAGGGAATATTTCCTGCGCTCCATTCCCGCTCTCAGCGGTTTCCAGGCGGCGAGAGTCTAGATGACATGGCCCTGCGTGCTGAGCTGGTCTTTGAAACTATACTCTTACCGCATGTTATTCAAGAACATAAGGAGAGGCAAAGCCGTCGGGTTGACAAGGGGGAGGCGGGTGAGGAAGAAGGCAATGAGAAGGTGGAGAGGAAGATAGCCGTCGTCAGCCATGGATTATTCATTGGCGAGTTGGTGCGATCCATCTTCAACAGGGATAAGGTATGGACGACGAGAAGAGGAGAACAAATCGACGTGAAGAACCTCAGGGGAATGAAGAATACAGGGTGGACCCGCTTGGAAGTAAAAGTTCACCCAGGGTCTGAAACTGAGGGTCTCAAGGTGCGTTCCCCTCCGGGGAGGAGAGGAAATCGGTTAAAATTCCTTTCGTTGACGTTCTAATTTACTCAGACCACAACGGATGAATGCAATACCCGGTCTGAGTCAGACACTGCCCCAACATCATCGCCATCTACTCTGTTTCCTGCTCTTCAAGTCAAGGTGACTGGTGTCAATCGCCATGCACACCTAGCGAACCTCGTGAGTACCCTCCTGCACCAGGCAGCTTGTCCATGAACTGATCAATGCTCATTCAGCACCGCCAAAAAGGAGGGATCGGCAGTATGGCGCATGATCCTAAGCAACAGGATATAAGAGGATTCTTTGGTGGCGGGAAAGGGAAGAAGCTTTCATCGAAGTGACTGTGTTTCTGATCACCTCACGTTCATCATGCCTGCTCAAAGTCTGCCGAATGCTCGAATGCTCAGCGCTCATTGCTTTTGATTCAAAGGACTACAATAAATGTGGCTGTGCAGCCACTTGCCCACTGATAGATACGCCCACGTCACACTACTAGTACGAAGAGTTAATGGATAGTTGTAGTTGTATCATCAAGGCTACCATTTGCACTGCTTGTACCCTAGCCACAGTTTCTCTAGATCTTGCTGTGTAGAATATCCCCACGTGTATTGTAATCTCCTCTCGCAAACAATATTCCAGCTTGAAGGAAGAACGAGTTTCTCTCTGCCCGGAGTCTACCGGTCCGAAGGAAAAGCTGTCCTTCGTTGACGAATGTGTTGATCAGCGTTTTGATGTCTTTTGTACTTTTACAGCAAGGACTCAGCGATTTCAAATATCATACACTTCTTGCACACTGTCCTCGATGGAACCCAACAACAAAGATGATAAAATTGAGGTAACTTCCGTCTTTCGCTCAATAGATTGATCGTTAACACCGAAATTACAGACTACAGTTGAATAGCTCATAATGCATACCGTTTGTCCCCCCGCCAAATTTCATGACATCTCAATGCATTATGAGGTTTATGCATTATGAGCACGTATTTTGGCTGGCAGAGGGTGATTTGGTTCGACCAGCTGCTTATGCAGTACGAGATTTTTTTGGCAGGGTATGCATTATGAGCTCATGCATTATGAGCTAGTCTACTGTATTGGCAACAACGCCGTAGACGACTCTAGAGAATGTGACCAAGATCCAAGTACAAAGGGTACCCCGGCTGGTTATGCAAAAACCGAGGTAGATAAAGTCTTCACCTCGATTCCTGTCCAGGTTTTACAAGAGTTATGCGCAGTTCAAGCCATGGAACTATGGGGACCCTTACAAACATCCACTTCCTGAACGCAACGAGGATCCTTGGGCGTTGCTAATTAAACCGCTAATGGCGAAAGACAAAGCTCGATGTGAAGCCTGGAAGGATGAAGTCCAGAATCTTCTGATATTCGTGAATATTGGCCCACATGATTGTGTCTTTGACATTGTTCACTAATTTCGAGCAGGCCGGTCTCTTCTCTGCCATCGCGACGGCTTTCATCATTGAATCCTATAAGACTCTAAAGCAGGACCCGAGTGACTTATCAGTCGTTCTGCTTTCCCAAATCCTCAGCCAACTCGAACATTCCGCGAATGCGTCACTTCCAACCCAATTACCCCAAGACTCTAAACTGTCGGGCCTTTTGGTGACCTCCTCCAACCTACGCGTTAACGCGTTTTGGTTTGTCAGTCTGATTCTCAGCTTGACCACAGTCCTAGTCGGCACAGTTGCACTCCAGTGGCTGAGAGAGCATCAACGTCCAACCGACGATCTTTCCCCACAGCTCGCATATTCGTTGCTCAGGATGCAAACGGAAGCTATGGAACGATGGCATGTGCCGGATATATTCACGGCCCTACCCCTTCTTTTTCAACTCGGACTCGTCCTCTTCCTCACTGGTATTGCCGATTTCGTTTGGCATCTCAATCGGACTGTGGCCGCACCCGTCATCGTTGCCGTTTGTGGAGCACTCTTCTTTCTCATATCAACCAGCCTACTGCCGACATTACAATCACTGACCTTGTTCCTCCACCGACGGTCCAAGAGCAAGACTCCTCGGGCACCATGTCCCTATAAATCCCCACAAGCGTGGGCTCTCCATCGCCTCGTGTCATGGACGATTCATCTTGTCAGAGGGCGTCCTTCTGTCATCAGATATCAAGCTTACGAAGTGTACGAAATAAACAAAGGCACCAGTGCGGCCAACCCCCATTCAGGCGCCTACATCCCTCTGGCAGTACAGACAATTTTCAGACAGAAACCGGGAGATGGCTGGGTTGATCACGGTCTTTCATGGCTATACCAGCGGGATATCGACCGTATCTCGGTCGAGCCAGCTATCAAGGGATTTACTGAGCTTTTAGGGTACTTTGAAGCAGTACCCCCGCCTTCGTACGATGCCATGAATCAACTAATATCTACGGTGAAGGGCTCAACGTTGAGCGAGGATGAATGGATTGCAGCCGATCACTGCTTTGAGGATCTCATCCAGTTCTCACCTCTGCGCTATTATGAGACTGGGCCCCCATATTCTTGGTATCTGTTCTGCCTCGTGAAGAACTCTGGAAATGCCATGGAGGAGCTGGAGGATGCATCGCGAACACCCCGTGTAACGGTTGTTGAAGAAGATCTGCGTCATCTGTTCCATGCCCTGGGTCTCAACGAAGCTTACTATCGCAATAAGTACCTTGGACCTCGGGATTCTAGGCATGTTAAGCATCGAATGGAGACTGCGCTACGTGTGCTGAGGAGATTGCACACTCATCCAGACGGAGGATGGGATACGCAACCTCCCCGTTTCTTGATCTCGCCAGTGCACCTTTACTTTCTCATTCTTAAGACAGGAATCGCATTAGAAACTAGTGAGTCTCGAATAATTGCACATCATCAGCCGCTGACCTGATCTGTCTCGAAGTCCAACTGAATCAGATCATTGATATCTTCGAGAGCTTCTTGCAAGCCACTGTCACTTCCGATCATGTCGCCGATAAATTTTCAGCCACAAGCCTGAAAATCAGAGATACCGGCCATTTTATCCAATATCTTGTGGGCATTATTCATAGGAACGCGGTGGTCCCTAATGGGTGCACAGATGCCATGACTCATCTTATAACAACCCAGCTTCGAACTTTGATGGAGGCCACTCCCATGCAACCACCCACGACCCAATCCACCAAGAGCCTCGAGCTCGTGTTCTGGGCCGCTGCTGAATTTGCTCAAGCGTCTCTCCACGTGGTCGACAAGGTTCCTGACTCGCTTTCAGAGCTCTTACTCACACTCAAGCAGTGCACCGACATGGTACTCTGGAGGGGTGCGGTGAGAGTTTTGGCTGCCAATAGCGACATTTTTTGGTTATCAATTTGCGATGTTGCAAGATTTAGGGGGCTGGATATACCAGACTCTTTAGACACAAGCCCTCCGCCGACTGGTGACGAGATTGCCCTAGGTTGTGCACCCAGACCATTGACGTTTGATGAAGAGAAACCCAAGGCGTCGATTATAGATATTTTGCCAGCCATCCTGAAGAGAACATAGACTATCCTTACAATTAGACAACATAGGAATATACATAAAGATGGAATCCTATCACGACTTCATAACACATATGCCAGAGCGAACAATATTCCTTACGATCGATCCTCAGCAGGAAGAATTCTCGTTATACGTCATCGAGCAAGTAGTGATCCACTACTGGACAGTCTCCAGTTCTCGTGCGTACGCACTGCTAAAGATATTCTCGTCACCAGAGTGGTTTCCTTTTGCCGCTCACTACAATTCCATGCTATTGGTACAAACGAGCGTTAGATTTCTCCGGCCGCGATGGCAATTATGCTATTAGTATAATAAAATGTCGCAGCCCTCTTCTCCTACGAATAATGCATGACATTAATCATGACAACCCATGGTCCTACTGAAATCAGAATGATTGCGATGCCCAGTGAATCCTGGACGTGACATACCTTTATACTTGGGTCGGCTACATCAGAACGGCTCACGTTTGCATCAGTATGGCTCGCTTCTGCATCTTCAGAGTGGCTTGCTTCTGCAGCAGAACGCGTTGTATCGCTGCTCATCCTGAAATCGGACAGATGGATTTGTTCATTGGCCTGTGATCGATGGGTTTCTCGTGAAGTTAAACTGCACACCACAGGTTAGTTCTTCACTGCAAGTGTGCCGACGAGATACTCACATATTGACCACACAGATAATATAAACTGAGCATAAAAATTTTCAGTGATGTACTGGGAGAAAGCAGCGAAGCTTACTGTGTGTATTCGCAGTGAGCGGGATCATACTATAAAATGTCGTTCAATGAGGACAGTGAACAAAATTATCGGGAAACTCACAAGTAAAATGACCCCGAAGCAAAATAAAACTGCATGAAGTCGTGTCATTGTAAGAACAGGAAGTAGGGAGGGTTAGGACGTACCAGAAAAACCATGCTAATGGCGCAGAAGCTGAGGCAACACCAGTTAAGAAGCAGAAGACGGATACCAATCCCGATTCATACCTAGTAGCCATGGCACGATTAAGGGCATATTTAATCAATGTATTAATCATCGTATTAGACCTACGCTCGACAGGAATATTTGTCAGAAATGTAGAGTCAGAATATAGATGAAGGTCCTTTACCTGCTCATTCCCGATCGATGCGAATTGAGGATGAAGCACAGCGTTACGGAAATCACAATGTCGCAAAGCGCCGCGGCAATTCCCTGGACAGCCGTCGTCGTCTATGGTGAGAGGTTCGTCGATCCTGGTAAGTCACAAGTCCAAAAATAAATAAAATTTTACACACGATGAGAAGTTCTGTCGTCATTCTCATTTTTGAATAATGCTTGCTCTTCGCCCTGATGAGCGACATTAATTCGGAAGTGGGTGAGGGTCATGGGAGGGACGTACATGAAGCTGATCTGCGCTGGATAATAATGTGGTGAATAAATCGACTTGTGGATTTACAGTTCACCGGGCGGACGCTCACCTAGTCCAGCACCTAAGATGTCCAATTCGTCAACCTTCGAAATGAGGATCGTAAAATGCTCGTTTACTCAGTTGCGTCAAGGCTAGCGCGGCCTGGAAAGATTATTGAGCACCATGATGAATTTGCAGACCCTGAAAGCGAAAACTCACTCCAAGGATCGCCCAATGCCGGCGAACGCTTCGCAGCTTCTTCCCCACTGCAAGAACGAAAATGAAAACTGGCCGAATAACCAGTTTTGGCACGAACGGACTTACCAATCCAGATCCGACTACATAGATACCTGCATGGTCCAACATGTCGCTGGGTCAGTCTACACCGAACCTGGAAGATGCGCCACTGACAGTTGTGCGACAAACGCGGTAAGATACTGATGATCATCCCGCAGCCAGCGTCAGTCGATAGGCGTAGATAGTGGGTAGGGCCTTCGAAAACTCACGCAGCACAGGTATTTTCCCTTCCGAGTGGACCTTGCATGTAAGCAGCGTGATGGAAAGATAGCAACGGAAACCACGAACGGGTACAGAGCTATAATTTCACGATCAGAGGTGACCCCGCTGATGGAAATACAGTCCACGTACAAAATTATCTCATCTAGGAGTTCCACGGTCCCCATTTTCGTAATGAAAATGTCATAGATCTGGTGGCTGGAAAATGTTGTCACTAGGGTTGCCAGAATTCTACGAGAGATATGTCAACGGCGTCGTTCAATATCAGGACTGAATTCACCAACCCTAGGATGTAAACGACTGCTTTGACCGAGTTGGGATCATTCCTCGAGTGGTGCTTGAGGTAGTTGAGAGCCATGATCTGGGCGAAAAAATTTAAAAAATGAAGAGGAAGTTGGAGATGAAATGTAAGCACCAGAGCTATACCAAACAGGCTAACATTTAGAGCTTATTAGAATGTAAATTTGTGAAGTGAGCGAAGACTCACCATGCGTCCAACATCGCCGTTATTAGAATTGCGCCGTACATGGACGAGAAGGTAGCTGGGACCTTGACATGATAGTTGGGAGTTCCCACTATCGGTGAATCCATACTGACTCGCAGCGGTGAGTGGTCAAGG
>Ga0247741_1000888_pt1 | contig 16428 bp, 8 predicted proteins | sample UWRJL213509R2_FD_180945 | JGI IMG/M metagenome (GOLD analysis project Ga0247741, IMG submission 180945) | Plant litter microbial communities from Arlington Agricultural Research Station in Wisconsin, United States - UWRJ-L213-509R-2 | ecosystem: Environmental > Terrestrial > Plant litter >... | reverse complement strand
CCCAGCGTCAGCGCCACCTTATGCTTCATCGCATTGTAGCCCATCGCCCCGATCCGCCAGATCTTCCCCTGCAGCGGCCCGAACGCTGCGCCGATCTCGATCTCGAAATCCTCGCGCATGCGGCGTCGCACTGCTTCGCCGTCCACGCCTGCGGGCACAAAAATGCCGGTGACGTTGGTCATGCGGTGCGCATCGTCGCCGAACACCGTCAGCCCCATCGCCCACGCGCCCGCCACCACCGAGGCTCCGGCCAGGCGATGCCGCGCGAACCGCGCCTCGAGCCCCTCGCCCAGCACCACGCGCGCGCATTCGCGGGCGCCGTAGAGCATCGTCGTCGCCTCGGTATGATGGTTGAGGCGCTTCTCGCTCCAATAATCCATCACCATGGCGAGATCGAAATAGTTCGAGCCGATCCGCGCGCCCGATCCATTGGCGATATCGTCGCGGACGATGCCCTTTTCGACATGGCGGCGCGACGCGATATGCTCCGCGGCTCGGTCGGATATCGTGATCGGGGCCGACCCCGAAGGACCGCCCAGGCATTTCTGCAGGCCGCCGGTGACGACGTCGACACCCCAGGCGTCCGCCTCGATCGCCATGCCGCCGATCGTCGCGGTCGCATCGACATAGGAGAGCGCGCCAGCCGCACGGCACAGGGCACCAAGGCCGGCGAGCGGCTGCGCCATGGTGGTGGAGGTGTCGCCGTGGACGGCAGCCACGATCTTCGGCCCGGTCCGCGCGATCGCGGCGGCGATGGCTTCCATCGGCACCACCTCGCCCCAAGGCGCGTCGACCGTCTCGACCGTGCCGCCAATGCGCTCGACGATCTCGCGCAGCAGCAGGCCGAAGCGGCCGAAATTGACGATCAGCACAGTGTCGCCCGGGGCGATCAGGCTGACGAGCGCCGCTTCGATCGCGGCGCGCGCAGTGCCGTCGACGAGGAAGGTCCAGTGGTTCTCGGTCCCGAAGATCGGGCGGTAGAGCGCCATGACCTGGTTCATGTACGCCGTCATCTCGGGATCGAACTGGCCGAGCAGGTCGGCCGACATCGCGCGCAGCACGCGGGGATGGGCGTTGACCGGGCCGGGGCCCATCAGCAGCCGCTGCGGCGGATCGATCTCTCCGAAAAGGTCAGGCGTCAAAAACTGTCTCCGAGCCGTTCGATGAAGCCGAGCATCACCCGTCGCGCGATCTCCACGTCGGCCGGGTCAACGCTTTCGGCCGGGTTGTGGCTGATGCCGCCCGCGCACCGGATGAACAGCATAGCGGTCGGGCAGAGCGACGCCATCACCATCGCATCATGCCCCGCGCCGCTGGCGAGGCGGCGCTCGGGTTGGCCCTCTGCCGCCATGGCGTCGGAGAGCAGGTCCATCAGCGCCGAGTCGCAGGGGCTGGCGGGTAGATCATGGACGCGGTCGACCGAGACGCTGACCTGCCGCCGGGCACCAATCGCCTCGATCTCGGCGAGGATCGCGTCCGCGACGGCGTCGCGCGCGATCGGATCGAGCGCGCGGATGTCGATCGAGAAAGCGACATGGCAGGGGATGACGTTGACTGCGCCGGGCTTCGCCTCAAGCCGGCCGACCGTTGCGACCACATCCGATGTCCCGCCGCGTGCGAGCCGTTCGACCGCCAGCACCATTTCGGCCGCCGCCGTCAGCGCGTCACGGCGCAGCGTCATGGAGGTGGTGCCGGCATGGCCTGCCATGCCTTCGACCACGATGCTGTAGCGCAATTGCGCGGCGATGCCGCTGACCACGCCGACCGCGAGACCATCCGCTTCGAGCGCGGGGCCCTGTTCGATATGCGCCTCGAGATAGGCGATGACGGAACCTGGCGACCGCGCGGCCCTATCAATTCCGTTCGTATCGAACCACGTCGAGACACAGGTTTCTCGACGTCGCTCGAAACGAACGGGAGGGGTGTAAGCAGTCAGCGACTCCAAAATCGATATGCCAACGCTGTCCGTTACGTTGAGCGTCCGTGGGTCGAAACCGCCGGCCACCGCTTGGCTGGTCAGCATCGGTGAGGGAAATCGCGATCCTTCCTCGTCGCCGAACGCGATCACCTCGATCGCGAAAGGCAGGCGCCGGCCCGCCGCGCTCAGCGCCGCGATACATTCGATGCCGAGCATCACGCCGAGCGGCCCATCGTAACGGCCGGCATCGCGCACGCTGTCGAGATGGCTGCCGATCAGCAGCGCGGGGGCGCCGGGTGCGGTCCCTTCATAGCGACCGATCACATTGGTCGCTGCGTCGATGCGGACCGTCATGCCCGCTTCGGCCATCCAGCCGGCTACCGCCTCCTGCGTTGCGGCGAAGGCCGGGGTCAGCCAGGCGCGGAACAGGCCGCCTTCCATGTCGCTATACGGCGCGACGCCAAGCGTATCGCAGCGCTCGACCGCCCGGAGGCCGCTGCTCACCATGCCGCCACCTGGCCGTCGCTGCGCGGATCGGTCGCGCCCTCCAGCATGCCGTCGGGGTGTCGGACGATCGCGCCGGCATGGCCCATGGTCGCGGTGAAGGCGGGCATGAGTTCGATCTGATGCCCTGCCGCATCGAGATCCTCATATAGATCGAGCGGGAAGCGATCCTCGATCTTGAGCGTTGTGCTGTCGTCACCCCAGGTTCGCCCGAGCAGCCAGCGCGGGCGGCTGATCGCTTCCTGCAGGCCGATGCCGTAACGGGCATAGCGGGTGAAGATCGCCGCCTGGGTCTGGGGCTGTCCCTCGCCGCCCATCGTGCCGTACGCCATCACGCGACCGTCATCGAAGCGGGCCAGCGCGGGGTTGAGCGTGTGGAAGGGTTTCCGCCCCGGCCTCAGGGCGTTCCAGCCATCCTCGGCCAGGCGGAAGCTGTTGCCGCGATTCTGCCAGGTGATACCCGTTTGGGGCAGGACCAGGCCCGATCCGAACTCGAAATAGGTGCTCTGGATCGCGCTGACGACGCGCCCCTCGGCATCCGCCGCGCCGAACCAGCAGGTGTCGCCGGCAGATGCCGGCTGCGGCCAGGGCAGCGCCCGATTGAGATCGATGCGCATCGCCATCTCATCGAGCTCGCGCGGATCGTCGAGCAGCTTTTGAGGATCGAAACTCATATAGGCGGGATCGCCGACATGCCGGTCGCGGAACAGGAAAGCCTGTTTGGTCGCCTCGACCAGGCCGTGGACATAGTCGAAGCCCTCGGCCTCGGCGGCATGGACGCGGTCGAACAAGGCGAGGATCAGCAGCGATGCGGCGCCCTGAGTCGGCGGCGCGGTGTTGAACAAGCTTGCGCCCTCGATCCGCACGCTAAGCGGCGCGGGCCGGGTGGCGCGGTGCGCGGCGAGGTCGCTGGCGGAGACAGGGCTGCCGAGGCGGCCGAGATCCGCGGCGATCGATCGTGCCAGCGTGCCCTCATAGAAGCTGCGCAGCCCGTCGCGCGCCAGCACCGTCAGGGTCGCGGCGAGCTGGGGCTGGCGCAGGATCTCGCCTTCGAGCAGCGGCCGGCCTTCGGGTTCGAAGGTCGTCGCCCAGGCGCCGGGCTGGTCGCGCAGTTCGGCGCCCTTGGCAGCGGCGATCTCCGCCCCGCCCCGCGTGACCGCGACGCCGCAGTCGGCATGGTGGATCGCGTCGCGCAGCAGCCGCGCGAGCGGCAGCGTGCCCCCGCTCGATTCAAGCGCCGCCGCCCAGCCCGAGATCGTGCCAGCGACGGTGTTGGCGGCGAGCGCGCCGCGCCAAGGGATTGTCCCATGCTCTTCGTAGAGGGCGAGATTGGCGGCCGCCGCCGCGCCGCCGCAGGCATCGATCGCATGCGTCCGGCCGTCAGGCTCGGCGATCAGCCAGAAGCCGTCGCCGCCGATTCCGGTCATGTGCGGATAGACCACCGCGAGGCAGGCCGCGACCGCGACCGTCGCCTCGACCGCATTGCCGCCATCCTGCAGCACCCCGAGCCCGGCCTGTGCCGCCAGATGATGGGGCGCGGTCACCATGCCGCGCAGGCTTCTCACTTCGTTACGCATCACAATAAGAGCATGAACCTCTAATCATCCCGCCGCCAGCCATGCGAAACGCACCACGAACAGCAGGGCCAGCACCAGCAGCAGCCAGTCCGTCTTCGTGATCTTGCCGCGCAGCAGCTTCAACACGGCATGCGCGGTGATACCGAAGGCGAGGCCGTTGGCGATCGAAAAGGTCAGCGGAATCAGCGCCACGGTCAGGAAGGCGGGGATCGCCACTTCTGGATCGTCCCACGCCACCTCGGCGAGCGGCATCATCATCAGCGCGCCGACCAGGATCAGCGCCGGCGCAGTGGCCGCGGCCGGAATGAGCTGGGCATAGGGCGCGACGAACATCGCCGCGAGGAACAACAGGCCGGTCACCACTGCCGTCAGCCCGGTACGCCCGCCCGCCTCGACGCCCGCCGCGCTCTCGACATAGGAGGTGACGGTGCTGGTGCCGGCCAGCGCGCCGATCATCGTCGCGATCGCATCGGTGAACAGCATGCGGTTGAGCCGGGGAATGCTGCCGTCCGGGGCGACCAGCCCGGCGCGCTTGGTCACCGCGACGAGCGTGCCGATATTGTCGAACAGGTCGACGAACAGGAACACGAACAATATCTCGATCACGCCGAGACCGTGCCGGCCATCGGCGCCGAACACGCCGCCGAGATCGAGCTTGAACGCCGTCTCGGTCAGCGCCTCGAACGAATAGGGCTGGGGCGTGAAGGTGACGAGGCCGAAGACCCAGCCGATCAGAGTCGTTGCGACGATGCCGATCAGTACCGCGCCGCGCACCCGCCAGACGCTGAGCACCGCGATCGTCACCAGCCCGATCAGTGCCAGCGCCGCGCTGGGCGCGTGGAGATCGCCGAGCGCCACGCTGGTCGCCGGATTGTTGACGACGATACCAGCATTCTTCAGCCCGATGAAACCGATGAACAGGCCGATGCCGCCGGCAACCGCCGCGAGCAGGTGGGGCGGGATCGACGCGAGGATCATCTGGCGGATGCCCGCCGCGGTGAGCAGCAGGAAGACCACGCCCGAGATCAGCACGCAGCCAAGCGCGACCGGCCAGGGCACGCCCATGCCCTGCACCACGGTGAAGCTGAAATAGGCGTTGAGCCCCATGCCCGGTGCCAACGCGAGCGGCACATTGGCGAAGCAGCCCATCAGGATGCTGGCGACGCCAGCCGCGAAGCAGGTCGCCGCCGCCACCGCCGCGATCGGCATGCCCGCCGCGCCGAGGATCGTCGGGTTGACGACGATGATATAAGCCATGGTCAGGAAAGTGGTGGCGCCCGCCAGCACCTCGGTGCGCACCGTCGTGCCGCGTTCTGCAAGGTCGAACCAGGCCGCCAATCGGCCAGTCGTCTGCTTTTCCTCGGTCGTCGACATCGGCGGTCCCCCAGCTGCCCAGATCCGCTCCCGTGCTTTCCGGTCAGCGCCGGATCGGATGGGAGCATAGCGCGACTTTACGCGAGCGGAAGAGGGTTCAGACGGGTGGGCTGAACCCGATCAGGCCGTCCGCTTCGAGCCGCGCCGCCAGCGCGAACAAAGCGCCTTCACGGCCAGGCACGCCGACGAGCTGGAGCCCAAGCGGCAGTCGGCCCGGGCGGAGCAGCGGCACCGCGACCACCGGCAGGCCGATGAAGCTGAGCGGTTGAGTGAGGCGGCCGAGATGCGCTCGCGCCGGTACGCGCGCGCCATCGACGGTGATGAAGGGATCCTCGATGCGCGGCGCTACCTCGCCGACGCAGGGTGCGACCAGCACGTCGTGGCGTTCGAACAGGGCAAACACGGCGGCGCGGAAGGTCTCGCGAAAAGACTGCGCCGCCAGATAATGCGCCGCGGGCAGCATCGCGCCGGCAATCAGCCGGTCGCGCGTCGCGGGATCGAACTCCAGCGGGCGGCGGCGCAGTTCGGGCAGATGCCGCGCACCGCCCTCGGCCGCGGTCATCAGGAAGGCGGCGGAACGGGCGCGGTCGACCTCGGGGAACTCGACGCGCTCCGGCCCGCCGAGATGGGCGTCCACCGCATCGATCGCTGCCGCCAGGTCGGGCGCCATGTTGGGCTCGAACCAGCCGCCGAGCCGGGCGATACGGGTTCCCGTCGCGCTGCTGACGCCCCCGAGGACCTCCCAGGCCAGCTTCAGATCGGCGATCGAGGTGGCGAAGGGGCCGATATCGTCGAAACTTTCGACGAACGGGTAGACGCCCTGCATCGGCAAGCTGCCATGCGCCGGCTTGAACCCGTACAGCCCGCACAAGGCGGCGGGCACGCGAATCGACCCGTTGGTGTCCGACCCAAGGGTCAGCGGCAGCATCCCGCCGGCCACCGCCGCCGCCGATCCGCCGGACGATCCACCCGCGAGGCGATCCGTGTCGTGCGGGTTGCGCGTGGTGCCGAAGGCCGCATTGACCGTCGCAAAGCCATAAGCGAACTCGTCCATGTTGAGCGTCGCGACCAGCACCGCGCCTGCCGCGCGAAGCCGCAGGATCGCTTCGGCATCGGCTCTCGCAGGCGGCGCATCGCGCAACATCGCCGCGCCCGCGGTGGTCGGAAGGCCGGTGACGTCGAACAGGTCCTTCACGCCGTACGGCACGCCCGCCAGCGGCCCGGGATCGCCCCCCGCCGCCACGATCGCATCGACCGCCCGCGCCTCGGTCAGCGCCCGGTCGTCGAGCAGCCTCGTTACGGCGCCGATCGCACCGTCGCGCTCGCGGATACGGGCGATCGCTTCTTCCGCGACCGATACGGCCGATCGATGACCGCGGCGCACGGCCTGGGCGATAGCGAGGATGCTCTCAGTCATTGGACTGCTCGACCAGCTTCACATGCCCGGCCAGGACATCCAGGTTCGTCCGGACACCCGGCAGGCATTCCGGCGGGATATCGAGATCGAGCAGTGCGCGCGCCATCTCGACGATTGCTGTGTCGGTAAGGGGAGTATCGTCCATCGGGCCAGCTTACGGCCAATCTCCATCGGACGATATGCGGCTTTGCGGGTCCATCGTGCCGCGAACGAAACACCGGCGGCGCTTGCGGAAACATGGATGCCGGAACAAGTCCGGCATGACGAAGATGGGAATGTGGTCGCGCTCCACCACGCAAACCCATTGCGGCGTTTCGCCGATCGCGCGACACGGGCTGATGCTGAAACGTTTCCTCGTCATCTTCGAGCCGTTCATCCTGATGCTGATCGGCACGGTCGTGATCGCCTCTATCCTGCCGCCGCGCGGGGCGGGCGTGCCGCTGTTCGGTGCCATCGCCGATATCGCGATCGTGCTGCTGTTCTTCCTTCACGGTGCCAAGCTGTCGCGCGAGGCCGTGGTAGCGGGGATGAGCAACTGGCGGCTGCACCTCGCCGTGTTCGCCGCGACCTATATCCTGTTTCCGGTGCTGGGGCTGGGCGTCGCGGCCCTGCCCTTCCTTACGCCGCCGGTCGCGATGGGCATGTTGTTCCTGACCCTGCTGCCCTCGACCGTTCAGTCCTCGATCGCCTTTACCGCCATCGCGCGCGGCAATGTCGCGGCGGCGGTGTGCAGTGCGTCGATCTCCAACATCCTCGGCATTGTGCTGACGCCGGCGCTGACCGCCGTGCTGATCCATTCGAGCGGCAGCGCCGGCGTATCTTTGTCCTCGGTCGAATCGATCGTCGTCCAGCTGCTGCTGCCTTTCGTCGCCGGCCATCTCCTCCGGCCGTGGATCGGCGCGTTCGTGACGCGCCAGAAGAAGATGCTGACCATCGTCGATCGCGGGTCGATCCTGCTGGTCGTCTATACCGCGTTCGGCGCGGCGGTGGTGGACGGCATCTGGCACCGGATGTCGGCGGCGGAGCTTGCCGTGATCCTCGCGGTCTGCGCGGTGCTGCTGGCGCTGGTCCTGCTCGCCACCTGGGGCGCGGGCAGGCTGATGGGCCTCAGCCGCGAGGACGCGATCGTGCTGCTGTTCTGCGGATCGAAGAAGAGCCTGGTGTCGGGCGTACCAATGGCGGGGGTGCTGTTCGCCCCGGCGCAGGTCGGCCTGGTCATCCTGCCGCTGATGCTGTTCCACCAGCTCCAGCTGATCGCCTGCGCGGTGATCGCGCGGCGCTATGCGGACGATCCGGGCGGTTGATCGATACAGCGCAACGCAGACAGCGGGACACCCCCTAAAAGTTCAACCGCAGGCCTGCTCGCGCCTCCGCGTGACGATCGCCATCGCCAGCCTGGCCGGCGAACGCCCCGAACAGCGTAAGCTGGGAAGACAGCGCGACATTGCCTCCAAGCTCCGCTGTGCCGACCACGCGCGCGCGCGCAGCCCCTTCTGCAAGCAGGCCATAATTCCCACCCCCCAGGCTTGCCAGCGCATCTACGTCACGTCCCTGCGGCTGATAACGAACGCCCACCGTCAGATAGGGCTTGATCGCCGCATCGGCCTCGCCGTCCCCGCGCAGCGTGAGCGCGCCATCGATAAAGGCGGCGGTCTGGCCACTGCGCACGACATTCAATGCGAAGGGGCTGCCGCCCGTCTCGTTGACCGCGTTCCGGGTAGAGCGGATTACCGTAACCCCTAGGCTGGGAATGACGGCCCATTGCCCGCCGAGCGGAACGGCGTAATCGACGACAATGTCACCCGTCCAGGCGTGCAGGCCAAAATGGCCGATCGTTGTGCCGCCGGGCACCACTCGCCGCGTCGTGGCCGAGCCGCCGTCATAGGCGATCGTCGCCTTGAGACCGAAGGCGCCGCTGGCGACGCGCCCATGGATGCCGACCACAGCGCCATCGGCATCGGTCTGCGCACCGAGACTCTCGATCCGCTGGCGATTGTCGAGATAGCCGGCAAACACGCCGACTGCCCAGTCGCTGCTGCCCCAGCCGATTCCGCCGAGAAAGCCATAGCCGTTGGTCTGCGCGCGGGCGGTGCCCCGGCCGGCGTCCGACGCGAGCGACTGCGTCGTCAAAAGGCCGCTGCCGAAAGTGAAGAAGCCTGGCGTGTCGCCATCGGCCGCAAAGCCGTCTCCGCGTCCGGCGTCCGCCAGGGTGAGGCCGTTCTGCACCGCGAGCTGCCTAACCGAGGCATAGGCTTCGGGCGTGATCTGCGCGAAGGCGACCGGATTGGTGCCAGACCCGTCCATCAGCTTCGGCAGCGCCGCGAGCAGCCCGGCGCTCGCCTGGCCGCCCGTCAGCACCGCATTGACATAGCCGATGCTGCGCCGGACCTGTGGCGAGAAGCGCGCGTCGCTCAGGAACTGGCCGACCAGCTGGATGCGCTTGGCATCCTGCACCACGAAGCCGAACAACGATGCCGGCCTGACGATGTTGGTGTAGCTGCCGGTGATGCCGTCGCTGGCGACGATGAGGTCCACTGTCGCGCCGGGGGTGACCGCCTGAGTCCCGACGAGCTGCAGGGTGGCGCCGTTCGCGATGGTCAGGGTGCCGTTGACCAGCAGCTTGTCCGAGATCGGCGGCGTGAATTCGAACACCGAAATCGATCCACCTCCGAGCGACACATTGCCGTTGACCGTCATCGTGCCGGGCGAGGCGCCGGGGCTGAGGGTGCCGGCGACGACGACATTGCCGTTCACCGTACCGGCCGAGCCGAAGGTCGCGCCTGCCCCCACCATGATCTGCGGTGCCGTGATGACCGATCCGGCGAGTCCGATGAGCCGGCCGCCGCCGAGCTGCATCGAGTCGAAGGAACCGGTGCCGGCGATCGTGGCGAAGCCGCCGGTCATGCCGAAGCTCTCGACATTGGCGATCGAGCCGAACGCGACCGGCGCGGCCTGGCTTCCGCCAGTCAGCCGGATGCTGTCCGTACCGACGCCGCCGTCGACGGAGCCGCTGAAGCCGCCATCGATGATAAGGCGATTATCACCCGCGCCGAACCGGAGCTGCCCGGCGACCAGCGACGCGCCGGTCGCCACCGTCAGGTTGCCGGTCAGGTTCAGCCGGTCCAGGGCGAAGGCCTCGGTCAGGGTCAGCGTCGCACTGCCTTCGGTCGACATTATCTCGAAGTCGCGCACCGTGTTGCCTGACACCGTCGTGTCGGTTGCCAGATCGAGGATGATGCTATCCGTTCCGGCGCCGCCGCTGACAGAACCCTGCAGAATGCCGCCCGCGGACCAGCGGAAGCTGTCGTTGCCCGCGCCAAGATCGATCGTGCCCGCGATCCGGCCGCCCGCGGCGAGGGTAAGGGCCTGGTCGCCGTCGCCGAAGGAGAGCGGGGCGCCGGTCGTGCCGAGCGTTCCCTGCACCGTCAGCGCATTGCCCGCGAGCGCCAGACGCTCGAAACCGGTGGCGCTTCCGGTCAGCGTCACGGGGCTCGTGGCATCGAACCGCAACGTATCGAGCCCGATGCCGCCGTCATAAAGGCCGGCGGCACGGTTCGTCCCCAGTGCCAGCAGATCGTTGCCGCCGCCCAGCAGCGCCGCGCCTACATCGCCATCGACCACCAGCGTCTCATTCGCGTCGCTGCCGGTGACCTGACCGATCGTGAAGCCGTTGAGCTGCGCCGAGAGGCTGGTCCCCGCCAGCGTCACCGTGGCGAAATTCTGGTCCAGGCCAAGCAAGAGGGTTCCGGTGCCGGTGAGTGCGAGTTGCTCGAAATTGCTGCGATAGCCGATGCCGTTGCGATCTCCAGCGAGCACGACGCGATAGGTGTCGGTGCCGGCACCGCCATCGACCAGGCCTGCCACATGGCTGCCTGCGCCTTCGGTGAAGCTGTCGTCGCCGCTGCCGAGCGCGACCGATCCGCCGATCAGGCCGTTATTGACGACACTGTCGCTGCCGCCGTCGAGATCGATGCCGCCGGCGATGGTGCCGTCGTTGATTACCGATTCGCTGCCCGCGCCGCCACTGATCGTGATCGCGCCGGTGCTGGCCAGGGTCTGACCCGCCGCCACGGTCACCGTGCCGCCCGACACGTCGATCGTGTTGAAGGTGAAGGCGCCGGAATAGGCGACGGAGCCAGTTCCGGTCTGCATGAAGCGTTCGAAATTGACGAACTGGTCGCCGTTGATGGCACCACCGCCGGTCGCATCCACGATGAAGGTGTCGACGCCCGCACCGGCATCTACCGTTCCGATCAGCGTTGCGCTGGCGCGCTGGAGGAAGGTGTCGTCGCCGGCGCGCAGGAAGACATTGCCGTTGATCGTACCGGTGTTGACGATGCGATCGTCGCCGCCGCCAAGATCGATCGAGCCGGTAATCGTGCCGCTGTTCGTGATGCTGTCCGCCACGGAACCGAGCGACTGGATGGCGCCGGCAAGATAGGTCGTGCCGGCGGTTATGGCATAGCCGTCATTGGCAGCGAGCGTCGTCCCCGCACCGCCGGTGATCGTGCCGGCATTGTCGAGCACCAGCGCCGGACCCGCCGTCGTGATGGTTGTGGACAGCGGCCCTTTTGCCCCGATGATGCCGGTTGTCGCGTTGGTGATCGTCGCCGTGGCGCTGGCGTCGCCCTCGACATGAATGCCAAAGGCGGGGAGCGTGCCAGCCCGGCCGGAATAGGGATTGCGGATCGCCGTTCCGCCATCATTGGCCTGGATCGTGCCGCTGTTGGTGACCGAGAACTGCGTGCCCGCTGCATAATCCAGCAGGCCCACGCCGGTGCCGAACAGGCCGGTCGCCGTGATCGTGCCGCTGTTGTCGACCGTCAGCGTCGCCGCGGCGGTGGAACCGAGTTCGGCGACGAGCCCACCGCCTTCGATGATGCCGCTGTTCGTCACCTTGAGCGTGTTGACGTCGGTGCCGGTCAAATAGACCGAGACGGTGCTCGCGCCGGAGGTGATCCGCCCGCTGTTGGTGAAGGTGAGCCGATCGGTCGAGTCGATCTGAACCGCAGTGCCACGAAGCGCCGCCGATCCGACTGTCCCGCTATTGGAGAAACTGTGGGCGGTCGCGAGGATATAGCCGCGAACGGCCGCCGTGTTCGTGAGGGACGCGAGCATGTGCGCGCCGGAGAAGGGCGGGAAATATCCCGCGGGCCGCTGGGTGATCAGACCGCCCGTTATATCGACCCCGTTCACGATGTTGCCGTCGCCGCCCAGATAGAGATCACCCGTGAGCGGGCCGGTCGAACTCGTCGTAACGGTCGTATCCGCTCCAAGCGCCTCCACATATTCGGCCTCGAAGTTGATCGCCTGCACGGCACCGAGCGTCACGGTGCCGCTGGCCGAGCGCGAGTGGCCGAAAATGTCGAAGCCGGCACCACCATCGATGATCCCGCTGACGCCGCTACCGTCGCCGGTTTCCAGGAACAGATCGCCGCCCGCGCCGAAGCGCAGATTGCCGTTGAGCGAGCCGCCCTGCGCGACATAGGTCGCTGCGCTGGACGACACGCCACCATAGGGCGTGTAGGCGAGATCGACATCGCCAATGATGCTGCCCGCATTTGTGAGGAGACCGCCACTCATTTGTACCGCTGGCCGACCTGCCGCGCTGATGAGTCCGCTGGCGAGGTTGGTCACCGATATTTGAGTGGACGCGCGGACCGCGCTGCTGCCTGTGCTGACGATCGTGCCGGAATTCTGCAGCGACCCATTGAAGCTGTTGTAGTCGAGCAGCACCGCCACTCCGCCAACCGAAATCGTACCATTGTTGATGACTGCCGACACATTCTCTACCCCACGGGCGGCTGCGCCTCCAACGAGTTGGCTGATAGTGCCGGTATTCGTGAAGCTCGTGGCATATCTGACGGCAACACCGCCGTTCAACGCGATCGCACCGCTGTTGACGATGGCATTCCCCCCGGTGATCGCGGAGGTGTTAGAGGTATCGCTTGCGCCCCCATCCCGCACAGTAATCGTGCCGGCGTTCGTGAAACTGTCTGCCGCGCCGAGCGCGACGACCGCGTAGGCAAAGCCACTCTGACCGGCCGTGTCGAGCGTCAGATTGCCCCGGCTGGTGATAGAGAGCCCGCTTGGCGTGCCGTAGAAGCCGTCCGGGACAATCAAACCCTGGATCTGGATTGCCGGTTGATTGCCGACTGCGATGTCGGCGGTGATGTCCACCGACCCGGTGCCGGCGAAGGCGACCGGTATGATCGACGGTGCCGATCCGACCAGCGTCAGGCTGGCATTGTCGAACAGTTCATAGGCAACCGACTGGAACCCGCTTGGCAGGGCGCCAAATCCGGCGGCCGCGTCAGTTCTTACCCGATAGCGTAGATTGGAGCCCGACCCGGTCACCGTCCCGGTGATGCCCGCGAACTGGCCGGTGCCGGTGTTGACCAGCTCCGTCACCAGATAGTCGCCACTACCGAGAGCGAGATTCCCGTTCAGAATTCCGCCCGGCAGTGCAAAAAAACGATTGTTCTCCAGTAATTTGTAGACCGGGTTGGTCGTGGAGACGTTGCCGTTGATCGTCCCTGCATTGAGAATGGAAGCATTGAAGATGGAAATGGCGTCGGGGCCTAGTCCAATCGCGGCAGAACCGCCGCTGACTACACCGCCCGCGCGATTATCGAGCACGCCGTAGGACTGTAATATCACCCCCACGCCATTCGACAGGATTTCACCGGTGTTGATCAAGGAAGCCGAGAGGTTTGTCCCGACGGTCGCCCCCTCGATGCGACCGCTATTGGTGCGCGTGCCGCCGTAAGAACCTGTAAGGACAACGGCGGTACCGGCGGTAGACCGGATGGTACCTCGATTGTCGAAACTCTGTCCGAACGACGATACGCCCGTGCCCCCCGCGATGATCACGCCACTGTTTGCAAAATCACTTCCGGATCGAAGGGAAACGCCGTCTCCCGCCGTGCTGATAGTTCCGCTATTGGCGAAGCTGCCATACGAATAGAAGGTCAGGCCATATAAATCGGGGCCTATAACCCCACTTTCGATTGTACCTTCGTTGGAAAATCGCACCGGATTCGAGAAAAATCCGGTAACCACCGCCTGGCCCGCGGTACGAATGGTTCCCCGATTGATGATCATGCCCGCACCGCCAGCCTCGATCGTTGCGGTCCCCAAAAAACCTGCTTCCAGCGTCGCTGTGACTCCGGCCGCCGGCGCCAGCCCAAGACGTTCGAAATTGGGGAAAAGGTCTACCGGCGTCGACACTGATGTGTCGGTGTCGAAGCGTATTTGAACGGTATCGACCCCGCTGCCACCGTCGATCGCGCCGGTTACACCGGTGCTAAGCGTCCGCACACCAGTATAGCGCGCAATGAGATAGTCTGCGCCGCTGCCGAACGTCACGTTGCCGGCAATCGTACCACTGGCCGAGTCGACCGTGCTGGCCGAGCCGAAGTTGTCCGTCGTGCCGATAAAGATGTTTCCGGAAATCAGCCCGGTATTGGTCAGCCGCAGCGAGTCGGTTGCGGCGATGGCGGTGATGCCGGCAGTCGAAATCCGACCGCCTGTAGCATTGATCACCTCGACACCGCTGCCGCTCAGCGCCGGCCCGGCGCCGTCGTTGACGATCGACCCACTGTTGGTGATGGCCTGACCGTAATTGATATTCGCGATCGTCGCCGGGCTGCCGTTCGAACGGATCACCCCCGAGTTGGTAATCGGTCCGCGGCCGACGCTGGCGAGATAGCCGGTGCCGAAGTCGATCGCGCTCCGCGTTCCGCCATCGATCGTGCCGGCGTTCGTCAGCGTGCCGACCGGCCCAGCGATCGCACCGATGAAGCCGGTGCTTCGGTTGATGATCGAGGCGAAGCCCGCAACGGTGGGTGCGGTCGACAGGAGCGCGACGCCGCTCGTCCCGATGATGGTCCCGGCATTGTCGATGCTCGCCAGCGCCGACGCAAACGTGTTGCCCGCGCTCTGGCCGACGGTGACGCCGTTGGCGCCGGTCACCGTTCCCCCTTCCGCGACGCTCAGCGACAGCCTGGTACCGTTGAAGTCGAACGGATCGACGCCGATCGCGCCCGACAGGAGGCTGATCCCCGCCTGACCGCCGCCATCGACGCGACCGGCTACTGAAACGGTGACTGAACGCTGGTACGGATAGCTGGCAGATGGAAGTTCGATGGAAATCGCCGCCGCGCCGGTCGCCGTGACGACGGCGGATGCTGCAACCTTGACGGTCGTGTTATTCGTGGTGATGCGCAGACCATCAGTATCCGTACCGGTGCATTCGGTTGTCCCTCCGAACTGGGTCGGATCAGGCTGGCACTGGGCGGAAGCGGGCGTGACCACGAACAACGCGCTGGCGATCGCGCTCGTACCGAGCGCAAGCCGACGAACCCGCCGCGCGCGCAGCGGAATCAGACTATCCATGTTTTTGTAAACCCCCGGCAAATCCCACATGGGGGTAGGTGGCCGACACGCCTCTGTCCAGTGAGGTGGAACACCCGATTAATTCGTTTTGGAGGAAACCAAAGCCACGCAACCCTTATAGTCTAGCGCGATCTTTGGCGGCATCTGGCCAACCCAATAGTCGTAAGCAGCGGTTCTTTCCTCATCCTGGCGAAATAACCCCAGGCATCGTCTCCTAGCAGCGCGGCAGGATGATTGAATCGATCGCCTGGGCCACGCCGTCCGCGTCATTCGCGCCAGTCACGACATCCGCCTTGGCCCGAACCTCCGCCGGGCCCTGTCCCATCGCGATCGACAGGCCGGCGCGGGCGAACATCGCTACGTCATTGCCCTGATCGCCGATCACCGCCGTCTGCGCGAGCGACACGCCAAGTCCAGCCGCCAGCAACACCACACCGTCGCCCTTGTTGGCGGCGAGTGCGGTTACGTCGAGATAATAGGTCTGGGATTGCACCACCGTCGCCCGCGTGCCGAACGCCGCTGCCGCCTGTTCGGTCAGGGCGACGAGCAGCTTGGGATCGTCGCTGACGAAGGTGATTTTGTCGGCGCGATCGTAGAGCGATGTGAAGTCGGCGACGATCACCGGTTCCTGGTTCGAGGACACCCGCTCCGAATCGACATGATGGCCCTGGTCGGTGCTGGCGTACCAGAGGTCGTCGGCGAACACCCAGATATCGACCGCGGCATCGCCGACAAGGTCGAACACGCCGCGCACCACGTCGGGATCGATCCGGTGCTGCTCGATCACCGAGCCGTCGCGGCGGAAGATCGTGCCGCCGTTGAATGCGCCCATCACATCGTCGATCGCCAGCGCATCGGCGATCGGCATCATGCCCGCTCGCGGCCGCGCGCTGATGATGGTGAAACCCACCCCGGCGTCCCGCAGCCGACCGACCGCGGCGATGGTGCCGGGGGTCAGCTTCTTCTGCTTGTCGACCAGGGTGCCGTCGAGATCGGAGACGACCAGCCGGATCGCCTCACTCGGTTCGCTGCTCACTATTGGGGCATCTCGACATGGCCGCCAAAGCCGAAGCGCATCGCCGAGAGCAATTTGTCGCCGAACGTATGGTCGACCCGGCTGCGATAGCGCGCGAACAGGGCGGCGCTGAGCACGTTGACCGGCACTGCCTCCTCCATCGCCGCCTCGATCGTCCAATGGCCTTCGCCCGAATCGGCGACCTTGCCGGAAAATTTGTCGAGCA
>Ga0247741_1000887_pt1 | contig 16433 bp, 16 predicted proteins | sample UWRJL213509R2_FD_180945 | JGI IMG/M metagenome (GOLD analysis project Ga0247741, IMG submission 180945) | Plant litter microbial communities from Arlington Agricultural Research Station in Wisconsin, United States - UWRJ-L213-509R-2 | ecosystem: Environmental > Terrestrial > Plant litter >... | reverse complement strand
GTCAACATGCCGAGCGCGAGCGCCGACGGCACCCCGAGGATCAGGAACGCGATCGTCGCGACGATCGACTGCATGAGCCCGGCGCCGACCACGCCGTACGCCATGCCGCGCCCGGTCTCGACGAACGCCGCCGCGAACCGCGCGAGCGTGGTGGGCTTCATCGGCGCGTGGCGCTCGACCCACGCGTACCAGCCTTTGCCCTCGACGAGCACGCCGTAGATGCCCGAGACCAGGATCAACATCCCGATCGCGACGTGCGCGGCGACGCCGGCGATCTGCCTGAGGATGCCGAACGCACGCTCGCCCTGGCTCATCAAGAGATCGGTGATCCCTTGAAGCGAAAGCATGTCCTGCTGCGGCTTCGCCGGGTCATCGCCGCCCGCGAGTTGCTCGAGCAGCGACTTGCCTTCCTCCGAGGCGAGCAGTCGCTGGACGAGCTCGATCGCGTCGATGACCAGCGACGCGACCACGGCCGCGATCGGCACCACCACCAGCAGCAACAGCAGCACCGTGAGCGTGGCGGAGAGGGCGCTGCGCCCGCCGAGCCGCTTCGAGATCGGGTTGTAGATCCGCTCCGCGTACAGGCCGAGCCAGACCGCCAGCACCACCCACGGTGCGAACGGCACCATCACCACCACCGACGCCGCGCACAGGATCGCGAGCAGCCACCGCGGAATCGGATCTCTAGTCACTACCGAGACCTAGCATTGATTCTCCGTATCCCACATGTAGGAAAGTTGGCCACCGTCGCCAAGACCGATAGCCTTTCGGTATGGGTTCTCCGCGCCGGCGTCGAGTTGCTGTCTCCACGCCACCACCGCGCAAGCCGATGGCCATGGTGCGTCGGGTCTCGCTGTTCCAGCGCGAGGTCACCGTCAAGCTCGCGCCCGCCGCGATGGATCTCATCCACGGCTCCGCGCGCCTGCTCACCGAGGGCGAGATGACCGGCGATCTCTACATGGGCTCCACCATGATGACGATCGACCTCGCGCGCGCGAAGCACCAGATCAGCGACTCGCCCGACGCCACCACCGCCCAGCGCGTGGCCTTTCTCTACGCCGCCGACGAGCGCTGCCGCGATCACGCGCGCCGCATCGCCGTGGGCGAGGCGCGCCGGCGCGCCGGTTGTGACCTGACCATCCCGCACGTCGACGTCGAGAGTCGCGCGCGGGGACCCGAGCTTCATCTCTCTATCAACGTGGAAGCGCAGCGGAGGAATGCATGAACGTAACCGAAGCGAAGCGGAGGTTTGGATGATCGAGCTGTACAGCATCCGTGACGTCGCCCGGATCCTCGCCGTTCAGGAGGCGCGCCTGCGCTACTGGATGCAGACCGGCTTCGTCGGACCCACGGTCCGCAAGGGCGGCCGCTTCTACTACACGTTCTGCGATCTGCTCGCCGTGAAAGCGGCGAAGGATCTGATGGCCACCGGCATGCCGCTGCAGAAGGTGCGCAAGAACGTCGACGCCCTCAAGAAGGCGCTCCCCGACGACACGCATCCCTCGACGCGCCTGCGCGTCTGCTGCGACGGCGAGACCATCGTCGCGCTCCACCACGACGTCGCGTTCGAGCCGATCGGCGGCCAGGTCGTGATGGCCTTCAACGTCCCGTCCTTCGGCGAGCACGTGGCGCAGGTCCTCTCGATGCCGCGCGTCGATCCGAACGCCATGCCCGCGTCCTCGGATGGCGCCCCCACCGAGGTCACCGACAACCCCACCGAGGCCAACAGCGGCTCCACCGCCTACCGCTACTTCGTCGAGGCCTGCGCCGCCGAAGATCGCGGCGAGCACGAGTCCGCCGAGCACCTGTTCCGCCAGGCCATCGACCTCGAGCCCAACATGGCCGCGGCCCTGACGAACCTCGGCAACATCCTCTACCGCCAGTGCGAGCTCGAAGAGGCCCGCATGCTCTACGACCGCGCCCTCGAGCACGACCCATCGCAGCCCGAGGCCCGCTACAACCTCGCGAACCTCCTCGAGGACCTCGGCGAGACCGACCTCGCCATCGCCGAGCTCCGCCGCGTGTGCGCCGCCGCCCCCGAGTTCGCCGACGCCCACTACAACCTCGGCATCATGCTCGCCCAGGTCGGCGGAACCGCGCAGGCCAAGCAGCACCTCGAGCGCTACCTCGAGCTCGACGCCGGCTCCGACTGGGCCGGCCACGCCCGCACGTTCCTCGACCAGATCGCCGCGTGAATTCGTGACAACTCCCCACCGCCGCCGTGGCAGCATCTCTTCACGATGCTGCGGGCGGCGGTGCTGCTTTGGGTGATCGCGGGATGCGCGCAGGCTCCCGCCGAATGGCTGCGCGATCCGCACCGGCGACGGCGGCCCGAGCCTGACGTCGCCGCGGAAGCGAAGCCGAAAGGTCCCGCGAAGACCGAGGCCGCGAAGCCCGTAGCGTTTCCTAGGCCTGACATTCCCGTCGACGTGCGGCTCGGTGCGCTCGGCGGCGCGATGGATGTTCACGATCATCTGCGCTGGCCGCTGACCGCGAACAACCATCCCGCGCTCGAGCCCGGGTATCCGATCGCGGCCGTGTTCGCCGCGCCCGGCGTCGCCTGGACGGACCTGTGCAAGCTCGGCGCACAGAACCGGCGCACGTCGGGCGTGCCGCTCGATCAGATCGAATATCTGCGCGCGTGGTGCGAAGTGGCGCGTCACGATCCCGAGGCCGCGGTCGTCCGCCTCGCGCCGCTGTTGCGGTCGACGGTCTCCGCGATGCCCGCAGGTGTCCGACGCGACATCGCGAACATCGTCGTCGACACCGGCGATGCCGAGCTCGGTCAGCGCATCCTCGCGCAAGCGCGCGTCGATGACGTCGCGATGTACGACCTCATCTCGGCGTCCTACGAAGAGGTGGGCAGGAGCAGCGACGCGATGGTGTTCAACGACCTCGCGATCGACACGTACACCATGTCCAAGGCCGGCGATCACTGCCGTCGTCTCGCGAAGCGCGTCGTCATCGCGGGCGACACCGCCGAGCGCAAGGTGCGACTCGAGATCCTCGAGCGCGCCGCGCCAACCGACTCCACCTGCCAGTCGATCCATCACGAGCTGACGTGCTGGCTCGGTTGGTCGTGCGTCGAGTACATGACCGATCAAGGCATCGAGATGAGGCAGGCAAAGCTCGTCGAGGCGTACCTGCACTGGCCCGCCTGGCCCGTGTCTCCCGACGCGTGGGTGGACTACGCGACCAACGTCGCCGGCCTCGATCCCACGCCCGCCTCCGACCTGCTCGCCGCCGCCGCCCTCGAAGCGTCGACGATCAGCATCGCGTGCCGAGGCGAACGCCTGCACAAGTTGCGAGCGAGCGCCCACGACGTCGAGATCACCACGTTCGATCCGAAGATCCTGGCGCGCCTCGACGTCATCGTGAAGGAGCCCGAGAGGCTCTGTGCGCACGAGCCGTGAAGGTCGCCGCGGCACGCGAGTACATCAAGGCTTGGTGAGACGTGGAGCGCCGCGTGACCGCTGCTGCCGTGTCGTGGCTCGGTTCACTGATGCGCTCGACCGTTCTCGGCATGCCCACCGCAGTTCCGCTCCACGACGTTCGGGCGCCCGCAAAATCAATCAGGCATGACAGATCCACATCCTCGCGCTCTACGCCCGCGTCGACTCGAGCATCGATACACTGCAGCGGCCGGCACGAAGCCTTGAAGGTCGAGTAAGTGTTGCTCAGCTGTTGAACGATAGTGTCAGACGGAAGGGTGATAGTCGGTCGCATGAATCCGCCGAAGACTCTCGATGAGCTTCTCGGCCTTAGTCGGATGAGTTTTCTCGACCGCGGTTGGCTACCGAACATCGCTGCGACCTACTTCGTCATTTTTCATGCTCCATCAGCGCGCGTTGCCTACGTCGGCAAAGCCGAGCATCTCTGTGAACGCTGGGCAGTGCATCACCGGATCCCAGATTTCGAGCTCCTGTGCAATCTAGGCCTCACCGTCGAGATCGCGTGGTTGGAGGTAGAGGCGGAACGCCTCTCATTCGTTGAAGCCGAAATGATCGCTGCATTTCGACCTGCACTGAACTCACGGGCTACGTCTCGTGTTCGCCACCGAAGCATCTCGGAGTTGTCGGACGCTTCGGGCGATGAGCCCTCTGATCTCGACGAGCGCTCACAGGTAGTCAAAGGGAACCCACGTTTCAAACGTTCGACGCTCGATGCGCTGTTCCCACAAACAAGACAGCGCGTCATTTCCATCCTGTTCGGACAATCCGAACAGAGCTTCGGGATGGTGGAACTGATCAGACTCGCCGGTATGGGAAGCGGTGCCGTTCAGCGCGAGGTCGAGCGTCTCACGGAGTGTGGGTTGGTCACAGTGTCGATGTCCGGTCGGTACAGGCGGTTCCAGGCCAACTCGTATTCGCCACTCTTCGAGCATCTGCGCGCCATCGTCACCAGCGCGCCGCCGCAATACGAGGCGTCTATGCGCGAGATCGCAGATGACCTTACAAATGCATTGCGACCGATCTCCCATAGCGTACAGCTCGCGATCCTGTTCGGGTCGGTCGCGGCTGAAAACCAGACCCCCTTCAGCGATATCGATCTCCTTCTCGTTGCCGACAATCTGATGCTCGAGAGCATCTACGGGGCAATGGAAGTAGTCGAGCGGAAGTGGGCGCGGCGGGTAAGCCCCACGGTCTACAGGACCGACGAGTTCATCGCGCGGCGCGATACCAACCAGCCGTTTCTTGCCCGGGTCCTCGAAGGCCCGCACGTGCTGCTCCTGGGCAACAAGGACACCGTTGCCGAACGATCCGCCTGACCTCTCGAGGCTATTACCTGAGCAACCGATGCCGACTGTGCGTGTCCTGCTCGCGATGCTGCGGGTCATCGCGCTTGCCGCCGTGGTCGGTTGCGGGAGCACGCCGCGACCGATCGAGGAGCCCGTCGCCGCGCCGCGGCCGATGAAGTGGGACGGAAAGATCGCGGGGCTGCGGACGGTGGCGCACGCGCGCCCGACCATCGACCTGTCGTTCCTGCCGGATCCGGTCAGCGAGCTGCGCTGGCCGCTGCCGCCGAACGTTCATCCGCTCCTCGAGCCGAGGTTCGCGATCGCGGAGGTGTTCGCGGCGCCCGGCGTGGACTGGCGCACGTTGTGTCAGCGCGGCGCACAGAATCGCGTGGCGCCGTCGCTCGATCCGATGTTCGTCGAGTACCTGCGTGCGTGGTGCTACGTCGAGAACCGCGACATCGATCTCGCCATCAGTGGGCTCGCGCGGGTCGCGGCCCGGAGCGCCGTGCTCGCCGATAGCGCGCGCCTGGATATCGCGAACGTGCTCGTGGATGCCGGCTCGGCCGACCAGGCGCAGCGCGTGCTCGCGCGGGTGTGGATCCAGCCGGCGGCGATCTACGACGTGGTCGCGGCGACCTACGCCGAGGTCGGCAAGCTCGACGATGCGACCGTGTTCAACGACCTCGCGCTGGCGATGATGGGAACATCGGAGCAGCGGTGCCGCCGCCTGGTCAAGCGCATCGCGATCGAGGGTCCGCTCGCCTCGTCGACGGCGCGGTACGAGCTCGAGCAGATGACGACGGTTCCGCCACGCTCCGAGCGCACCTGCGCGCGGCTGTATCACGCGGTGGCGTGCTGGCATCACCCGGGCACCGCGTGTAGCGCGTACTTCACCGACGAGGGGATGGACACGCGCTACACGTCGCTGATGACGGCGTACGAGCGCTGGCCGCGCGGTGCATCGACGAGCGACCAGTGGCGCGCGGTCGCGCTCGACGCGCTGGACGCGATGCCGCTCGACGGCGCCGACCTCCTGGCCACGCTGGCGCTCGAGATGGCGGTCAAGGTCTCGGCCGCGTCACCCGCGCAGCTCCGCGTGCTCCGGCGCGACGCGCAGCGAATCCTCGCCGAACCGGCGCACGCGGCCGGGCTCGACGCGCGCCTGACGGCGATCTTGCGCTCCACCCCAGACGACTGAGCCGATCGGGGCATCGATACCCCAGGGGCGGGTTTCCCGACGAGGACTTCCGCGTGGCACGCGACGCGCTCCTACGCAGGGCATGCAGCTCGATGCCTTTGCTCTCACGATCTCCGGGCGGCGTAACAACAACGAGGACGCGGTGTGCGCGCGTCCGGACCTCGGCCTCTTCGTCGTCTGCGACGGGCTCGGCGGCTACGAGGGCGGCGAGGTGGCCAGCGCGCTCGCAATCGAGACGATCCAGGAGCTCGTGCGCCGCACGGCCGGCGATGCGGACGTGACGTGGCCGTACAAGATCGATCCGGCACGCTCCATCGCGGAGAACGAGGTGGTGGTGGCGACGCGGCTCGCGAACGATCGGATTCACGCGCGGCGCAGCGGCGGGCTGCAGCAGATGGGATCGACGGTGTCGCTCTTGCGGTTCGCGCGCGGACGCGTGGTGATCGGGAACGTCGGCGATAGCCGCGCGTATCGGCTGCGAGGCGGCGCGATCACGCAGCTCACCACGGACCACTCGCTGTTCAACCAGATGATCGCGGCGGGCATGCAGCCAGATGCAGCGTTTCCGTGGCGGCACGTGATCACGCGCGCGCTCGGCATGACGGAGGCGATGGCCGACGTGCACAGCGAGATGGTGTGCGCGGGCGACGTGTACCTCTTGTGCAGCGACGGGCTCTACGAGCCGCTCGAGCCCGAGGAGATCGCGGCGCACATGGACGTCGGCCCCGAGCTCGCGTGCCGGAAGCTCGTCGATGCCGCGTACAACGCGGGTAGCACCGACAACATCTCCGCGGTCGTGGTGCGGGCTTGCTAGGTCCCCGCTCCGGGGTTGCTGTCGAAACTCACGAGCAATTGCAGCGACTTGCGCTGTCCGGTCGGTGCAAGCGTGCCGGACTAGTCCTCGTCGGGGCCGGCGATGAGGCCGTGGCGACGCGCGATGGTGCGCAGGTGCTTGCGGTCGATGCCCGAGTCGCGCGAGGCGGCGGAGAGGTTGCCGCCGGTGCGGGCGAGGAGGTCGGCGACGTAGCGCCGCTCGAGCTCGTGCAGCACGAGCGCCTTCGCCTCGGCGTACGGCAGGTCGCTGCGGATCGCGAGGCCATCGCCGGCGACGGGCGAAGCATCGATGCGAATCGCGAGGTCGGTGAACCGCGCGGCGCCCGGAGCGAGGGCGAGGGCGCGATCGAGCACGTTGCGCAGCTCGCGCACGTTGCCCGGCCAGCCGTGCGCGAACAAGCGGTCGAGGCCGGGGCCGGCGGGCACCTCGTCGGCGAGGCCACGGCGGCGCAGGAGGTCGCGCACGAGGAGCGGCAGGTCCTCGCGGCGCGACCGCAGCGGCGGCAGCTCGATGCGCACCACGGCGAGGCGGTAGAGAAGATCCGCGCGGAACCGGCCGGCCGCTACCTCGGCGTCGAGATCGTCGCGCGAGGCGGCGACGATGCGCACGTCGACGGCGCGCTCGGTATCGCCACCGAGCGGACGCACCACGCGCTCCTCGAGCACGCGCAGGAGGCGCGCCTGCAGCGTCGTGGGAATGCGGCCGAGCTCGTCGAGGAACAGCGTGCCGCCGTCGGCGCGCGCGATCATCCCCGTACGCGCGTTGGCGGCGCCGGTGAACGCGCCGCGCACGTGGCCGAACAGCTCGCTCTCGAGCAGGCTCTCCGGCAACGCGCCGCAATCGACGGCGACGAACGCGCCGCGCCGCCGCGGCGACGCATCGTGGATCGCCCGCGCGACGAGCTCCTTGCCGGTGCCGGTCTCGCCCTCGACGAGCAGCGTCGCGTCGGAGGCGGCCACGCGCTCGAGCACCGCGAAGACCTCGCGCATCGCGAGCGACTCGCCCACCATCTCGCCGAAGCGGCGCGCCTGGCTCGGCGGCACGTCGAGGGGCTGCGCCTCGGGCTCGATGCGCAGCGCCGTCTTACCGACGAGCAGCGTCGAGCCCGCCGGCACGGTGACCTCGGTGACACGCGAGCCCTCGAACCAGGTGCCGTTCGTGGACTCGAGGTCGCGCACCTCGAACCGCGACTCGACGGCGCGCACCGCCACGTGCCGCGCCGACACGCGATCGTCGGAGAGCCGCAGGTCGCAGTCCGTCCCGGTGCCGACGATCACCTCGCCGCCGAGCCGCGCCGCCCTCGAGCGGTCGGGACCATCGACCACGACGAGCTGGCAATGCAGCCGCCCGCTGCCACCGTCGAGGATGTCGCTGTAGACTGTCGCGGCGCGGGTCACGTGCGATGATGATACAGAGCGCGATCGGCCCCTACCAGCTCGTCCGTCTCCTCGGTCGCGGCGGCATGGGCGAGGTCTACCTGGCCCACGCGCACGGCGCGAGCGGCTTCACGCGCAAGGTCGCGATCAAGGTACTCGCCGCCGCGCTCACCGGCGACGCCGACCTCGAACGCATGCTGATCCGCGAGGCGGTGATCGGCGGCATGATCCACCATCGCAACGTCTGCGCCGTGCTCGGCCTCGGCGTCGACGAGGGCCGCTACTACCTCACCCTCGAGTACGTCGACGGCGGCGATCTCGAGCGCCACCTCGACGGCGCCCTGCCCGAACCGCTCGCGCTTCACATCGCGCACGAGATGGCCCTCGGCCTCGCGCACCTCCACGGCGCCACCGACGAGCGCGGCCTGCCCCTCGGCATCGTCCATCGCGACGTGCGCCCCGGCAACGTGCTCGTCTCCACCACCGGCGACGTCAAGCTCGGCGACTTCGGCCTCGCGAAGGCCACCGCGCGCGTCGACCTCACCGCCGGCGGCGTGCGCAAAGGCCAGTACCGCTACATGGCTCCCGAGCAGCTCGCCGGCGAAGCCGTCACCGCCGCGACCGATCAGTTCGCGCTCGCGATCACCCTCGCCGAGCTCCTCGCCGGCCGGCGCCCCTTCCCCGACGCAAAACCCTGGGAGCTCGCCGACGCCCTGCGCGACGGCCCGAACCTCGACGGCATCGCCGACGACCTCCGCCCGATGCTCGCGAAGGCCCTCGCCTTCGACCCCGCCGACCGGTTCGCGAGCGTCGAGGCGATGCGCCTCTCGATCGCCAACGCGCAAGCCTCGCGCGCACGCTGCGGCGCCGCCGAGCTCGCCGGGCTTGTCCGGTAGCCGGACAATAAAGGGGCTCCGAGCCCCTTTCCGCTCGCGGCGCGTCCGATCGCCGGACAATAGAAGCGCTCCGAGCCCCTTTCCGCAGGTCCCCCCTGTCCGGGAAATGGGGACGGACCCAATTTCCCGGACAACATCACTGTCCGGGAAATGGGGACGGACCCAATTTCCCGGACAACATCACTGTCCGGGAAATGGGGACGGACCCAATTTCCCGGACAACATCACTGTCCGGGAAATGGGGACGGACCTACCGCTTTTGCGCGTCGAGGCGACGGCAGCGGTCGATGCGCGGGTAGCCGTACCAGGCCGAGAAGCCGTAGGGCACGGCCGCCAGGATCGCCGCGATGACCACGGCCGGCGACAGGTCCGCGACCACCGCCCCGGTCGCCAGACCGGCGAGGCCGGTCGCGAGCACGGTGTCCGCGACCGGCGGCGTCCACGCCGTGGTGCACGTCAGCGGACGCGCGCCGGAGTCGTAGCGCGGCGGCGCCTCGACGAGGGCCCAGGAGCAGCCGCCGGCCACGAGCATCGCGAGCGCGAGGCGCACTACTCGGCGGCGACCTTGTCGCAGAGGGCGACGGCCTCGTCGACGATCTCCTTCGTCGCGGCGGAGCCGGTGCAGTTGTAGAGGGTCGCGCCGATCTTGCGGCGCACGGTGTACGCGAACTGCGTGCCGACCTTCTCCATCTCGTCGCCCTTCATCGCGACCTTGGGGATCACGTAGACCATCTTGAAGCCGTCGGCGGTCTTGTCGGCGGTGATCCACTTCTCGAAGAGGATCTCCTCCGTCTCCTTCTTCGTTGTCTCGAACGGCTTGTTCGCTTCCTCGGTCGAGACCTCGTTGAGCATGATGTTGCCCTGGTCGTCGGCCAGGTGGAATCCGGCGGCGCCGCCGATGCCGTTGTCGCCCCACTTCGCCGGCGCGTCGAGCACGAGGCCCTTCGAGTTCGGCATCGCGCGACCGCTTGCCTTCGGCTTCTCTGGCTCGGCCGCCTTCGGTGGCTCGGCGGACTTCGCCGCGGTCTCACCGGCCGGCTCGGGAGGCGCCTTGCCTTCCTTGTCCTTCTTGCTGCCACAGCCCGCGAGGGCGAGGATCGCGACGACGTAGGTGAGCTTCATATGCGGATACTGCCTCATGGTCAGGTGGTTCACAGCGTCCCGACGACCAGCACGACCGCGGCGACGAGGACAAACAGCGGCTCCCAGAATCGATCGAACCGAGTCATCGCCGCCGAGCATGTGCAGCGGCCGGGCCACGAAGCGCGCGAGCAATGACGATGAGTTAGCGGCGGCGCTGGGTCCAGGTCGACCCAAGCGCGGCGCGCGATCGGGTCAGAAGCCGATCGTGAACTTCAGCGTCAGGTACGTGTAGACGTACGGCGCGATGAACAGCACGGCGTCGATGCGATCGAGGATGCCGCCGTGGCCGGGGAGCAGGGCGCCCGAGTCCTTCACGCCGACGGCGCGCTTGATCAGCGACTCCGCGAGGTCGCCCATCTGGCCGAGGATGCCACCGGGGATCGCGATCAGGAACACGTCCATCCACGACAGCCAGTCCGCGAACAGGAGCTTCAATCCGGCCACGCCGAGCACCGAGCCCGCGAGGCCGCCGTAGGCGCCGGCCCAGGTCTTCTTCGGCGAGACGGCCTCGTAGAGCTTCGCCTTGCCGAGGAAGCGGCCCGCGAAGTAGCCGCCGGTATCGGCGACCCACGCCACGAGCAGCACGATCACGACGGTGTCGCCGACGTGGTGCGGATCGATGAGCTTCAGCTTCGCGAGGTACGTGGTCAGGAAGCCCGCGTAGACGATGCCCGCCACGGTGGCGGCGAACCGGTTCGCGACGGTGGGGATCTCGCGGAACGCGAACAGGTAGTAGAGGCCGGGCACGACGACCGCGAGGATCAGCGCGACGGTGCCGCCGTTGACCGACGCGAACATCGCGATCTTCGTGACGGTGGCGTCGCGGGGCAGCGCGGCGAGCGCGAGCGGATCGAGCCAGTAGAACGCGGCGCTCGCGAGGCCGCCCATGACGAGGGCCGCGCGGCGGTCCTCCTTGGGCAGGGTCATCGCGAAGAACTCGTGCATCGCGAGCAGCGACGCGATGAAGATCACCGCCCACGTCGGCTCGGGCCGATCGTAGTGGAGCAGGAACAGCAGGATCGGAACCGCGACGACCGCGACGAGGAACCGCTGTGCAAGATTTCCGAGGGCCAAGGGGGCTGGAGCTAACCCCAGCCGCCCGAATCGGTCAAGTTGACTCGACGTCGGAGGCGAGCTGCGCCGTGGTGAGACCGAATCGACGCTCTCGCTGGGCGTAGACCTCGAGGCACTCGTAGAGGTGCTGGCGGCGGAACTCCGGCCACAGCACGTCCGTGAACACGAGCTCCGCGTACGCGATCTCCCAGAGCATGAAGTTCGAGATCCGCTGCTCGCCGCTGGTGCGGATCAAGAGGTCGAGCGACGGCAGCCCGGCGGTGGGCAGGTAGCCCGACAGGCGGTCGACGTCGAGGTCCTCCGGCCGGAGCACGCCGGCGGCGGCGTCGCGCGCGATGGCCTGCACGGCGCGGACGATCGATTCGCGACCGCCGTAGGACAGAGCCAGGGTCAGGGTCATCGCCCGGTTGTGGGCCGAGGCGGCGCGCAGCTCGTCGAGCGGCTCCTTGACCATCGGGGGGAGCTTGTCGATATCGCCGATCGCCTCGAGGCGGATCTGGTTGTCGAGAATCTCGGCCCGCTCGCCTAGCAGAAATTCGCGAAGAAGCTGCATCAGGCCCGCGACCTCTTCGGCCGGCCGAGCCCAGTTCTGCGACGAGAACGCGAACAGCGTGATCGCCTCGAGGCCGAGCTCTCGCGACGCGCGCGTGATGTCGCGTACGGAATCCGCGCCGGCGCGGTGCCCCTCGAGCCGAGGCTGGCCTTTGGCTTCGGCCCAGCGGCCGTTGCCATCCATGATTATTCCCACGTGGCGAGGGAGGCGGGACGACTCGGTCATCGACGGAAGATCGGGCAGTAGCACGCAAGGCGCGAGCGTTGCAACGACACCATTGATCCCGTACGCTCGATGTAAGCCATGGGCATCTTTTCGAGACTCGGTACGCTGATCAAGTCGAACATCAACGACCTCATCACGAAGGCGGAGGATCCGGAAAAGATGTTGTCCCAGGTGCTGCTCGAGATGCAGCAGCAGCTGGTCGAGGCGAAGAAGGCCGTGGCCGTCGCGATCGCCGACGAGAAGAAGCTCCAGAAGCAGTACACGGCGGAGACCGACAAGTCGAAGGAGTGGGAGCGCAAGGCGATGGTGGCCGTGCGCGCCGGCGACGACGGCCTCGCTCGCCAGGCGCTCGCGCGCAAGCAGGAGCACGAGACGATCGCGACCCAGTTCCAGCAGCAGTGGATGCAGCAGAAGGCTGCCGTCGAGAAGCTGAAGGACGCGCTCCGCCTCCTCAACAACAAGATCGAAGAGGCGAAGCGGAAGAAGAACATCCTCATCGCCCGCAAGAAGCGCGCGGAGGCGCAGCAGCAGATCGCCAACACGATGCAGGGCCTCGGCGACACCAGCGCGTTCGACACGTTCGATCGCATGGCCGAGCGCATCCAGCTCATGGAGGCCGAGGCCGAGGCCGGCGCCGAGCTCGCGGGCGAGCTGTCGGGCGACACCCTCGAGTCGAAGTTCCACGCCCTCGAAGCCGGCGGCGGCGGCGAGGACGACGCGCTCGCCGAGCTCAAGTCCAAGATGGGCCTGCTCGAGGCGCCCAAGGGCGGCGAGTCCAAGCAGCTCGGCGCCGGCGTGGCCTCGGCGGCAGATTCCAGCAAGCCTACGGACATCGGCTCGGGCGCGAGCCTCGGCGGCCTGACCGCCGAGGACCTGAAGGAGCTCGAGGACCTCGATCTCTCCGAGCTCGATTCGAAGGAAGCGAAGAAGGCCTGATCGCGGTGCGCCGGTGTCCCGTCTGGACACTGGCGCTGTGAAGCGCGAGCTACAGGGCTTTCGATGAGCCCCCCGCCGACGATGTAGTTCCGCCGAGTTTCCGACCCGCTCTCCCGCTGGTTTGGACCGGATCGCCGTTTGCACTGCCTCCGGGCATGCGCCTCGTCGTCGGTCTATTCGCGATGTTCCTGACCGCCTCTGTTGCCCACGCCGACGAGGCCAAGGTCCCGGAGAGCCCGGAAGCGAAGCCGGAAACCACCCGGGTCAAGGTCCCGCTGAGGCTTGTCAAGGTCCTGGCGGACAGCCGTCAGGTTCTGCTCTTCGACAAGACCAAGGGCAGCCATGTCCTGGCCGAGGTCGGCCAGACGATCGACGGCTACACCGTCGACGACATCGACGAGGACGAGGTCACCCTCGTCACGGCGACCGGCAAGGAGGTCGTCCTGACGCTTCCTTCGCCCCCGGCCGCCGCCGCCCCCGAGCCTGCCGCGAAGAAGCCGGCCACGCGCGCACCGGCGAAGGCCGTGCTCGTCCCCGCCGACCCGTACGCGGCGGCCGGCACCGAAGCCCCCGTCGACCCCTACGCCGAGCCCGTCGTCCGCTCCGCCTCCCTGCTGCCCGCCCTCGGCGGCGAGCTGGGGTCCGCCCCCATTGTCGAACCGGCGCCCGCGGTCACGCCGCCCACGGGCCCCGCGTTCGCGCCGACCAGCGCGGCCGCGCCGGCCCCGAAGGCCACCACGAAGCCCGACCCGTACGCCGATATCACCGTGCCCGACGGTCCCGCGAAGGCGGCGCCGGACTTCGTCGCCGACGCCACGGAGGTCGACGGCGTGATCGTGCCCTCGCCGGTCCCCACCGCGAAGCCGAAGGCGATCGTGGTCCCCGCCGCGCCCGCCGTGGATCCCGATGCGCCGGTGATCACGCCGACGGTGCTCTCGCGGACGGAGCTCAACGGCGCGCTCGGCGACTTCAACAAGCTCTCGAGCATGCTGCGCGGCTCGTTCACGAAGGACGGCGCGCGGCTCGAGATGGTCGCGCCGAATTCGGTGTTCGCGAAGGCGGGCCTCCGCGCCGGTGACGTGGTGACCACCGTCGACAACGCGCCGATCCGCTCGATCGACGATGCCGCCGAGCTGTATGTCCGCGCCCCGCAGACCCGCGCCGCCAACATCCAGATCCTCCGTGCCGGCAAGCCGATGACCCTGCGCGTCCTGATGCAGTAGCATGGCCGGGTGGGTGCGGTACGGCTCGAGCTGCGGCTGACCAGTCAGTCGGAGTGGATCAAGATCTTCGATCCGCGCGACTGGACCGTGTTCGTCCCGACGAGCGATCCGGCCGAGCAGGGCGCCACGCTGCGCATCGACCTCGATGTCGGCGGTTGGCTCGTCACGTTGCGCGGCACCGTGGTCGGGCATCGCGATGACCCGACCGGTGTCGTGGTCGCGCTCGGCGGCAGTGAACGCGACAAGATCAACTACCTGAACGGCTTCGTGCGCGGTGGCCTCTTGAACCTCCGCGAGAAGCGCCGGTTGCCGATCCGGCTCGCCGTCACGTACGGCGCCGTCGAGGGCCCGGCGAAGACGTTCACGAAGGACATCAACGAAGAGGGCCTCTTCCTCTTCACCGACAAGCCGCTTCCGGAGACTTCGCAGATCCACATGCTGGTCGCGGTCCCCGGCAAGGCGCAGCCGCTCTCGCTGATGGGCAAGGTCTCGCACACGATCCTCGCCGATGACGACGAGCCGCCGGGCATGGGAATCGTCTTCGAGCTCGACGACGCACAACGAGCCGCGCTCATCGCGGTGGTCAGAGATCTCGAAGCGCAGCTCCTCGAAGGCAAGCTGCCGACGACGACGGTCGAATGATCACGAGCCCACGAACGTGGAGTGCGGAGGATAATTGCCCCGGTTCGCGCGCGATGGCACGTTGAGCTGTGAGTCGCCGCCCTGTTCGAGCCGCTGCCGTCGCTTCGGTGACGTGGCGCGATGGCGTGCACATCACGGGCACGCCGATCTGGTGCGACGCGCGCCGCCGCCGTGACATCTGCTTCGTGTCGTCGGCGGATCGCCTGTCCCGCGCCGGCCACGGTCAGCTGATCGGCACGCCGCTCACGCTCGCGCTGCTCGGCACGAAAGGCGAAGGCGATCTCGCGGTGCCGGTGCGCCAGCGCTTCACGCTCGGCACGCTGCGCCTCGAGCTGATTCCGTCGGGACGCGGGCTCGGCGCCGCCGCGCTGTTCGTGGATCTCGGCGGACGCTGCACGCTCTACGCGGGCGCCGTGCGAACCACGCGCGGCGGCATCGGCGATCCCGCCGAGGTGCGCTCGTGCGAAGCGCTCGTCGTCCACGCGCCGTACGGCGACGAGCGGCACGTGTTCCCGAAGCTGCCCGACGTGATCGCGCAGACCGTGGCCTGGGCCACGGCCGAGCTCGCCGCCGATCGCCGGCCCGTCTTGTTCTGCGACTCGGCGCTCGATGGCCTCGAGCTCGCCGTGGTGCTCGCAGGGCACGGCCTCGCGATCGCCGCGGCGCGCCCGATCCGCGAGGCCGCGATGCGCGTGAACGACCGCACGCCGCTGCCGCCGATCAGCACGCCGGGTAAGGAGCCGCGCGTCGTGATCTGGCTCGACGGCGATCACGGCAGCCTCGTGAAGGCCCTCGCCGGCAAGCGGTTCTCGACGGCCCTGGCCTCGGGCCGCGCGATCGATGGCGCGACCGGCTACGACGCGGGCTTCGTGTGGGCGAGCGCCGCGGACCGCAAAGGCCTGCTCGCGTGGATCGCCTCCGCGAACGCGCGCGACGTGTTCGTCACGGGTCCGTGCGCGGATGCGATCGCCGCTGCCCTCGGGCCCCGCGCGCGCGTCGTCGGGCCGCCGCGGCAAATGGCACTGTTCGCGCCATGAGGCGCGTCACCATCGCGAACCGCCGAGATGGCGGCTGGTGGTGGCGACTTCCGATCCTCGCCGTGATCTGGCTCGCGATCGCATTGCCGATCGTCGCCGGCGGCGCGGTCGCGGTGACGCTGCGGCGGTGGGCCCAGGATCTCCCCGAGGTGCCCGACCTCGCCGCGTGGCGCCAGGGGGCCGCGCGCACGTCGCTGATCCTCGCCGCCGATGGATCGCACCTCGCCGAGCAGCCGTTCAAGGACGGCAAGGTCGTCGGGCATCGCACGCTGTCGTCGCTCGAGCTCGTGCCCGTGCACCTGATCGCGGCGGTGCTCGCCGCCGAGGACGTGCGGTTCTTCTCGCACCGGGGCGTGGACTACCAGGCCGTGGTCCGCGCGGCGTGGATCAACTACCAGGTCGGCCGCGTCGTCGAGGGCGCATCGACGATCACGCAGCAGGTCGCGCGCAACCTCCTGCCCGACGACATCGGCACCGAGCGCAGCGTGAAGCGCAAGGTTCGCGAGGCGCTGCTCGCGCGCGCGATCGAGAGGCGCTGGACGAAGCGCGAGATCCTC
>Ga0247741_1000886_pt1 | contig 16441 bp, 18 predicted proteins | sample UWRJL213509R2_FD_180945 | JGI IMG/M metagenome (GOLD analysis project Ga0247741, IMG submission 180945) | Plant litter microbial communities from Arlington Agricultural Research Station in Wisconsin, United States - UWRJ-L213-509R-2 | ecosystem: Environmental > Terrestrial > Plant litter >... | reverse complement strand
CTGGTGATGGGATCTAGATGTACGATCACAAGCGACTCAATTAAACGACTCCAATATGTGAGTGTGTCCGAGATGGGAGGGAGAATGGAAATACCCCTTCCAGCAAGTCGTCCAAATTATAAATGCCCAGCCATGATAGTCACTTAATGCCTATATACATGAGGAGCGAAATTAAATATATTGTCTGTAACAATGGGCCAGCGGACCCAGCTGAGAAGAAAAATAACAGCAAGAACTAAGAGGGATTTGACAAGAAATAATTACGCAGTATATATGACCCAGTTGACTTCACCCAGGGTGGTGAACTCGGAGATTGTGAACAAAACGGCGTCAAGGCGGGGGGTTAAGAAGGTCCTGAAGTTCAACACGTAGTTGTTCCAAGTCGGACAGGACCTCTTCGTTTTGGACCACCCGTTGGAGCTCCCCCTGGAGCTGAACCGAGCGAGAATTCAAACATTGAGTCATCTTCGTCTGATACTCGTCGGACGAAGCGTATGTATGTCGGACCGAGAACGCGTCGTGGAAAGATCGTAGATCACCCCGGGCCATCCTCTAGAGAAAAGGAAAGAGAAAAGGAAGATTAGTAGATAGATCATGGGACAAGGGTGAAACTTACAAAGTGAACGGGTACCTGCAAAGTGTTTTGGAACTCCCGGGCAAGTTCAATGTCCTCGAATACTAGGTCTTCCCGACGATGGCCCCGCAGAAGAATATCTTTCCCTTGAGTGATAATGTGGGCGGGTGGAGTTGCGACATGACGGGGTGCGAAATTTGGATTCTTCCGGTATTCTCGGGAAAGACAGTGGCGACCCGAACGCTGCTTCGACGGTCCAGCTCGCGGGTGCTCGGCGTCAGAATCGACGATGTCAATGACATCCGGCGACGCTCTACGGCAAGAGTGAGGTATTTCAGCATCTCGGGGCTCTTGTTTGATAAGCACAGCAGGGAGTGGAGTATCTTCCTCCGAGTCAGAGAGTCCAGGCGTCCAATGTCGACGAGCAGGGCCAGATGTGGGTGGTGCAACATGTAGGCTTGGTTTTGGAGCAGGACGAATATCGGCGACGATATCAACGTCGTCCGAACTGGAGTGCGCCTTCTTCGGTCGACGCTTGATTTTCGCGCCCGACCGGTTGGGTACCTTCGGCGTTGGTAATACGGGGTTAGATGTGACTTGAGGTAGTGGCTGGAGCACGGTGGAGACTGGCTTGAGAGACTGAGAAGCCGGGAGATCGGGCTTAGGAAGTAGTTGTGGAGGAGCGGCATGGGGAACAAAGGTCGGATGTTCGGGTTCAATGGGGCTGGTAGAGGTGGGTCGAATTGGCCCGACAAGAGTAATATTGGAGGATAATTTGATCGAAGAATGCTGTTTATGAATGACATGGGGTGGGGGTGGAATGTGCAGGTCGGTCTGGGGAAGGGGCGGATGATGGTTTGCCTGTTCAGCCCTGAGGGCTCTCGCCGCTGCCAGCCGCCGTTGGAGACTTGCCAAGGCGTCCGATTCCTCAGCTGGAGGAGGTGGTTTCCTATGAGCTTTGAGCTTCTGTTGTAGGTCCTGGAGCGGGTCAAGCGTCGGAGCTGCGGGTGCGATTCCCGAGAGGGCAGTCAATCCCGAGGACTCAGGGCGATTGTCCGGGATCACCTCCTGTCGAGAATCCGCGTAAGTTAAGTGACTTTGGGAGGGATTGCAGAGGTCTTGGAGTTGATATCGGCAAGACGGATCCCATACCGTTCGAAACTTCGGGGCATCGGGCATTGCAGGATTGCCTGCACCGTGATCGGGCTTGGATGCAAGGCGCGGGCGCTTACTTTTACGATCTAAATGTACCATTGAGTACTATAGAATAAATTGGAACTGAATGTACTCGCCTGAGGGTTGCATCGAGTTGTTCAGAGGGTTTCCGTGCGTTCGTGTCGGATCGCTCATCAACTTGGTACTTGGTTGTTCAACAAAGGTGATGTGTCAGCAGTCACATGACAGCCTGACAGTGTACACCATCGTCAATGTTGAACTACGGGAATATACGTTATCTCGTGCATCTCTAATCCATCTCCTATGTCGATCCCTCTCAAAAAGACGAAAACCTACGGGAAGGCTGCACCCGCGCCGAGCGTCGGGCCCAATCCGAGAAATCAATTCACTCAGTGGGCAACTCGATTGTTGGCTGCGCTCGAGAGCAGAGAAACATTTGGGCAACGACATGTGGAACTCGGTGAAAGCCTTGTGAGTGGCTAACTTATGTTACAATTAGTTTTCCGAGTTCAATGTTTTTTTTTAGAATTCGGGCCCGTTCTTCGTCCCCGTTCTGGTTAACTTTCCTGAGGAAAGGACCGTGCAGCTGGCCAAAGCGTTTATCGACATAGGGACTCGGAATCGCGGAAATGTAGACGCATACTATCGAGAGTTGAATGACTGGGTGAGGACATGGGATGGAAATAGCGGACAACAGGTGGTGGAAGGCAATAGGGATGATGGAAATGAGAGGAAAGCGGAGGGTAATCGCGATATAACCCTCTCGCCCACATTTGAAGACGATCTCACCTATCCCAATTTACCAGATTCGTCACCGGCTCGTTCAGAGGCATCGGGCCTCACGTTCGGCCGACTCGTAACACCCGAGCGTACTGAAAGTTGGTTGGGCTCAAACTCTCGAGCTCAGTCGCTACCCATTGCGGGCGGCGTATTTCCGAGCCCACAGGGTGGCCGATCACAGTCGCACCCAGTCGCGGTCGGGCAGCTGCCAGGCCCGTTCACCGGCGGTCAGCGTAGAGCACCGATAGGACCACCGCCCGTTGGTGGTGCAGCTGGACTCAGCCCATTGAAGGAAGTCGAGGAACCCTCGGATGGTGATCAGGAGCGCCAAACAAAAACGAAGGCAGAGTTAGTGCCGGATGCGGAAAAAGAGGAGCGGGAGGATAAGGGGTCGGGCTCGGGCTCGGAGGGAGATGACGATGAGAGCAACGGGGAAGAGGAGGTTGATCAGGGAGTCTCCGGAGATGAAGATGGGACCGAGGACGGTGAAGATGAACTGGAGGATGACGAGGCCCCTCGACCTTCACCCGGACGGCATTCCCACCACTCGGGTCCAGGAGCGGATGAAGAGGAGCCCGTGGCCGAGCCCGAAACGGCCACCAAGGAAGAGACCTCGAGGAGGAGTAGGAAAAGGAAAGTGGATGAGGTTGAAAGTGCGCGGGACAAGGTTGAGGGACCTGAGCGCGTTGTGTTGACGAGGTCAGGTCGGAAAATCCGTCTCATCAAGTCATCCGAGTATATCCAGGAGTCCGACGATGAAGATCGTCAACCTCCACCGCGTTCATCTCGGCTGCGTCAAGTTTCTGCAGCTCGTCCAAACCAAGGTTCATCCCGAAATCATAAAGGGAACAAGGATCTCAATCTGAAACGTTTGGCATCCACACCCTGCGGCCGATGCGCTCGCGGAAACCGCCCTTGCATGATATTTGTGAACAAGCCAACGGTTAGAGCTTGCGCCACATGCAATGCTTCACATGGTGCCTGCGATTTCGTCGGGTCACACCGACGACCTCGACGAACTCGTCGGTCCAAGCTTGTTTCCCCTTCTCGATCTCGTTCACGACCAAGCTCCTCTTCACGTTCACGTAGCCGTGAAACGGGGAAATCGAAGACGCATGCGCCGGATGAAGAAGACATCTGGATGGAAATTGAGGAGCCGGAGATCGGGAGGAAGTCTGCTGGCAAACTGGATCCCTACAGCGCGGAGGAATTAGCCAAACGTCGGAAGGGCAAATCTCGCGATACGGGGAAGGATTCGAAAGCGCAGAGGCAGATGAAGCGAAGTCCCTCTCTGCCAACTCGGCCCCCATCCAAGCGGGTGAAAATCGAAGGTACGAGTCTTATACTTTTCACCCATTCAATAATAGTTTTCAATGTTATTCCCAGACCCCCGGGACATGTTTCCTGACTGGCAATCGACGGACGGGCGGAGAGCGGGCCCTTCGAATGCAGTGAGTCACAGTCAAATGACCAAATTGGAGCGAGACATTGAGCGACTCGAATTGGGGCGCCAATCCGACAATCAGTATTATTCGAAAAAACTTGAGCATATCGACGAGAAATTGGCCACCGTCGAGGGCGATGTCGGGACCGTACGCGATCGACTGACCGTGGTGGAGAGCATTCAGGACAGGAACAGTCGACAAATTGGAGAAGTCTTAACGACTGTTCAGCAAATGGGGAACAACGTGAATCTTTTCCTGGAAGCTAGCAGGAACCGGTTCGACGACATCGACCACCAAGTCCGGAGAAATAGGCATGAATTGGACAGTCTGCCCAATTTCTTTGCCCCTGTGACGGCCAACAACCGTTCGTCGAACCCCGCGTATAGCCCGGCTCAACTACAGGGGTCCTCGGGTAATCCTCTTGGGGCTCATATCAGCCCACATTCATCATATCCGCATCCCCAAACTCAGCAGCTAGTTCAGCCGACATTCAATCCTCCGCCGACTGATCAGCCAAATATCAACTGGTTTGGCTCGCATGACGACTTCCGGGGCGGGATGTCGTACGGGTCGGGGCGTCGAACCCGGCGGGAGGCTGTCGGGCCCGTGGTGAGATCGGCCTCGGGGCATTCAACCTCCGCCGAGCAGCTGCCGCAAACGACGAACAGGCAGGTGCCCGTTGATCATGATTACGGTCCAGCAATTGAAGATTTTGCGCATCAATACCTGAACGACTATCCGACTGGCCCTGTCATTGGAGATGGTGCACCCGGTGCCGCGGCTCTTTTAGAGCGCCAGTCGGCCGCAGTGCCTCAACTGACGATCCAACCGCCATCTCAAACTACGGCGGATTCATCATCATTGCCTGCATCACCGCATGGACTGTTGGCACCCGTCGACGACCCACGAACGATGAGATTGGACTCCGGGGACCGCATGCAGCTGTTGGCGACAATTGCTGGTCAAACCAGCCCAATCGCCAACCATCCACTACGCGAAATGGAACGGGAGGGAGTTACAGTGAGCGCTGCGGGGCCCATGCCCCCAACATTCGATGAGCGCGTTCGCGAGGACCGGGTTGCCGATCAGGCTTCGGAACGTGTTCCTGAGGGTCGGGCGGGCGAACATGTTTCGGACGGCCCGAGCCGCCTCGAAATTGCCATTACGCCTCCCGATGACCTTCCTCGACCAACGGTACAGGCGACCCGGGCATCTTCCCGTCAACGGTCAGTGGGCCCACCGTCCAATGTCGTTACTCGTTCAGCCTCCCGCTCACGGGAGGCATCTATGCAACCGATTGGTCGGCGCACGAGATCGAATTCGGTAAGCTCAGCGAATGGGGCGTCGGGACGTGGATAGCTTTGTTTTCTTGGTATATACTGTAGGGCAATATCGTTTTTTTTTGCATTTGTACAATGTCCTACATACAAAAATAATACTTCTTGCTGTCATGATTACTCTTCATCAGGTGCTTTTTTCTTCACGGGTGAACGCGAGGAACGCCGAGGTTCAACTAATGGCAAAAATTTATCGTTCCTCTGTGCTGTAGCTCGTTGTGGGGTGTTCACTGATTTCTTCGGGCGACCCCGTCTCTTGACCGGGCTCGGTGTTTCCTCCGTCGGTGATGGGTGGAGCTCTTTTCTCTTTCCGAGACGCTGGGGTGTGAGTACTGGATCTATAGGGATCTCTGACTGTCGATTATTGCCGTCAACATCTGGTGGTTTAGTCATTTCGGCGTACGCAGATGGCCCGATGGGCCCGTAGTTAGGGCCCGGACGAAACTGCAGATATCCCGCTCCATGGTGATATGCGTGGTTGACCGGAAAGCCTTGATAATGGGGGTCAAAGGGTGGGTGGGTCATGGCAGGATGATGTCCAGGATATATTGGATATTGCATTGGTTGACCGGATGGATCCTGTATTCCTGCCGGGAACGTGAATGATGAGGACGATGTTGGATATACGGGAAGATTGCTTGACGAATGGTACGGAGTCGATTGGGGATTTACAAAAGTAAATCCATTATGTGTCTGTGGTGGTCCGGGTTCATATTGGAAGCCTGCATGAGCCTGCGGTATCATAGAATGGGCAGGTACAAATCTGAAAGGATCATTGCCTGCCCATTGGTCGAAAGGATCGGTCGACGATGAATGCTCATCTTTCCTACGGTCGGTCGCGGAAGTGTCGGCTGTTAATTCCACTCCTTTCTTCAATGTTGAATTCGTCGTCGTTGGAGTCTTGTTCGTGGACGAGGTCTTTTGTGGACTCGGGGATGGTGCAACGGCAGACTTGGCTGGGGATTGAAAGATTTGATCAAATACTTCGTTGTTTATGACTTGTAAGCCCGGGCTTCGATCTCTTGCCTTCCCTTTCGTCCGAGCCTTTCCTTTGAATGCTAATGACAAGGAGTCGGGATAGATGGCCGGACATACTTCGTTTTTATCGAGGATATTGCGGAAATGAAATTTGATTTGAGTATCATCGTCTTGAATCTTCCTTAGATGCATAACTAGGTCCTTGACCAAAACACCCATTCTTGACGGATCACAGAACTTGAAACCGATCGGCAGATATCGTTCGTCGAAGAACTCGTTCGGCGCCTTAGAAATCCGATCCCAGGGTACCTTAGCCATTTTTTGCCCGGTTGCAAGTGCTACCGCATAATGAGTTTACAATCAAGGAACTGGACGACAGGAACTCACCCCAGTGAAGATTATAAAATGTTCTCACCAATGGAATCAAATCCTTCCCGATTTCCTTCCCCTGTGGTCCAAACGTTGGAGGAGGAAGAAGGGGTACTCCTTCATCGTTGTATACCACTGCGGGTACTGATCGTACACTTTGGGGGACATCGGGCTCGATCCCGGGCCCGTTTCCATCCAGCTTCCTCTTTTGATTCTTCACATAACTCGAGTATGCGAGAATATCTTCGGAGAGTCGGTTAAAGCCTTCTGGGTTGAATTTGCGAAATGTTTGAATGGCGTTCCCATGGCCAAGATTGCGGGAGACATGATCATGAATATAGATCCCGAGCCGACCGTCGGGGAGAGTGTGCCAGGACGCGGTAATAAGGTTCATGCCCATCTGCTTCTGGCATATTTGATGAAACTCCTTGACTGCTTTAAGGCCATGTTTATGGGCCATCCTGAAGCTGATTGTCAGATTGAGATTGCTTGAGATGAGAATTTACCAACTTTTGCTGCACCTCCGGTGACGGCCCACTCTCTTGCCACACCTTCCGTATTTCCTTGTACTTCTCCATCTCAGCGTTCGGCAGTTTGCCAATCAGCTCTGTGAGTGCTCTCTGCCAGTGACTGAAATAAATTCGAGATCCTGGAGCTTCGTCGGGGAGCCATTCTTCCACGCGGTCACCTATCTCATCCGATAGGAAGTGTCCAATAACCTGATGGAGGGGAATTTTTCGTTCAACCTTGAGAACCCGTCGGGTAACATCAGTCTTCCGATGATTGTTGAACCAGTTCCCTATCGCCTAACTCTGAGTTGGTCAATTATTCACACATTCTGACCTCCCTTTCTGACCTTACAACGGCGCAACCATTTTTTCTTCAACTGTGGATCCTTCTCAATTACTTCACTTCCATACTTCGAAGGATTCAATTCCGCAATGGCAACGGCAACTGTCCCTAGCTCATAGGCTGTTCGTCTCACGGCTGTCTTCTCGGAGAGCCAATGATCACGATGTCTTCGGAGAATCTCCAGTTCCTCCGCTGTCCAGTAGTTCCTCTCGAATGTTTCCTTGGTGGACCTCTTCTTTTTAGCCATAGTGGGGTGGACGAAGTGTTTTGACAACGACAGGTTGACCAAGCTTGTATTCTGTCTGCACTCCGCCTGCAGGCAGCTGCGCTGCAAACACAAGGCGAATATGGATGATGACCGGTTGAATACCTGAGCGTATTGTATCCAAATATGGAAATACATTCTCTCCATATGGTAATATTGCGCCACAATTGTCCTTCGTGAGTCGCTTCCTCCCTGGCTAGTCGCTTACATATCGAGATAAATTGATGCTGTTTGTATCTCCGTTATCTGTCCTCCTGTAGTGCGATGAATTCCTTTACCACTGTATGTCTATCGGACCATCGGAAATTGGACATCGGCCATTAATCCGCATTGTCCTAAGAAATCATGGGGCATGCCTAACAATGTAGAATATTGAAATGATTTGAACATTCTCTTTCTGGTTGTTGAACCATCAAAAAAGTGTATTCACAGAGGCATTGGTGAACCATATGGTAATGGTACCAGTATTGTCAAAGTTTTAATGAATCAAAATGCCAAAACACCAATGTTGCGATAACTTTCTGTAATCTTCCTGGATTTCTAATCGGTCTTTTGATTTCTGCTCGAATGTATTGAATATACCTTATCAGTCAGTCGGATCCATTATCGTACATCTTGGATGAGATATAAATGAGGTTAGATGTTTATAGCAGCAGATTTGCCACTAGTCACCGTAGTTTGTACGTTACGATTGTACTTCTGTACTTTAACTTCACCACCATGAGAAAAAAAATGGTGTTGCTTGAACTCTATGAAATTCGATTCGACTGCAATAGTGGGCTGCTTTAGTATGGAGTAACAACGTACTGAGAAAACATGTGTGGTTTGCAACAATTATTGCAATCGTACTCAGGGTTTAAAGTTCCAGTCGCTATCTGCAATTCAGTCGTCTGTAAAACCTGCCTGAGGATGCGGGGACTAGGATAGACTGAATCATGGTCAGCAATGATACAAACCTTGTAAAGCGCATTAATGAAATTGGTATATACGTGATAATAAAATCAGTATATAAGTTATCTTAGAGACAATTTATGTTCGACGCAGTTGCTGCATGGTGCTGTAACATTATATATGAATTAAATCCTTGTTGTCTCAGCACTTGATGAGCAGGGCCGACATTCAGGTCAAGAGAATAGACACACGAATGTCCCAGTGACCCACTCATTCTCAATGCTTTGTCAGGCTTGTCCAGGCCTATATTATCCCTAGATTTGCAGGAGCCTATCTGTTACCCTCCAACGGCAGCGGGAGTGAGGTCATTAAACTTCATGCCCTGACACATGAGAACGTCAGCACTGCCACAATTCCCAACTATCTTGTCAACAATTTCCACCAATGGCCCGGGGCACCAAGAAGTATATCACGAAGGAAGATCGAGGACCGGTTCTTTTGGAGGAGGTGGTGTATGAGACTCAGGATGGTCCCGTCGCTCGATTGAGACCCATGGAGAAGCTGGTTGCAGCCGGACCCAATGATGGAGTTCACGATCGGCCAGCAGATTCCACGAGTGCCCTGCATACTGGTAGATCAGATCAGATCAATCGGGGAGCTCCTGTCGCTGAGATTTACCATGACGGAGATTCATTGGTGGTGAACGATGCGACCCCGCGGGCCCGGAAGGGAAAAGTTAGTATTATCCGAATGGTTTTTCATGTAATGCTGAGACTCCTGTAGACACAAAATGACTATATGAGAACGTGGTTAAGTTCCAAGAGGGCTCAATACATGGACCACATACTCAGAGGGTACAGTGGTCCAACATCATCAATTTGTGACTCTTGTCGGATTGGCCGAGCGGTATGGCGTTGTCGGACGTGCATTGACAGGAGACCACAGTGTGCTCTTTGTTTCCGGCTGGCACATCAACGAGATCCTTTCCATCGAGTAGAGAAATGGAACGGTCGGTATTATCTCAAGGCGGCCCTCTGGCAGGTCGGGGTTAAACTCCATATCGGTCATCATGGTCAACGATGTCCGGCATTGCCAGAGGAGGCAACCATCATAACACCTTCAAACGAACCCGTGGACTGTCTTGCGAAGCGGTGGAACATCTCGAGGTCGGAAGTCCTTCCGAAGATTTCCATGGCTCTGGATAGGCCTGACGGGGATATGGAACGACGGATCCTGGAGGATGTTGCCATGACCGTTGGTGATGATCCTTTGAGGGTCATTCACAATCTGGTGCTGGCCATTCAGAAAGCAGAAACCGATTCAAATGATGTCGAAAAATTGGGTCAGACCGAAGCCGCTGCAGCCGAGACGTTCATTCCGTCAGGCTCGAAAACATTGGGGGTTGAGGTTGCAACGGCCGATCTGCCTCCCCCAATTGACCCACCGGAAGATGATGAGGATTGGGAGTATGAGGATGATATTTACGGGATTGTTCCTCGGTTGGCCCCACATGTACCGAAAGCCGACCGCGATGGCAATATCTTCGTCACTATCGTGCACCGGGACGGCTTTCATCATCTTCCGCTCGTAACTTGCGCTTGCTCAGCTGAGCCTCTGGATATTCAAGTGCTTGATCATCGTCTCTATCCGGCAACGTATGACAGAGTCCGCACACTGTTTACCTTTGAATTGCTCGATGATCAGCGATGGGACAATCTGGAGTGCAAGACAAGCTATTACCAGTATCACCAAAAACTTCGTCGACAAACGCATTCATCATGCCCGGACCTTGCACCAAATCGCTTGGTGGAACTTAGAAGAGTTGCTCGGCAATGGCGAAATCTCAAATTGCGCAAATTGTTTTGGAACGTCCCCGATGCATCCGGGGATGGCGGCTCGGCCGAAGCAACAACGGGGATCTTCTGTGCTGCTTGTCCTCAGCCAGGAGTAAATTTACCACCGGGATGGGAAACCGATCAGAAGAGTAACCCGTAAGTAGAATCAATGTTGTTGTCTTGAGGTTTTTAAACACCCCATAGCCATTTGTATATGAGGAGCTTCGCCGCCGACGGGAATTTCAAAGCCGACCACATCAAGCAGAAAAATGATGATGATGATGTACCATTGACCAATGGAGAGGGCTTCATGACCAATACTGAACGGTACAAGACGCATCTCGCTAATGCCACGGAGATCAAACAGGTAAGTGACTACAACCCTTATCCTGAGGGTGCTTCAGCCGCGACTGACTGTGGCCATGATGTCCTCCGGGAATGTTTACATGAATTTGACTGACTACGATATTAGAAAGCAACCTGCCACAAACATCGTGCAGTCGGAAATGCGGACGTAACTCATAATGGCTGCGATTGTACAGGGATTGCCAGGCATTGCTGCGCCCGACATGGATGTTTTGCACCCGGCAGTCTCGTTGACTTTCAAAAGGGTGAACGACAAATGAATCTCGATTGGTCCCTATGTGAAGCCCTCAAAAATACCAACGTATCCGGAATTGACAATGTCCTTCATATCTACGACGTGAACTGCCAATATTATGTGCACTTGAAGGAGAGGATCGAAAAAAGCGAACACCTCCAAATCGACGAGCGGATTCAACTCCAGCATGCGATCGGGCTGTTCCATGTGCACGGCCATCAGGATGAATGTCTGTACCGGTTCGCAACCACATACGTTCCCGGCGCTGGTATTGTTGACAGGGAAATCCTGGAAACTCTCTGGGCTGTTCTCAACACTGTTTCGACTAGTACGCGGACGGCTTCCCTGGCTAGCAGAACTGAGCTACTTGATGACCAAATGGGAGACTCAAACTTCAAGAAAATGCTCAACATTTGCAAGTCCAATTGAATACTAATTCCTATGTATAAGCTGACATTCAGTTTTGAAAGCCAAAACAATAATTGCAAAGTATTCTCGGGCCCGCGACAATGCGGCTTCAAGCCAGGAATACTTCGATGATCTCGATCGGGCGGCCCCGCCGAATGAGCGGGATGAATGGAAGGAAGCGATTGAGGCAGCAGAAAAGGGTCGCTCTACAGACATTGAAAAGATGGATTATATGCTACCACGGTATACAAATGGTGCGACACTCAAAGAAATAGAGGCGGATATGGCAAACAAGATTCCCGATCTCTTGATCCTGCAGCCGATAATGGGTCCATTACCTCGTGGCTTGTTAAAGGCCTCAAACTCGAGGACAGCCAGTTTGTTTCCTTTATTTTGAGTGTACTTCTTCCATTGATTTTTTTTAGACTCGAACTTCGGCAGCTGGCACGGAAACTCGGTGCTCACCCAACAGTGGACCAGAGACTTGATCTCGAGCGCAAGCGTCAGAGACTGGGAGCAAGAATCCGAGAGTTTCACAGCATGTCCGGACAATTTCTAGGCATCAATCAAGTCAATGCAATTGCGGAGCGCACTCGACCATTCCATCCGGAGGATGGAAACATTAGTGATACCGACATACCTGGTAAAGTCCCTCATCAAATTGAGAACACCAGCATTGTCTTTCCTTCATCTCTGGTTGACACCATTGGCCCACGAGCAGACGATCTTCGTGCTCGGGAATGCCGGCTCCGTCGGGCCCGCGCTAACGATGCCCTCCGTGGTGTTCGGGAGAGTCTCGGACATCTATCGTTCCAATATGTTACAAAAGTCCGTCACGCCAGTACAAATCAGCAACACCTACGATCATACCAGGGAGTCAAACTCCTCAACGAGATGCTAAATTTCCATCGACAACGATACAACGAATGTCGCGGAGCCTTGCTCAAGTTAGACGAGAGGCTCCAAGATGAGTTTCCCTATCTATTGCGGGCTGATTGTGTGGTCAGTAAAATGATCACTGAGCTCAATGCACCTGGGCAAAGCAATGCTAAATTAGCCTGGTTCTGGGGGGCCACGGACGGGTATGCAGCCGATGTTGCTCCCGACGTTCAAGCAGATCAGGGAAGAATGTTGGAATGTGAGCAGTTTCATTTTTAAATTCCTCAAATGAACATCTTGTCATCTAGTTACTCGCATTCATTGGCTTCGGGCCCGCGCCCAAAGCCGACGATGGACGGAAGAGCTTTCCCTTACGGAACATGAAATGATCTGGACGACAAGATTTTTCATGTATCAAGAAATGGTATGGGTGTCCCGACTGAAGGATGCGAAGGCACAGCATTCGGCGGGTCACGCAGCCTTCTGCGAAAAACAAATTTCAATGTGGCAAGAATTCGGACGAGCAGCTGATTCCCAGTTTGAGGGTGTATCGCGGACCTATTTAAGTTGTTGGAAGCCAGCGGTTGCGAGTCCTTGATTTTTTCGTTCGAGAATTGAGCGCCGCAAATGTCGGAGCCGGATAATACTTCATAGTCTGCACCAGTTGATGATGTAATGACCCAAATTTGCTCAAACACCCGATAGGAAATCAGTCACTTTCAGAACATTACCATGAATCTCGAGTACCCGTCATCGCTCGCTGCACCATCGCCAATGGCCCATATTGACTGGAGGCGATCGGAGCAAATCTTCCGGCTCGAGCATGCATTCTTTTGGGCATTCTTTCGAGCAACAATCGACAGACTCGCATATTATGGAGCTATCCCGGACTGGCATGAGCTGCTACGGACATCAATGGTATGTCCTTATCCATCCATTGCCGTACCCTAGTTTATCTTTCAAAGGAATGTGTCCTCATAAGTCAAGGTCATGGTTCAGCCCTCGGATTTGCTATGCCCTCCCATTATCAGTTCCAGGAACTCTTAATGACCTTTTCAGACCCATCGTGCACCGACGCCCTCCTTCGGAGAGCACTCGTTAGAGTCATTCATGCTGGCGATACTATGGGAAGTCTTGCGGAAGACAAAGCTTTTGTTGACGAGGTCCTCCGGGACTCGAACATTTCCGTCCTCAATCGAATTGAAAACATGTACGCTACACTACTGAAAGTCTTCCGGCAACGTTTTAGTCAGGTTCGGCTTGTTTCTATCCGTATACATCATATTTACAGGACCGCAGTACGTTGACGCCGGCGTTTTCCCGGCTTCTGGGCATTTGGAGAACCTATTACCATTCCCTGTCGAACTTGAAGATCGTCCCAACATTCAGGAAGTCTACCCTCTCGTTCCCGAGGGACTCCCGATGCTCCGAATGCTGAAACGGCACTCAAAGGCGTACCCTCCGCTCAATACATCCAACCCCGTCGTCTCACTGCATAAACCTAATGTCAGGTTGCCTACTGCTTCCGCCATGAAAGCTATCAAGAAATTGAACCCGATCGCCTCCTCCGATTCGCCCGAAATCTCGGGCCCGCGCCCGCCCTGCAAGAACATTGACCTGCCCGACCACACGTCAGTATTTGGTTTGAAAATGGACCCAGTGGAAGGCATTCCTTCCAGGGCTCCGCCTCCTGTTGCCTCTGAGACAGTCGATCCGGATATCGTGCATATCCCACGATCAGTCCTGAGTGGCATTTTGGATCGTGTTACACAGCTGCAAGGTCGTGTCAACGCTCAACACCTCCGTGACCAAGAGGCCGTTGCACGCTCCTCCGAAACAGTCCTCGGCTATCAGGAACTCCTCAATCTCGCCATGAATGTCGCACCCGACTACCCCTTCCAGCCAGCACAACCTGATTTCCAGACTCGTAAAATGACATCTCAGTCGAAACAGTCGAAGGACCAGAAGTCAACGGGTAGACCTTAAAGTTGTTTGTAATATTTTCAATCAATAACTATTTCGTGTAGAGTCTCCCCCCACGTCCTCATCGGAGGATGTTTCAGAAATGTCGGATTCTCATTCGACACTCGGTCTTCAAGAGCTCTTTTTGGATGCCCCGGAGGGGGACACACCCAGTACTAACCAGTCTAAATTGATTCCTACCATCGGGCCCGTCGCCTCCGCCGGGCCCGGGCCCGCATATATGCCCTCCATAACTTTCGTGCCTGATTACTTTGACTACCCAGACACGGATGACGATAAGAGCATCTCTGAGGACAGTCCCGCAAGTTGGACTGATACCAATGACGACAGCTCCGAAAATAATGATTTCCGTCCCGAACTACTGCGTGAAGGAGGAGACTATGTTCTCCAGGTTATTGAGTAAATAGTTTGTACATATGTTTAAGTACCTCTCCCCACGTCTACTATATTTGCAAAGTCTGGTTCCAATCCATGCGCTCTTGTAACATTTTCCCTCATATAATAAGCAAAGCATAGTCGCTCTCCGTTTGATCGGGCCCCGTGTCGTACGACCCGCCCCGAGACACCGACAACCGTGCCCGAATCATATTCGAACTCTAGCCCAAGACCTGGCATCTGCAAAATACCCTCGGTATAGGGACCTACGGTCGCAAGGAGGTCCATCCACTCGTAACACCCCAATGAATCCCGATGGAATGGCGTTTGACGATTGTTCATCAGAGACAAACCCGTGAACGGCGATGCCCAAAATTGAAGAATGTTGGCAAGGCCTTCACTTTTCTCGACTGGCACCTGCCCATTTTGAATGGCTCGAATTGCTTTGACGCCAGACTTGTACAAGGACGGGTGCATAATTCGGACCGCGGCCCCTAGTAGTGCCGAAGTCTCCCGCATTTGTTCAATCCACTGTAAACCTCGAATGCTGCGGAGTTCTTTGGAGACCTCCATATTATGCCTCTGTAAATCAATTAATAGTTTTGCAATGTAATATTTCAACGAGCCTCACCTCATGGCCTTGCTGGTACCAGGCCGGTGCGAGACTGACCGTCCCGGGTCGGAATGCTGCCCAATTAAACCCATAGTACAGGTCACGGTCAACACACCAGCTGGTGCTGTTGCCACCGCAGACAAGTGACCCCTCAATTAAATTTAGGCAATTCCACATGAATTCCTGTGAATTGACATGTCAATAATGCCTGATGTTTGCATCGGGGTTCGAGCCTCACCGATCGGGGTTTACGAATAGCCCTGGGCAGATACCACACCAAAATCTGACCGCAGGAGTCAATTACAATGCATGGAGCACTTTCATATATAATTTCCTCCGCAATGGGGGGAAACCTTGTGGCCAGTGCGGCTTCGAATTCATCCCGCCGGCCGTCTTCACGGGCCCGCCCGGTCCGTTTGAGATCTTCCAGGTAATCCTCGATTTTCCACTGAGTGCGCCCTGTTCCCAGAGGATTAGCCGGGCTATTCAATAAAATTCCAGGCCGTACTTTGATTTTTGAATGCTCTCACAAGTGTATGAACCATCCAGTCCACGTCCCCGAGTAGCTCCCTGCTCCAGTCATCAGGAAACTCTGCTCGGGAATTCATGTCCTTCGCTTTTGCCTTGAATGATTGCAGCATATAGGTAGCAACTGCCTCGGTCAGATCGACACCAATTTCCTGAGTGTCAGTAGCCATGGTCGTAGTTACTATTTTGGGACGGCGGTAAGTTCGGGTGCGCACGGTGACGGGCGGCTCTTGTTGACTTCTTTCCAGGCGATGTTCACTGTGCCTCATCTGGCCCAGCGTAGGTTATTTAGCCCATTTTCTCTTTCATGGAGGTATAATATCTCTATTCAGCTGAGCTCTTGCATCAAGATACTTTATTTCAGCTCAGTTGAGTCAGCTGGGCCTATTTATGAAGGGGCTAAATTTCAGTTCGCTCATCATCATTCAAGGGGTGAGGTAACTATCATATGTGACTAGATAGAGTGAGTGTACGCCGAGAACAACGACCAGAACGACCTTACCTTTGTCAGCAATTCCTCAAATTTACATAAATATGGCGAAGGAGACACTG
>Ga0247741_1000885_pt1 | contig 16446 bp, 5 predicted proteins | sample UWRJL213509R2_FD_180945 | JGI IMG/M metagenome (GOLD analysis project Ga0247741, IMG submission 180945) | Plant litter microbial communities from Arlington Agricultural Research Station in Wisconsin, United States - UWRJ-L213-509R-2 | ecosystem: Environmental > Terrestrial > Plant litter >... | reverse complement strand
CTTCAAAATCAGAATACTCTGGCGGTCCATAACCAATTGCTGGAGAAACTATCGCCACTTCAGGATTAATTTCATCCGCGGCACCAATAAATGAAATTTCATCGCGACCAATAGAGCCATCGGAATCTTTTATTTGCGCTGTCAGAACAATAGTTTCATTAGCTTTAATAAGGCCTGATGGAATGGCAAATACATAGGCTTTTTGTATCGCATAGGCACTGGTCTTTTTACCAAATTCATTAGCGATATCGACAGAATACTTCTGACTAAATGCATCGTATATTTTACCAAAGGCTTGATTTATAACATCAGCGCCACCTGCAGCATCTGTTACGTCTTTCAGATTTTGCAGCTGCACACCGTTTGCATAGACTTCAAATTGTGTATTACCCAGCAACCGATCATCGGCTGCGACAACGCCTACCTTGATTTGAAATGTTCCTGCTGCAATGTATTGATTGCTTGCAGGTGCAGTAATGCGAATTTCGGGTGCAACATTATTTAACGGATGAACCAGGAATGAACGACGTGCAACCTGGCCAACATTATCTTCCAGCAATACTTCGTATTCGGTTGGATCCGCCTGATTAAATAAAATCTCTGCGATTTTTTGTTTGGCGTTCTGGATTAACGGCGCAGGACAAGCTTTGGAAAAATCTTCCTGATATTCAACAACGCGGGAGCCATCACGCTTAAGGCGATTAATGGTGTAAGAACGTAAGCCGGCATCGTCAGTCAAATCTGCCGTAAGGCGGAAAGTCTCGCCGACTCTTAACCAGAATTCACCGTAATTCAAACGGTCAGCCTGATTAATTAATTTTTGATAGCTGCCATCGACCCGGTAGGAAGCGAATTCCTTATAAGCTATTTCTGGCGCCTGATTAGCCATCACTGGCAATACAACTTTGGTTGATGTGCTGCGCCCACCACGGTCTGTTGCGGTGACAGATAAATTCAATTCGCCTGCGCGATAAGTATCAGGTACATCGTAAGAGAAACTATAGGTATCCTTGCCAAAAATACCGCCAAGCTCGCCAACCAAGCTGCGGTCATCGAACAACTGTAAACGTTGCAGACCTGCGCTGTTATCACTAACAGAAACAGATAAAGGAATGCGGGCCATGCGAGTTGTTTGTGTGCCATTAACGGGAGTCGTAATTGACACCTTGGGTGCTACCGAATCGGCTGCAATTTCATCCTGAACCAATGCCACCAAGGGTAATAAACCGCGTTCGTGGGACAGACGATCTGTGCCTATCGCAAATACCTGGAATTGCTGGCCAACAAGTGAATCGGGCACTGCAAGGAATGTATTGAAATACCCCGGTAAATCATTCAGTAAAAATGCAGCGCCAGTTTGCACAAATGACATGCTGTTATTGCCGCGAACAGCATCAGCAAGGTACACCGTAAACCTGTTATCGGTTGAAGCAGTTCGTGACTGATCGCCATCCTTAAAGGTCAGCGGGCCTCTGATACTGGCGAATTCAATACGCAACTCTTTTATAAAACCAGGGGTTTTTCCTGCGCCAATATCACTGAATTGGGGACGGATAACGACATCAGTAACATCGTCTGGCAACCAGTCGGCGAGCGTTAACTGATTGTTTTTCGCAGCCAGATTTGCAGCGGTAACATGCACTGTTTCGTATTTTCCAGCGCAAGGGTTAGATGTGCGAAACAGTAGATCGTAATCAGTTGAGACGCCTGCAAAAGAGAATTTAATGGAGCTTATAGACCCGTCCTGAACGGGATAAATATTTACTTTGCCTTGGGCTATAGACCAATAAACCTTGTTATTAATTATCAAAGATCCCGTTGCAACTCCAGCTTCAGGATAATTAAATGCCAGATGTTGGTTGTTGATGTCGGTTTCATCGGCAGCGCGTCCACCGACAAATGCGCGATCGCCACTTAGTGACGAATAAAGTGGTGAAACAAGAACCTTATTTTGCTCCGATGAAGAATCATCATCTTCAACTTTGAGGCGATAAAATGCCAAAGCACCCTGACCGGGTAATTTGGCAGGATCACTGGATAACAGAGAGATTTTGGGCGCAGCGTCGCGAATAACACGGATTTTTTGTGCAAGATTTGCCTGATTATTATTGGTATCCACGGCTTCGACCAATAACGTAAATTCAGTGCCTTGCGCAGATAAAGGAACATACCGGCTCAGATCAATTTTATTGTCTTCTGAAATAGAAACAGATGCTTTATTAACATTAGCGTCCGACATGATCACGCGAGTTTGCTGATCAATAATGCTTATTTTGTAAGATTTGATATTGATATTGTCAGTAATAGCAACGTCAAGTTTTGGCGACTGACGATCAAGCAAGGTAGTCCCAGGATTTTTAATCTGGATCTTTGGTAATTCGGTATCCGCCTTGATACTAATATCAATGGTCGGTGAGTCCGCCGTGTTAATACCATAATCACTGGCGCGAACTTTAAACTTCAAGGTTTTGCCTGAATAGCTTGCAAACTCCACCGGGATGCGAAGACGCGCCTTATAATCAGTAAAAGGTTTTTCGGCGGCAATCATTGAACCTAAGGTGCCGGGATTCGGAATGCGAATTTGTTCAGTGCGATCGGTACGGCTAAAAATCTCCCAATCAGCTTTTATTTCTTTGCCTTGTTCATCAACAAAATAAGCCGAAATATCACCGACATAATTGTTATCAGTTGCAGTGCCGGACACATCAAAACTGTCAGCTGGATAAAGTGTCAGCGCTTTATCTGGCTGAGCCATTTGAATGCTGGGAGCTTCTAGATCATCAGCAATATCAAGATCAAGTAATTGCTCGGTGAGCTGACCGCGATTATCTTTAGCGCGTACGCCGACAGCCATGTTGCCATTGTGAGGATTGTTAGGTGTGCGGATGAATGCATTGAAATATTGTGCGGCGTCAAGAACTGCTTTTAGATCCCCCCCACGATAGGTTTTAACCAGAGTTTCCGTGCCATTAAGACGAGTGAAAAAATCAACTTGCTGTAGTTCGCGATCATCACTGACCAGCGCATTCATCGCAAAGCCTTCACCTTCGACAAGCCGCGTACCTGCTGCAGGGTTGCGAATCGAGATCACCGGCGGTTTATCACTGCCAAGGTCATAGTGCACGCTAGTCGTGGCGCTATTTCCAAATACATCGGTTGCGACAATCGCAAGCGTCAGTTCATTACCGGAAGGCACCGTGTAACTAAAACTTCCTGACTCCGCATTTTTAGTAAGATTTGCGCGCGATTCAACTTGAGTGTTGTTTGCCTTAATCAATACGCTGGCGATGCGACTATCATCAACTGCGCGCCATTTAATGGTGAGCAGCTCACCTTGATAAAGTGTTGTACCTGATATGGGCTCACTGATAGACGCCAGCGGCGCTATTGAGTCGCGCAACACGGGAATGCTTTTAGTGAATACTGTTGATGCCTGACCCAATGCATCATATGCCGTCACATCAATACGCAAGGTTTGGTCTTTATTCGCAAGGTTATAGGCCGATAGGTCAAGGGTGTCGGAGACTTGCACAATTGGCATGGGCGACAAACCGTGAGTGCTATCAAATGTTTTACTCAGCAATACCCTGCCATCTGCCGTGTATTTCACATCGAGCCGCTGTACCGCTTTGTCATCTTTCGCAAGAATTTCCAGGGCAATAGCGTCGAGCGGGAAATAGCTGGTGCGATTAGCGGTGAGATCTACAACCGTCGGAGCCTTATCTTTACTAATACGAATTTCCACCGCTGCACGGGAATGATTTCCGATGTCATCGTAAGCGGTTATTGATACTGCATAAGGGTCAAAATCAGCATTTTCACGATTTGAAAATGCGGGGGTTTTCATTAAACGCAACGCTGAAAATGCATTTAGAAGACCTGGAACTTGCTGAATGGGGAAGTCGGCATCGGTAAGCTTATCCGCATCCAACCCTGTCAGAAGGTAGCTATTGCCGTCCTTTCGGATACCCCTAACATCCAAACGCTTTACACCGACGTTATCGTAGCCGGCAACTTTTAATACGAACTCACTGTTTTCAACCAGTGGTGCAATATCCTTCCCGGCATCATTTTTAGTAATTTCCGGTGATGCAATATTAATAACTGGCGCTTCTTCATCGTGCCCAAGCGTCACTTTTACCTTGTTACTTTCTGCTTTTTGTCCGGCACTGTCAGTCGCCACCGTATGGATTGTTAGTATCTGTTCTTTTTCAATGGCTTTGGGTGTGTCGTAATTGAATGCATAAGGTGCTGTTTTATCGGTTCCCACCAACTGGCCGTTTACGTAAAAATCAACTTGCGCTACCTTCAAATCATCTACTGCATCAGCCCTGATGGGGATCTGCAAGCCGGAAACAAAAGATGCACCTTCCGTTGGATTCGCCAGAGCAATGGTGGGCGGTTGATCACCTTTAACATTTACTTTGAGGTAGGTCGATGCACCAATTTCCTGGTGATAATCAATAACTTTTGCCTGGAAGCGGAGCGACTCACCGAGCTGCTCCGGCTTTGCGATGTAATGAAAAACTACCGATTGAGACTGAGGAGCCAGACTATTCAAATTATCTTTATCTTTGGTATCACCTGATATTGTCTGGCTGTCGATAAGCTTGTCATTAAGATAAAGCTCAACCCGCGTACCAAGATTTAAGGTGTCATCGGTTGCTTCAACAACAATCGGTAAATCCTGCGCTACGGTAATACTAGTGCCAACAACGGGCTGGATAAAACGCGTGGTCGGAGATCCATTTTTGATTATACGAACCAGTTTTGTCGGGGCGGCGGCTTCGGCAGTGTGAGCATAAACCTTTGCAGAAATAGATAGACTTGTTTCAGTTGTCGAGACTGCAGGTGTATTACCACGAAACACCCAAAGCTCGAATAACTCCTTTTCCTCCTTCCCATCGACCATCACTTTACGGGTTTCCACCAATGGGAAATTAGCTTCGCCAATTTTTGCTCCATCAAAGAAAAACTCAACCTGTGATATTCCGCTCGAGGGCTCAACATTGGGTAGTATTCCCAATGAGTGGGAAATCTGCATAGTAAGAGGTGACTTTTCTACCTTGCGTTGCCCGTCTATAGGTAATTCGTAATTGAAATTCGGCACGGTTGCTTTGGGGCGCGATGCGATTTGAACTTTGTAATCCATGCTTTGCTGTTTTTGGCCAGCGCTATCAATTGCGATAGCAGACAATATAAAAACTTTACCTTCAAGCTCTTCTGAAATTGGCATGATCAATTCAAAAGGTGCTGCCAGTCGGCTGCCGATAGGTGCGCCATTAAGTAAAAACTGGACCTCCTTGATACCCACGTCATCGCTTACAACAGCTTTAATAGCAAGCTCTTCCGGGGGCTGAATACTGGCGGGAACCGAGAGGGAAATTGTTGGCAAGCTATCCTTGGCAATTACGGCTATTTGCGAGCTGATTTCCGGTAGCTCTTGTAAGGAATAGTCAATATAGAAAGGGCTACTTGCAAGAATTTCCGATTTCGCTTTTATTTGCCCCAGACGGTTTGCTTCAAGCACCGCGTTATAGGGTGAGCGAATATTGATTTGCGGCGTCCAGCTGGAAGAAATTTGCGCGCGGGTGCCATCGTCGAATACACCTTCCAATTCTGGCAAAGAATGAAAGCTATTTAAGCCGTCCAACAGGAAAGGTTTTTGTGCACTAAAACCTTTTAATTGAATACTTACTAATTTTTTGCTGAAATCAACCTCAACGGGGATTTGTACAGAAGGTAATCCTGAATAGCTCACGGTTATAAATACTTGCTCGCCCAGTGTTTCCTTAAGCGCGTAAATAACACCGGCGCTGGTCACATTCACCAAAGAAGGATTGGAGGATGTGAATTCCACACCATTTCCTGCACCCGATAAATCGACAATTCCGCGGAATTGAAAATCCACTGAGGCCTTAATCACGGGCGTTTGCAGTACGGTATTGATCAGGATTTTGTTGTTTGAAACAACGAGTGATTTTGCCTCTTCCTTAATACTATTTCCGGTAAACGCAACTTTAGATAAGCTTGCCTGATTTCCAGATGCATCCACAACAAAGGAATTTACCAGCACGATTACATCACTAGCAATGACGTCATTGCCAAGCAGCTGATTTATGGGGATGGAATTACTGTATTCATTTTGCCCATTGCGGGTTGGATAAATGCGCTGAATGCCATTGGTTTGCGCGAAGGCTTTTTTACGGGCATCTGAAATAACACCACCAGCAGCACGTATATCAGAAGCCCGCAGACCGCTAAGAGTAAATGCTACATATTGAATATCACGATCATCTGTCGCTTCAACCACTGCGCTCAGGAATTGTTTACCTGGTTCACCTGTTATAGATACATTTTTGAAACTAATAACAGGCAGCACATCATCATAGGCAAAAGTTTCTTCATAATCCTGAGTTGTGCCATCGACATAGGTCAGTTTCAACGCAGGATTAAAGCGGTCATTACCAAGAGTAGAAAAATCAAAATAGCAGATGTCAGGCTTAATTAAATCGCGACGACTATCGCTATTCGAAAAACTTTTCATTCCCGAACCTTTGGTTCCGGCTTGAATGGTTGCCAGGGAATCACAATTGCTGACAGTTGCAGTATAAGAGGGTGAGTCGTCGGTATTTGCAGTAAGTGAGGCTGCAACTCGAATATCAATGTCCTTGGCATTCGCTAATGTTGCACACACCAACACCAGGACAGCAAAACATAGCTGCAGCCTTTTACTTTTAAATATCAACACGCTACTCCGCAAACTAATTCTTAGTTGTGATTTTGGAGATGAAGCGCTTGGTATTACCAAGGGGGCAGCTAAATTAATAGCATCCTTTCTACGATGAAAGCTTGGTTCATTCTTGCAAGCCATCATATTTAAGGTTCCCAAATACGCTTATCTATCCTAAAAAGCGTTGCACAATTAAACTTATTATGTGCATTTCCATTTTTAACTTTTATCGTTTAGTAAAAAAACAATAAAGGCATAAGCAATTGACCTAATATAGCCTGGCGCGATTTTAAGCAATCTTTACAAAATTAACAATACTTAACTGCCGATGCATTATTGTGCAGGTAAATTGTGTTGGAAAAATTACGGTAGTTAGCTTGTGGTTGCAGAATACGTGTCAATTATTACCGAAAAATGTGGCGGTGGACTTGGGATATACAATGCAATTCCTGATTGCCGGTTCGAGATAGGAGCACCCAGAAGGCAATAGGAAGCCAATTACCTTCCCACAACCAGATCATAGTGGTGATACTCGCATTCAAATGTTGTCAATCAGCAGTTCGCGCGGCTACCTAAGCTATCATCCCCCTTGAGCCGGAAAATAAGATAGAAGCAATAAGAAAACATGTGCTGTCTGACATCAACACGAGATGCCACTTCAAACACGGTGATGAGACAGATATTAGCGGAAAGGTGAACGGTTAATCAGGGAGGAATGTAATTACAAAAGCAAACTAATATTCTTTTTTGAACGGAAGAAACGCTTTCATCTCTTCGATATATCGTAAATTTGCATTGGATTCTTCCAAAATATTTTGATTGATTGCATTTTGAAATCTTGCATCAAGCACCCAGTGATTGGAATAAACTTCGTTTGGAATAAAACCGCGCTGAATTTTATGTTCTCCCTGAGCACCCGCTTCAAATTTCTGTAAGCCGTGCTTAATGCAAAACTCAATACCTGAGTAGTAACACAATTCAAAATGCAGCATTTCGATATTTTCGATACAGCCCCAATGTCGTCCATATAAGGTCGTGTCACTGAAAAAATATAATGCACCTGCAATATATTCCGTTCCACGTTTTGCAAAAACCACCATCGTTTGCGCTAAAATCAAATCGCTTAAGCTTCTAAAAAATTCTCTGTTTAAATAACCATTATGTCCGCTGCGCTTTTGATAGGTGTCACGATAAAAATTAAAGAATATGTCCCATAAATCTGAAGTAATCTCCTTTCCAACCTTAACTTCAACGTCGATCTCATACTGAGAAATACTTGCCCGCTCCTTTCTAACGGCTTTTCGTTTGCGAGAATTAAAGGTTTCTAAAAAATGGTCAAATGTTTCATAGTTATCATTAAACCAATGAAACTGAGTATTAATTTTTCGTTTAAACCCGGAAGCATTCCAGATATTTGATTCCCTTCCATCAGACAATAAAATATGAATCGAAGAATATCCATTCTCCACTGATAGCGCTCGAAGTGATTCAGAAACAAGTTTAAAAACTTCTTGAGTATCAACCGAATTTGAATACGCAAGCCTAACGCCAGAAGCGGGAACAAAAGGAATAGCGCTTAACAATTTTGGGTAATAATCTATTCCGTACTGTTCATAAGCTCGCGCCCACGAAAAATCAAAAATATATTCCCCATAAGAGTGATACTTTAAATAAAGCGGCATCACTGCAATTATATTATCGCCATTCGATACGATTAGATGATGCGGTTTCCAACCGGATTTAGCGCTTACGCAGCCACTAATTTCTAGTGCATACAAAAAATCGTATTGCATGAAAGGAAATTTATCATCAACAAGGGAATTCCAAACATCGGAATCTATCCTTATTATTGAATCAACGAAATTGCATTTTATCATCTGCGCGCTCAAGCTTTTTTGAACTTAGGATTAATCATTTAAATTCACTGTAACAGTTACCTCAATTAGAACGAGTGCTCTACGCACAAAAGGATAATCATCGGAACACAAAGCGTTCCATTGAGCAGCGTTGATTTGTGCGATGTGGGATATAAAGGTAATTTGCATGGGGCGATTCTAAAGCAGTCGCTCGCTAATTAGCAGCGAAGATTACCTGGTCAAAAACCCTGATAAGTTGCAAACACCGTCAAGGCTGGTCATTCCTAGCTCGGGTACAGTAGAATCGACGCTCCTTAGGTTTCCCTGGATTTTCAATGCCAACCGCAGAACCCGACCCTGAATCCCAGAGTCATATGTTTTCTAGATACATAGCTTCATTATGTATAGTTCCATTAATTCACTGTCTTGAGTTGAGGTGGTAACGGTGGAATGGATTTTTGATCCTACGGCCTGGCTCGGCTTTTTTACCCTCATAGTGCTGGAGATTGTTCTCGGCATAGATAACCTCATTTTCGTGGCCGTCCTTGCCAACAAACTGCCCAAACACCAGCGCGACCGCGCGCGGGTGCTGGGGTTGAGCATGGCGTTGCTGCTTCGCCTTGGCTTATTGGCCGGTATTTCCTGGCTGGTGACGCTGACCGCACCGCTCGTCAATATCTTTAATCAGGACTTCTCGGGTCGCGATGTCATCCTGATCATCGGCGGGCTCTTTCTACTCTTTAAAGCCACCATCGAACTTCACGAACGCGTAGAAGGTAAAGTGAATACGCCACGCTCTACCCGTGTGCATGCAGCGTTTTGGGCAGTCATCGCGCAGATTATTGTGCTGGATGCGATTTTCTCACTGGATGCCGTAATTACCGCCGTCGGTATTGTTAACCAGCTCTCCATCATGATGCTGGCAGTGATTATCGCCATGGTGATGATGATTATCGCCAGTAAAGCGCTTACCGAGTTCGTGAATAAACACCCGACGGTGGTGATGCTCTGCCTGGGATTCCTGTTGATGATCGGCTTTAGTCTGGTCGCTGAAGGCGCGGGTTTACATATCCCTAAAGGCTACCTCTACGGCGCTATCGCCTTCTCGGTCTTGATTGAATTCTTCAACCAGCTTGCGCGCTCGAACCGCACTCGCCATTTAATCGGCGAGCGCCCGTTGCGTGACCGCACCGCCGAAGCTGTGCTCAAGTTGCTCGGTGGCCGCAGCGATGCCGATGAAGTGGGCCACGATATTGTCGGCATAGCAGACCCTAAAGGTGAAGAGCTGGCGTTTGAAAATAGCGAGCGCCAAATGATTCGCTCGGTGTTGCAACTTTCTGACCGCTCCGTGCAATCGCTGATGACGCCGCGCCCGGATATTATTTGGGTGGACGTCAATGCAACGCCGGAAGAATTGTTAAACGTATTAAAAACTACGCCGCAAACTCGCTTATTAGTCGCACGCGACGAGTTGGATAATTTGCATGGCGTAGTTCAAAGCCGCGATTTATTGACTGCTGCATTGAGCAATCAACCGTTAAATTTGGCCGCGCTTGCGGTTGAACCGCTAGCAGTGCCCGAAAGCACAAGTGCGCTCAATGTATTGGAAATGTTGCGTCAGCAAGCGGTACCGCTGGCAATTGTTATCGACGAATACGGCAGCATTAAAGGTGTGGTTACCACCAGCGACTTGCTCGGCGCTATTGCCGGTGAATTAGCTGACGTTAACGATGTACCTTTAATTGTTGAACAGGAAGATGGCAAAAGTTGGTTACTGGACGGCAGTTTATCCCTCGAACAATTGGATGAATTGCTCGGCATAAAACTTGAGCGTGAAGATGGCGATTATTTTACCCTCGCAGGTTTGGTCTTGGAACAGCTGCAACATATTCCAACGGTGGGCGAAACTATTTCCATGTCTGGTTTTGAATTTGAAATTACGCAGATGGAAGGCCGCAGAATTTTGCAGGTAATGGTACGCGGAACGCCGCGTCATCATCACTTGCACGATGATGAATCCCATTAACATTTTTAGCTGTATCCGTTAAATAAAAAAAACCGTCTCGCGACGGTTTTTTTATTTAGTGCAGATGTATTTTTATTTTCTTAATACGAAATCTTATTGTGCTTTTGCTTTCTTTTTTACCAGCGGTGCAACACCGGGCAGGATAGCTTTTCGCGGGCCGCGTTTTTGGTCTTCATAAGCATCCAGAAAATCAAAAATAATATTCACGGGCATTTTGTTTGAGTTACTTAAAGCTACCATACCAATTTGCAATTCCGGGTTAAAAACCATTTGCGATTGAAAACCTAAAACGTATCCGCCGTGGTGCAGGAAATTTTTATCGCCGCGATAATCAAACACTCGCCAGCCAATTCCGTAGTGCGTATCGGTCACGCCTTCCTGCGCGCCGTAGTGTGATTGTGCTGCGGTATTTTTGGTGACTTTATCGTGAACGGCATTGAGCACGGCGGGCGATAATACATCGGGGTTGTGGCCCATTTGTGCGAGCACCCAGCGTGCCATATCCGTAATACTTGCGTTGGCTCCAGCAGCGGGATACATCCGATAATAATTTTCAGTAATAACTTCGGTGTACCAACCTTTACGTGTAGCCACGTGTGGCAGCGCGAAATTGTTGTGCGCTTTTAACCCTGCCATACCAAACGATGCGGTTTGCATACCGAGCGGATTAAATAATTTTTCCTGTACATATTGTTCGTAAGGCTTGCCAGTTTTTTTGCGCACCATGCTATCGAACAAACTAAAACTTACGTTTTGATAGGCATAACATTTACCGGGTGGACATACAAAATTTACCGCTTTTAATTTTTCAACTACAGAGTCAAAAGGTAAACCATCTTCAATATAATTATCGCCAGAATGAGTTGGCAAGCCGGATGATTGCGACAAAATATTGCGCAAAGTTAATTGGTTGCCGTAACGCGGATTGCTAAACTCTACGTTGGGTAAAACCGATACCACGGGCGTATCCCAATTTATTAAACCATCGTTAACCAAAACACCGGCCGTAGTGCCCGCAATTGTTTTTGAGCAGGATGCCAAACGAAATGTTGTATCGGTATTAATAAAATCTTTACCGCCGGCTTTTTTTACGCCGTAGGCTTGCAACACTTTTACTTTACCGTCAGCGATAACTGCTATCGCAATACCGGGAACACGCGGAACAATTTTTGTTTCAACATAATTTTTAAAATCGCGAATATAAGCTTCGCGTGCTTCGCTCATGGGCAGGGGTATATTTTTTACAGCAGGCGTGACAACTGTAGAATTTGCAGAAGCAGAAACAACAGCAGGATCTAAAGGTGCAGGTTGCGCGCCGGGGCCTTCGCGTTCTTCCGTTAAACTATTTGCTAATTTTTCTTCATCGTCACCCAGCGCTTTGGTTTGCGCTGCAGCACCAACAATAAGTGGCGCTACTGGTGTCTTAACAACTTCATCACTTTTATAATTTCCAATTGAGCTTGATGATGTCGCTGTGGTTTTTTCATCGGCGTTTGCAAGCGCAAATAAAACTGGCGCGGCTTTAGCCGTGTTATTGCCAAGTTCGGGTGAACTTACAACATCATTTGATTTAGTTGGTGCGATGGAATTTCTTGGCGATGCAACAGGAGTCGATTTTTTTTCTACAACTACGGGTGTTTTCTTGGCGGTAGTTTTTACTTCCGGTTTTGCTGCAGCGGTTTTTTTTGTCGCCGCAGGTTTAGCAGCAGTTTTTGTTGTAGATTTTTTTACCGAAGGTTTTTCTGCCGCAGTTTTGTTGGTAGTGGTTTTTTCGGAATTAGCTTTTTCTGAATTAGATTTGGCAATTTTCGTATCGGCTTTTTCAACTGCTTGTTTTTTGCTAACCGATTTACGCGCTGGCGGCGGTGTTCCTGCCGCATCGTCCACCGAGCGAATAACTGGCTCAGGTGCTTTATAAGGCGATGCAGCAGCAGGGGCGCTACTGGCAGCCGCGCGCTCAACTTGAATGTTAACGGGATAGGAAATTTGTTTGTCAGTTTGGCCGTAAGCCTGGCCCACCGACAATAGCAAACCTAGCGCCATAGTCTGGGCTATGCATTGCACAGAAAAATGGGTTGATAATTTCTTGGTAAAACTTTTTTTCAATATTGTCATAACGTCTATGCGCAACCATCGGCAGAGAACGCTGAATAAATTCGCAAAAATTTACGCCGCATTTTGTTCATCGCAACTTTTTGATTGCAATCTTTCATTGCAATTTTTTTCAGCGCAATAAACAAAAACGCGGCGTAAATATTTTTAAAGCTACAGCGTTTTTATATATTCAATTAAATCCCAACGCTCCTGCTCAGTAAGTTTGTCCTTGTCGTCTTTACCCGTGCCGTATTCGTGGCCGGTGTTGCGATTACCCATGGGCTCTACAATAAACCTGTGCTTATCTTTAGGGTCATTTTTATTACAACCATCGGTGGTAAAACCTACATTCACCGGATCAAATTCACGATTGCCCACACAGAACTCCGTAGGACGCTCTTCAGCTGGTTGTAACAGGCTCCAGAGGTTTGGCACTGATCCATTATGTAAGTAGGGTGCCGTTGCCCAAATACCATTTAATGAGCGCGCTTTATAAGACAACAGTGACTGGTAGGGAGTCGCGGTGGTATCGGGTTTGTAATTACCGGATTTTACACTGGCTTTAATCTCATTATCAAAGAAGGATTTACCCAGCATATAAGCCCAGTCAGCAAAGCGACGCACAACCCACTTGTCGGCGTCCGGCGTTGCTACTGCACCTTTGGTGGCCGCAGTCAGCACTTGAACCACGGGCGCTCGTTTTTGCACGACCAGCGAACCTACATCGGTGTCTTGATATACAGATTCAAAATTGCCCGCGTAACCAGTGTAATTCACGCTGTTCAACGCCATGGTTGGGTCAGTGCCGACGATATCAATATGGGACATGTTTGCCACTACCAAACGATCCCAATTATCGCGCTCGACTACTTGATGACAAGATGCACAATATTCGTTGTAAACAACCTCACCGCGGCTCGCGCTCTCTTTGTTAACTTCACCGAGGATTTTTTCCGGCCACTGTGGCGATTGCAGGCTATTCAAATGCGATTCAATGCGCGACAAGTTGGTTAAATCAATTGAGGATTTGAAGTCGACAGTGTGTTTCTTGGCTTTCTCGCCGGTAATCAGTGCGGACAAGCTAAAGCGCGACTCTTGCGCCTTCCAATCCAGGATACCGAACACGCCGATAACCTCGCCGGTGTTGCGCCCCAGCGGACCTACACCGGCGTTGGACGCCAGCGCGTTCCATTGCACGTAATCAGAGTGAGTAATGTCCCACAGGAACGGATAGCTCACGGGCGCATCGGCCTCGTTGAAGATAGCGTTGCGTACACGCAATTGGTCCCGTTGGTTTAAGCCGGGGAATTTGCCTTCACTAGATGCGAGACGATCAATGATCAAGGCAAATTGCACGTCGCCAATAATGGTTTCATTGATTCCTTCAAGCACCGCATTGACTTGCTCGGGTGTAAGCAGGCGACGATCATCCGGCGTGGTAATTTGCAGCAGCGCAAGCCGCAATTGCGACTTGTTAATCATGTGCTCAAGCACGCGATTATAAATACGGCCAAAAGCATCAAGGCGCGCGTAACCATAATCCAGGTGACTGTGATTTACAGTGTTGTAGAGCCTGACGGTGTCGCTCCATTTTTTCAGATCTTTCAAAACATCGTCGGCCGATGAATAAGTATTTTTATGATCGAGAACCGCTTTCACGAAACGCTCACGTTTTTGCGCATCGGTGCGAGTCTGCTCCAAACTTTTTTCTAATGCGGTGAGAAAGCCGACCATGTCTGCCATCGCAGGCCCGCCGTCAATACGAATGGCGCGGCCTTTATAATTGACCTGACCGGTGTGACAGGCTGCGCAGGTGTAACCCACATAGTCCTGTCCTTGATAACTTTCTTTAACAAAACCAACGGCCAAACCATCGGGGTTAAAGAAGGTTGGTTTTTGCGGCAAGTAGCGGTATTTATCCATGTTCAAGTTGGCGCGGAACAACTCATTGGAATCAACTTGTTCGAGTACGAGGAAAAAATCGTAGGGAATTAAACCTGAGCCTTGGGTCGTGTTGTAAAACCATAAACTATCGGATTCGCTCCAACCCTGATCCAGATATTCAGGTGTCGCGTAACTTTCACCCTGTTCGCCGTTGTTAATCGCCACGGCGCCGCGCTGGGGATCATCATCCCAACGCTGGTAAGCTTTACCGACGATAAAAATGATCATCACGAGACCCGCGAGCAAAAGTGTCGTTATTGTAAAAGCGCGCGAATGACGGCGGATGAAACGAAACAACCCAGCGATAGCGTTGATAAGAAACATGAGAGGCTCCTGAGAAAAAATCCTGTTTACAAAGAACTCGATTATTAAATGTGCTTTCTTATTTAAAGAACTCTTGGACTAAGAATCCCTGAATTTAAAAAATCCTTGAACCTCAATAATTAACTCCCGAGGTGCGAGCGGAATGCTCAGCATAATAACAGTTGCGCCCACGCAATCCAGAGATTCGCGGCTTTCGCCACGTTTTATTGTAGCTGCCCGCACAAGCAGCATTTAAATGCGCAGGTTTGCATCAATAGCGCGCTAATAGCCGGTAAAACTGCGTCCATTGGTTGCATCTATGGAATCATCCTATTAGTGTAGCCGCTGTTAATTTTTTTACTGGCGACGAATGCCTTAAGTCACTTCCGCCACACTTTTAACTTCATTGAGGAATATCCCATGAAAAAACTTTCGTTCATTGTTATCGCCATAGCCGCCGTCACCAGTAGTTGTACCTGGGTAAAAGTTAGTGAAAAAGGTAGCAGCGTTGCTGTCGCCAATGCCGTTAATGTGCGCGGCTGTGAAAATCTCAGTGAAGTTACCGTGAGCGTAACCAGTAAAGTTGGGTTTGTTAAACGCGATGCTGACAAAGTGGCAACTGAACTTGCAAACCTCGCTCGCAATGAAGCGGTTGGCTTGAAAGGCGATACCATTGTGCCGAGTTCGAACATTGAGAACGGCAAGCAAAGCTTCAACGTTTATCAATGCAATAAAAAATAATTCCCCAACTGCCACTGCGGTAAAAGTAATCCCATAAAATTCCGCCAGCAACACTGGGTGTTGCTGGCGCAGGTTCAACAGATAGAAATCTGTGCGGTCATCAAATTGTTTGCTATGGTTAATTTAATCCCGTCGTTTAACTGTCATATTGGTGCCATATTCTGCTGTTGATTTGCTTTAAACATTGAGGTTTATTGTGTCCAGCGCCTATCTCAACCGCGAGCTTAGCTTGCTCGAATTTAATAAACGTGTCCTCTATCAGGCCTACAATAAGGCATTACCGCTGATGGAGCGTTTGCGTTTCCTGTGTATATTTTCTACCAATCTCGATGAATTTTTTGAAGTTCGTGTAGGCGGCCTGGTTGAACGACTTGAGCTGCCCACCAAAAGTCCACTCGGGCCCGATGGTCTCACCGAAATTCAAACGCTGGAACAAATATCCACGCGCGCGCATTTATTGGTGAAAGAACAGTACAAAATTTTAAACACCGAAATATTGCCAAGTTTGCGTGAAGCCGGCGTGCGCGTTTTGCGTCGCGATGAATGGTCGCCCGAGCAAATTCAATATCTAAAAAATTATTTTATTTCTGACGTTTTGCCGGTACTCAGCCCAATAGGGTTGGACCCTGCGCATCCATTTCCGCGCATCCTAAATAAAAGTCTAAATTTTATTGTGAAGCTCGATGGCAAAGATGCATTTGGTCGCAATTCGGGCCGCGCCATTGTGCAGGTGCCGCGCTCACTGTCAC
>Ga0247741_1000883_pt1 | contig 16464 bp, 12 predicted proteins | sample UWRJL213509R2_FD_180945 | JGI IMG/M metagenome (GOLD analysis project Ga0247741, IMG submission 180945) | Plant litter microbial communities from Arlington Agricultural Research Station in Wisconsin, United States - UWRJ-L213-509R-2 | ecosystem: Environmental > Terrestrial > Plant litter >... | reverse complement strand
TGTTAAAATGAGCGGGGCTTCGTCGCTCACTCGGATTGAACAGGGACCCTCGCAAACGAGCGAGGTCAAGTAGTAAATTTGGTGAGTTTATATATACATTGGTTCGGGGTCTCGTAGGGCGTAGGGTAGTGATAAAAAAGGATACGTACATACGAGGGAGAGGATCAAGCGCAAAGACTGTCAGCACGTTGTATACAGCATGACACGTCCTGAACACCGTTGATAGAGGACAGGCGGGACGCTTGTCATATCTCGGATATTCCAACATGCCCTGCTGATGCGGATGCATGCAGAAGTCCCCACTCTCATGTAGCTGTTGCCAACTGCACTGGAGCCCATGCTCGTGTACTGCCAATGCTCGCTGATACGGCTGAAGTCTTGCACACCACTGCTGAGTGATCTCATTACTCTCTTTTTCTGTCATACTCCTACAGGTTATGGGTGCTTGGCTCTACCAGGTCTGGCTTTACTGCATGTGTCGTATGACTCCTAAATATTGGGTGTGGCGTCTCAGCTCAGACCGGAGATCTCAGAATATATTTCTCACCTGAAAAGTTGCCATCCAACGGCGGCTCTTTCACCCAAAACCACCTGTTCAAGTCTCTACTTTCTCATCAAACCTGTTTCTAGAATCGTGTGACTAATGGTGTCGGCAACTACGAAGATACACATGTACAGCGTGATTAGGTGGATTTTTTTGGCCTAACGGAGTTGTATCCTTCTGCTTTGATTCCCCTTTTATGTGTAGATTGGGCTTCAATTATTGCTATTTTCGATTCAGTTGGCGCGCGCATCAACCAAACAAATAAATGCATCTTCGAGCCCATATCTTCCGAGCCCATTATCTCAATAAGTAATGCACGTAGAGCAATAATCTTAACTGTTATGGAATCGCACGAGCGAGTAGATATGCGCCCCACAAAAAAATGGGGAAAAATATGGTGTTTATATTGTGCCTCCGAAAACACGTATATTGCCTCGTATCTTTATAACCTGAAGTCCTGACGCTCTGCTATTCTGGGAGGCAGCTCATTGCATATATAATATGTGCGCCCCACAAAAAGATTTATCAAAATCGACGTAGAACTCGAGGAATGAGTGTTCGGCCCTGTGATACTCCCATGTGAGTCTTGTATTGACAATTACGAATGCGTGTACTCTTCCTTCCACCTTATCCCCCTGATTATAATCCTATAGAACTCGCATTCTCCTCAATTAAAGCTTATGTTCAAAGGGCAAGTGTTTTAGGAAGGACAGATTTGGATTAGAATGAAGACGATGACCATGTATATCTTCACCTCCTCGAGGCCTCGTACTCGGTCACTTCAGAAGCTGCGAGGGGATGGTTTCATCACTGTGGATACTTGTAATTTGTTCTCTTCACTGTATAGTATGCCCCGAAAGAAGTCTGCGTGATGGTGGCCTAACATATGCCATCAGCAGGGCAGTACAAGGTCAAACACTCATTCCTCGAGTTCTACGTCGATTTTGATAAATATTTTTGTGGGACGCACATATTATATATGCAATGAGCTGCCTCCCAGAATCGCAGAGCGTCAGGACTTCAGGTTATAAAGATACGAGGCAACATACGTGTTTTCGGAGGCACAATATAAACACCATGTTTTTCCCCATTTTTTTGTGGGGCGCATATCTACTCGCTCGTGCGATTCCAGAACAGTTAAGATTATTGCTCTACGTGCATTACTTATTGAGATAATGGGCTCGGAAGATATGGGCTCGAAGATGCATTTATTTGTTTGGTTGATGCGCGCGCCAACTAAATCGAAAATAGCAATAAGGAACCGAATGACAACCTGCCGCAAGTGGCCGAACCTTTGCTTTGACAGAAGTCCGATCATGTCCCCTGTCCACCGTCAAGGCCAAATTTCGGCCACTCCGTCACACGTCTCACCCCTGACCGAATTGATCGTAATAGTACAGTATGTATATTTGAAACTTACTACCACCTTGGTACAGACAAAATGCGTTCTTCTGAAACTATTCCTGCCTAATTCCAAGACAAAACAGCGGAAAAATCCCACGACGGAGATGTGAGAGTGTCAAGCGAGGAACAAGTCAGCGAGAAAATGAATCATACAAGCATCTCATAGAACTATTAGAAGTCGAAAACAAGACTTTGTGGAACTCCTACATCTTGACTGCACGCCCCTAAGCATTTCTCACGCAGGTGCGGCCAGCCCAGTGAATCCCAAGACTCGAGGCAGTCATTCCATGGTTAACACTTGGTTATCTCGTGATTGGAATTCGCCCTGCACAACTCCACGTTCTAATCTCACATTACTTCGCTTAGGACGTCCAATCAAGAGTTGATAACTTGAAGGAGTGGTGTTGCGGACGATCTGAAGGCAGATTCCACCCGGTTCCGACGGTGAAGCATGCGCATTTTGAACAAAGGAAAGAGGTCAAAATCCTTTGTGACAGAACATGTGGACCGTATGCTTGTACACGCACATTTTTAATGAGGAGTTAATCACCGTTCTACCTTGGTTTGACCATGAAATGACTGTATTAAGGGCAGTTACGGTGGAACTGCCCTGGCTCTTGTCTCCGGTTCAATACTGGGCCTAGGCGCGTAATCGTAGGATAAAGTATTTTCCTATCGGCCTCTCTGGAGCTGCCATTGGAGTGAATACAGTGAGGCTACCTTTCTTTCTTTTTTTAGGCATATTCATTGAACCTTAAGAAACATACTCAAGGACTCCACCGGCATGTGCACAATGGCATCCGGCTGTTCGAGATCCCCGGTCGATCGCAAAGGTACCAATCAAATGTGTCGATGGTGATACAGGCTTATAGTCTACTGTTTTGACAGCAACTCCTGATGAGAGGTATTTACTGACATCTCTCCATCAAATGTTTGAGGGTGCTCGAGAACTGTTGATAGCTTTAATGAACCCATCTACCGTTTAAAAGGGATATTTAATCGAAATGTTTAAAGTGTTACTATAAGTGGCAAAATTGGAGCTTGACGCGCGTCAGGGCCACTTAAATTCCATTGAATCGATGATCTACCACTGGGAGATTGGGCGTCCTCAAGCGCCTTGTTGAAATGACACTGCACATGTCAATGTGAATTACGGGTTACATTCGGGACCAAATATTACGGAAGAGATTCCTTGAATAATTTAAAGTAAGCGCTCTCCTGATTCCTCGTACCAGCCACCATCCTTTATGTCTTCCTCGAAGAAAGAAAATACAGAGACTGTTGGAGGAAACGATTGTAGGTCTCCCGCTTGTGTTCTTTGGTGGACCTAATCATGTTTGTCATTGGGTAGCGAAAAGCAAGGTTCCCACTGAAGACCGTTCATCTCGGTCAGGCCCTGGTCCTCCACCATGCGAGCATGCCAAAGATGGTAGAAACCTTATCATCTGCATAGACGGCACCTCCAACCAGTTTGGAGAAAAGGTGTGTATTCGACGCTCTGGCGCAGCCAATAGTTGTTGAAGATTCATTGAAAAGAATACAAATGTGATCGAATTGTACAACCTCATCTTGAAGGAGGGCAAAGACAAACAGAAGACATGGTACAACAGTGGAATAGGAACATACGCTCAACCGTCGTGGAAGTCACTCAGGTTCTACAAGAAGGTTCTTTATCACAAGATTGACTTGGCGATCGCATGGTTTGCCTTCCGGCAAATTTCCACGTCATACTTTCACTTACCCCGCACTTGTTCAGGGATTTCGAACGAACAGTTTTAGGCGCATATCGGTGGCTTTCGGACAACTATGAGCCTGGTGATTGTATCTTTCTGTTCGGTGCGTTAGAATGATACATGAAGTTTATTTCTGTTGTTCCCAACGGTTATCCAGGATTTTCCCGTGGCGCATTTCAAGTCCGTGTTCTCTCGGCCATGATCGACAAGGTACGAGCAGTTGTAACTTTCGTCTGTTCTGGCTAAACAAGATCTCCAGGTCGGCCTCATTCACAGAGGAAATGAGATGCAGATACCCTTGTGGGCTTTAGAATTTATACGCATTAGTTTATGCTGATAATGGTTTTAGTGCGTACGAGCTATATCGCGACCCAAGAACTGATAAGCCCACAAAAGCGACTCAAGTTGGATCGCAGACAGCGATATCAATGGCTGACCGTTTCAAGAATGCCTTCTCTCACAAAGGTGTAAGAGTACATTTTGTTGGCGCCTGGTGCGCAACATCAGTCTTGTTCTCCTGGATTTTATGCTTACAACATGGACTCAGGGATACGGTATCATCCATTGGAATCGCACGGGGAAATCATATGCTCCCGCGGACGATAGATGGAATGAAACATGTTTGCTATTTCCGCCATGCACTCGCACTAGACGAGCGGCGCCTCAAGTTCTTGCCCGAGTATGCTTATGGTGGGACAACAAAATCTCCAGCAAAACCAGACGGTAATATCCCATTATCTTATAGCCATGTATGTTCTACTAACAACAAGCCACCAGAAAACAAGGCCGAGGATAATCCAAATACAGCAGATAGGACTGTCGATGAAAAATCACCCACTGTCCACGAGAGCAGGGTAGACCGCTTACAGGTCAAGAAGGAGCTAGGAAAGCACAAACACACGATGGAAGTATGGTTTGCGGGAACACATTCGGATATGTAAGTATGTTGAATTTCCCAGAAATACCAGTTTTAGTGATATTCTGTCATTTAGAGGAGGTGGAAACAGGGCGAATGTCGACATGGATCGTAGTAGGCCGCCGTTGAGGTGGATGGTGTTTGAAGCTGGGGCCCTTGGTCTTCGAACGGCGCCATTTGAACGTGCTTATCTCGCTCCTCGGGAGCAAATTGAGATCAAGGAATCTTTAACATGGCATTGGTGGCCACTTGAAATCCTTCCTTTCAAGCGGCTGACTTATACGAGAGAGGGGAAAAAATTGACCACACACTGGTAAGTCTCTTGCAAGTGCGTAGATCAAGCTTTGCTCACTCAATTACAACCTGAATTAGGCCTCATCTCGGTGCAAGCCGAAAAATCCACTCAGGCCAAAGGATACACAGTTCTCTCGTGCTTTCTGGTAGACCGGAGTATACTCCAAAGGCACGCCCGTTGAATAACGAAGGCGCTACGTTCTGGCAGAATCTGTATCAGGATGTGAATGATTGCCGCCGCAACTGGCTGGAGCGCGATTTATACGAATACACCTGGGAGATCGTGGATGGCTTCACATCTGGTGGCAGTTATGATAGTAGCGGTTTCTTGGAAGGTTTGCGGCAATGTATAATATCGGGTAAGCTTCCTGAATTCTACAAGAATTGGTATAAATTTCAAATGGCTTACATGACGACCACTTAGTTGACGGGCGGCAAGCAGTGTACGATGCAGTGATAAAGGCGTTGCAGCAGAAGAACCTTGATCCCCAAACTATGGGTCGACTGCTGAAGTCTGCAGTACATATCATGGGGCTGCCTTCTCAAGTCACTCCAGATTTGAAGTTACGCCCGTCATTCGAACTTCGTTCTTCAATATCAGGCATTTTGGACCATAACGAATATCGGGATATATCAGGAGAGTTCATGACAGGCTTCACGTCGTGTAAGTGGAAGCCTTCTTTACTCATACATAGGGTGTTGAATTTTACAATAACTATAGTGTCCCTGAAGGTTACCGCTGACGAAGTCTTTGAGCCCAGGGTTTCACCGGATTCCAAGCGCGTGATCCACTGCTCATGGGGAGGGAAAGTCCAGACATGGAATATGGAGACCGGAATGCTCGCTGGGGACCCAATCACACTCATAGGACTTCAAACTGGCCATTGCTCAATGTCAAAAGACGTGGACGGCCGGCGTGTGGTGTTTGGTTTTCCTGACGGGACAGCCCGGACCTGGGATCTGGGCACCGGGAAGGAAGTAGGAGAGCCACTCAAATCAGGCGTCCATGGGACCACTGATGTCGTTTTCTCGGCCGATGGAAAACATTTCCTCTCTAGCTCTGAGGATGGGACACTTAGGATTTGGAATGTGGGAACGGGGGCGCAAGTGGGAGAGCCGCTCGAAGGACATTACGGTTTCGTCCAATCTATTGCATTTTCGCCTGATGGCAAGCGCGTCGCCTCTGGATCGCGTGATACAACAGTCCGGATCTGGGATGTGGAGACTGGGAAGCAGGTAGGAGAACCTGTGGGAGGACATATTGATTGGGTCCGGTCTGTTGATTTCTCGCCTGATGGCTTGCGAGTTGTCTCCGGGTCGGATGATGAGACACTCAGGATATGGAATGTGGAGACAGGGGCTCAAGTGGGAAAGCCGTTCGAAGGGCACGAATTTTGGGTCTATTCTGTTGCATTTTCGCCTGATGGAAAGCTCGTCGTCTCTGGCTCGCGTGATGAAACCATCCGGATCTGGGATGTGGAGACTGGGATGCAGATTGGACAACCACTCACAGGACACTGGGATTCGGTCCGATTTGTTACATTCTCACCTGATGGCAGGCGCGTGGTCTCTGGCTCGCTTGATGATACTATCAGGATTTGGGACATAGAAGAACACATGCGTCGAAGTAACTCACACTAGTCATGCATGTCTTGAACATTTTTATGGTACACCGTCTATTTGATGATACATCGAGGTTTCAAGTATTTCGGAACACCATATTCCAGGGATAAGAACCTCGAGTGTGAGGGATGAGAATAGTCTTGCAGCCGCTCTGTTGCCTTGTCGGTTGAACTTTTATAAATCCCGCTTCAAGTTATAGAGTGGTTTCTCTTTATAGCAGAAATCATGTCCGAGTCCAAGGATCCGAAATCTCCACAGTTGCAGTGCAGCATTCCCGTTCTCCCTTCGATGAAGATGAGGAAATTATCGTTTACCAACCCAGCGGCGCGATATGAAGTGTGCTTCAGCGGAAGCGTTGATTATGCTGGCACCATCGAGTATGATGACTGGGGCAATAATAAAGGCAAGTTACTGGATTCTATCCCTCATCGTTATTATCTCCCTTGTTCTCGACTCCTCTTGTCAGACCGGCTCCTCGTCCCCGTTCTGACCTGTCTCTTCTGCAACAGACATCGACGGATTTTGGTTTTAGCGCTCATGACAACATGTCATTGTGAATCTACTCCCAGTGCTTCACTGAAGTTGGGTCCTGCCTGAACATTTGAGTTACCCCTATCGAATTTGGGTTTTAGAGTTTGATTTCTGTGTCCAAGCTGTTCAATTATCGACGCAAATTTAAAGAACAAGTCTTCATAAACTAATTAGAGATCTTGAAAGCATATGGATGCAGAAAAACTTACCCTCCAAGTTTATTCAGCTAACCAATGCTTTGACGAAGTGGTAACTAACACCTGCGCTGGGTATAGGACGAAGTTACCGAAACTCTAGGGGTGTATGACTGTGTAAAAGTATTTTCGAGAATTCAGGCAAGCATACGGTGATCTTGGGACTAGAATTAGCGAGCAGAGTGGTGGAAGATAAAAATTCGTGGAAGGCACCAAAGCCATAAGGTGAACGAGATCAATCTCAAGATGCCGGTTCATGACTAACCAAGCGTTTTAACTCGACTTGAGAAGAGAAGGAGAGATCGATGCAGGAAGGACCTTGAATTCGGTGCACATCTTCAAATCTGCGAATCGTAGCGGTGATGAGATCATTAGAAATGGATCGAACCCCATCGTGACTTACGATGGCGCAAGGGAAGACGGGATCGAACTTGAAAGGAGGATTCACGAGAGAAGGAGAGCTATTGCATAATTTGAAGAAGGAGTAGGTTCAAAGGCATAGAAAACGTTCACAAGGGATGCAGAGGAGAGTCGTCGCGGAAGGTGGATCAGCACCGCCATCGTGAGCAGGTGTTGACGAGTCTGACGCGTAACGTTCGAACGAGTCCTACGGGCAGGCTTCAGGATCCAGCGAAACAGAACCTGAGAGGTGTTGACGACGACTTTGAATGTGGTGGGCGCTAACTGGAATCTATGAAAGGAAGGGGCAAAGGTATCTGGGACAGAAGCGAGGGGACGTGTTGTAGAGGATGATGGAATCCGACTGGGACGGAAAAGTATCCTCCAGGGGTCAAGGATGCACATTGAGGAGAGGAAAGTAGGCTGATCATGACTCTGAGGAGAGTCGATGCTTTGAATAGTTGAAGAATGGTGGAGCGGCAACGCCACTTCGATCACATATTTTCGGTTCAGACATCGGCCGTGGACAAGTCAGACTGGATTGCGAGAAGCGTTCTTTGACGACATAATAGGACCAATCGGTTGTTGAAGACGTTAACCGTTGGTGATGGAACTTGAATGAAGCGGACCGGAATTGGTCATCGCGCCGTCGGGAACCTCCACCAATGACGGAGGCTCTCTTTGATTCTCCTTAATTCTCCAATTCCAACCAACTCTCAGAAACCTCGCGATATCATGCTGCCTCGTTCCGGAGAAATAGTAGCGACATTGCTTAGAATCCAACCATTACACCCGAATGCCTTCTAGTCCCCAGTTCTCTCTGTCCGCCAACGACTTCAAGATGCTGAATGAAGACTTATGAGCTGTGTATGACAGTATGAGGTGCTTTGTCATCCTCTGCCGTATGGAACGTCGTCTATGGCTCGCTAGACTATAAAATTTGGGGTCTCTTTGGTACCTAGGCATCTCACCCGGTGACTCGCACCTTGTATTCTGGTCGTCTCCTCTTGAGAAATTTTTAGTACTTCCTGGGTTTTGCATCTATTGATCGACACTGGTGTCGTTTTCGTCGATATTTGGCACTCATAAAGAACCGACCCGAACCATGTTTGATGTGACACCCAAGACGATGCTATTATGCTGCTTGGACGGTCAAATCGAGACTATGGATATATGTCCTCAAGCTGAGTCCATTCACAATCTCACATCTCACCACAATATAACTTCTCCGTCCGTCTATGAGACTGACGGGTCATTTTTAAATCATTCTTTGACATCTTACCTACCTCTCATTTCAGTTTGCGCGGGATCTCATTGATTGTACGGCGTCTTCGATCTGCCTTTCTTTCTGCTGCGGGAACAAACCTAAGGGCAAGAGTAAACCAATTGGATGAGAAATGAGCATTTATTCGAATAGCAATTGGGTAAGGGCCGTAAGGCCCTTCGGCTTGGGACACTCTTCCCGGCTAGCATAAAAGGCCTGAGATGAGACCCGACGGGCGGGCGGGAAGATAAAAAGGGTGTGGCGGGTGGGAACCAAGAAAAGAGCCCCAAACCAGGCGCGTAAATGGTAAGCTACTTGAAAAAGGCAATGACTTTGAAAGGAGAAAAAACTAAATAAAACGGGCGTCGCAGCCTGGGTGCATCACAACCTCCCCAACCTCCAAAACCCAGTGGGAAAAAGAAGGTGCAGGAGGAAAGCTACCAGCTTGAGCCTAGCATAACGAGACAAAAGAGTCCGTAATGAAGAGATGTTGTTAAGCTAAGAAAATGATAAAGGGGGGTGAGGGTGGGTGAAAATAAACTTGAGGATGCCTGAGCGGCGGTAATTCCTTGAGACCGAGGGATAGCAATCGCAGGAAGTGGTGGCGAAAGGAAAGGGACCGGCTGTGACGTGACGTGACTGGTGATCAGGTATCCAGTGGCTCGAAGACAGTGTTCTAATCATGTCGATCCTCCCCACGGATCGCGTTCCTCATTCCTCGTCGCTTAATCCTTGGTCGTCACTCCGAATAGAACGTGCATCTTCGTCGCCTACAAGCCTCGAAAATGCCCTTGTTCAATTACCGTGTAAGGGTTCCTATAAATTTCAGTGCATCTATATCTCATCTTCGAGCAGGCTCTGCAGTGTTTATCGAGAAATGATTACATGTCTAATATATGATGATAGATATTTTGTACATGATGTGAAGTAACACTTCCAGCAAAGAGTCAAATCTACTAGTTGGAGTCATATATTCTGTCTGACCGTCGAAGGACGGCGACAGCCGTCTAAAACTCTGTTTAAGTGGTTGAAGTACCCAGCGGACGTGACTGAGACTGTTTTCGGCTGTTGAAGCAACGCCTGACATATAAAAAACTGTGAACCGCAAGAGCGCGTCGTCTGGTTCATGAGAGGATACGGTCATGCGCAAGAATCAGATCTCGCAACGCGCCGAACTATGAGGGAAAGTAGTAAATTTCAAATATAACGGGTTACTGGCTAGAAGATGAACCGATGAGCTCAATGACCATTAAACGAGAGTAACATCGGCCCTATAGCAGTGCAAGGCATAAAAGACTGTCTTTCCGGTGAAGAATCAGGCAAAAATTGCAGCTTGCACACCTAGTCGACAGCGGTGGAGATTCAGTGAAATTGCCACGAAAGTCTGATGTGAACCTAGAGAGGCCGAGAAACGAAGACAATGCGGTGTGTTGACAGATTCAAGCCATCAAAACTGGGATGACTGGAAAAGATACCAGCGCGATATGCGTACCTTCTCAAACGAAGCCGTGTTCAAGAAGCGATGAGTGCTGAGTTTGACCGTTCGACATTCGCTTACAGAAATTTTTATTAAAATCGACTGCAATTAAAAGAAATCAGTTAACGATCTTAATCAGATTCAGTATCGGGTATACCATTTGAGATAGCGATAGCGTACCATTCAAAGACCCGACATTCCATGGCCGCAAGTTTCGGTGTTTCTCTTATCCGCAATCGAAAAAATCGGATATTGGAATTGTCATCGTTGAAGGAGAGGTTCTGACACTCATTTACACCTGTCCCGAGCTTCAGTAGGGTACCTCCAACACAAACCGAATCCAAGACCAGAAATATGCTGGAAAGCTAAGGAAGCTCTCTGGTTGATCAACCAGTCACCAGCGACGACTCGATCATCTGAAAGAAATGAGTATAGATACTATACTGTGGTATTTCGACCAACTGTTCGGTCACACGTCACACCGGTTTTTTTCTGACCCCGGATTTAATTTTTTCTCGATTTATGGCGATTTTGGGGAGTTGTCGGAAAAATAAATTGATCACGTGCGCGAACAGTTGGTCGGAATACCACAGTAATACGAGTAGAACCTCAGCGCACCTTGTAGATCATTTGATCCTCTCCCAGACCACATCATCCACTCTTGCCACATGTCCGCATCTCACGCAATTCTTAAAGAACGGCTAGATGCGAAGTGTACTCTAGGCTGATAATGACAATATAGCGGGGCCAACTGAGCGAGCCGCTCAACGTTGTGCTTCGATGTACTGTCCTAGTCTGCAAGAGATGATTGTCAGTCAGAAGTAGCAGCCTGAGGAGAAATTTTTTGAGGCGTACATCGGCATAACTGGGTGACGAGTCCGTCTCTGGTAGACCATCCCTGGTCTCATCCTCCGCAAATCCTCTGACATCTTGCTTACTAGCAGCTTACACGTAAATACTTCACACAGTATGCATCCTGGAGAACGCTAAAGTCGCTGATGGGTTTCGCCTCGTGGGCAAGACCAACTCGTGAAGGATGGTGTGGCCTTCATAGTAGGTGGCATATTCAGGCTCGGAAAGAAGAACCCCAAAGTTTATGGTCACATCGTCGACGCGAGCCAGGGTTTTATTCTGGATCCCGATTGCTGTTCTCTTCGGCTGGACCAAAGAGATAAGTATATTGGCATCCTCGAGTCTGGGACCAGTAAAAGAGACATACGTGTATCTCTCCCATTCCTTGATAGTCCTTTAGAGTTTGCGGCGCTGGTTGGGGGGCGCGAAGTACTAGAATGTGATCTCGGAACAAGGCTGAACTGGCGGAGCGGCGTTGGCGTTGACTCGAAGGGGTAGTCTCCAAGCTTATTATGTGCCTCGTTGTCTGGTCGGTCTAATGGGTATGTTCGTTTCCTATTAAGGCTAGATTTCTGGGGCAACCGCAACGTCAGCCGGAATGTATAATGAGAGCATTGTAAAAAACAGCAGGTGATTGCTTAGATCTTTGTTGCGTTCCAATGGAAGTAAATGATATTTCATCTCCTTCGACAGCTTTCATAGGCGCTGTCAAAAAGGGCAGGATACTTGTCGACACTCGTTCTCAAAATACCAAGCGCTTTTCAATTGCTCATGGGACAATTCGGGAGACCACCAGCGCGACAAAACAGGACGTCAAGTCGGGCACTGGGAGAACCTGGTGTAAATTAATAACATGAATGGATGCTTAAAGGCATACCATCCAACAACGCGGTTGAGTTGTGTGCACTCAAGGGCCATAACTGAGTAGACCATAATTCGTACGGTTGGATATGCACTACTATTACATGCACCTCATTTAAAATAGCAAATGGGACATATTTGAATTCGTTGTGTCGTGCACCGCCGGTCTTTCATCAACTCCGTCCTGTTTCATTGAACTATTCTGGCAGTCGATTAATATCGAATGAATACACTCGTGACGTCCTTGATACTTCTCCTCTCAAATTCAGGGTGTCTACGCAGAGCACCTGTCAGTGAGACCCACCTTATCGAAACGAATATTGAATAAACGCACCTGTGGTGTCCTGGTTATACTGCTATACGTATTAATGTTGAGTCACATGCAAACTTCCATGGGCAGCGAGAGAATAAACCTGCTGAAGAAATATATCTCTGACACGTGAAAGGCAGGATTGAAGAGAAAATTTGGTGCATGCTTTAAATTCAGTTCGACTTCCACCATTGAAATAAATGATTCAAAAGCCCGCACGTTGTTAATCGGCAACCGAACATGCTCCTTATATCTACGGCAGTTATAATCGTAACCGACACCATAACCGTGGAGAACTAGTATTTATACTCGCTCTCTGCTTCCTCATTTATAAACATTCGAAACCCCACTTTGAAGCCAGTTCTCTCTATACACTTTCTCCAACATGTCTTCTACATCCGACTCGACGAAGGCCTTCAAGATCGTACCCTATGTCAGACCTTTGGGTCTCGGCCACAATCCATTGGAGATCGCTTCTGTTGGCTGTTTGTGGCAAATCCGCTATCCAGCCGGATTTCAAGTACTTCAAGAAGTTCAAGCAGCTGGTAATCCTCGTCACGTGATCACATTTGGGTACCTCGGCGCGGCCACCCCCCACCAGCGCAACAAAGTCAAAACCACTATCAAGGAATGGGAGCGGTACGCGCACGTCTCTTTCGTTTACAAAGACGATATCAAAGAGGCCAAAATACGTATCTTGTTTGACAATGAAAAAGGGAACTGGTCGCTAGTCGGCTCTCAGCATGAGGCCTTCGCTGGCGACGACGAGGACGACGCCTCGGAGGACGTCGACTCGGAGGACGTCAAGGAGACCATGAACTTAGGGGCAGTTGAACCCAATGGAGCACAGGCCAGCAACTATGAACGCCACGTTATTCTCCACGAGTTTGGACATAGTCTTGGTCTCCTCCACGAGCACCAGTCCCCGGCGCGAGAAGGTGTTATCAATATCGAACCGGGTAAGTATTACAACATAAATTCTTCAACCTGCTGCGCATTTTCTAATTTATTGTCGCTTTACAGCATGCAACATGTACCTACAGAGAGGGGGAACGTGGACCAATGAATTGGTGGACGCAAATATTAGGTCTCAGGATTGCCAGTATATGATCAGCAGCTATTCGAAATTGGACCTTAATTCTGTTATGATGTGCGTCCTGATTTTTATTGACTCCTGGAGTTCGATTAACCTTGTTATCCTCACAGGTACGCCATTAGTGGTGGGGAGAATTGGCGTCTAGAACTTAAACATGAACTCTCCGATATGGACAAAGCGTTCATGGTCATTAACTACCCGCGATCTGGGGATAGGATGAATTTTGTATACCCCCGCGAAGGGGGAGAACTTGTTGAGGTGGACGATAAGGTTTGGACCATGGAATACGCTTTGGACGTGGCCGGGCTTACTGCGGCCAGGTGGGATGAAGAAAGGCAGAGCATCCTCACTAGATACGCTAATTTGAATGCAGTCACCACACGCGAAATACGGGAGATCTTCGGAAAATGGACAAAGGAAAGGCGTAGGGGAGAACTGGTGGCCCGTGCTGCTGCTGCTGCTGCTGCTGCTTCTGATGCTGCTGCTACTGCTGCTGCTCTTGCTGCTACTGCTACTGCTCTTGCTGCCGCTGTTGCTGCTGCTGTTGGTGCTTGAAGGACACGGCAAGGCGGTCTTGTAGCGAATCGATCACTTTGTGACGAGCCTCCCCGGCTTCCCGGACCGCTTCTCGCCCCCAAATGTACTTGTATCGTCGCCTCTCTCGCCTATCGTCTATGTAGTCATATTACTCTATCAGTAAGACACTTACTATACAGTTACTTGACTCTTTCTCACTTGCTTCCATTCTTACTTACCTATCGAAAACCTATATAAGACCACAAAACCTGTACTAGTACTACCAAACCAGTGAATTTACAGACCTTCTTTTCGCTACCTCAGTTTGAATATCTTGTGCGCTGTTTCATTTCCATCGCAACTTTGTTACTTTCACTTGACGTCACATAGTTTTGACTGTACGATATTAATATAATGTAGTGCGCGGAAGAGTAAGGAAGAGCTCACCTCAATGGTTTGCTACGGCAAAAAAACTGAGGGGAGCTCGATGGGCTATTATAGCTTATACACGTGCGGCCATATGTACAGGGTGAAGTTGTGCGAGGAGACGAGTCGTACGAGAAGAGAAAAGTAGACTTGCGATGCTCTTTAGGCGAGCATCGCGGACTACAGAACATAACGTCAGGCGAACAGAAGGGGTGTCCTCGTACCACGAATGGGTGCCGACGCAGCCGTTTTAGTGTGGCTTCGATGCCTGATATTTCCCGAATCCCAATACTCCCCATCAAACCGAGCTGAGATCTTGCTCGAGCGAAGTGTTTGACTTGTGGCGAATGCGGAGTTCGTCGTTTGTCTTGGGCGGTGGCGCGGAGCCGATACGGGCGTCGGGTCTACATAAATTGAAAGTGGCTCGAGGTCGTCAAGGCCATAGCGGTGGAGGATGGAGTCGGTGTGGGGACGTTGGGAGAGGTAAACGAGGTGTCTTTCGCGGACGCGGCAATCAGCGGTGTCGATGGATCGGGAAATCTTAACCAGGCAGGTCCACAGATCAGTGGCTGTGCATGTGACCTGGCCCTCCTCTACAACTTGTTACTATGTCGATGTCGATGCGACTGAAGTCTCCCATCTTCTGTAGAGTCCATCTGATTGATACCAACATCTTTTATATCTGAAGAATCGTCCTAGAAAAGGAGCAAGCTGTTGTCTAGGCTCGAAGGTCAAAACTTACCGATCTCGCCGTCCACTCTGGTCGTGGGGCCGGCCGTTCAGGTATGTCCAGGTGCTTCTTGAGCTTGAGTTCGAGTGTTTGACTCTGCGAAAGAAAGCTGTGAAGGACTATGCACGACATACAACGCTCAGCTGCCGGAGCATTGTCCTATTACCGTCATCAATCATGGCCACACCCCGTACGTGTCGACGAGCATGAGCAAAGCGAACGGAAACACCATTCTGTTCTTGCATCCGACCTCTTTCCCTACTTTCGTCTCTGCTCCACCATCTCAATCCCATTAGCATCTTCCTCAGCGCCCAGCGCTCATCGGTCACCCTCTGCACATCCACTGCCCTTTTCAATCCATCATTTCCTCTCACGTTGGAAACGAATGAAGATACGCGGTCGTTGAGTTTGCTATCGGCCTGGCACGCGAACATTTGGTTAGGGTCAAACCCTCGTTTTGCATCCTCGATGCTTCATCCTCAAACCTGAGCTTGATGGCTCATGGTCCATCCTCGCGGTCGTCAACATAATGATTGTCAGTTCCACCGTTATCGGCACATGTTCGTGGACTCGGACTCGGAGACACGCATACAACAAGCACATCGGTATGCCTGGTACTACAGTAGTAGGCGCAACGGTCCAAGTTGAACCATGATACTAGGGTTAGGGTTAATACCCTCCCTTCTCGATTTACGTCGTCGAGCCTCTGCTTATCTGCATCTGCATCTGTACACGGTCCATCCTCAGCGCCAGTATCAGCGGGCGTGGAAACAGAGGCAAACACCGCATCGTCAGCGCACGGAGTTGGAGTTGTACAGGCAGCAGAATTGGAACTCGGAGGATCAAACTCCTCCGAGTGGGCCGAGTCCAAGAGGGAGTGGAAGCATGATCGATGGTCCTCTACTGCCTGAGGCCTGAGGATTGGTTGGCATTGTTGTTGGCTGCTCATGGTGCATCTTGATCGAGATCTTCCAACGGTTATTCTGCATCCACTCGACCGTTTGGTGGCAACGCGCCTTACCACCCTGGATTTCCGTCATCGCCTGGGCTGGGCTCACTATCGCCTGGGACACCCTAGGCTCGATCCGCGGTTCAGGACAAGGCCCATTCATCTCCTCGGTACATCAGACCCGTTCGCTGATGAGGGTCTATATCTCGTTGGAAAGGTTGAACACTCGTCCGCTTCCTATACATCAAAAACCTCACCGAAAGAGAAAATTCGAACACGAACCCTTGATGATGACCCAGAAATGAACGGTACAGACTCGAGTCTGTACCGTTCATTTCTGGGTCA
>Ga0247741_1000882_pt1 | contig 16464 bp, 26 predicted proteins | sample UWRJL213509R2_FD_180945 | JGI IMG/M metagenome (GOLD analysis project Ga0247741, IMG submission 180945) | Plant litter microbial communities from Arlington Agricultural Research Station in Wisconsin, United States - UWRJ-L213-509R-2 | ecosystem: Environmental > Terrestrial > Plant litter >... | reverse complement strand
CTCAAGCCGCCGGCTAAGCCGAGCCGAGCCGCCTTATCTCGGCTCGGCTTGCCATTTGGAGCCGAGCTGATGTAAAGCCGCGGCTTAAGCAAGCCGGCTCACGGCTAGCCGGACCGCGGCAACACTAATTCCGACCAACTGTTCAGTCACGCGTCACTTTGGACGATGAACTGAACACTTTTGAGGTTTGTCACCAGTCACTTTGGAGGTCGAACAGAGTGACATTTCGTCCTAAAAAGGAAACTGTTCCGAAAAAAATCTCCGCTTCGCGGCATCAGCTCATTAGAGAACACACTGATCAGATTATACACAAATTTGCCTTTAATTTATTTGTAGAAATGTCAGACTAGCAAAATATTTATTTCTACTAGCATTAGGATAAATAGGGAAGCCGAGAACCTGTATGGAGATGAAAAACAGCTTCTAATCTGCATCTAGCAGGCTTCTAAGACGTCTGACCCGACGAACAGTTGTTGCAGGCCGAACACTTTTCTATCTATGTCACACGGTCATCCAGATTTCGAACACCCTCTTCAACTGTTCGAGGCCGTCACACGTCACATTGGCCGAACAGTTGGTCGGAATACCACAGTATTTAGGATATTCGACAAAATGGGGGTAGGGCTTTTATTGTATCGGCTACTTGGAATATGAGACGCCATCTTTATTCTTTTCCTTATCCCGCCTAAAAGGGGTGTCTTATATGAACAATTTTATGAAACATATTCGATCTCCTCGCGGATATAAATAAAAATGGCATTTTTATTCCACGGCTACAGACGTGTCAAGGATCAATATCGATCAATCGTCATATCCCGGTTCGAATCTCTGACCACCACTTGGCACTTTTGCTTTCAGAATCATATGAACTCGAACATCGATTAGTCTCCTCAAACAGACCGGATACACAGTTGATCGCAGTTGATCCAAATCCTGTCGCGTACTTGGACCTTTCCTTCACGGTGTCACCGCATCACGACGATAATCACGTGAGGCACATCTGGATCAACAGAGAAAGTGACACGGTGGAGGTTGGGGCATCTCTCTTCTAAACCACCACCATCTCAACTTAGTTCTTCAATAGCTCACATCCAGCTCTTCCAGACCTCCAGGAACGAGTTATCCTCATGGCCTATATCAAATTGGTTCCGTCTTCCAACAAGAATGTCATTTGCTGCCTGCGCTGCTTCATTACGACTTAGAATCGAAAAAATTATGGTATCCCCATGAGCGCGATATCTTCTACTTCGTTGTCGTGTATCAAGGTGGGTCATTGACGCCCACATAACCTGATATCAGGCTCTGCATCTGACTTGAATTATTCAGCCTCAATTGCCACGAGATCGCAGTCGTGGCCCTACAAGTCAGGCAATGATCATCGATTATACATACGCAAATTCGATAAATACAACGACCCGTGCTACTACGACAATATCTCCCTCACCTTCACGGTTAACATGGCTTTAACACTCCTCGGTGTGATTGGTGGGTTACCGCCTGTGCTCGTAATGGCGGTACGCTGACCGTTTGCTTTAATACCAGAACTGTCAGGATCACTAGTAGGGAAGAGGTTTACAAGAGGGCCTACCCGTTCAAGTCAAATTCGACATGATGCTCGATATTCCCCATCCTCCTCGAGTACGTATTCTCGTTCTCATGTTTCTCTTGTATCAAAGGGGATGACGTACGAGATCGAGCTCTATTGGAGATGTCGAGTTGGAAGACGTGGGTCTCAGCGCCCGTTGGAGCTGGTGGCCGATGTTGGTCTGTGACTTTCAGCTGGTGTCGTCTACCTTGAGTGGTACTGGCGCGAGGAGAGGAGGATCGAGATGTCGAGATCTTAGGCAATCCTCTGGCCGCTTTCGGTTTGGGAGGTGGTGTGATCGGGGAGGGTCTTTCTCGACGCTTCAATCTGTGGGTGAATGTCAGTGCAATGCTTTGTCGATGGAGACCATGATGGACATACGTTCTTGCTGGCCCTACGTGACCGATGTCCACTCTTTCAGGGGGAGGAGCTTTGGGAGTGCGTTCTAACGTCCAGCCAACGAACAGGGTGGAATCTGGATGGGACTGGTCGTTTCCATCAGTTTGGCCGAGGAACGGCTGTGGACTGAATCGCTTATATCATTGACCGTCTAGAAGTGACGCGGAAAATCCGCCATACCTTGGAGAGGGTATGTGCCCCGCACTACTTGCTCCATTGCTGCCTAGCAGTGGTGCAAACAAGGATGTAGACCAATTGGCACTCGTGCTGGTTGTCCAATACTCGCTATGGATGTTACCATCAGCTCTCGAACTCGAATGAAGGTGTGATATTCAAGTTTCTTACCTCAGGCTGGGTTCATAACCCGCTAGCTGAGCGGTGTCGGCGTTCGTGTCGGGCTTGGTCGTATGACCAGGTTGGGTGGCCTGGCTTGATTTAGAATTTTGTGACATCACACCTTGATAGTGTGAATTCGATGTGGCTCTATTCCACTTTGCTTCTGGGTGCTGAATTGTTGGCGGAAGCGAGGGTATTGAAGGTGGGAGGATGTACGGAGGCATAGCGGGCGCTTGGGCAAAGTGTTGGTTCGGAGGAGCAGGCGTTGGGATATACTGCTGTCCGAACGACGGTGCATAATGAGGCTGTTGCGATGATGGTCCTCCTGCGAGTGTGCTGGTATCTGCAGATACCTGTCTTCGATTTCTGTGATGCTCGTTCGCGATTGTGGTGGCTACATGGGGAAGCACTTGCGAATGTTGGGTCGCTCGAGGAGTGCATGCGTATGGAACGTAACTACCTTGCGAGGCAGGCAGAGTCGGCTTTCCATGGCCGGTGGTCATCGATGGACTCTGTTGGAAGTCTATCTTTGGCAACGGAAAGGCTTGTTTGGCCTCCACTGGTTGATATGTACGACCTATGAAATGTTCAACTGTTGCAACGTTTGTCGTCAGATTGTACTGAAAGCCAAAGCAGCTCCAGGGGTTGGGTTCGGGAAGCAGGAAAGTGGTGTTCCTCAAGTTGCGCTCGTCGCGGTCGTAAGGTCCAACTGGAGGCAGGGTTGCAGAGAAGGAAAGAAGGAAGTCCATTGCGGAAGACTCCAGTATGTCTTGAATTATTTTGTAGATGTCTGATGAGAGGGATTAGGCAGACGGAATCGAGGAACCCCCATCCTTTTAAACGTGTAAGGCGGCTATACTCTGCACCACGCTGCGACACGACGATGGGTCCGCACAACATTTCCGTGCGGCTGGGTCGGCTTCATCCATCCATGCAGCTCTTGTATTGGGGGCACGTGAGACGCCCACAAACTCTCTGAGTCACAGTCAAGCCGGGGCTAATCATCATGGAGGCAGGCGTCCAAGTTCCCCCTGCGACGGAATCATTGGAAAACATTCCAACACTGGAAATTATGCTTTCGATCCACTAGGTATACAATATGGCTTAGTTTCGACAATATCTAGCTAACATTTTATCCTTCTACTCTTAAGGATCTCCACGGATCAGGGAAGCATTCAATTTGTTTCACGGCAACTGCTAGATGTTTCTCAAACACGCGTTTTCCGGCCCTCACGCGGAATGTTAGGGATTCACCAGGTAACATGATTTAATCTTGGATACGTGAAACAGCTCGTCCCCGTTCTAGGTTCCAGCTGCATTTGTTACATCACAGATAAGCGCTGTCGATAAGCGCTCGTGGACATAGGGATCCGACTTACCATTTGGACCTGATTCCGTTCACATAGCCTATGGGACATAATAAGGGCCAACTCTCGTCCCCATAACAAACATCTAATTTAGGGGGGGAAATGTACGAAAAAATTCAATTGATGTCTCATCTGCTAACTTATCTTTCTGGACCATCCATCACGAGGTCACACATGCGTAAGGCGTATACGGTATAGGTTTAGATCTTCAGCTTCCGTGAGTTCCAAGTTCCTAGATCTCAGGGCATAGGTCATAGGAATAGAGTCGCCTTATCCGATTTATCCCCTTGTGATCTTCGCATCCATTGTCGGCCTTCCGTCTTACGACATGGCTCAAACAGGAATTTGATTATTTGGCGCCGGACAGCTGACATGTTTATCTTCCAAATGATTCGTATAACTGTCACTGTGTCAGTCCAGTTTGGAGCCACCAAATCCCCCCGAGGATTCGGCCTTGGTATCAGCGCAACCAATCGCCACCAGACACCGTCAGCATGCCTTTCGACGACAAAGACAAGCTCGTTATACTCCTCGCCTTCTCTGAATCTCCCCAGCACCCTCGAATGGGAGACTTATGCGCGTTGGGGAAGGAATTTAGTGCGTGTCTGCTCATGTATAATGTCAGACGGACCTGGCGTCCAACATTGACGGGTTGCGTCTGGATTAGATTCGGACATCATCTACCTATCACTGGCACGGAGGTCGTTGTCCTGAATTCGCTTAGCGCAGCAAATGAGCTGCTGGATAGAAGATCGCTCAAATATTCCAGTCGGTATGTTGATCTTCCCTCTCTGATAGCACTCCGTGTTCATTTTCCGATTGCAATCAGCCCACAGTTCGTCGTGGTGAACGACCTAATGGGCTGGTCCTAGTCATTTGCGTCGATGCTCTATGACGATAGCTGGAGGGAGCGTCGTCGACTCTTCACCAAGTACTTTCACCCCAATAATCCTAGTAATGCCTCCCAACAACTTGAATTCATACACAAGATGCTCGTGCAGTTACTCGACAATCCAGATGACTTCCTGGATATCAATCGACGGTATACATTCACATGCTTGAGGACGTCTCAGTCGACTTATCTACCTTGAGTAGAACTTTTGGAGGTCTCGTATTGGCACTCATATATGGACTTCCAATCCGTGACCACGACGACCCCTATCTGGCTTTGGCAGAAGAGGCGATTCGCACTCTGGCCACAGCTGCCGTCCCTGGAGCATTCCTCGTTGATGTCATACCTTCCCTGAAGTACATCCCTGAGTGGATGCCAGGTGCTGGATTTCAGACAACTGTGAAAAAGTACCGTGAAATTCAGAGAAGGTTTAGGAATGAGCCGTTTGATGCCGCAGTGAGGAATATTGTAGGTGTTTTCCACCCAGGCTGTCAGCAGATTTTCCTTCCAACATTCATTCTTACTGCATAGGCGAACGGAACTTACAAACCCTCATTCACTTCGGTCTCCCTCGGAAATGAAGCGGATAAGGTGGGTGAGGACCTCGAAGGTGTGGTGAGAGATACTGCAGTTCAGGCTTACGCAGGTACAAGTCCACTGTCCTTGAACACGCAGTGGTTCTAATACAACCCATTACAGCCGGAGCAGAAACCACAACTTCCTCTGTCCAGACCTTCATCTTGGCAATGTTGCACTATCCCGAAGTACAGCGAAAGGCACAAGCCGAACTCGATCGCGTCCTCCATCGCGGCAAGCGCTTACCTGGTTACGAAGACCAGTCAGACTTGCCGTATATTACAGCTGTGATGAAGGAGGTCCTTCGATGGCAGCCCGTGACGCCCATTAGTACCCCATGCACCCTTGATCTAAATTAATGATATATTCCAATCAATGTGATGTTGAATTCGGATTAGGAATACCCCACCTCGCGAGTGAGGACGATGTTTTTGAGGGTTATCATATACCCGAAGGCGCAATTGTGATCAGTAATGTTTGGTGGGTGCACTTCCTGCTTCGTGGTGTTCCCGCCCTGCTGGGACTCACGAAAGATCTTTCTGTTATATCTTACAGGGCTATACTTCACGACGAAGAAAACTACCCCGAACCATTCAAGTTCAACCCAGATCGCTTCCTCAGTCAAGATGGGCAGTTGAACCCAGCCATAAAGGATCCTGCTTTAGCAGCGTTTGGTTTTGGACGAAGGTTCGTTCACATTCTTTTCTCGATGTGCGCTAGCCTACTGTAAATATCTCCATTGACGAACACTTACTCTCCTCTAGACAGGAAGTCACATCGCCTTTTCATCCATATGGCTTATTATTGCGACTATGCTGTCTACGTTCGAGATCTTTCAGGCGGTCGGTGAAGATGGGATACCAATCAAGGCAGAGATCAACTATGAATCTGGAGTTGTTTAGTGCGTCTTATCCTCACTCATTATGGTTTTACAGTTTCTGATGGCATTTTTTATTGTTCCAGTCGACCTGTTCCGTTTAAATGTACGATCAAGCCGCGTTCGACAGATGCAGCAACTCTCGTTCGGTCTCTTGCAGAGCCATACAACTGAGAGCTCTCTAGTGTTGTTTCAAACCCCGGTGTTCATGTTATTTAAATGTACTGTACGTTGCATGGTCTTCAATCCATCAATCGCAATATACTTTAGTCCAGCACCGCAGACATGTCAATGACTTCAAGTTGTTCTACTGTGATGTACACTTGGTTCAGGATTTTGTTAGAAATTTCATCATATTCAAGTGGGTGTGGGTGGTCTTACATCGCTTTTCTGGAATGCCATTGTTTCCCGCTCCTCTCCGTCGAGTGCTGCATCGATTTTGACATTATCGTAGATCTAGAATGGGGTTCGTCTGATAATCCATCCTTGATGGTATTCGACGAATTACTGGCTCATTTAATATGCCTCAACGATATCCGTCAATTCTATTGTAAGTAAAACCTACACAGAAAACACTAACTCTGGGTCGGGATGGAATCCGAACGTTTGAACGTTGGCTCAAGTTCGCAATTTCAAAAGGTAACCGCGCCGGCCGAAATTTGTCCACATAAGGATCGATATCGGACATGGGCCGAATTTTTGAACTCATTTTGTCCACTCTTGACTTCGACCACAACCTGCATTAGGTCTAGATTAGGTCTAGATGTCTACCTCTCAAATGACATTGTACTGCTGTATCGACCTACCAGCAGGAAAGCCTTCGCTCCAGACATGCGTCCACTCGCGTTGTTAAGCCCCCTCATCGAACAAGGTTCATCCTCTCCTTACTGCCACCTAGACTACCTTCGTATCTCATTCCGCTATTTCCCTCGACTTCTCCAGTATAACCACTAAATTCTGACCTACCTGAACTTGAAGCTATGTGTGAAACTCGGTACCGTGCCACTGTTACGGTTATGGAAGAATGAACGACTTCAAGATACGCAATCGCTACGTTCCGACAGAAATCGTCAAGACATGATAGTGCAGACAGCAAACAGCTCATGAAGGTCTTGCGAGAAGTAGGAGACCCGAGTTATGTCTTCGAGGTATGTTTGTTGTCAACTCGAGTCTTAGCGTGTTCCAAGAGCTAGAACATAGGAATAACCACCTTTCATTGGAGGAACACCTTCGAACTCTCCACCGGGGAAGCTGGAGGACAACCTTTTAGTCTCATCGTAATTGATCTCAACCCTTGGGTGGTTTCTTACCCCTAAGGTACGTACCGGTTTTACACTTTTACTCAAATTTGGCCTGACCGACTTTAACAGCCTTGCAGCCAATTCTATTCTTTTGTGCGGACCGGCGGCTCGAACTTGAGCTTCATAGAGCCACAACTCATCTCTACAAGTCGTCTGCATGGTCAACGCCTTCGCTCTTTGTTTTTCTCCAACGAGGAAGTCCGCCTCAGGCTAGGCGTGTTTACCACCAGGAATCTTCGAGCTTGGTACGCCTGTTTAGGCAGAAGATTCGCAGAGGGCCACACGTTCAACGAGGATGGGAGAAACAAGAGCTTATGCAGGATATGGTTGGCGTTGTCGAGCCTCTATTGTGAGATGGAATCTTGGTTCGTAAAAAATTTCAGCTGCCAGCTGACTGTATGCTCACGTCATTATCACGGGCAGGAGACCACGTCAGAACTCCAGGAGCAGCATGGGGGGAACGAGGACTGTAGAGCCCGTAAACAGAAGAAATCCCAACTCACTGGAGAGTCTGAAACTTACCTGCTCCCCAGACCTCGTTCGGTTTGTACTCGAACAATGGGAATACGACACCAGTCCACGGAAGCCATGTCAATATGCATAGGTGCACCTACCATGCTATACAGCCCCTCGGTTCCCAGCGGGCTCGCGCCTTCATTTCGAGTGGACGCCTGCCAGTTTTCAGCTCGACTATGGACCACTATCCCGTCTGCACTCTCTCAGGTGCTTGGTTAGCTTCGACCGCGAAGGGCTCGCACTTTTCGGCTGTCTGCGGACCACCTACTACAACACCTGTCTGTCAGTCGACCCTTTCCCCTCACTACAGCAAAACCTGTCAAACCCTACCTGGATTCACAGCTTTTCACGTAAGTCCCTAGACACGTACTTATATGTAGACGATGCTGATATATCAACAGCTCCTCACATCTCGTTCTTCTCCCGCAAGGCCTCACCCACCATCGGTGCCGACACCATTGCGCATAGCCACAACACCTGCGGGGGTGATGGTGGGGGACAACGTCGATGATTGTGAGTTCCTTGTTCATCGTCTCCGGTCCTCACACGCCAATCTGACCGCGCCGTTTTCTCTGCTATTTTAGCTCGAGATTTCTTCGCGAAGACAACTTATGATGGACTAACATATCCTTTCTACAATGAATTGTCCATAGTCTTCATACGCATCGCCGCCGCCAGCAACCTTGTCCTGCTTTTCGGAATCAGATTCTTCGACACAAACCTCTGCTTCGGAAGAACGCGCTATCGGTCCCCTGGGCAACAGTGGCTTCACTTGTGGCGATAAAGGTTTGTCCAATCTCTCCTTTGAACTGCGCCTATGAACTAACATTACACACTGTTGCTGATTACTATCAGTGGTACATCCATAGTGACCCATTAGTTTTTACTGGTTCTCAAGATGGAAATTTCTTTGTGCAAGATCCTAATATGTTTGTCATTATCTCAGCTTGCAAGTTCGACACACTGAGATTGATACAACCAGGATACAACTTTCATGGTGAAATGGGATTGGAGATTGCCTCGGAGGCAAATCGTGTTCCATTGGCTTCTGGCTCGTGACTACCTCTCTTAAGTGGGGCGTGCTGCTATAGGGTACGTATTCTTTTTAGCCTGTTGTATTCAGATCCCATACTCAAACGACATCCAAAATATAGGCCTTCTGCTATTGGCGTCGTCATCGAACATTACGGTGATCCTCTCGGATCAGTGTCGATCTGGATCTGGATCCCAATTTGGTCCATCCTCATCTACGATCTCTGCCTGGTCTCTATCAAAGGCTTTAACGTCTACATGATGGCTCCAGTCGTCGGATTCTTTATTTCTGGCCTACTACGTATTAGTGGCAAACGCAATCTATCCGTATTTTATGCGACGGCGCGGATGGCCTTGGACTCACTAGGCCGACATTTTCTGGCGACTTGTGATTTCGTTCTCTACACCTTCTTTGGCCTTTTCTTGAATAGTACGCCACCTTCATTCACAGTGGAACTCAGCGTCCGCGGTTGTTGACCACCTTAAGGAACATTGCTGACGCACCCCTCACCTCTCGTTTCTAGTTACTCGCCTTCACGAAGTATCTCGCATCTTATACCAAGGCCAGAGCATCAAGGAATGCGCAAGAAAGAGGTGTCGACTACAGAGATGAATCGTAAGGGACGGCTGACGGGGGATGAGGGTGGTGTCTAGTGACTTTTTGGGAAAGTACATCTAGGAATACTAGGGTTCCATCTGGACAAAGCGACAGCTGCCGAGTGTTTCCTCCCCAATGGTAGAAGTAGAAAACTGTATGATATCAAAAATGCTCATATTGGCAACTGCACTTCATGCATGGAATCTTGTCATGTGATCATTCAATAAGAATTTGGGATCTCGTCGTAAGAAATTTACAAGGTACGGAAGTGAAGCTGGGCGGCCATCTTACGCTGACTGAAGGACTTTGAGTAGTAATACAACAACGGAAATTTAACAGGAAGGCGGAAAACATGACGATCAATCCATCTGCAAACTATCCCGAACAAGTTCCTCGACATTCGGGGTTCGTGGTGTGATAATGCAATCGAAAGGCAAGGGATATCTGAGAGCACCTCACAGTTAGCTTGTCTTCGAAATTAGTATAGTTGAATGACATACGATAGTAGTCCGCTTGTGACATCCGTGTTTAGCCGTGAGGGTTTTCCATCGGCGTCGAGGGGAGGCTTTATATCGAACACCGCCAACACCGATGAGACGACGGCATAAAGCGAATTATTGCTCAAGTGTCTTCCTGGACAGATGCTGGGCGTAGATAGTCTCGGTGAGCTGTCCCCACATGACGTATTCTGCAGAGAACAGACATACCGACGACCATAGCCGAAGGCTGCAGAATTCGGGTCTTGGACGGTGGGGTCTAATACACCATCCTTTAGGAAGCGCTCAGGTTTGAATTCATCGGGTTCAGGATATTGCTCGGGATCGTGTAAGATCGCCCTTCGAAGCACAGTTAGAATGACGGATGCTCGCGGATCAATCATGATGAAACTGACCAAGTGTTACCCAGAACTACAGTGCCTTTGGGAATGAAATAACCATCGTACTCGTCATCCGCAGTGGTCATATGAGCAGCAGCTGTAAGGACAATCATCAGCTGAAGCTTTGAAAGAACTTTGGATACATAAAGCTAACATACCTAAGGGGGCCACGGTTTGCCATCGCATAGCTTCCATGACAATAGCGTTTGTGTAAGGCAGGGCGTCTCTGTCGCTGAAGTCAGGGAAGCGGTTGTTGCCTACGACTGCATCGATCTCCATGTGAGCCCTCTTCTGGACGTCTGGATACAAGGCCATCGCGAGGAAGAACGACTGTACTGCCGAAACCGTCTGCATTCGGAGACAGGCTTAATTTACTGGGAACGCAAATGCGTAGAGAATCTTTCACTCACTGTGTCCGCGCCGCCTATCACCATAAAACCTATCAGGATGGAACCTAATATTGTTATAAAAACATACCGGCATACGCAACAGCGGCTACGTCTTTTGCTATTATGCTTTCCTCAGCTCGCCTTGGATCGGTCTCTTCTGGTAACCTTTCTATTAAAGTCGCGGCAACTGAAGGAGGTGCAGTTCCCTTCGCCTTGGAGAATTCAAGTTCGGTACGGGTTCTCAGAAATTCAATTCTAGATCAGCTTACCAGTTGATCCTTGACGTGCAAGAAAGGCTTCTCGCGCAGGTCCTCATTGGCCTTCGCCCAGTACGCAGCCTGTCTCTTGAAACTGGCACCTGGCATCCAGTTGGGTATATGTTTTAGAAATGGAAGATAATCCACCAAAAATGACCCAGGTATTCCAGCTTCAGCAAACCCGTTTAGAGATATCTCAGCGGTTGAGATGTAGGGGTCGTCGGAATCCTTGATGGTGATGCCGTAGGCAAGGCTTAAAATCATGGCGGCGAATGCACTGGAAAACAGAATCGTGAACACCAACCAGAAAGGGTGATAACATGAACTTACTGCCTGATATGGTGCCTAAAGTTCTTCGGCGACTCGAGGAGGCGATTAATAAACGCATGCGCCTCCCGAATCTGGACTGGCTGGTATTTCTTCACAGCATTCGGATGGAAATGTTCGTGAAAAACTCGTCGATGACGTCGCCACCATTGACCATATGGGAGTAAACCGAAGTTGAAGTCCCATTCCATTCTAATAACCTGTCAATTACAAGGAATCTAGTGAGTGGATAAGACACTTACAATTCAATCAGCATAGTCGCGCTTTTCCGATCTGAATAGTTGGAAGACCGCTTCTCAAAGAGGTCATTGGTTCTTTTCAGACTATTCAAGACGAGGATCGGTTGGCCAAGCACTTTGAAGAATACCATATCGCCTGGTGGAAATCATGTAGAAATGTCTCATAGACTGGGCGTTTGGAGTCGCTTACCATAAGTCCTGCCCCATTCCGCATATGTCAGCCATGTTTTTTGGGTAGGCGCCTCAAGCAAGCTCCCGATGATCGGGTAACCCTTGGGACCAGGGGGGTAGGGAAGCCGCCCGGTATTGCGCTTAGAATCTCGCACAGCCGTGAGGCCAGCAAAACAAAGAAATAAGGCAACGGCCAGCGAATGGTATGGGTGGGTCACCGCCCAACTTGCAATTGCCGAGCTGAGGGACATAGTATTAGATGGGGGTTAAACTATCTTCTGGAGGCGTTTATATCTCCCAAGAGTGACCAAATAGTAAGCTTCCAATGTAACGGGGAGCCGGCAGGCCAAAGCTCTGGGATAATTTAGCGAAGTTCATGACATCCTCCCAAAGACATGATGGAGTCACTGACAGAAATAAACCCAGTCAGTCAGCTGGCTGATGCAGATGTCACTCACCGTACAAGCCCGCCAAGGAGCAGGCACTCAAATACACCTTCGAAATTTTGAATGTCTTATCATTGGCAGGTGATGGTAGCTATGGCAGAACGAGGGCGTCTTGAAGCTTGACTCTGATAAACAGTATATTCAGAAGGATAATGACCCTCCAAGAACCATATTCTGAAACTGCGGATGATAACAGCACAAAGTTCAAGGCACAAACTTAAGATGCGTCTGTACGACTCTAGAGAGTTTAGTCAGCCCCCGCGACCATCTTGCGAATTCGTCCAGAATCTATTGAAAGCCGGCAGTATTCGTTGAAGTAGTTATCATGATAGCATGAGGATGCAAAGAGAAGCCAAGTATGGTGAGGAATCACAGCATGCGATGCTTCCGATTCCAGAAGTCCCCAGGTGTTTATTTGGTTCAGCCACCATCATTATTGTCATCCATAACTTACGTTAGTACTCCTCGTATCCGAGTCATTGCACCTTGCTGCTTTCAAGCCTGGCTCTCACGAACTTTTGCTTCGAAATCTAGTCCTCTGAAGACGCCTTCAGCATGGGTTTTTTTTTGGACAATAATGTCACGCTATTAGCAAATAATTTTAGATAAATAAATGCCGCGTTGCCAGTGCCAGTGGCTGCCTGCTGAACTCGTATTAACGACAACCGCCGATTCAGGTATACCAGGTCCAATGGGCTCTTTCCATCGCTCTCTAGAAACCCCTAGAAATCTCTTTCCAAAGGCACCAATAATTCCTGCTTCATACACATGTCTTTTTCACAGTTATCCCTCCTCCGCACGACAGCCGAACGAGTGAGAACACGGAAAACACAGCTGGTAAACCCAGCGCCCGGGTCTGGGAATAGGCTAGGTTTAGGAAGGGTCAGAAATGGGGATTCGGATAGATGAGAAAAAAGGTATTGTTCGAGGTCTGGTACGATCTATTTTGTATTTGTATTTGAACTCACGAACGAGAGCAACAGCGTCATACTCGGTATCGTGATCAATATTGAAGAATCTCTTCACGTATTCTTGATTGATAACGTATCTACAAGCGAGAATTGGTGGTGGACTGTATTCTCGTTCTTTTATAGGCAGCATGATGATGGAGGTTGGGACCGAACGAGACCCTTAGAGTTGGCATATCCTGGCCTAGGCCCTATTTCCCGGCACCGGTTGATACAAATCTCAATCCTAGATGGCAATCCCGATCCTGTAGACAACTTCGAGACTTCGAGACCACTTATAGATCTGAATAATGTAATGAGAATGACTTAAACCGCAAAATGGACACACGCGGGATCAACGGGCTAACTACGACAAAGGAGAAGGATGTGCATAATACATAGACGCACCAAAAGACTAAGACGTCCATACTAGAGCTACAGTAAGGTATGGATGTGATTTCACACTCGAGATGCAATAATCTTTCTAATAAATATTCAAGTGATTGGTTTGAATATGCCTCACATCCCGAATCACGGTATCGATTGTCACAATTTCACATTATGAGTACACGTTAAGTCGTATTCCTCAGTCTTGATGAATATAAAACATTCACGCGGAGTGCGCCGAGTCAGTTACTAACAATTTTACGCTTTTTTATGCTTAGGGCGTTCACATATAACATACATTTGTTTTAGCTGAAGGTAAATCATGGCATGATTAGCGCCAGCACAGTTGTCGTGGCTGTGCACGCTCAGCGCTCAATGCCCGGTGAAAGCTCAGATCTCAGACCTCAGCGGGTTTCGTCATCTGCCCAGGGATTTCAGCTATGGCCCAGCATATCTGACTCATCTCAGAGGCGGATGAAGGGTCTAGGAGGTCGGACTCGGTGAGTTCACCCCGCCAGGTATAACTAGGTATAGCTGGCATTTCCCCATAAGCTTACTAGCGCGACTACATACTTAAAAGGCGAAGCTGATGTGTATCTGTAAGCTGTAACCGCGCATGCGTATGAGTAAATGAAATCATCTCATGCAAGCTCTTCAAGTCTGTCATATAACCTCTTTCGAGCAATTTTTTTGCCACCATTGATATATATAAGCAGCGCTGGCACACACTTTTAGACGCGTACAAGACATACTTGTAATCCCTACTTCAAGTTTACTCATTCGTTGAACGTAACGGTCTTGTGTGTCAGTAACGCAGAGTATAGGAAGCAGATCATCGGTCTTATCTCTGATGATTGATGCTTCTTCGAAGCTACGGCATTCAAAACCAAGCTACTTCGAAGTCGGATGTATAGGAAGCAGGCTCTGCGCCCAATATAAACAGTGTAATCGATGAATCAGTCACGTCAAGAGTTAAGCGTAAGGTTCGATCACAGTTCTGGATTGGCACACCCGCCTGTGAACGTGAAGGGATACGGACTGCACCGTCCCGATATTCGTACAGCCAAGTACTCGTGCCCAAGGTACATCGCTGCTCATGTCGTCGCTTGTGAGAGAAATTTGTCACCCTGGGCCCGTGCTGAGCAACCATCCACATCAATGAGGGAATTATTTGCCTAACGGGGATATGGTGCCCATAACGTGATCGTTCTACGCGCCTTACGCACGGTGTATGACGGTGTCTGTGGCAAATCGGTCATGCGCTTTCTGTATTCATACCTCGCTCTCCCACCCAATGGCCCAACTGCACCCTCATAAGCCAACCCTCAAAGGAAAGGAGTTCATAACATCCACAGGCACATTGAGATTAGCACACCATGTGCTTCCCAAGCAAAAAACAGAAGGATAATTTCAATGACACCGACAAGGCGGATAAGAAATCGACAACCCGAAATGGATCTGGGACGGACGGGAAGGGTACAAAAGGGGAGCAGACAGCGGTAGCATCTTCATCTGAACCACCATCTGAACCACCATCTGCCACACCAGCCCCTCCAACACTACCACCCGTCGTCACCACCGATAACTCGATAGTCATGTCCCCACCTAAGGTTGCCATCATCATCTATTCGATGTACGGGCACATCGCCAAATGTAAGTTCCTCTTGTTGGTTTATCCACGAGCAATGCTGATCTGCCGCCAAACTCTTCTCCAGTGGCCGAGGCGGAGAAGGCAGGTATCGAGAAAGCAGGAGGAAAAGGCGATATCTATCAGTGAGTACCGCGATGCTGGATCTTTGCGATGTGTCTTGCCTGCCCCTATCTAACCTTTTTTCGCATTACAGGGTACAAGAAACCCTCCCGCAAGAGATTCTCGCCAAGATGCACGCCCCAGCTAAACCTGAATACCCGATCATCACACCAGACATCCTTGCTACCTACGATGCGTTCATACTCGGTATCCCTACGAGGTACGGCAACATGCCCGCGCAGTGGAAGGTGCGTTTTTCTTTATTTCCCCGTCGTTCGTCCACATTGCCCCACCACAACGCTCCTCGATCTCGTTTCTTGATCTTCTTTGTCCTTTCCATCCGTAACCTAACCATCTTTCCTCTTCCAGACGTTCTGGGACTCGACAGGCCAGCTCTGGGCCGGAGGAAAGCTCGCTGGGAAATACGCTGGCCTCTTCATCTCCACTGCCGGCCACGGAGGAGGACAGGAATCCACAGCCATCGCCATGATGTCCACTCTTACACACCATGGAATACTCTACGTACCGTTCGGATACTCGCATGCGTTCCCTCAGTTGTCGAACTTAGATGAGGTACACGGTGGTGAGTACGATCTTCTGTTTCATTCCCAACTCCATCATTCTCGTTTGCGATTCTATGTGCCACGATGACTTGGAAAATCAAGTAGATCGTGTTGACAAGCTCGCTTCGAAGCTTCTACATGTCATTTTTCCTCCTCTCCTTCTCGTCTGCCTGCCTTCAATCTCTCTCGATCTTTCAATACTAACCACATCCTTCAACAGGCTCCCCCTGGGGCGCAGGAACATTCGCGTCCTCCACCGGCGCGCGCCTCCCCAGCCCGCTTGAGCTCGACATTGCAACGATCCAGGGGCAGAAATTCTGGGAGACTGTCAGCAAAGTCACTTTCTGAGGAAGAGAGAAGCCTTGAGAGGAAGAAGTTAGATAGCGCACGAGACGGCGGTAGTCGAGTCTCCGTTCTCCTTTGTTCTTGCATAAATTCTGAATCCAATCATAAATTCGCATTGATATTTTCACATTTTATTGATGTGACCTCGACTGACAGTAAGACATGATGTGACTAAGCCTGTATTGGTCATGCAGCAGATGCAGGGTCAAGCGCGAGCGCTTAGCCATTCATCGGACGTCATCATACTTGGTCAATAATTTCGTCAGTTTTGTTCGGATATAGTAAAT
>Ga0247741_1000881_pt1 | contig 16465 bp, 16 predicted proteins | sample UWRJL213509R2_FD_180945 | JGI IMG/M metagenome (GOLD analysis project Ga0247741, IMG submission 180945) | Plant litter microbial communities from Arlington Agricultural Research Station in Wisconsin, United States - UWRJ-L213-509R-2 | ecosystem: Environmental > Terrestrial > Plant litter >... | reverse complement strand
GTTAGTGCGATGTTACACACTCTCAATGACCTAGAAGATTTTTCACTGCATGCTACTGACGGCATCATCGGTAAAGTAAAAGACTTCTATATTGATGATAGAAGATGGGTTGTGCGTTTTATTGTTGTTGAAGTCGGTAACTTGCTTAAGAGCCATAAAGTTTTACTTTCTCCTGCAATTGTTAAAAATTTAAATCGCGAAGATAAATCACTGATTGTGGACTTATCGATTAGCGAAATTATGAGCAGTCCTCACATAGATAATGCTAGGTCACCCTCACAACAATACGAAATAGACTATCTCAGCTACTATGGGTATGCATTTTATTGGGGGAATAATAGTCTTTGGGATTCGCTTCCAAGCGGTGATTCCAACACTACTGTAAAAGCCGATAGACAAGAAAGGAACTCCAAAACCGCAGACACTTTTGAAGCTGTAGATACCGTAAGGAGAATGTATGGAGATAGGCACTTACGTAGTTGTGTTGAAATACTTGGCTATCACATACAAGCTCAAAATGGCGAGATAGGGCACTTACAAAATCTTCTTGTCAATGAAGGCACTTGGGCAATTGAGTATTTAATCGCAAGCACAAGTAATTGGTGGGCAGGTAAACAGGTTCTTATTTTACCTCAAGTTATTAAAGATATAAGTTGGGGCGATGCAAAAGTTTATGTGGATATGACACAAAATCAAATTCAAAGTGCACCTCTATTTGATCCCCAAGTTCCTGCAAATAAGCAAAAAGAAATGGGCGTTTATTTGCACTATGATCGTGGCGGCTACTCGGAAGTAGAATCTAAATCTCATCGCGCCAATTAAATATAGGCAAAGATTTGCTTTAATTTTGGCGGTACATTTTATGAAATTATTCCCATGTTTTCGCTTTTGGTGGTAGTTTAGGCCATCAACTTATTTGGGATTTAATTATGCCTAGTGGTTTTGGAACAAAGCTTGTTATCGCCATATCGTCACGCGCGCTATTCAACCTTGATGATAGCCACCAGATCTTCGTTAACGAGGGTCTTGACGCTTATGCACGTTATCAGATTGATCACGAAGACGAAATATTGAAGCCTGGTGACGCTTTTCCCATGGTGCAAAAGTTATTGCATCTAAATAAAAAGTTGGGGGGCGAGCCAAGGGTGGAAGTTATTTTGTTATCGCGAAATAGCGCAGACACAGGCCTACGCGTTTTTAATTCAATCGAGCATTATGGATTGAATATCACTCGTGCCGCATTTTGTAGCGGAACCTCACCATATGGTTATGCGACTGCATTTGGCTGTCATCTCTTTTTATCTACCCACGCCGAAGATGTTAAACACGCTCTCGACCACGGAATTGCGGCCGCAACTTTATTGGCGTCTAAAAGCAAGGTTGATAACGAAGACCAAATACGTTTCGCATTTGATGGTGATGCAGTCTTATTTTCTGACGAGGCCGAGCGCGTTTATAAACTTGAAGGTTTAAGCGCTTTTACCGAAAGTGAAAAAGCATCTGCAAAAGAGCCACTGTCTGGTGGGCCATTTAAAGAATTCTTATCTGCATTGCAAGGTTTACAGCGCGAGTTTGGCGAGCATGATTGCCCCATTAGAACTGCACTAGTTACTGCACGATCAGCACCAGCTCATGAGCGAGTTATAAGAACCCTACGCGCCTGGAACATTCGTATTGATGAATCATTGTTTTTAGGCGGACTCTCAAAAGGAACATTTTTGAAAGCTTATGGAGCAGACGTGTTTTTTGATGATCAACGAGTTCATTGCGATTCAGCCAGTGAACATGTCGCAACAGGTCACGTGCCGCATGGCATTGCAAACCAGACCTTAGAGCTGTCTGGCAAAAACTGAATAAAAAATTTCGCCTAAAAACTATAAAAATTCTGGATATGGTCTAAAGTTGTAAGAAACCAGCTTTTTGGGATATATGCAAATAAATTGGAATTTGATGTAATAGACGTCTATTCTTGAAAAGTATAAAGCTGAAGTGTTTTTATAACAGTTGATCGCATCCGTGATTAACAAAAATCCTCCAGTTCAATGAGCCATTTGGAGGGCTTATGAAGTTACAGCAATTGCGTTACATCTGGGAAGTTGCTCATCACGACTTAAACGTGTCGGCGACTGCACAGAGTCTTTACACGTCTCAACCGGGTATTAGTAAGCAAATTCGTCTGCTCGAAGATGAGCTGGGCGTAGAAATTTTCTCTCGTAGTGGTAAGCATTTAACTCGGATTACTCCTGCCGGCGAAGCAATTCTTAAAAAAGCTGGCGAAATTCTCCGTAAAGTTGAGAGCATCAAACAAGTTGCGCAAGAGTTCAGTAACGAACGTAAAGGTACGCTGAGTATTGCAACGACCCACACGCAAGCACGTTATGCATTGCCACCTGTAATTGGTCAATTTATTAAACAGTATCCTGAAGTTGCTTTGCATATGCATCAGGGTACACCAATGCAAATTTCAGAAATGGCTGCCGATGGTACCGTTGATTTTGCAATCGCAACTGAAGCGATGGAATTGTTCAGTGACTTGGTGATGATGCCTTGCTACCGTTGGAATCGTTGTATTGTGGTACCCAAAAGTCATCCTCTAGCGCAAGTTTCGCGTCTGACATTAGAAGACGTAGCTAAGTATCCAATCGTAACTTACGTATTTGGTTTCACTGGGCGCTCAAAATTGGACGAAGCCTTTATTAATCGCGGCCTAGCTCCTCGCGTTGTGTTTACAGCTGCTGATGCCGACGTTATCAAAACTTACGTTCGCCTAGGTTTGGGTATAGGTATTATCGCGCAGATGGCTTACGATCCCGCAGTTGATACTGATTTGGTATCTCTGGATGCTAGCCATTTATTCGAAGCCAGCATTACCAAGATTGGCTTTCGTCGTGGCACTTTCTTGCGTGGGTTTATGTATGACTTCATTGAGAAGTTTGCACCTCATCTCACAAAAGACATTGTCAACGAAGCATTCAACCGACATTCCCGAGCGGATTTGGATGAACTCTTCGAACATGTAAAAATCCCCACTCTGTAAAATAAAAAAGCCGACGAAAGTCGGCTTTTTTATGTCCGCTAATTAATCATTTACATTTCCTCAAATACTTATACATATATCTTGCCATGTATAATAAAATTCCGTATAACTTATACATCGTAGCTTAATCTGTATAGGTATTTGCCTTATGTCAAAAATCCCCATAGGCGTCAGTCAATGCTTACTCGGCGAGCCGGTTAGATATGACGGTGGCCATAAGCGCAATCGTTACCTAACAGACGTGCTTTCGAGTCACGTCGAATTTCGCTCGTTCTGCCCAGAATTGGCCATTGGTCTGGGTGTTCCCCGCAAACCTATTCGGTTGATTGTTACAAATGGGCAAGATCGCATTCGCGGTGTTGAAAACTCTGATCTAGACGTGACAGATGCATTAACCAAAGAAGCTGAAGATGCCGCCTCTAATATGCAGGATATTTGCGGCTACGTATTCATGCAAAACTCCCCAAGTTGTGCCGTGTTCGGTTTGAAACGTTACGGTAGCAATGGTCAGTCGATTGATAGTCGCGGGCAGGGCGCCTACGCGAAAAAATTTATGGAGTTGATGCCATTAATTCCTGTGGAAGAGGCGGGACGTTTAACTGATGTGGGTCTGCGAGAAAATTTTATTGCTCGAATATTTGCACTGCATGATTGGCGACAAAACTTGCAGAACGATCCAACTGCGAAAAAAATCATCGAATTTTATTCCCGCTACAAATATCAGGTGATGGCTCACCACGTTCCAAGTTATTTTGCGATTGGAAAATTTTTAGCTAACTTATCTGATCGACCTATTGAACAAATTAATAATGAATTTATTCAACTGTTAATGACTGCATTGGGCCACAAGGCTACACGCAAAGGAAATACTAACGCCATGATGCATTTGCGTGGCTACTTAAAATTGCGCATTAATAAATTAGAAAAAGCGGAGCTGAGCAATTCGATTGAAACCTACGGTAAAGGTCTAGTGCCGATAGTTGTTCCGCTTACACTGTTAAAACACTATTTGATGACGTTGGATAATCCTTACCTAAAAAATCAAACATTTTGGGCGCCTTATCCAGATGAATTAGGCTTGCGCAATTTTGTGCTTGAAGAATAATTCGGAATAAAAATTTAGTATGAGAAAAATTATAGAAACTTCCGATGACAGCCCGCTACCTATACGTGATATTTCAAGGCTTACCGGCGTTAACAGTGTAACACTGCGCGCCTGGGAACGTCGTTATGGCCTGATAAAACCATTGCGGACTGCTAAAGGCCACCGACTTTATCGCCGTGAAGATATTGAACTGATTAAAAAAATTCAGACATGGCTTGCCCGTGGATTAGCCATAGGAAAAGTGAGCGAGCTTTTGGAAGCAAGTTACGCATCAAGTGATGTAGTTATCGAAAACAGCTGGCAAGTTTATTGTGCCGAACTGTTGTCGATAATGGCCGATCTAAATCTCGGCAAACTGGACGCTTTTTTTAATCAACTATTTTCGGTTTATCCTGCAGCCGTTATTGCTGACCAATTAATTACTCCTGTACTTGATCAACTATCACAAGATTTTTACGGGAATCGTGTAAAAAAAATCATTCTTGAAAATCGTTTATCAGAATATCTGCTGATGTTAACGCAGCGACAACGCCAGCAAACCAGCGGAAATTCCCTGGCGATTTTACAATTATCTACTGCAGGTAATTCTCTTTTAAATGTATTGCTGCATTATTGGTTGACCACACATCAAATAAAATCTGAACTCATTGGTTTAATTTCAAGCAAAGAAATAGTATTTGCTGCCGAGCAATTAGCCATTGAAGGATTTATTGTTTACAACGATTCCTGTTCAAGTTTAGGCGAATTTCAAAGAGAACTTGTACAACTCGCTGATCTAATATCAGTTCCTATTTTTGTTGGCGGAAAGCTTGCCAAAATAATAAATATGGAGCTACCAAATCATGTTCATATTGTGGGTGATGACGGGCAACAAGCTATAACACAAATGCTGAATAGCGTTTTACTTCAAGATTCATTGGGTGGCGTTAAGGAATTGGTATGAAGACTGCACAATTTAAACGAATCGTTTGGTTTAGAAATGATTTGCGTATTTACGATAACCCCGCATTATTTCGTGCGGCCGAAGATCAAGAAGGCGTGTTGGCGGTTTATATTATCTGTCATGAAATGTTAAAAAATCACGTTGTGGCGCCAGCACGGGTAGATTTTATTCGCCGTCATCTGTTAATACTTAATCAAGATTTAGCCGAATTAAACATTCCGTTTGAAATTATAACTGTAAATAAAATGTCGCAAATAAAAACCGAATTGCAACATCTTATAAAGACACATGGAGTTGAAGAGTTATTCTTTAACGCAGAATATCCACTTGATGAGTTTAATCGGGATAAGCAAGTATCTGAAGTGTTACGCGAAGATGGAACCTTAGTTAAACGCTTTCACGATAGAGTTATCATTCCGCCCGGCATGATTCGCAACGGTAAAGGTGAACCTTACAAAGTATTCACCGCTTTTAAAAATAATTGGATGCAACAAGCACGCTCACTTCCGCTTCAAGTTTTAAAGAAACCGAGAGCGCAGAGCGCACATCGCCACCCTGCGCTGACGGATAATAAACTCAATGCATTTTTTGAAAACTTTACGCAACGTGATTTATCAAAACTTTGGCCTGCCGGTGAGAAAGAAGCCAGCAAACGTTTAAAAAAGTTTACGAAAAATTCTATTGACGACTATCAAACAGCTCGGGACTTTCCTCAGGTAGAAGGCACGTCACAACTATCACCCTATTTGGCAGTGGGAAGTATCTCTCCAAAACAATGTTTAGTTGCCGCGCTGCAGGAGAATAAAGGTGAATGGGATTCAGGAAGTGCAGGGGTTAAAACCTGGATTGGCGAATTAGTATGGCGTGATTTTTATCAGCATGTGGTTGTCGATTTTCCTGATGTCTGTAAATTTAAAGCGATGCAAAAACACACTGAGGCTTTCCCGTGGCGCTACGACGAAAAATCATTCAAAGCATGGTGCGATGGTGAGACAGGAATTCCTTTGGTAGATGCCGCTATGCTGCAGCTCAAAGCAACCGGCTGGATGCACAATCGTCTACGCATGGTTGTCGCTATGTTCCTGACTAAAAATTTACAAATTGATTGGCGACGAGGTGAACATTATTTTATGACGCAGCTAATCGACGGCGATTTCGCCGCAAACAACGGCGGTTGGCAGTGGAGCGCATCGACAGGAACTGATGCAGCACCTTATTTTCGTATTTTTAATCCGGTCAGCCAGTCTCAACGTTTTGACGCAGAGGGCACTTTTATTCGACAGTATTTGCCCGCATTGGCGAAACTGCCTGCGAAAGTTATCCATAATCCTCCGCCAACGCCCGGTTATCCGTTGCCGATTGTGGATTTGTCGCTAAGCCGCAAAGAAACTATCGCACTATTTGGCGCGCTGAAAAGTTAGAAAGTTCGCCGCTAGTGGTACAAAAAATCCTAAAGTCTTATACTTCCCGCACAAGTAATTTGGGCTAACAATAGAGGTTTTATGAAGGTATTTATGAATACATTTAGGCTGCGCAACTTGCTAATTTTATTATCACTTGCATCAACTAGTGTTCTGGCTGTAGATGGCTACGCGGTTTCCGGCTCGGCGTATAATCTCAAAACCGGAAAGTTGGTTTATCGCGAATTGATAACCAAGCTCGATGACAATAATGAAGTTCACGTTAATTACGCCAAACCAGATGGTGTTATCTTCGCGCGTAAGAAGCTGAACTACTCCACTGAAGTATTTCAGCCGGGAGTGGAATTTTCTGACGAACGGGATGATGAAACGGTTTCTGCTGCATTCGATGGTGGACGTTTACTCTTAACGCACAAGAAAAAAGGCGATTCACAAACAAAAACTATTTATGAAACTGCAAAATTAATTATTGATGCCGGGGTAGATGCTTTCATTCAGCAACAATGGGCAAAAATTACTTCCGGTAAAAAAGTAGAGTTCGATGTAGCAGATGCACGCAATCTCGGTATCGAAAAATTTGTTATCAAGGAAGTTGATTCCAGTGTTTCGCCTTTGGCTTACAAAGGCGCTGCGGAAACCTGGAAATACTTTCGTGTAGATACTGCGAATAAACTGTCGTCTATTTTTGTAGAGCCTATTTATTATGCCTACGAGCCCGAAGGTAAATATTTAATGCGCTACCAGGGCCGTGCGAATATTGATAACGATTCTGGTGATGCCTGGGATGTTCGTGTCGAGTACGAATATTTCTAGCGGTTCCATCGATAAAAAAAGCGCCTATGAGGCGCTTTTTTTGTTTTAGACATTTGCTTTCTATGACACTTAATCTTTTGGTAGATAACTACACCAATCGCTCCAACTACCTGGATAAAGTTTTGCATTAATTCCAACTAGGTATAGTGAAAAAATATTCACGCAGGCGGTAACGCCGGAGCCACAATAGGCGGCGATGTTTTCTTTATCTGCGATTTTTTCCCAATAGGCTTTTTGCCATTCGGTGGGTTTAACAAACCCTTTTTCATCGGTAATTTCTTGCCAGAAAAAATTCAAAGCGTTTGGAATGTGGCCTGCTATAGGATCTATAGGCTCTTCCAAACCTTGAAAACGACGTGATTCGCGTGAATCAATTAGTGTTAACGATTTGTCGCTGAGAATTTCATCGTGCTCCACAATAAAATTCGCTTGGATATTAGCTTTAAAATTACCTTGTTTAAACGACGGTGCGCGCCTATCAATTGCACCGTGAATGGCTGTCCAGGCATTGAAGCCACCATTCAAAATTCGTACGTCTTCATGACCTAAATATTTTAACAACCACCATGTACGCGCGGCGTAAGCCATGCGCGAGTCATCGTAAACAACAACTGTGCTGTGCTGGTTTATACCAAAATTCCGAAATTTAATTTGTAGCTGTTCGATATTGGGAAGAGGGTGCCGACCACCATGAGTTTGCACTGCTGAAGAAAGGTCGTGCTCAAGGTCAACATAATAGGCGCCAGGAATGTGACCTTGCCGGTAAAGTGATTCGCCTTGGGATTTATCCATTAAATTAAAGCGGCAATCGAGTACTACGGTGGTTTTGCCTAACTGAGCTTGCAATTCCGCGGCGGATATCAGTGATGAATGCATAAAGTGATGAGGCTATTGGTTGAATAATGTGCCGATGTTGTCACTATTCGCGCCTGCTGTGAAGTGCATAAGAACCAATTTGAACAGTTTTCACCAAATAATTCGCTGTCTTATTATTCTTTTGACCAAACCTCAGGCTCCTTACCCTCCAGTTGGTACGCAAACGCAATAATGTAGGCCACCGCCAAATAAAGCGTTTCGGGAATCTCATCGCCCAACTCAAGCTGCACAAGCAATTCCACCAATGCGCTGTTGTCGCATAGTGGAACGCCATGCTCTTCCGCAATAGCCATAATATTTTCAGCAACTGCTCCAGTGCCTTTAGCTGTAACAGTTGGTGTACTTTTACCATCGTAAAAGAGCGCAACTGCTTTCTTAACTTTATTTTCTGCGTTCATATCAAGTAGAAATATCGATAAGTGAATAGCTTAGTGCCATAGGCTTTTCAGGCGGAATTCCGCGCATGCATTGCAAATATTTTACGTTGATACCTTCGCTCTCAAGTTGCTTGCGTAAACCGTCTATTTGATCGCTCACTTGCGTAAAAGTTTTTTCTCGAGCGGCCCAAAGTGTCGCGCTGACCTGCGTGTTAATAATGGCAAGTTGCGCGCAAAATTCGCCAAGTGTTGGCAAATCAAAACGCAAAGTTACTGACCACTGTTTAACTTTGTTAGTGGATTTCTCATAGTCAGAATCTGATTCGTTTTTATCATCCACCCAATCGCGATCTATCCGCACATGCATATGCTGCACATCATTATTGTGCTTAACGGGAATTTCCAATTGCCAGGACGCGCTTGGATTCGCGCTATCTTTAGTATCCAGCTCATGAGTAATGCTATGCAATTGCTGCAACTGAATTTTTGCCAGACTATGAACGCTATGTTGTTGCAGCAAAACGAGCAATTGCGTGCGCAATTCTTTGTTGGATAATTCTTTAACGGGTTTTTGCATTAATTGTTGGATAAAAAGACCAACAGCTTGTGCAATATCATTTTTATTGTTCAGCGAACTTACCGATCCCGTTAGCGATGGATTAAAGAAAGGCGCACTTCCCAAGTTTTGTATTAATTTTTGCGTTTGCTCGTTGGAGATTGGTTTTTTATCGCCACCAAGCTCCTGAGTTGAGCGATTTAATAATGTTAGTAGCGCGCCTTTTAAATCCTGATTGTAGGTATTTTTAATAAGATTCGTGCTCTTGGCACCTTGCTCGCCACTAAAATTGTTCTGCGCCAGCTGTCCTAATTTATGCTCAAACAAGACACCGGAATTTTTCAGGGCTTGTGCCAACACTTTCGGTTGGCCTAGCTGTTCCGGCGAGCGAATTTGTGTCGCCAGGCTTTTTAAGGCTTGTTCAACACCATGAGGAAGTAAATGTAATTTATTAAGTGGGGGCAAGCTTTCCAGCTTTGTTGCAGCAGATAGCAATAGATTTGGCGTATCTTTTAAAGGTAATAAATTGCGTAAGTTTTCGCTGGTTATTTTTTTTGTCGCCTGGGTTTCAGGATTTGTATTTTTGCTTTCACCTTGGGCTGATAATTTTTGCGATAACTCCTCTGTGCTAAAAGTTAGAGGTTTGCCACTTAAGGCTGTTTTAGCTTGTGGATTTATTAACGCTTGTTGCGGGATTACCGAATCTTTTAATGGATTAGCTTTATCCATATTAATAACGCCTGCGCTTACAAGCTTGTTCACCAAGTCAACGACAGCGGTTTTCAATAATTCATTCGGCAGCTGACTAGTTTTACCTACCAAATTTTTGGCGATTTCAATGGCAGCTTGGGTGGCTTGAGCTGGCGTTTTTACAGCAGGAAATTGTGGTATATCTGCTTCGGGCAACTGAACCGAAGTTGTGACGGGTAAATTCAGCATGACCAATTTCTGCGGGCCTTGTAATTGCACAGGAATCGATTGCCCTGCGACTAAAGGCCGGTCGCTGTAAGTGAGTTGCGGGCGATTATTAACTGTTAAATTAATCCATTTTAAATCCGGCTTTTGAATTAAATTTTGTTGCTCAACTAAACGCGATATTTCAGCTTTTAATGCGGGCGGAATTTTATTGGGGTCGACAATTTGCTTATTCAGTTGTGCCAACGCAGTAGTTGTTTGTTTTAATAATTCTGCACGCTCAGGTGCGGTAACTGGCGCTGTAGATGTGACCATGGCGGTTTCGGTTTTTCCTAAAACCAAATTCAACACACGGCTCAGCGCCGTTAATTGTTCGGTATTTTTTTGCTCCAGACCTTTAATAAGGCTTTGCGGAATATTGGTAATATCCATTGTTCAGGTTTTATCCGGTTTGAGCATTGCTTTGGTTTCTTGGCGACTGATATTAATAACGCGTGAAAGACTCAAGGGCTGAGGCTATAATCGCCCGTCAAAATCATGGCTCGATAATCTACACGCTTCAATAAGGCCCAAGCGCTTTTATGAATACAAGATTTATTGAGTATAGCGACCTCCGGGTGTAAATCCTGAGTTCTTCTTATAAAACCTTCATTCAGCTGGAATTTCCTTTTGACATCGGCTCCTGTTCTTCTTGAATTGCATAATCTGGCCTGTGAGCGCGACGAACGTATTTTGTTCTCTCAGCTCAACACGCGTTTTTATGCAGGGCAGGCGGTACAAGTTCTTGGGCCGAATGGCAGCGGCAAAACAACTTTATTGCGTATTCTGGCTGGCGTTAGTCGCGAATATCAGGGCGAAATTCTTTTTAAAGGCGAATTAATCAATAAGGTTAACTGGGAATTCGCAAGTGAACTTCTGTATTTGGGGCATTTACCAGGGGTTAAAAAGTCCCTGACGCCGCTTGAGAATTTACGTTGGTACGCAGCCTTGCAAGGCGCAGTTAGCGACGCACAACTTCTAGCCGCACTCGAACAAGTAAATCTCGCCGGTTATGAAGATACGCCATGCTTTCAGCTTTCCGCAGGACAATTGCGTCGCGTTGCCTTAGCGCGGTTGGAATTCAGTAAGGCCAGCATCTGGATTTTGGATGAACCATTCACCGCGCTTGATAAAGCGGGCATCGCTAAATTGGAAAATCGCTTGATTGCTCATGCTTCAGCAGGTGGATTGGTGTTGGTTACATCCCACCAGGATATTCGTTTTCCACAGTTGCAGACGCTCGATTTACAGGATTTTGCTGAAAATTCAACAGTCGGTGAAAATGCTCATGGCTAAGTCACCTTCTTTATTTGGTGCCACTTTTCGTCGCGACCTGTTATTAGCATTTCGTCATAAGGGCGAAATGATCAATCCATTGGTGTTTTTCCTCATTGCTATTAGCCTGATTCCGCTAGGAATAGGGCCGGAAAAAGCACTTTTAATGCGAATAGCCCCAGGGATATTATGGGTAATGGCGCTGCTGGCGACCCTGCTGTCGCTGGATAATCTCTTCCGTAGCGACTTCGATGATGGAACGCTTGAGCAGTTACTCATATCGCCACATCCGCTTTACTTAAGCGTCCTCGCCAAGGTGTTGGCCTATTGGTTAGCGACGGGTTTGCCCCTAACGCTCTTGTCACCTGTGCTCGGTGGGATGCTTTCTCTGCCAAGTGGAGCATTTATTGCTTTGTGCTCATCACTTTTAATTGGTTCGGCGGCGATGAGTTTAATTGGTGCGGTAGGTGCGGCACTAACGGTAGGTTTACGTAAAGGCGGATTATTGATCTCGTTGATCGTTATGCCGCTCTACGTACCCATCCTGATTTTCGGTGCAAGTGCCGTGACAGAAGCCGCGCGCGGCAATCCTTTTGATGTGCAACTCGCGGTATTAGGAGCAATTCTGGCGATAGCGTTATTATTGGCTCCGCTCGCCACGGCAGGCGCATTACGTGTAAGTGTCAACGGCTAAAAATAATAAGTTTGAATGGCTAACAATAAGCAAGAGAGATTATTTATGAATTGGCAATGGTTTCATCGTTTAGGTTCACCGCGCTGGTTTTATGAAAAAACTGATGCCTGGGTTCCATGGCTGGTTATCCTTGCCTGGGGCTTATTACTGGTTGGCACTGTTTGGGGTTTAGGTTTTGCGCCCATGGATGCCAAACAAAAAGACAGCTACCGCATCATCTATGTTCATGTGCCAGTCGCCTTCATATCAATGGCTTGCTACTACATTATGGCAATCGCCGGTGCGGTCGGTTTAATTTGGAAAATGAAATTGCCGTACATGGTGATGAAATCTGCAGCGCCCATTGGTTTTGCGTTCACGATTATCGTATTGGCAACAGGCTCAATTTGGGGCAGACCTACGTGGGGAACCTGGTGGGAATGGGACGGTCGTATGACATCCTATTTAGTATTGTCCTTTTTATATCTTGGCATTATCGCCTTGCAAAACGCATTTCAAAGCCGCGATACCGCGGATAAAGCGAGCGCAATTTTGGCGTTGGTAGGCACGGTAAATATCCCTATTATTTATAAATCTGTGGATTGGTGGTACACGCTGCACCAGCCAGCGAGTTTAAATTTAACCAGCGCACCAAAGATTCATATTTCAATGCTGTACCCTTTATTCACAATGATCGCTGCAAGTTATATATTTTTTACGCTAGTGTTAATTTTGTATACCCGCGCTGAAATTTTGCGTCGCGAAAGTAAAACGCAATGGGTAAAAGATTTAGCTTCAGGCGTTCCGTCAAAAGGGGATAAAGCGTAATGAAATTCCAATTTGATAGTGTAGATGCGTTTTTAAAGATGGGCGGTCATGGGGCTTTTGTGTGGGCGAGTTATGTCATCGTTTATGCAATTTTAATTTATTTAACATTAGCTCCTGTATTGAGCAAGAAAACATTTTTAAAGCAACAAAAAAAATTGCTCCACTTACAAAAAAAATCACCAGAAAATTCGCAGTAACTCTAGCCTTTTAGTTGAAGCCAATTATGCATCCAGTTCGTAAGCAGCGTTTGTTATTTGTTATCGCCGGAGTTGTCGTCACGAGTATCGCCGTGGGGCTAATCGCCTATGCAATGCGTGAAAACATAAATTTATTTTATCCTCCCAGTAAAATAGCGGCAGGTGAAGTACCACCGAATCGCAACATTCGCGGCGGCGGCTGCGTGAAGCCTGGCAGTGTTGTGCGAGCGAAAGATAGTTTAGATATCAACTTTATCCTCACCGATGGCGCCGCAGATGTTCCGGTAAAATTCACTGGAATTTTGCCTGACCTATTTGCCGAAGGTGAAGCCGCAGTCGTCAATGGAAAGGTAGATGATAAAGGTGTGTTTATTGCCGACCAGGTGTTGGCAAAACACGATGAAACTTACACTCCACCTGAAGTTGCCAGCATGAACCAGCAAAGCGATCAGAAAAAAGAAGAAGAGCATAAAAATGATCAAGCCATATGTAAGGGGTTAAAAAATGGAGCCTAATGCTTTTTTCTCCACGCTCATGATTCCAGAGCTTGGTCACTTCGCTTTAGTTCTCGCGCTGTGTTTAAGTTTTGCATTGTTTGTGTTGCCGATGTTAGGCGCGCATTACGGTAATCAATTATTAATGAACACCGGGCGTTCGCTTGCAACTGGGTTTTTTGTTTTTATCGCTATCGCATTTTTTTGCTTAACCTATTCATTCGCACACGATGATTTCTCGGTGAAATACGTTGCCAGCAATTCAAATAGCTTGCTGCCGTATTACTATAAAATTTGCGCAGTCTGGGGCGGCCATGAAGGTTCATTACTCTTGTGGATTTTTATGTTGTCCGGCTGGACTTTTGCGGCAGCAATTTTTAGCAAATCATTGCCGCTAGATATGCAAGCCAGAGTTCTTGCTGTGCTCGGTTTTATCGCGGTCGGTTTCTTATTATTTATGCTGCTAACATCGAATCCTTTCGACCGCATTCTTCCTATTCCGCCACAAGATGGCAGCGATCTAAATCCGCTCTTGCAAGATCCCGGATTCGTTATTCATCCTCCCGTTTTGTATATGGGTTACGTTGGTTTTAGTGTTGTTTTTGCATTCGCCATTGCCGCATTAATTACTGGCCGTTTAGATAGTGCTTGGGCACGTTGGTCGCGCCCGTGGGCAACTATGGCATGGGGATTTTTATCAGTCGGTATCGCACTCGGTAGCTGGTGGGCCTATTACGAATTAGGTTGGGGCGGTTGGTGGTTTTGGGACCCTGTAGAAAATGCATCCTTTATGCCGTGGTTAGTCGGCACCGCATTAATTCACTCACTAGCCGTAACAGAAAAACGCAGCTTGTTTAAAAGCTGGACTATTTTGTTGGCGATTTTTACGTTTTCATTAAGTTTGCTTGGAACATTTTTAGTTCGTTCCGGTGTGCTTACATCTGTACACGCCTTTGCTAATGATCCTGAGCGTGGATTATTTGTACTGGTTTTCCTAGGCGTTATCGTGGGCGGCTCGCTAATTCTCTATGCGTTGCGCGCGCCCGTTGTAAAAAGCGAAATAGGTTTCAGCTGGTTTTCTCGCGAAACTTTGCTCATGGGGAACAACATCATTTTATGCGTGGTGATGCTCACAGTGTTGTTAGGCACGCTTTATCCATTAATCGCAGATGCGTTGCATTGGGGAAAAATTTCAGTAGGTCCACCTTATTTTAATTTCTTCTTTTTGCCGTTGATGGGAGTTTTAAGTGCGCTTATGGCATTTGGCCCAGTCGCGAACTGGAAGCGCACTAATCCTCAGCAAATTCTTAAATTGTTATGGAAGCCCTGGTTTATTAGTTTGGTTTTTGCACTGATATTTCCATGGTTATATCGCGATGAATATAAATTCTCAGCCGTCGTTGCAGTATTTCTTTCCAGTTGGATAACAACAGCATTAGTTGCCGATTTTATTTATCGCTTACGCAATTCAGATTCTTTTTTATCGGGTTTGAAAAAAATTAGCCTAAGTTACTACGCCATGGTAATTGCGCATTTGGGTATTGCAGTCACTTTAATTGGAGTGTCGCTCACCAGCATTTATTCCATTGAGCGCGACCTGCGTATGGAAGAGCATAAAAGCGTAAATTTATTGGGCTATGAATTTACCTTGCAATCACTGCAAAAAGTTAAAGGCCCGAATTACATGGCAGATGAAGCGTTCATCACCGTTGCCTACAACGGCACAGCGCTAAATGACATGCATCCTCAAAAACGCCGTTATTATGCGCGCGGCAATTTAATGACTGAAGTTGCTCTCGACACCGGATTATTCCGCGATATTTACGTTGCCATGGGCGAACCCGTGAGCGACAACGCCTGGGCTGTGCGCGTTCACGTTAAGCCATTCGTGCGCTGGATTTGGTTAGGTGCGCTTATGATGGCGTTCGGTGCTGTATTGGCAGTTGCGGATAAGCGTTATCGCAAAAAAATACTGGTTACTGAATCGGCATCACCAAAAGTTATCAATGCAGGCCTCGCGACAAATGAATAAACAGCGGTTATTTTTATTTATTCCCATCATTATATTTGCTGTTCTTATAGCATTATTTTTTCGGGGATTATCATTAGACCCTAACGAAATGCCTTCCGCGTTATTAAATAAATCTGTGCCGAAATTCTCGTTGCCGCGTTTGGCGAATCCGGAAGAATCTAAAAGCGAAAATATTTTGTTAGGGCGGGTTACCTTATTAAATGTATGGGCGACCTGGTGCGTCACTTGTCGCGAAGAGCACGCATTTTTAAATCAATTACAGCAACAAGGTTTGCATATTGTGGGTCTTGATTACAAAGACAACACCGCTGATGCGCAGCGCTGGATAGCGCAATTAGGAAATCCTTATGACGAAATTCTCATCGATGAAGAAGGGCGAGTAGGTTTGGATTTAGGTGTATTTGGTGCGCCTGAAACCTACGTGGTCGATAAGCAAGGCGTTATTCGCTACAAACACATCGGCGATTTAAATCAGAAAGTCTGGACGAATACCATTGAACCGATCATTAAAAGCTTGCAGTAAAAATGCTCCAAGCTTTAGTAAAAATAATTGTATTTAAAACCGATAGTAAATTTTTAAGCGATAAATCGCAGACATAAAAAAAGCCCCTGTAGGGGCTTTTCTTTACAACGAATTCAGTAGGAAATAGTGGCGGACCGGACGGGGCTCGAACCCGCGACCTCCGGCGTGACAGGCCGGCATTCTAACCGGCTGAACTACCGGTCCGCAAAACGTAAAACCTTTGGTTAATAACACTGTTGCCTTGTGAGCTAAGTGTGTACCTAAAGAACTGGTGGGCGGTACAAGACTCGAACTTGTGACCCATGCCTTGTAAGGGCATTGCTCTACCAACTGAGCTAACCGCCCGATCAGGTGCCGCGCA
>Ga0247741_1000880_pt1 | contig 16466 bp, 17 predicted proteins | sample UWRJL213509R2_FD_180945 | JGI IMG/M metagenome (GOLD analysis project Ga0247741, IMG submission 180945) | Plant litter microbial communities from Arlington Agricultural Research Station in Wisconsin, United States - UWRJ-L213-509R-2 | ecosystem: Environmental > Terrestrial > Plant litter >... | reverse complement strand
GAGAAATTTTCGTAGTCAGTTCTATCCAGGTAGCCAACGCCAGCCTAAATTTTCTATTCACAAATGAAGGTACTTAGAGAGTAGTGGGCATTGCCGCGCACAGAGCGACGGCCCTATCACGATTATAAAGTTGAGAATAAGACGACTAATATTATCGATTCTGGAATATCTATTTCAGATTCAAGAGTAATGAGCTCAGGGCAGTAAGGTTGGGCTAAAATATTTCACACCAAATATAGTATGTGCATACGAAACTTCAACATCTGGATGTAGTATTTGTAATATATTGGCGACTATAAGAAATACCCTTTTCATTTGATGGTCCATTCATGGAGGGCCTTTCGACTATTCTAGGATTTTACAGAGAGTCCGCCCTGGGTGAGGCGTCCATGTCACCGACTTATTCCTCCCAAAGACGCTGACAATGAGGTTTGATTCTTGGATCACTTTAATCCCCACCTCCGCCTTTATGTTTTGTCTGGTGCATGTGCACAGAGTGATGGACCCCACCAAAAAATCACAGGATACCCAACTACGCTCAAGGAGGACTATATTTCAGTACCTTTCTCTCTGGATCCGTTGCCTCGCTCTCGCGGGGTTAGGACTAAGTATGGGTCTGGAGTGACGTGAAGTCATTTGGGGTTCAGCGAGAGTGCACGCCGCAGACTTTTGTGGTAATCTTTGGACATAGCGTTGCTGTGACCAATGGAAAGCTCAAAGTCTTTACGCTATTGCTTTATGGAGCAGTTGGGTTTGGGTCAATTATAGGTCCCATGCTCTTCCTACTTCTGTACAAGCGCCTTCACGCAACCCCTTTCAAATTACTATCAGGGGCGGTCTCTAATTCACAGGCCCCAGGCCTCGAATCCCTATCAAAGAGGGTCCCGAATTTGTTGGTCCAGCTACTGGCGACTATAAAAACCACAGAAGTTTGGATCATCCTCCTAGTTTTTATTCTATCCCTCGAAATCTTTCCAGTTGCCAGCACTGAGGTTTTGGTACAGAGGAGCAAAGGGCTTGTGCTTCCGGGCGAGTTGCAGTGGACTTTCGGACAGTCTTTGGCTGTCATGCTGGTCACCTCGCCGCTGTTTCGCACAATCGATAGCATGTAGAAGGGGTACCAGAGGCTGCGGGAAGGCCGGCAGGAAAATGGAAGGGCAGTCGGTGAAGCAGATGGCAGAAAGCCAAAAACCAGCAAGGCAGAGAGGGGGTCAGAAGTCGAAAAGGCAGAGATTTGACAGGCGGGAGTCAGAGTAGCCGACACGTCTGTATTATAGGGATCACGCTGATATATCTACTTGCCTGCATCGTGTGCTCTCGAGTTATATGGCCATTTTACGTATCTCTAGTGACAGTTTACTTCACTTTTCATCTTTCGCCGATACACATTATGTACACTTTTAACGGTATTTAGTATCAAGTTCTACTCAGATTAACCCCAATCGGTTTGGCATTCGTTAGCTCTTCCAGTGTTTTGCACTTCAAAAGCCTCGCTCCTTCTGGGTATAATATGGTACTAATAAGTATCATACTACGAATTGTTTCTTAGTTTCCGCCAGAGGGCAACTTTTTGTCTCACTCACATCGCTCCATTTGCTACAGCCGTTTGCATAATTCCGTGAACACGCAAAATCGGTTTTTCTGGGTCACGTGAGGGGCGCCATCACCCAAACGTGGGGCTGCCGGTGTGCCGGACCCAGCGTCTAGTACTGTTCGCCAACTGAGTCCTCCATATCGAGATGGGTTGTGCTCTCTCCAACCAATTTGCTACGGGAATGGTGTAATCTGATATAAATACAGGCGGTTTGCTCAACGGATAAATCTGAGCCTGGCGGGGTCTACTGAACTGCACTGGAAACACCTGTCACTTAATTAGAACTCAAATGCTGGGCATCTGCTTCCAGATCTTCAAATCTAGTCTAGTGTCGAACACAGGACGGCATTTGAGTGTAGTAGTTCAACATATGCACCAGCCGAGGTCTGTGGCCAGGTCGGCACGTCGGTCTCTCCTAATTTGGTGATAGGCGCCTCCACGTGACCCAGAAAAAACGGTTTCGCGTGTTCACGGAATTATGCAAACGGCTGTAGTTTCAAGCCTCAAAAATGCGAAAAGGTGTCTTTTGGCGACCGAGTTTCCAACAATCCTTCGACATAAGCTCGTCGTAGAATCTCTTCAGTCAGGCTCGGGAATATATTTGCATATATAATCGCCTGAAAGTCCCAGAGTCTTTCCACAGGATTGAATGGGCAGTCACCAGAAACACCCGACATTAAATCTCACTAGGTTGATAGGTCGTTAAGACACTCGAGCGACAGCCATGACCTAAGTTGTTTCTACGGAGTTCATAAGAAATGCAATTGGTGGCGGTTGGGCAGACGTCAATGTACAACACCAGGAATTTAGCTCATACTAGGACCTTACTCAACCTCTGCACCTCATTCAACAACACGTCTCCCTGCTTCACCACCGCCTCATACTGCGCATTCTTCAGACTCGGGCGTGTCGTATACACGATTCCATGGACTTTATCGATCGACGCCGGGATACGCGAGAGGGAGATGAACGTCGTTAGGTCGCTAAAATGTGATCATGTTAGAGAGATGAAGATCTGAAACAGCGCTTGAGAGGAAGAGAGGGAAGGCTAGACGTACTTATCGACGAACGCTTCGCTCACGCCGAATGCCTTGCTGAGACTCTCCATTGTCAAAGAGCTGTAACTCTCCAGCAACTGGGCGTAAGCTAGTATGCGCATCTCCCGGACGTAATATCGTGCATGTGGTGAAAGAATCCGGGAGGGCAGGAGGAGGGATTGTTCTAGGGATGCTGCAATATGAGAGACATCAGTGATTCGATACTAGGCAACATAAAAATAGAGAAGGACGCACCAAGGGCAATGAAAAACTTATCGTATCGGCAATCATACAGGTTCTTCACAAGGTCGCCTAAGACAGGCAGTTCCGGGAGGACTTGATTGACTTCTGGTGCTGATATCAACTATATTAAGTGTTAGTGGTATCAATGTGAGGAGAATGTAGAGGGTTCGTGGACACGTACCCGTTTCTTCAATTCCACCCTCTTCAGCGTTAGCGTGCCTGCGATAACGGCTAGTGACACAAAGTCGTTGTACGATATGAGCTCGGTGGCTGTGAACGTTGATAACGCGTCCAGGAGGAGTTCGCTGCCTTTCTTAAAGGAGCGGATCGAGATCAGGTGGACGCCGTTGTACACCTATCCGCGAAAGTGGATATAATCAGAAAATGTTACATTGGAATACGCCAAGGTATAAGTAAATAAAACACACCTTTAACCGATTCCGCCTATCCCAATCACCACCCTCCTCGATCAGCTTCTCCGCTTTCGCCATATTCTCCTCGACCAACTTGTGATCACTAAAGAACAGGCCGATGCGGACGAGTGTGAGGGTAATGTCGATGCGCGAGCCCAGACCGGGTGTCTTTTTGAGTGCAAGGTTTTGGGCCTCAACAGCGCGTTCCTATAGTTAAGTGTGATGAAGAGAGGAGGAAGAGTCAGTAGTGCGTTCGTGAAGATTCGTTCGGGCATTCATAAGGAAGCATCCGAACGCTAACACATGGAAAAGGGAGGGGAGCAGAAAAATAAACACACTTTATCGCCAATCTTCGTTAGATAATTTGCCCTAGCCTTGAGGGCGTCGCTAATCTCACTCTCCCCCTCCGTCTTCTCCGCCTCAGCCAGCCGTTCGTCGAGCTTCAGTAGCTCGGCGGTGTTTGCTGATTCGAGGGTGGACAGAAGTGAGTTATCGAGTGTCAACACAGATTTCGAGGTGCTAGATGTGGCAGAGGTTATAGATTTATAATAGGGTGCCATTTCTATTTGAATGTGTCAGTGGATATCTCAATCGCCAAAAAGTTGGAGAAGTGAGCGCATACCATCGGCTTTGATACCTTCCACCAGCTCTGCGCGTGCCTTTTCATGAAGGCGTTTCAAGTTCGGGCTGGAAAGCGCAAACAGATTTTGTGCAATCAGGAGGTTGGGGATGGGGAGTACTTCTTCTTCAGCCATGGTCTTGATCTGGTTGGGCAGTGAACGCGTTTGAGCTCGAGAAAGGTAAATGGAGACGCGTCATCCTGCGGTTCCCACAGAGCAGAACGTCCACGTGATCCGCGCCGTGCCACGCGCCCGCCGTAAACACTCAATTCAAATGATTACTAACAATTCACCAGCTCCGCAGTTGCCTTTTACGACAACATTACAAGCTCGGATTCAACACCATAAACAGTTTTTCTGAATTGTGAGACTAGGTTTGGGAGTATAAACTTTTCCATGGCTGAGCTTGAGGTTGGGGTGTATTCTTCGAGTAGTATTTCGATACGACAGCTGAGATCCCAGGATCCCCTACAACGTGTGCGCGACGCGTGTAAACTGTAAAGGCGCTGGTTTGATGTTGTGGGGTGAGGACCAATCCTGTGGATCCGAATATAATATTCAAATCTTACCAGCGAATCCGCAGATAATGTCCATCCTGGAAGTGTCTGCGCACAGCACAGCCACATCATCAGCGCCAAAATCATCGTTGGCGTCGACTACTTCATGCTGCCCCACGTCCAGAAAACGAAGTTTGTTTGGGAAACCAATAAGGCTCTGGAGATACGTGGCCACCTTCACCTTGAGGTACCTGTCCACATGTTTGCGCTGGCTAACCTATGGTCCAATTTGAATCATACCAAAGTAAATTGAAATAAGTTCTACTGGTGTTACAACTTATTTACTGTACGGTATGTGCGACTAGGCCAAGTGCTAAAACTACAAGTGCAGTGCTAAAGTTATATGACGATCTAGGGGTCTGAGTCTGAGCTGAAATTTGGATAGGAGGACGCCAAGGCGAGACATCTGGCTTCCTTAATCAATAGGCCTTGGGACCGTATCTTAGGCCTTAGGATTCAAACGCTTTCTAAACTCTCAAACATCAAAAAAATGTCTTCCGTCAACGACAAAATTACTTACTTTCTTTTTATAACAACCGTCCTCACGTCCGCAATCTCCATCTACCTCCTCCGCCGCGAACACAGCGAGCTCGGCTGGATTGACGCTCTCCTTGCTTGGTCCCTCGCCCACCCATTCTTCGCCCTCATAGTCTACAAGACCGTGCTCTTACGAAGATGCACCAACGGCGACAAAGTTATCGGCATCGAACGTCACCTCGCCCTGGTTGTCGCTATTGGGATGATCATAGTCGCTTCATCGGCAATACGTGAGTTTCCTTGGAGCACCCATTCCGAGCCCAACATCTGACGTGACCCACAGCCAATTTGTTTAATATCTCGGTCTGGACCCACGCGTACATATTTACCCTCCTTATCCCCATCGTCGTTGTATTTCTTGTCTTTTCGACCCTAAGCCTCATCGGGGTTGATAGGAATATGATGGGCACCTTTGGTCGGATCTGCACATCGGTAGGGATACTCATGAGTATTTTTTCCGACGACCCCCCCGCCACCGACATTTCCACTGCCAACATCTGCACCGCTGATGTCTCCACCAACGGCACCAGTAGCATTCAAATAGTATGCCTTCCACCTCCATACTCCAAGATTGTGAGTTACTGTCGTTGTTATTCTGGCGATACCAAAGGCGACTGCTGATATATATGTATCCAGGATTCTCTGACGTCTTATTTACCACGATAACAGGATGTGCTTCCGTGTTTGCGAATACTGCTTAGATGATTGTTAGAATGTTGGCCGCTTTTCAGGTATCATAGTCAACATATTATAGTAGTAGTAGCAATACACGTGAACGCCGGTTTCCAAAAGTGTCAGCGTAGTGACGAGCTGTGCCATTAGATTGAATTCCGACTACAATAGCTGGGATACTTGCACCGCCCTTCGCACAACTCACAACTACGAGAATCTGACATTCGATTCTCAGACAATCGGGTCTTTCTACACTTCATTTATGTTATCTAATTACTACTTACCTGTGCTACACACGGGAACGGGTACATCATTATAGTGATCCGAAGTGGCAATTACTCGGATCTAGTGTTCGGTTGCTCAAGCGCTCAAGCGCTAGGTGCTCAAGGCTACTACCCTCATTTATTCTTTACGCACTGAACCATGGTGGCTCGAAGCGAAATTCAATACCCGTGGGTGGGGTTCATTTACGCGGTAAAAATCCATTCATTTTGTAACATCCAAGTCGGTACTTGGTGTGTTTCAATCTCAATCCTCCTCAAATATCATTTCTTCGTCAGGTGTAATTTGTGTTCGTAGTAGAGGTGTGTCTCACGAGTTCAAGTCGCCTCATGTGAAATCATTTATATCTACCTATCCTTATCCCTGAATTTTTTTTCTTGAGAATATCAGGCATCGATATTTGTGGCTCAGCAAAGAGGATGACAAGAAGTCTTGGGAACCTACAAGTCTTAACCGCTTCTCGAGAAACTGCGCATAGTCGTTCATTTCGATGACATCTTGGTCATCGGACGAGGGTCTAGAGTCAGGTAGGTATCATTCAGAATCCCAACAGCGAGTCGCTCATGAAATAATATACATATCAAACGGCCAATTCCAATTCTATTGACACACTCTGGAATAGAGTGAAACATAATGCAAATGATAGGCCTTAATATGCCCATCGAGTGAGACCACACATCAACACTATATCTCTCCCCCACCGCGGGCCTTTTTACTATCGCTATTGTGTATATTACGTTCAAGAACTCAGAAGTCGATAATGTCAAAGTATCTTAGGAAAAGTAATATGAAGAGATCAGTAATTCAACCAGGCTACGATTTATATATCTCATTCCAAGATAACGAGACGCACACCATTTTCTTTACAAACATCCAAATGTTCGCTCACGGCACATTATTTATGACTTCTTTAGCGAGACTATAGGCTCCGGTACACAGAACAGAGGCTAACAGAGGCCTTGATTGACAAGCAACATAAAAGTGCCGCTGACACCTCGGTGGTTATTGGCGATTCCCTAAGTAGCGCTCGTTAACTCCATGTGGCTTAAGTAGCAGGGCACGGAGAATGGGCGGAGGAAAGAGTGGCTTCGCTGGCAGCGCTGCACAATATGAGCGGAATATGCAAGTAATTTGTACTCGTATCTGGGAGTGCGCTGTGGCTGTCTCTGGAATTGATCGTGGATGGAGATGGCGCGCACGGCTACCTTCATCAGGTAGTTGGTGGCGCACTCAATCTCCTTTTAGGAATTCAAGGTATGCAGGTCGTGAGAATGGCGGAGTTGGTTCCGAATTTTTCCGAATTCGTACCATCATCTAATCGATATCCTTTGTCCTGGAACTACTTCTGTGCTTTAGATCACTGCACATTTTCTCAAGAACGTGTAGATCTTCTAGCAGAACTTTCTCATCAGCAAAGCTGGTCGTGTTATAGTCTCTCCCCGTTTCGACTTCAGGAAAGCACTACTCGATCTACTGGTTGGCCATGGCGTGCGTACCTCTGTTACTCTTGCTTTATAATTTATATTAATCTTCACCATCCATAGCCTGCGATCGCCTTCAACTTACTATCTTATACCTGTTTCAGGGATTACTTGCCATCAGTCGCTCATTATGAGGTTACCTCGTCCAGGAAACAACAATGATATGACTTGACCGTCTTGACGATAGGGAATAGGGTGTGCTTGTGTCCGAGACTACTTAGTCTAATCTCCGACCTAACAATTTCTGATCAAGGCTCCGTCATGCCAATGTCAAACGTGTTCATGCGAGTTTGTCAAGGTGTCGTGGCCTGTACTTTGAGACTAGTGGAACGTCAGTTTCTCTTGTACTATCTGAGCTGATAACCTGGAATCATCCACCAGAATTGCACCCTTCATGTAGCCCGTTTCCTTTCGATACTGGTCCCGATCTTCACGTCGTTATCCCACCTTTCAACTCTTGCCAACGTATCATCAGCGCCCTCTAGATCTGTTGTTCGACCGAAACCTCACGTACGCGATACGAGGCGGTGGCATCGTATACTTGGGTGCATGTTTTAATTTCCTGCCTCGATCACGGGCCGAACTTCGACTCACGGCAGTCTACTCGGTGCGCGACTGCTCTCCCGGAAACCCTCCTCTCCGAAGAATTCACACATCTTAACCTATATTCTTGGCTTCATGGGGGGTTGAAACAAGAAGATAGTCATAGCAGATCTTGCAATCGACGTGGGGACCAGAGGAGTGTACACCTTTGGATGCGCCTTATCCTTCAAGAACGCGTGGCTGATGTCCTAATGGACCAGCTTCTTGGTTGTATACTGCTTCAATTTTGCTTATGACTACGGCTATATGTCAACTGGGGGAATATGATTGTCCAGAACGTATGTTGTTAAGAAGGATGGCAAAATGTTCTTCTCTTTCGACGCTTTAGGTCTCCGGGTTCGTTTTTTAAGGATGACTACGCATGGCAAGTTTCCATGAGGTGCTGCCGTAGAGACTTGTCCACCTTCGTCGTCATAATGCCCTAGCTATCATTTTCGGAGATGGTGTGAGTTATAATCTGAATTGCTGTCTTGCCTGGGGCCATGAATACTGGCTTCGCCAGACCGGTATATTTCTCAGCGCTCGTTAACTACATACTAGGACACACCCGCCTTCCTCCCTGGACCATGTTGGAATTTTAGAGGATCGGAGTGGATGAATCTTTGAAGCGTGCCCTTTCAGGTCGACGCTCTAGTTCCCGGACCCAACGGCTTCTCCGATGCAGGTTTGTCTTGCATCCTGAACCGAACCCGAGAAGCCGCAGGATGAGTATGCAGGGCGCATAATCGAATCTCAAAATGGGAGTCGACAGAGAATAGAGCCGGAAGACTTGTAACATGGGTGAACGTCGAGACCTATATCCACCCATCGCATTGATACTAATAGCATCTGCGGCACGAGTTCCTACGAGATAATCGACGAGAGGGTGATCAATGATCACGTCTGTCGTCCTAACATAATCAGAATCCATACACTGGAGTGAAAAATGCAGCTCACCTTCGTGCTTATGGCCACCTCTGACCGGCTGATGTCGGCTCCTGAATTTGTGGTGCTCATCCCCAAGTCAGGGAGGTGAAAGGTGCCATCTTCAAGTTGCTCTCGATGTCCTTCTCGGGTCGTTAAACTAAGTAATCAAGTCAGCCGATGAACGGGCTTGATGATAGGTCGAGCCCCTCACATGCTGACGACGCAGATAACATAGACTACAGGATCTGGGTTAAGTCGTGTTATAGTTGCAAAGATGAGTTACTTACTGTGCGTGTTCGCAGAGAGGGGGACGATGCTGAAAAATAGTCATTTGGTGAAGGAGAGCGGTGGAATGATGTAACTTGCAAATAATATGTACCGGAAGCGAGAGAAAACTGCCACAAGTCCCATCATGAACGGAGGAGCAAATAGGATATTGTAAAACGTACCAGGAGAACAGTAAGAGCTGCGCACAGGCTATAGGGGCGTTAGAGCATGAACACAATATAAACCGATGCGCGGTTCTACCTTGTGGCTATGGCACGATTGATCGCATAAGATATCAATTTATTGACCAATGAATTGGATCTGCATCGCGCAGAGGCCACTGTAAGCATCACCACCCTGACAACCACAACGCGGATTGCGCACCTTTTAATCCCGGATCGATGCGAATCAAAGATATAGCATAACGTTCCTGAGATCAGAATATCGCAAATAGCGGCGGTGGCTCCTTGAGTTGTCGTGGCTCTCTGTGAAATGAGAGATCCACTTAGTGTCTACCTATCGACAAAAGGATGATGAACGCACGACGAGAAATCCTGTCCTCATTGTGAGTTTTGTGTAATACTTGCTGATCCCCCTTATAATAACAGCGATCAATGAGAGAAGCGAGTAAGCGACGAGAGGGCTTACATGAGGGATGTCTGGGCTTGATAGGATGGGCGACGCCGTAAGCGACCTGGAATTACAGCATGGCACGGAAACGCTCACCTAGTCCTGCACCTGGAATCATTGACTCAATTACTTTCATCGACACACCCCAAACGCATGTTTACTTACTAAGTTGTGCCAAGGCCAGACCGGCCTTAACGGACATGCAAAAGGTTATCAATAACACGAGGAATGACGTAGAGGTCCAGTGGGTGCTTACAGCAGGAATAGCCAGATAACGGACATGACTCTGCAAAGCTCTGCCGACTATGGGATGGAATTCGGTTCGTTAGAAATGGCGACAACGGAAAGTACTGTTAGAACGCCTACCAATCCAAATCCGACTACAGAAGAACCTAGCCCAAACGATATTCGGTCACTCGTACTTGAAGAGGGCGAATATATAGATACTCACATTTGTGCAATGAATGCGGTGAGATACTGATAGAAGAGTTAATTAACATCATCAAGGCGAAACCAACAATACTCACCGAACAGAGGAATTTTCCCTGAATATCGGTCGTAACGAATTAGTAGTCTGATTGGGGACGAACAATGAAACCACGAACAATCACTGAGCTACAGACGAAATCAATGGTCAGCGGACAAGGACGATATAATCCAACTGGCTTACAAAATAATCTCATCAAGGAGATCTAAACTTCCCATTCTTGTGATGAAGATGTCGTATATTTGATGACTGGTGAATACACTTTCCAACGTTGCTAAAAGACTAGAGGGATGTCAGTCATATTCGACCATTGAGTAGGTGCAATCACGTACGCGAGAACGCCAATTATAACTCTGAGGTATATTGGATCCCTGCTTGCTTGCTGTTTGAGGTAGTAGAGAACCATGATCTGAGGTTGTGACATCAGGAATGAAATTGGAGGTAGCCACGGAAGTCTTCACCAGCGCCATACCATAAAGACTGAGATTCCGTGATTTTAGTTGGGAGGGAATTGTAATATGAAAGGTAAGACTTACCAAATACTGACAACCGATGCTATCAGGATTGCGCCGTACACGGAAGCAAAGGTCACTTCGACCTTGGGGGGATAGTTGGGATCCTCAACTGGCATGGTACCGAGGGGGAGGCTGACGCAAGGTGCGTCGCGTCAGGTATATATGGCCTCCTCGCCTCACATCGCGGGGGCCAGAACGTGGGCGGAAGGTGGAAATGTCTCGCACGCTGGCAGGTCCATTACAGCATTGCTCCCTGGGCCGGTAGTTAATCGGATCGAGCTGATTCAGTTATGTCAAGAATTGGGCAGGACTTTGACTAATGGCAACAGTCAATCTCACATGTATACTTCCTGCTTCGCACTTCGCAGGTCATCTCGATGAGGTGGCGGGTCAGCCCTGTACGCATCGTTTCAGTGGATCCTCTCTCACGCATTTGGGTCAAAGACGGCCATACGGAACAACCCGAGGTGTGAAGGCTCTTATGGGGAACAATCAGTGTCAATCAGTACGGCGTACCATCCCTCCTTTCGGCAGGAATTTGCCCTCGCAGCTGTTTGGCTTGTCGATTCTATCTAGGAAAAAAAAAGCCCTAAGTTGTCATCGGTAGTTGCTAATAATCTTGGAAGTCTCAAGAACTGATCCTTCTTGCGTTGAGCTTCGGCTCGGGTACTGTCCAATCTTTGTAAAGATATGGAATCTAAATCACTCTATCGGTGAGTAGCATCAGGCAAGCATCAGGCGTAGAGTTCATTTACACAACAACTGCCCTGCGAGGCAATGAACCCCTATTGTAATCTGCTTACTACTTCCCCAGCCGCTAAGCCAGGGACTTCTTCGGCGATTCCCGTCTGATGGTCCGGTGTTATCGAATTCAATTGAGCGGAAGCACTGCGGAAGCTGATCGAAGTGAACCCCACAACGTGTGTTGTCATGGTGAGTTTGCACTCAGAATTTGCCTGTTTGAACCCCGCACAAAGCATTATCTGGCATTATCTTGAGTTCTGAAGCTGAAGCTTCGAAGCTCTGAAGACGCAGGACTTTGAGGCAACGCTATGTTATACGATGATGCCACATCGCAGCCCCTAAACTTCTAGCGTGTATGCCAGGCCCCGTTCGCCCAAATTCAGGTCCTCCAGTAGTACCACAACCTCATTCATTCCCACTATGTGTCATACGCCATGCACTTTGCTTCAATATTCTTCACCGCTTCTACTCCGTACTTTACAAGAACTGTATCTCGCTCGGTCAAAATTTTGATTTCTCTCTCTCGCGTTGGCATGCTCATAATAGGCCCCTATCTGCTGAGCAGATCTCAATTCAATGCGCAACACCCAGGAAGTCTGATCATGGGAGTCGTTCTCCATCATAGATATGGGCATATTACCTTTGCCGTAAATATCTCAGATTTGTGAGGACCTACAAAAATTGCCCGAGCAATTATATTTGCCGACGCGCACTTCGAGGAGATCCGCGATTCGTCAGAATTTGAACCTGGCAAGTCGAACGACAGCGGAGAATTCCGAACGAAGGCTGGCTATGCATTGTGCCTCAGTTGGTCCACGATGAGGGGAGGCGGAACGGGCCTACAGAGTTTCTCCCCATTCAACCTAGTCCAATTAGAATAGCACCTTTTCTAGTCTTGCGAAGTGTGTCGCAGCGACGCATTCTATGGCGGAGAGAAAGATAGAACTTAAAAGGGACACATAAAACAAGGGTGGGAGTGAAATATCAATCTTCCAGTGCAAAAATCTTACGCGCACTTTAGAGTCTGGATATTTCCGCTCAGGCTCATGAGCTAAAAATAGAGAATACAATAAGCTGCAAATGATTGGTTTGGGGAAGCGAAGATTGAAGCCTCTAGATCATCGGTATGAAGATCGCGGAGAATAAGGTCTGGATCCAAGTGAAGTGGGAATCCAGTACATAATAGTGGCGGAGTAGATAAGAGAACTTTTAGTACCCAAACCGTTGCAACGAGTCCATCAGTGTGGAACATCGCCCTTGTCTCTCGTGTTACCTCTTCTCCTCACCGTAAATGGCGAGCGCCAATTAATTGAGCGTAAACAGCAGATTTCTCGGCGTAATTGAGGCGCACGTTCTGTTGAGATTCGGCGAAAACCGTGAACCCTTGCCGTCACGTTTCCTTTGGCCTTCTTTCTCTCTTTCCCTCTCTTTCTATCTTTATTACTAACGTGGGTACAGACGATCTTTGAAATGGATTCTAGAGTATATATACCAGTTTGTACGTACCTACCTCTCTCAGTCTAAGTATTCGTGACCGAGGTGAGCCACTCTCAATATCTCATTTATCGTACTTACCATACTTACTATTGGGACATTGTCACATGTGTATAGAGCTAAATTCCTACAAGCCCTCCAGTTATAATCAGGGAGACCAGCACTGGCTTTGAACACCTAGCCACGAATGCGAAGGCCCGTAATGCAGATGATGTTGCCCCGACCATCAATCTCGTCAACCACAACAGGTGGGTCGCGAAGCTCGACGAATACAACTTCTGGCCGCTTCACCGTCTAAACCACCGAGCGGGGTATTCGAACGCCAGGATTATGTAGCCATCGTGTACCAGGTTGGAAGTGAAATCTCTCTGCATACCATTGATCAAGAATATTGGTATACCGATGAAAGCTCTTCGTCATTGACAAATGCAAATTTAAAAAGCAGCGGATCATGGCGCGCAAGATGGGTTTTTGCAGGTGCACTAATCGGTCACTTAGTAGCTGGCATCGTCGAAATCAATGAGAAGGCGGTCGATGGAGATATGAACTCGAAACGAGAAAGAGTGCCAGTGTTGTTACGAGGATTGTGCGAATAAGTGCGAATAAAGGGCCGATCGAGAGTATAGACGATGGGCTTTCAGCCTCCCTTCGTTTACACTATCCGCAGATCTTAAGACAACGCCCGCTTTCCTGCTCGCCGTCTATGTGCAGTGGTAGATATAAAATACACCTCTCTTTCATCACTCTTTACAATTAAGGGCGAAGGGTGTCAGAAGCCCCAACCAACTTTGGGAGTGAACTCGCGTCATAGTGTAAGCGACCATCCAATCACAAATTCGTTCTTTTCAAAACCGATAATTTTGGATTCAGGCTGACCATCGCCGTTCTCTGACCCTATGTCACCGATAGTTGGATTGATGCTCCAGTGAACTACCTCAAAATTCCTGTGGAAAATGGCGTTCAGAGCACCTATTCCTCGCCTACATGGGTTGGACCAAGTAACCTTCAAAGGCATGACCGACACGCGGGCTCTGGTGACATGACCAGTTGATGTCTAGCTGGTATCTTATGCGAATTTACTCCATCCCTCATGTACTGTAACCTTATAGCATTCTACTGAGTTTAACCAAAAGGTCAACCAGAATTTGCACAAGGCCCTACTGTATGACCCCAATGGGCTCTGCAAGCACGAGCAAGAAAATGCGATGCCGATGGGTACGGCAGCTATTGAAACCCCTAAGTAGGTTCGAGAAGGTCTGATCCACTTCTTTCTCAAGAGCTTCTTCAGAAAATCCTCATTACCTTTCAAGTAAATGTCTGAATACATTCAAACCGTCCGACTGCAGCGCACTCGAAATACGGAATTTCGTCGGGTATCTATGCAGGTGGACGTCCGTTGAGCAAGATTGGCTTATATTTAAAGTGAGTATGAAATTGTGTCCCGAAGTTTCCTCTATTCAGCCCACCATGAAGTTCATAACATCCTTCCTCGCGCTCCTCGCTATTAATGGCGCGTTGGCTCAGCAGGGTACTATAGGCACTACTGTAAGCTAGTAAAATCCTATAATAATTTCCCCCGCTTACATTTAAGCCCACACATAGAACGGTGGTGACGGACAGTGGTCTCCTGCCAACTACTCAGTGGATGCGACTTTGGAAAACCATACCCTCTTCGCGCCGACAACCATCCCGACTGGGTTGAAACTTCCGGTCCTCATCTGGGGAGAGGGTGGTTGCATCGCAAACGGCATCAGCTTCCTAGCGCTGCTAACCCAGGTTGCCTCGCACGGAGTCTTCGTTATCGCCAGTGGCGCACCTGGGGGAACAGGTACAACCACATCGAAACTCATGACGGATGCAATCGACTGGATCACCGCAGGAGCTGGTAAAAAGAACTACCCAGCCGTCGATTCGAGCCGCATCGCAGTTGCCGGGATGAGCTGTGGAGGCCTGGAAGTGTACGAAATTATCAACGATACCAGAGTTTCTACCTTTGGTATTTTTAACTCTGGAGAATTGGATGATGCGTCGTCCAAAATGGTGGCCAGCAAAATCGCCAAGCCCATTTTCTACTTCCTGGGAGGAAGCACTGACATCGCATACGAAAATGTACGTCGCTCTAAAGCATAATACTGCCCATCTTTGTAGTAGGCCTACCCACGGTTCTCTAACTAATCACGACGTTTCTTGTAGGGCGAGCGCGACTGGAAGTATCTCCCGACCACCACTCCCACTTGGAAAGGCAACCAAAACGTGGGCCACCTTGCCACCTACGCCCAATTCAACGCTGGTTCATTTGGTATAGCGGCGACCAGGTTCTTCGAGTGGACGCTCCGCGGAAACACTACCTCAGCCGAATTCTTTACTGGTACAGGAGCGACAAATGCCGGATGGTCGGTTGAAAGCAGGGGTCTGGAGCTCCTGAAGGTGACGCCGATCTAGTTGTTATAACTCCAAGTATGGCACAATCTCAGAGAGGGTAGTAACTTCTATATTATATGATTTCTTGTTATTTTTCGGAAAGTAGCCGGATTGGCGTGGATAGTTTGACAAGAACTGATCTCTTTCTCCATAGGTACGATCTCTACACTGTTGTCCTAGTGTAACAAAACTCTCTTGATGATTCTCCCTAGCACAATACTCAAATTTCACGCCGTTCCGATTCACGCACAGTTTCACGAACAACACCCTTTCCTCACCTACTGTTCAATGGATTTGTTCAGATCGATCTTAGACGCCCGCTGAGAACCTCGCCCCGCCCTTCGTACACAGGCGTCAAGATTCGTTCAATCGATTCTCAGACCGACAGGCCGTTCTACATAGGGCCACCGCTAGCGCTCAAGTCACCACACTAATCGTAAGGTACCTGGGACCACTGGCATGAATTTGGAATCGTTTGGAACAGATGTAGCTATGAATGATCCTATGGGTGCATGGCGTTGATAGAAAATATACCGAATTCAGACAACCATACAAAAGTGCAACTACTATAGGCCGTTGATGTACATGTAGTATTTGAGGTCAGATGGCTCTGCATGGCGCTGAAAAAAAATCGATTGAACGGGTTTCAGCACATGCACTATTCATGAGATATTCGGCGAGAGGGTATTAGAATGGGCACGTCTTTCCCAAACTTTAGCCTTGTGAAATTCATCAGCAGTCCGACTGAAACGAAATAAATGGCATTGATTAGTGCAAGAAATGAAAGATCTTGAGCTTACACCTACATCAGAGGAAGTTGGTAATCCAAATGACGGGCCATAAAATGCTGGGCCACCTCTGCAGCATGCTGCGTTGGGAATGTAAGTCTCTGCCGTTCAGGATGTAGCGTGACGATTTTCTTGATAACCCGGCGAAGTTGTTGATTTATGCCAGGTAAAATGT
>Ga0247741_1000879_pt1 | contig 16474 bp, 20 predicted proteins | sample UWRJL213509R2_FD_180945 | JGI IMG/M metagenome (GOLD analysis project Ga0247741, IMG submission 180945) | Plant litter microbial communities from Arlington Agricultural Research Station in Wisconsin, United States - UWRJ-L213-509R-2 | ecosystem: Environmental > Terrestrial > Plant litter >... | reverse complement strand
AGTTGCAACCCGGTTGATAAACGTCCTTCTGACGCTGTTCAGGATCCAGGATACCCTTCAAGATGACGTTGAGTCTCTTGAAATCGATGGGCTTCAGAATCCATCCATCCATCCCACAGTCAGATAGCGTATCACGCTGTTGTTCCAAAAGGGAAGCCGACACTGCGAAAATTGGTATCCGGCCGTTTAAATTTTGAGATAAACGCCTGTTGGGTACAGGCTGCGCCTTCTCGAGGTCTCGGATTCCGCGAGTAGCCTCGAAGCCGTTCAAAATCGGCATCCTGAGGGTTTGTGGGATCAGATGTGGATGCCAGTGCAAGGAGCAGACATACTGTATATCCATGAGGACCAAGTCGAATGACCTATCCACCGTAACCTTGTCGAGACCCTCTTGGCCGTTGGTCGTATTCACAACCAAATGTCCGTTCAATGTGAGACGTTTAGCGAGAATGGTCCTATTGATATCGTTGTCCTCAACAATCAAGACCCTCAATTTTCCAGATTCTATAGGCTCCGCAAGCGACTTTGAGGATGTAAATGTTGTGGAAGAATAGGATGTTGAAATAGTTGAACCTGCAGCCGACAAAGAAGAGGGGCTCATCGGAATATTGGTGAAGTAGCCTCCGGCGAAAAGTTTCTCTGAACGAGGACTAGGCATAGGGGGTGATACCATCGGGCGGTCAAATTCATCCACCTTGACGGGTCGGATAGGGATAGAAGAGTCAGTGACATCGAAACGACCTGCGGATGGCTGTCGAGTAGCCGGCGGGTGTGAGGGTAACTCGATAGACTTCGATTCGTTTGTTGTGTCGCGCAGAGATTCCCGAGATGAGGTCATGTGATTTGAAGAGAGAGCTTGAACAAGGTTCTCGATTTCGTGTTCACTAGTGCCAGTAAAAAGACTTCGAGGACGAGATCCTGGCTTTGATGGCTGGGCCGGTCGCGAGGAGCCAGATGAACGAGAGGAACCAGCGGACCTGTCCACTTCGACCGAGAGCGACAACGGGATCAAGAACGAGAATTGGCTGCCTTCTCCAACCTTCGAATCAACTCGTAGTTGACCGCCCAGTTGTTCTACGATCCTTGCGACTACCGCGAGTCCAAGGCCTGTCAAAAAGTCACAAAGATTTAACGACTCAGACTTTGTGAGATTGGGGAGAACAGGACGCACCAACTCCAGCATCACTGCTCGTTTTCGGCTCCGATGACTCGACTTGTTCGAACTCCCGGAATATGCTCTCCAGCTTCTCAGGCGCGATGCCACAACCCGTATCGGCGACGATGATTTCGACCGCTGTTTGATTGGTGCTTCGGAGACCCTCAGGCTCGCCAAAAGTAGTACAGCAGACCGTGATAGATCCAGATGTCGTGTATTTCACTGTAAAAAAACTGTCTAGTGCTCCGACACACAAGAATGCAAGTTCGACTCACAGGCATTAGCGGTAAGATTCTGAACCACTGTACAGATCTTCTTGGCGTCCCCAACCACAATTGTTGGGCTATCCATCAGATCGAGATTGAATTTAAGATCTCGCCTCTCTGCTTCTTTAGAGTAGAGACGAGTGGCTTCTTCAATGGCGCAATGAAGATCGAATGGCTCGTTGAAGGAAGTTTCGTTGCCGCTCTCGAGACGAGTAAGATCCTGAGCACATAAAGAATGAGCTTAGTTTGCAACTGCGCTGAACTGAACACTTACGAGCAGATCATTAATCGTGAAAAGTAGACTCTGAAGACATCGAAATGTAAATATCTTGCCTCATAACTGAATGGCCTACTTACCTTTGACGCCATATGAGATCGGCTGAGATTATCGCGTGTTTCTGAATCCAATGTGCCATTTAACGCCATCTCGAGATAACTACATGTACATAAGCATGAGATGGTTCGAATGGAAGCGAGGCAACTTACTTTATGATGTGATTCAGCGGTGTCCGAACTGCAACGATTGTTGGCATAAGGGCTTGTATACGGGGTTCATATACACACCTTCATGACTCGCATTGGAAAGCAACAAATTAGTGAGTTTCGTCGTTTGTAGTGCGTTCTGCTTCTGCCTCCACACTTCGATGAACTTGGCAAAGGTGAACATTTCATTGATCGCAACATCGCAACTGTAAAACACACCTTTCCGTACACGAGAGCCAATACGCCAGCAGTTTCCAGTTCTTCATCAGTCCATGCCCGACACCGACCAGCAACGATTTCAGACCAGGTTTTGAATGATTTTCTAGGCTCTAGCTTGGAACTCAGATCTTCGCCTTCTTTGAACGGCTTTCCTGCCCAGTGCACTTGACGCGGCTGGCCTTTACGCAAAAACGCGATAAAGTCCTTGCCACCACTAGAGAGCGGAACATATAACAGTCCTGCAATCACCTCAAGACCTACGTGGGATAACTTAGATAAATAATACGCGATATTAAGCCTCTATAGACGGACCTGTGGATAGATGAAGGTCTGGATAGTCTTGAACCACCGCTTGAGATGCTTGGATAGTACTGCCAACGATAAGTTAAGAAAGGTCCCATGTAGATTGGAGATATGAACAACATACTCATATTGCTTCAATCGCAGGTACTCGGCCATGATCAAAATTTCCTGCCCATGCTGATTCGGTCCGAGAATCTTGGCACCTTCACCAATAACGAGAATACCAAAATCCGCATCGAAAAGACCGAGGAGATCGTTCGCATTGCTCACGATGTAGCCCGTCTAATAAAGAGCACGGAATAGTCAGACAACAAGTAACGATAACGAAGAATATACACACTGGATGGTGATCAGAGGTCATCGTGTTGATCTTAAAAGGGAAGAGTAAACAAAAGCTGCATGAATAAGAAATCGGATATGAACATACAAGTTTTCGGGTGCGCAGACGTTGGGCGTAGCTCAGCCGCTCGATGTTTTTGGATATCGATTGACTCAATAACTTCAGCATCTGTCGAACTGGGAAGGAAACCCGCATTCCATGAGCTCCGTAGGAATGGCATGTTACAAGGCCCCAGAGTTGTCCAAATGCCATAATCGACTGTATGTATCGCGGTCTGTGTAGTCAGTTCGCGTGTACAGCAAGGTAAAGCACTCACCACTGACATCGATGCTCGCACACCCATGTTTTCCAGATCTGAGGAGCCAAGTTGAGTGACACGACCACATAAAGGACGAAAACGCCTACATTTGATGTGGATCGGACTCATAGCACGCAAGTAACAGTGAGTCATGTTCTACACCAGAATTAGATAGGTTCAGCGTCAGATTCAAGAGAAGACATACTAGAGGTGATTCGAGATCATCTTTATTCCGAACGACAATCCTCGCTGTCGATAGCTCACGATCGTATAGCAACCGAACCTTGTCTGCGGAAAAATAAGCATCAAACGACAGATCGCAACCTAACCCACTCACTTATCGTATACAACTCGCGAGCCTTAACACACCAGAAACGAGATGAGCATTTCCCTCGTAAAACATCAACCCAAAATGAAAACTCACCTGCGCAGGAATATCTCCCGCCGGAAAATGTAACCCCCGATACAAATCATGCGACTGACTCCAATCCACCAACTCAGCGACGACCTTCCCATTCCACATCTCATCAAACTGATACACCAATACCCGATGGAACTGCGTCAGGTCCTTGATCACACCAACCACAATCTTCAGAAACGTGTCGAGGTCGGGTGCCGAGCCCAGCTGCTCGTTGATCTGTGCCATGACCGCGAATACGTCCATCATGCCGACTGCTGAAGCTCCCCGCCCGCGTCGGGCTCGTCGGGATTTGGCAGTGAAGGGTCCACCGCTGGGGCTGGGATTGGCATTGGGTGTTTCAGGGCCTGCATAGACCGACGATGTCCTCGTCATCCGCCTGAGCCGCTCGAGTGCGGGTAGAGGCCTCGACCGGCTCGTTGTACTGTCGATGATATCCTCCGCGCTTGGAACATACTCTGGCCCATCGACTTCTACTTCTGCAGACACCAAGGCAGTACCGGCTGCCTCTGGTGGAGTTTCTACCACTGCCTCGGGTGTCACCAAAGACGCCGTGCTGGCAGTTGACGAGCCGCTGAGGGTCGACAGATCCGATGAGGGTGATTCGTATCTTGTGCGACTATCCATCAGCGTTGCATCGGAGGATCCGGTAGTAGCTGTTGAGGAACCTCCGTAGCTCGTTGTAGGCGATACACCGCCTGAACCTTGCTGAGAGGCTACAGGTGGGTACAATGGGTTATGCGGATCCCTCTCTAGTTCGAATTCCATCACGATCAAGCCTGGCGAGACTGATCCCTCAGAACTATATGCCTGTGCTCGGTGTACAGCACACCAACACGTCCATACCCGCTTTCCATCCTCGGACTCATCTTCGTTGGCGTAAGCCGTGCCAGGTGCGCCGTAGCCGGTGAGGAGGAAAACATGTGGGCTGCTCTCTTCGTCGGTTTGGTCTGATTCAGTGAGGAATTGGATGTTGTCCCATAAGAGTCCAACTTGAGCATCGGGTAATGTATCGGTGAAGCATTCTAATCCAAAAAGATATTTTGGGGGCAAACCCAGTATTTCCGTTGCGTTCTAGATAAAATGCCAGGTTAGATGAGCCATGTTGAGGAGCAAAGTACAGACCTCTGAGACTTGTCGAACGACCAACGTATCCTCCATCTCGTCGACTGCAATAAGAACGCCAAAACCTTGTACAGCACCCGGAGTACGAATGGGCTCGTCTTCACAACTCTGCAGTTTCCCCTCCCGTCCCACAACAACATGATGTCCATTCTCGTCCTGATGATACTGGAACCTGAAAGTAAGATACGCGTCGTCCGATGTCAGACTGCCACCGCTGTTCGAAACTGCAGACGACGACTGATCCTGTGAGGAGCCTTGACTCGAATCATTCTTCGAAACCGCCATGCTTTGTGCACTGGACGAATTCGCCGGTTCTGGACTGACCAACCCACTAGTAATGGGTGCCATCGCGATTCGTCTTCTATCCGAGGTGGGTGCAGATCGCCCGCTGCGTGACACGGACGAAGCAGATGAGGCACGTCCACTTTCCGAAACTGAAGAGGGTATAGGCGGGAGGTGGACGATACCGTATTCGGATGGGTTGAAGGGTAGTCGAGGTTCCTCGTCGTCGTCGTCTTGCACAGGATCTGCGTCTCCGCCGGGTCGTGTGGCTATAGGTGTAGCCATGTGGTCGACGAACCATGGGGGAGGTGGGTCGTCGATGTTAGGTATTTCGGGTGTTTCGATGTCTATGGTTGGAGGTGTTGGATCGCGGGTAGATGAAGGGCATGCGATAGGTTCGTCCTGCTGGGGAGTTGTTTCTTCTGAGGTGAGTGATTGTGATGAGTCGGAGCTCGATGGTTCTCCTGAAAGTAAGGGTATCGGGGGCATCGGGTCATGTACATCTCCTGTGAAGAGCGGAGGCGATGAAGACCCGGGGGATACTGCAGGATTTCGATGCCCAAGGAAATGGGCCGCAGACATCGTTGTCGGTACGGTCTCCATGTTGCCTACTGACAACGAAGTTGGTGTTGACTGGTCGTTTGTGGTGGAGAAGCTGCGTGGAAAGTAGGGATTGTCTCCCGCAGGAAAATGGCGAAAGTTGGGAGAGGGTTTGCGTGCCGACTTTCGTCGACGTGATTTGTGGGTTCTAGTGGGCTCTGAGTCGTTTCCTGTGCGCGGGGTATCGGGGTCTAGTACGGCAGAGGCGCTGGATGATCTTTTGCGTGTTCCTCGCCTCTTCCTCGCTGGCGAAGGCTTGTCAGAATCTACAGGTCGAGAACTTGACGCAGTGGGGATATCCAAAGATGGACCGATCTCGCCCAGAGGCGGTGGGCTGAGAGCATCGATTCGTCGCGTGTCCTGGATAAAATTGAAGAAACCGGTAGGGGGCTCGCCAGACGCGTTTGGACCAGGCGATGTTGCTGCCTCTGAGTGTGGCTGTATGCGCCCTTCGAGCAGCGACCTCACCGGGTATACGAAAGAGTTGTTGGATAGTTTGGGACGGTCGGGCATCGATAGAGAGGAGCATCGCGGTGGTCACAGACTGAAATAGAGTTCTATGTGGGAACTGTGACGTCATGTACAAATGTTTGCCCAATGATATCGACCAGGCCCTCCTGTATGCCCAGGTAATCATGTCCGCCAGCCAATGTCTTTACCAGCACCACATCGCGCTTCTCTCCCATCAACCTGTCAACTCTGCCAAATCTGGCGATCGCCGTGCTCGTCACTACCTTCTCATGCACAGCTCGTCGCTCCCTCTGCTGCATAGCAAACTGCTCCCAGTGCTCCTTCGTCATCTTCCAGGGTTCAAGTGGTGCATCCACCGGTGGCAGCAATGGTTCTAGGAACGCCTGGAACAGCACGTCTGAATGTGAATGCGGAATATCCCAATCGTCTTCAGCATGTGCAATCAATACAGACGCGGTGATGTTCTATTACAACGTTAGATCGACGCTCCACATCCCGAGGAAATATACTCACCGGAACGGCCTGCAGAGTGTCAAATTTGTGAACAATAGCATTCTTTACAAGTCCTGTTATACAGTCAGTAATGCTTGACTGAAATCATGATATCCGACTTACGAACTGCGCCTGGAAGGATCGAAATAGGCTTCATCAAGGGCAAAAACCCAAACAGATTGTACGTCTCCACGACGCTACTGATGCTAGAGAAAGGCTATCGGATACATCAGCTTTTGTCTTCCAACAAACACCAAACTCACCGATAAAAAGACAATACCCTTGCATTCCACTCCATCTCTCGCCAACTCAGCTCCAAGCTGCCCAGAAACACCCGTACCCAGACTATGTCCAACGATAAGAATATCCTCCGCCCTCTTCCCTTGAGCCACCAACCAATCAAACGCAGCCCTCGCATCCCTCACCAAACCCACCTCCGACGGCTTCCCAGTACTATCCGCAAACCCTCGATAATCAATAGCCAGCACGTTCGCTCCAAGACGGGACGAGAACATCTGGTAGTGCCGCACTCTCGCGCTGAATGCCCGCGTCGCGGCGTTGCCGTGGAAGAACAGGACGACGGGGCTATGTTTCAGCGCTGGGATTACATGCGCGGAGGGGTCGTGGGGTGGGGAGGGCAGAGAGCGGTAGTAGGGGTCAGAGAAGACAAACCATGCGCCCAGCGACTCGTTGTCGGGCGTTTGGATCTTGAAGTTGAGTGTACGGTTTGCTGCGGATCGCAACGAGTGAGCAAGATGGAATGTAACGAGGCAGAATAGGGAAGCTCACGCGCAAGACCGTATTTCTCGGGCGAATCAAAGTCTGCGAACCATGGAAATCTGAGAGCGTTGAGGTATAACGCGCTGGGAACGGATAAAGTCAGTCAGTAAAACGAAGACGGCGCCGAGAAACTTGAATACGTACTGGCTCTGAAAGTAGGGTATCGCGAGTAGGCCAACGAGGCCGACGTACACTGCTCCTAGAATTACAAGATACTTCTGTCCTCTAAAGAGATACGTGATTTTAGGTGTTTCCGCTGTGTTTCTAGGTGCATCCGTGATTCCAGGTGTTTCCGCCATGAGGGTAGGACACAAAGTCGGTATCAGGGAATGCGCAGCGAAGAGTTTCACGAGTCTTCAGATCAGTCCCGCGGCCCGGGCAGAATATTTTGTTCCCACAGCCCCTGTTATACGCCAGTCAATACTTCAGTGCACACAGCCCAAGAGAACAGTTTATCTAGGACTCGACCTCTTGATACCATAGTTCGGCCCATGAGCTTCCTCCCTGATGCTCGGGATGCCATTGTACATATCCAGGACTCGTCGCTCACTGCTGTTAGCGGCGATCAAAACAATCACAACAACGCAGGCGGTTCAACGACGATAACTGGACCTCAGCATTTTGCTGGAGACCAGAACATATACCAAGCGGCTCCATTGACAGGTACAGCTTTGCCTCTATTTTTATTGTCCTTTCTGACGAATAGTGTAGGAAAGGACCTCCTCCACCGGCACACCTCCCCTGCCGCCCTCCTAGACTCCAGAGCACGACGTGATCCACCCAGGTGCATGGAGGGCACCCGCGAAGCCATCATCCAAGAGATCCTAGACTGGCTGAAGAAAGTCACCAAGTCGTCGTCCATCCTATGGCTCCGGGGACCTGCTGGGCATGGCAAAACCGCCCTCGAGTTCACCATTGCCGAAATCTGCAAAAGAGAAGGGCTCTTGATCGGGTCTTTCTTCTTTTCAAACCGAATCGCAAACTGCAGTGACGGCACCCTCCTCTTCACCACCTTGGCTGCTCAGCTTATGCAAGCTTTCCCCTCAACTGCACGGTATATCGATAAAGCGATACGCCACGACCCTCACATTTTCGACAAGGCGCTGGAGACCCAAATGAAAGCCCTCATCGTTGAACCCATTAAACGCATATCCACGATGGTTCGTGTTATCGATACCGTGACATTTGGACTGAAGTCGTACCCAACCCTCATCGTCATCGATGGTCTTGATGAATGTGTCGGTATCGACGTTCAGGATGAGATTATCAGGATTATCGGCGACCTCGTCCAGAACCTCCGTCTTCCTCTACGATTTCTCATCGCCAGTCGACCTGAACCAAATCTCTGCGAGGCATTCGAGAAGCTTCAATCGCAACTGCCGAAAGACTCCCTTTCGACGCTGGTTCTTACGGAGGACGCACTGACGCGTCGGGACATCCAGATTTATCTTGAGAGGAAGTTCAAGGAGCTCCGGGCTCGCCATAGCTACCTACCCGTGGAATGGCCTGGCCCTGATATAATTTTACGCCTTGTGGATAAAGCATCAGGGCAATTTGTCTACGCAACGACAATCATCATATACATCTCCTCACCGGATGACCGACCAGATGATCGCCTTAACATCATCTTGAAACTGTTGGAAACCCCGGTCGGTGACACCCCCTATGCGCCTCTTGACCAGCTCTACTCGCACATTGTTCATGCTGTGAAGCATCGTACTCAAGTGCTACAGATACTTGGTCAGCTTATCCTCGCGAAGGAGATGCCGAATGAGCAAGACATTCTCGGCTCACCCAGCAACTCCACCGCCACGAGCAGGATTGAAGTTATACTCGGCCTACGGGATGGCGATGCAAGGCGACTGCTCAACCGCATGCACTCACTCATTGACGTCGGAGACGATTTGAAGTTACTGCACGCTTCATTCCCTGACTTCCTTCAGGATACCTCACGGTCGATGGGCTTTGTTGTGAATTTAGCAGAAGCTCGCGAGATGTTGGGTTTGGCGTACATTCGAGCGATTTGCAACCCTTCTCGTATGTGTTTTTTCTTTACTGCATTGGGACTCGGTTCTGACTTGATGTCCTTAGTTGCGATATTTTTCGGCTCAGAGCAGGCCAGAACATCTAAACCGGATGTATCACTTATGGCTTCAGCCATCCAGTATTGTACTGCATTTGGGCTCAGTGAACGTCTTTCCAACGAATTGCGAACCACCAATATAATCGCCTCGTACGAGTTATATGTCCGCGCAGCGCCTTGGAAGAGACACCCAGCCACCTTAGTCTTGAATGAGATCTCTAACCTTTTGATAGTACGCATATTTCATTCCTAGACTTTGCATCAACTTGAGCTAATGGTGTTCCAGAGAAGTGGATATCCTTGTCCCTACCAACTGGACATGGCTGCGAGACTGAGAGCCTTCTGGAGTGCTTACACCTGGGAGGTTGTAGAAGATTCTGACACATCTGCTCAACCCAAACTTCTGATACAGTATGTCATGTTTCTTTGATCTCATGCACTCACAACCATTTTTCAATTAGTTTGATTGACGCTAAAGGAAGATGGCCATCGGTTTTAGAGGTATAGAATACTAAACCATAGGTCTGACTTACTCTAACGAACTTGTAGTTCATTGCCCGGCTATCGGAGGGCTCAAATCACAAATTTTCTCATCTACGCCATCTTAGTTCGCAACATATTCTGCTCAAATGTCCCAACGAAGACAAACCCTTGATTCGCTTCGACGTTGGATGGGCTTCTAACGTCAAGACCGGTACCATTCGTTTTATGTACGACTATCCCCCTTACATCTTCCTGTTTGTCGTGCTCAAATTTGGAATAGTTTCCGGAATGAAAATCAATTAAGAAGCCAGCAGTACGACATAGAAATACCACAAGTATATGATCATGGAGCTGACGGGGAAGCGCAGGCCTGGGAGATGTTATATTCCGCTTGCCGCCAATGCGAGTGGTTGAAGTAGTTACCACTGTTTATGGTTTCTCTATAGAAATGTACCCATGTTCTAGACTGCGACCAAAGTCTCTACAAGACGTCCTTGAATTACCAGCTCCACTTGATGTAATACTGACAGTCAGACGCGAACATTGATATTGGAGGCAGAGAACGCATTGTTCCCACAATATATTGAATGTTGAACGTAGCGCTGAACCCACACAGGTCACAACGCCGCGAATTGTCCTCTACGCATGCAGGATTCAAACCAGTCTAGGCCTGGTGGCCAATTTGAAAAATCGCAAGACTGGCTCCATTGAGTTCTTGAATCTACTTATTGGGCTACATGGTGATACCTAGATCAACTTGTTCACCCACTTATATCTCTAGCAATTGCCGATGGCCTAGCTCCATGTTCGCTTCGCTCGAGATAAAATAAGTGTTCTCTGCTCAAATATGTATGTCCTCCTTTCAATTTCTCACTCTTCACCTTTTGGTTACGAGTGACAGGCGATTGTCCCAGGCTATAGTATACAGTGGCGCATAGCTTTGGATCAGGCGACGTGTGAACTGCAAAGTACTCAACAAATTCGTCCAGGTCCTAACCACCACTATCTTTCCCCGCCATCTGGCTCATGAGCTTCCTCCAAAATGCTCGAGATGCCACCATACATATTCAAGACTCGCCGCTCACTGCCGTTAGTGGCGATCAGAACAATCACGCCCGCGGTTCTATGATGGTAGCTGGATCTCAGCATATTGCTGGAAATCAGATCATTTATCAAGCGGCTCGGTTGAAAGGTGCATTGTCGTGTTAACACCATTCATTCTTCTAACTTACACTGACCGTCGACGATTGCTAGGCAAGGATCTCCTCCATGAACACTCTTCTCCCGCTGCCCTTCCCGATTCCAGTGCCCGCATCGACCAACCCAGGTGCATGGAAGATACTCGCGTAGAACTGGTCCAGGAGTTGGTTGAATGGGAGGAGCGCCTTCTTGATGCCGCCACCATGATGTGGGTGTCGGGAGGCGCTGGCACTGGGAAGACTGCTCTGCTCCTTACATTCGCGGACCTCTGTAGGCGCTCTGGGCGCTCGGTCGGGGCATTCTTTGCCTCGAATCGGATCGCCAACTGCGGGGATGGAAATCGTATCTTTGCTACACTGGCCATTCAGCTCATACAGGCTTTGCCATTGACAAAGCGGTACATTTACAAGGCTCTTCGCCAAGACCCGCATCTTTTTTCGAAGGGGAGAGAGGTACAAATGGACAGGCTGATCGTCAAACCCATTCAAAAAGTGGCAAGGTTTGCTCGGTTCCTCAAGACAATCCATGTCAGGTCGTACCCCAAGCTCATCGTCATTGACGGCCTCGATGAATGCACGGGCAAGGACGTCCAAAGCGATATCGTCAGGGTCATCGGGGATGCGATGAAAGATGTCCGCCTACCTCTCCGCTTCCTCATTGCCAGCCGTCCTGAACCACACATCTGCCAGTCCATCGACAGACTCCGGTTACAATTTCCGAATGACCGTGTCTCATTCATTGACTTGAAGGAGGACGCTCTCGTCCGTCGCGACATCCGACGCTACTTCAAGGTGAAGTTTGAAGAGGCGAGGACCATGCATCCTGAGCTGCCAGCTCACTGGCCTGGTGAGGATGTCATTGCACAGCTCGTGGACAAGGCTTCAGGACAGTTCATCTATGCCACCACGATCATGTCATACATCCTGTCCCCGCACTATTCGTCCGAGGACAGGCTGGCAATCATCCGGGGTTTGACGGATAGACCGACGGGTGATGAACCTTATGAAAATCTTGACCAACTCTACTCTCACATCGTCCAAAATGCTACTCGCCGAGACAACGTCCTGCAGATCATGGCCGTTTTGATTGTCATTGGTTGGATCACATCCAGTGCTGGTACATCTACCAACAGTCCTGCGCAGCTGAGGTATCCACCAATACTTGACCAGATTCTTGATATGAGGCGAGGAGAGGTCAGGCGATGCTTAATTGACATGCATTCCCTTGTCGACATTGGGAACGACAGTCGCGATATCCGGATTTACCACAAATCATTTCCCGACTTTCTACTTGACCCATCAAGATCGAAGCAGTTCCATGTCCAGATCGACAATGCATATGACCGTGTATACTCCCATCTGATTCGCGCCTCACGATATCCAACTACCACCCTCCATATCCTCGGCCAGGTGATCATCGCCGAAAGCATGCCCTCTGACGTGGACATGTTTGGTACTCCTTCAAACTCTTCGTCCCCCCAGCGACTTGAGGCGATTCTTGGTCTGGATCGCGGGGTCGTTAGGCGAGTTGTTGCTGACATACTTGTGTTACTTGATGTCGAAAATCAAAACCAAGATGTCAGGATTCAACACCCAACTTTTGTTGAGTTCCTACTAGATAAATCTAGGTCACAAGAGCTGTTTGTGGACGCTGACGATGCTCGATTGACGCTCCAAGACGCATCTATTAGGATGATTTTCAACACCGAGCGTATGTGATCTCAACCTCCGTTCTAAACCACTACTCAGTTACATGTATCATTCAGCCTTCTCAGCCGTCTTTGCTGACCTACCAGCTCCTGCATATGAGAACCCAGTCTCAGAGCTTCTGAAGATCACGCTCGCGCGCTGCGAGGCTGCAGGATTATCGCAAAGACTTCCTCATATACTGCCAGACATCATATATGGTCGCTTCAGGTCACTTATGAAGTTGGCACCTTGGAAACGGTCCCCCGCCACGATGGTTTTGAGGCAGATATGTGCAATTTTGACAGTTAGCATGATTCATCTCCTCATCTTCGGTGGAATTGACCTAATCGGTTTTCAGGAGAGCGGATTTCCTGGGTTCTGCGACTTGGACATCGATACTGTATCCCGAGAAGTCTGGAACAGCTACACATGGGAGGTCTATCATTCAGAGCCAAAAACTCATCCTAGATTGCGTATGCCGTACGTCAAATTGATTCGAACTCTCTGTATGCCCATTCATTCATCCGGTAGTTTGTTTGCTCTCGACCATGTCCTCCTGTCCGAGGTAAGAACACCAAAGCCTAGGCGTGAGCATCGAATGCTGACAGTTTCTGACTAGCTCTTGTTTATGTTATCGGATACCAAAGTTAGCATTCCGGACGACGAGGACTTTCATGTGAAACATGTGCTGCTCAAATGTCCTGGTGGAAGTGAACCAAGGATCCACTTTGTCTTGCTGCAGGACGATAATGTCAAGGACAGCTTCATTAACTTCAGGTAAGATAGTCACTCTTGTGTGTGCTATTGTATTTATCAGACTTGACATTCCTTTTGAATCTGAAACAGGTTTTTCGATGGAACTCGTAGCAGTCCATGGTTAACGACGGAAGTCCAAGATATATATAATCCTGGAAGCAAAGGGGTGAGACAGGCTTGGGAATTGCTATATTCCATGTGTTGTCAGTGTGATTGGTTATAGTAGCGTATATATTCAATGAGGCAATGACAGTATAGATTGATTGTCGTCAGAACTGTTGGCTAATCCTCTCCGAGCTCCGCCTGAATCCGACGTAACTCTTCCTCCATTTGCTGGCGCTCTTTTTCCTTCTTAGCCGCCAACCTCTCACGAGCCTTTCTCAGTCGCTCAGCGAGATCAGAGTCCGTCGCTTGATTACCTAAATAATATAAGATTTCGCATACATAATGGATTACCTTCATACCTTGTCCCGAGCCGCTATAATTATTGACAGTGTTGTTGTTTTTTCTACCACCGACATTGCTGTTGCTGATTGGGCCGTTGTATTTGTCGCCCTGGTCCACAGGACCGTCGTACAAGTCCCCTGTGGCGTATAAGAACAATCAAATAGGAAGAGGCCCTGACATACCTGCCACGCGTTGACGATAGCTGTTGTCGTTGTGCGAGTTTTTGGTCGATGTGGTGGATTGGTTGTAGGACCCAACGTCTCCACCACGGCCACCGTAGCCACCAGAGCCCGTCCCTAAAATCACTCAGATTACGACTGAAGGGTAGTTTGCGGCAGACTCACTAATGTTAGCTCCACTGAAATTCTGGTGCATGGTCGTTGTGGGAGAGGTGAGTGAAGCTCAAATTGACATGACTCTGCATTTATGGTCAGAAGCCGACAGCTGTGCAGCCCTTATCAAAATATCTGAATGGCTCAGGCTGTGTAGAAGTCATCGACAGGCGCCTCAAGGTGGGTAATTATCAGGGTCTTGACTGAAACCTAGATCGGCGATTGGCGCCTACGATAAGGTAGGCATTCTACCAACTGCAATAACCATCCCACCTTCATATCTCAGAATCAGTGATAGTGATAATGATTGAGTTCTGGCCTTTAAAAGACTTACATCGTGGTCCTCATTTGATATTCACATTTGCACTGCAAAACTTCTGGCGATCACAACCTCGCGCATTCTGCATGTTGGTTGAGCGGCGTGCGCAAAGAATTCATCGCGATTTCTGCACTGCCAAAATGCGGTGATCATCGCCTTTTCACCGTAAGGGAAGGGGCAATGCAATCTCGTCAACGTATTTCGTAACGATTCAGCAAGCCGTAAGAGCAGGGACCTCTTCCTACCAGCGCCTATGCGTCCAAGCAATTCAGTGTGGCCGTTCGAATTTACAGCCAGAGCCGGAAACATACATGCACAGCTCCCAAGTGACATTGACGGCTCAGGCGAGTCCAACCGACCGAGATTGGCAAGCCGATGATGACACCAGCGCGAACGAGCGCGAAATCCTCGGTTGCCGCGAAGATTTGGAGACAGAGAACATCATTCGAGGCAAGTCCGTATGCATAACGTTCGTCGGGTCGATAGTCCTCGTGACTCTTGACCGTATAGGTCTAAACCGCATACTGCTTGAAGGTGAGAAAAGACTGTTTCATTGACCAGATCCTCTATCAAGATGTTGTACGAAGCTGAGAGTTTCAATTTATGTGTCGGAAATCGTTTGTTTGTGATGGTGCTTTGATTTGCGGGCCATTGCAGAGAGTCGAAGATGACACAATGTCAACGCCGGTGGGATTGACATGAGGCTGTTGATAATCAGAGGTATAGGATGCGACATTATATATAGACGTACTGTTATAACATAACGCAGACTTGGACTTCTGCAACTCGATTGGTGATATACGGCTCACCGTCTACCTCCCGTGACTGGATCTACAGATGGACGTATGCATTGTGATTCGAAGTTGCACCCGCTTGCAAGACTGCCCGTGTGTTTGAAAATAGGCAACGTAGGATGTGTGGTTCAAAGGCAATCGATAAAATGTGGTAGACGAAGATTTTTACAAGGAGGAAAGGGGCGGGAATCCCATGTGAATAGAAGGTCCAGCTGTCGATGTTCGGTCATTCGAACCCCAGTGCCATAGAGAGGGACGAAACACACTATGAGCTATGACATGATGGACGATGTATGTCTGTGATTCGTGCGGTAGCAAGGATGGACAATAGTGACTCTGGCAGTATATGGAGGTAAATGTTATAGATTATGGCTGAAGGAAGTAAGAGCTGTCAGATTAGTTGCCAGAAATGGGAAAGGGGATGTGACGAACCTATGCTCCATGAGCCAAATGCCTTAGTAGAGTATGACACATATTCCATACGTCGGACTTCAGTAACAGGCCATTCGGATGGGTTAAAGCTGTGTGTAGAAGTAATCAAATATCTAAGCTAGGAGTTCGATGCCAGGAGATGAATATGAGGATCGTGAAGGGGGCAAAGGATTCAGACATGACGACATTGACCATGGCCAGCGGTTCGTCTCGAGCTAGTAAGTGATCTAGAATTTCCGCCAATAAAGTATCGAGGCCACTATTAGGACAAAATGAGCTGTATTGGATGGCAGTAGTCTCCCAAAGGCAGACGCCAGAACGGGATTTCGAACTTTCGTGACGGATATTTTAGATAGCAAAAACTTGAAAATATGGGCCATTGCAATGCATGGCAGGAACGAGTCCAGTAACTTTTTCAAAACAACTAGTGACATTCTCAACCGCCTTCCCCACTCGTCGCCAGCCTACGGCTGGTCGTCCACATGGGGTCCATAGGCCGAGGGCGGCATCAAGAGGAGATGAAATCGGAGAAACACCGTACTTACATAATCGTATCCAGAAAGGACAGCACGTGCTACATTATATCACCATTCAGCTTAACATAGCACTCGGGGTAGATAACTTCATTGGTTCTGCTTCTTCTGCCAGACCAGTTCTTACGGGCCGGAAAGGGATTAGGTTCCCTACATGGGTCGAGGTTTGGATCG
>Ga0247741_1000878_pt1 | contig 16476 bp, 16 predicted proteins | sample UWRJL213509R2_FD_180945 | JGI IMG/M metagenome (GOLD analysis project Ga0247741, IMG submission 180945) | Plant litter microbial communities from Arlington Agricultural Research Station in Wisconsin, United States - UWRJ-L213-509R-2 | ecosystem: Environmental > Terrestrial > Plant litter >... | reverse complement strand
TTGGTGTCAAGCAAGGCTGGTCAGTGCAGAAGCATCTCAGGTTCCCAGTCGACTTGACAGGCGATGGGTGCGCGGACATTATCGGGTTTGGAGAGAATTCGGTTTGGGTATCGTTTAATGACGGAAAGGGAAACTTTGGACCAGTGACGAAGCTCGTTGACGCTTTCGCGTTCAATGGGGGAGAGTGGGCGTTGGACAAGACGGTCCGCTATATGGCCAACCTTAAGCAGTAAAATGGATGTATCAAATACAATAGCAAAACGAAACGCTTGGTTACTCACTTTCTCAGTACTTCTACCTCGGGATCCACTGTATTCTGTGGCAAGTCTTCCTGGAAACCCACTCAAGTAGTCTAGCGGTACGAACAAGTTTTCAAACTGGTCAAGTACCCACATCTGCGCCAATATAGCTGAAACATCGTCTGTCTGACGCCACCTCCGGAAGTATCTGCCTGTTCTCTCTCGTTTGAAATCCATTCTTCAGGAGTCGACTCCGAGAAGAGCAAGCTCTGGAGGTTTTATACGCTGCTGTGCTCCGGCTTGTTTATATGAAGAACGCCAGTAAGGTACTTCTCAGGCTTGTTGACCACTTTGTCTCAATGTGTGACGATCACGCTCAAGCCTTATTGTGGGTTCGCGCGAATCTATTTTTATCGGCGGACATGACGTCGCGAAAAATGAAGGTCATTATCACTCATTATCATCGGGAACGGCTGTAAACAGAAGCTCCCACCTGCTCCCACCAGCAGATCAATCGATCGTCGATGTGGATTTGACAGGTTCTGTCAAATTCCAATCAACCCGGCTCGGCCGTATCATAAGCTATTATAAGCCTGCGTCTGCCTGCGTGCTCGGTGCTTTGGTGTCTGTTGTACTCAGTTCTTAAACCTGTGATTTAGGTTTTTATCTAGGTTGTGGGGGATTCATAGTGACACAACAAAGAGGCCTCCGGAGTTCTAAGCACATAGTATGGTCTACTGGAGGATGAGGAGCTGGTGCCGAGTACAGATCCAATAAAAAAAACCAGCCTTGAGCATATCTTGAGAATTCGAACCAGGAGCGAAGGGGTATAAGTAACTACAAGCTCCGTAGGTTTCTTTATGTTAACTTTTGAACGGTCCAAGAGACGGCTCCCAAGCAGCCAGAATTCGGATAGAGCGCAGCAGGTATGAACGGAAGGTCGGTCCGACGTGCTAAGAAAGGGTGGACACGGATCAAACGGTTGACTTTTCGATTTGTCCACTGACACAACGAACCACGGTTGGCGATTGCTACTACATTTTGCTGGCTTATACTCACCATACTCTACCATGGATAGGTTATTTCCTTGCGAATCACTTAGAGCACGAAACCCAACAGTACCTATGAGCAGAGGGCCAGAGGCTATTAGTAACAACCAAACCCGAAGAAGCCCATTGGACTCGAACGCGTAGGGTTCATTCGAAACAATGATTAGATTCATCGGGAAACATTGCGTTACTCTTCCAGTGCTCAAGGCCATGATTTTCTCACCTGTTCAATCTAGACTTAGAATGTGGTCAACGTTCCAGAGGCGCCAGTATGTATATCCTGATCAGGTCTTCAACGATATCTTTCCCCCTCCACCACCACCCTGGACAACGCCTATGTTGCCGTCATCGAACCAAGTTTGGACTGTTCCGCCCTCGCAACAATGGAACGAGTCTAAGAATGGCGAAAGAACACTCAAAGAAGTACTTTCACGTTTCCAGCGGACTCTTCGCTTTGTTCACAAACACAAAGTAACATGGCCGGAAGAAGATAAAATCACCAGGTGTGTGCGTTCCTCGGATACCACTTTGAGTCAAATTATGGACCAGATCCATTTATTGGTAGTCTTTTACCAGGCGAATACTTGACGACGGTGCTACAACCTATAGCTGATCTTTGCAACCAGTTGCACTCCCCGATGGTGCTGGAGACACCTATGGAATGTATCCAGGTTGACTTTGGAGGATGTGAGTGCCCTTCATACGGTTTTATTCCTCCGTAGCTTATATTTGCTAGCTATCTTTGGGGCGACTTTCAGAGCCAACGACTTCGAACTTTGGCGTATAACTGCCCCAACAGTGTTATACCTTGTCAGACTTCGTCACTTCTGGCATTCAGAAACTATCTAACAGTACATTGATATCCCGACAATTTGTTCGCTTCCAATGGAAACCCCAGTAATAACGTTGAATATGCGCTCTCAAAAGCTCTGGAATACAACCCATCCACCCCGTCAATCATTACAACAAACTTCAGTGGGATTGCGATTTTTCTGCCTTCAAACCTTGATCGTCCAAAGCCTGCTTTCGAAAGGGTATCGATACCGGCGGCTCAACTTGCTTTGTCTCTGCGAATCATTTGCGCTGCGTACCTACTTGATGAGCTGCCTAGCGGACTCTATATCAGCACTCCCCCTCCAGATTTGGAGGTTGATGAGAATATGATCCTTCCACAAGGCCCAGATCAACCTTTACTCTCAGACGGGTATTCGCCACACATCACGGCGCATCCGACTTTGACAGGGTCACCTTGGTTCGAGATCGCGGAAGGGCTCTACAATTCTTCCGCTGGAATGCTTATGTCCGACAACGATAGTCAAAACTCGTCGCCCACCCCGATGACACGCTTACCGCCGTAACGGGAAACATTGGGATTGATATTCCGGATATGCAACCCCTCTTTCCCTTGGACCGTGACGGCGACGGCACTGAAATTCCACTAGACACAGAAGCACATCTCAAGATGATACAGCGCAAATCGCCGCTCATAGCCGCTGGGATTGCTGAGTCATTCGAGCAGAGCAAGTCTTTCGCGCTCAGGATCCAAAGCGTCGTGGCAGAAGGGACAGAGCGTGGTATCTGCACCGTATATCGTTGACAAATCACTTCCATCGACGATGCGCCATTGCTCATCCCATCTCCGTCACTATGTCTCAAACTGTTCGACGACCAATTCCAGCCACTCAAGGGTCCTAACTTGGAAGAAGAATCAGAGGCCGAGGCATTTGGACTGCTTGACGAACACCTGCCACGGTGGTTCGATCGAGTCGTCAGTGCTGAATGGTATGCTCTCAATGAAGCGTCCGGATACGATAAACTTCGTCCAGTACAAGGGTCCATCGTTCCTTGGTTTTATGGTACACACCAGGTAAATTCGTCTCATCCCATACGTTCTAGAACCTTTTATGTATTCATGCTTTTTTGATAGTTTACTCTACGGGATGGAACGGTTCTATACGGCCTTTTGATGGAATACATTGACGGATGGAAGCTCGATTCCGATTTTACACGGGAGTTGAGTTCTGATAGACAAATAGCCATGGTATGCCCATCAACTTTATCCTCACTGGGAGGGAGCTACTTCAACTAACCAATACAATCGTCTCCTCCAGATCCAGAGTTGCCGCCACGCAGCCCGAGTCCTTGATGTTGCGGATATCGCCCAGCGTGACTGGCACCCTGGTCAAATACTCCTCCACACTAATCCAATTACGAAGGTCGATCATGCTATCCTCATCGACTTTGCGTCGACAACCCAAACGTGGCAAACAGACGATCGTAACCTGCTCGATAGTTATTTCTCTGTGCTTCATGTTCTGTTAGGAAGACGAGGGGACGTGGTTTTGGATTCTCAGCTCGTCTGGAAGTACTTTGGAGATCCTGATGACTGGGATCCTACTGCAGCTTGCATTCCTCTCGTCGCAAGGGGCAACGAGTATAAGTCTATAGGAGCTAAAGACATGTTCCCGTACATCTCGTCCGCTTAATCATATGCGCATTCTCATAAATAAAGTTTTGTGGGTGATGATAAAGGAATATCACACCAGGTATGAGGAAGCACGAATTGTCTCGATGATGCATATCATTCGTCCAAAGTTCTTCTCCGACTCTGGAGCAGATGGTTACCAGAGCATAATCTTCAGAATGCATACTTAATTACGAGAAGAAAAACAGGTAGAAAGTTGACGGCCAAGAGCAAGGCTATATGCCGATGTGGGTATTGAGATAGAAGTGCTGGAGTGGGCCCAGGCTAAGCTTCGTTGTCGTCATTCAGCGAAAAATCTATAGACTGAAAACGGCGGAAATAATTAAACTGGAGATATATACGGGAACATATCCCTAGCTTTGACATGCTTGACCTCTGTGTCCTCTCGACTGTCGTCGACTGTAATCCAGGCTGAAACAGGATCCCAGTCATCCGGTTCTCCATAATACTTCCACACAAGCTGAGGATCCAAGCCCACCTTCCCTTCTCTACCTAACAGAACGTGAAGAGTGCCAAAATAGTTGTCGAGATAATTCCGTCCCTCTGGTTCCCACGTCTGAGTCGTCGACGCAAAGTCGATTAGGACAGCATGGTCGAGCTTCGTGGTTGGATTGGTGTAGAGGAGTATTTGGCCATTGTGCCAGTCGCGTTGGCTGATATCTGCGATGTTGAGGATGCGGGCTCCGTGACGACAGCTTTGGATCTGAGAGAATTGGTTGATTTGATTTAAGTTACTCGTTCATGTGTGGTAGTTGAGGTGATGGCGTACCATGGCTATTTGCCTATCAGCACTCAACTCCCGTGTAAAATCGGAGTCGAGGCGCCATCCATCAATGTATTCCATGAGGAGACCGTAAAGAACCGTTCCATCCTTCAGAGTAAACTATCAAAGGAACACAAGTAAGTGAAAACAAGTCTTCTTCGAGATGTCAAAGAAGCTGAGTTTACCTGGTGTGCACCATAAAACCAAGGAAAGACGGACCCTTGCACCGGACGAAGTTTATCGTAAGCGAATGCTTCGTTGAGTGCATACATCTCAGCGACGACGACTTGATCAAACCATCGGGGTAGATGTTCGTCAGATTCCCCAAACGCCTCGGTCTCTGATTCCTCTTCCAAGTCGGGACCTTCAAGTGGCTGAAATCGGTCATCAAACAACTTGAGGCACAGTGACAGAGACGGCACGGACACGGGCGCGCCATCGATGGAGGTGATCTGACAACGATATACGGTGCAGATACCACGCACCGTACCTTTCGCTATGACGGTTTGAACCTTGAGTGTGAAAGACTTGCTACTCTCGAACAATCCCGCAATTCCAGCAGCTACAAGCGGCGATTCACGCTGTGTCGCCTTAAGATGTACGCCCGTGTCTGTCGGGATCTCATCATTGGCATCAACATCGAATGGAAATATGGGCCGTAGATGAGGCGAAACATATTGACCAACTTCCCCCGTCACAGCAGTAAGCGTGTCATTGGGATGAGCAACGAGCTTTGAGCACCGTTGTTGAACATGTGTATGCCAACGGAAAAATTGCAGAGCTCTTGCGCGATCTCGAACCAACGTGGCCCTGTCAAAGTCGGAATGACGGTTGTGAGTGGCGAACACCTGGTCGTCTGCAAGTAGGGGTAGGTTCGGATCTTGGGGGGGCCCTTGTGGGAGAACGAGGCCAGCCTCAACTTCCATGTTGGGATCAGGAACGTCGATGAAACCCCCAAGAGAGACCGCAAAACGCAGATATGCAGTGGTTACGACTCTGAGAGCCAAAGCAGACTTATTCGTCGATACCAAGATCCTTTCAAAGACGTGCTCGGGACGGTTATAACGCGGCAGGAAAAAAACAGCGATGTCCGTGAAGTCGGTGACGATGATTGAGGGAACCTTGGGGTTGTATTCTATTGCTTTGCGCAGAGCATGTTCGACATTAGGAGATGGGTTTCCGATGGATGTGAAGAGTTTGTCGGGCTGTCAGAGCGCTGAGTTATACGACAAGATGAAAGCACAACAAGAGAAGGCTGACCAGCGCTAAGACTATCGGAGCAGATACATTCCAGGATTTGAAGTCGTTGGCCGTGAAAGTCGCCGCACAGATGGCTACTCAGTTCGAATGTCAGTTTCATCGCAGACGAGGAGAGAGAACGATTGTGCTGTCCAACAAAACGGGGGCAAGGATGCGCTAGCCAAGAGTGAAACCCTCACATTCACCAAGATCAACCCCAATGCACTCCATAGGCGTCTCCAACACTTTTGGAGAGTGTAACTGGTTGAAGATGTCCGCGATGGGCCGTAGTAGAACTGTCGTTAGATATTCACTTGGTGAAAGACTAAGTACCGTAAGTAAAGTGTTTCTGGTAAAGGCAAGAGACTAGACGCACTTGGAAGGCATGGTTTCTTCTACCGGCCAGATTATTTTATGTTTGTGAACAGAACGAAGTGTCTGCTGGAGGGCATAAAGCACTGGTTTGAGTGTCCTGTCGTCATCTTCGCACTCTTTCCATCGCAGCGAGTGCGAAGTAGTCCAAGTTTGATTCGACGACGACGAAGTAGGCTCTGACCAAGGTGGTGGAGAGGGAGGGCTGTTGTTGAATATTCGATCTGGGTGTATCATAGACGTCGAGTACATTCGATACTGGATGAACGGAAATGTTCTGAGAACTCGGGGAATGTGGTTGGCTCTAAGCATGATCAGCTACGCCTTGCTGAAACAAAAGTAAAGTAACTCTCGGAACCTTCCGGATGGCTCTCCGAGTCAGTTCGACCCAAAAATTGGAACCACTGCGCAATTGCAAGTTGTGGGTCCATGGGTGTTGTGAGTGTGGGCAAGTCGTGTGAAACGGCTGAACGAAAGACAAGCGTTTCGGACTCTTCCGAACGGTTGCCTGAGTCAGTTGGATGCCAGCTATTGTCTATGAACGCAACTTGTGGGCTGGTGTGTGCTGCGAACATGTGCAAGTATGTGTTTGAGGGCTATATCCCATCCATAACCCACTGTGGGTCAAGAAAGCGATGATATCGCCTAGGTACTATAAAGAGCTCAGAGATTTCCTACTATCAAAACCATCATCACCACCTCCCTCACACATCTCCAGTCTTCAGAGTCGAATCATGAGCCTGAGCCCATTCGGAAAAATGTTTTTTCTCTTGAGCTCCAAAGCCAAGCAGGCATATGCTGGAGAAATCTGCCAATTTGTCTCCCAAACCCTTGCCACGTCTACGAATAAAGCAACCATAAAAGCAGGACTTAGTGGTGCCGTGCCCAAAGGTTATATTCTTGTGTAAGACCCAATCTATCTATGCTGTCCAACTCGTTATCGTTTATTGATAACTTGTTTTACCAGGACTAGTAAACACAAGTCAAGGTCTGATAGTCAGGATCACTATACCGTTGACGCCTATGGTGAGGACGAAGAAGGCCGTGATAAACCTATTGGATGCATTCATGTGTACCCCAACGGCAATGTTCGTCCCCACCTGACTCCTCGCGCCGAAGCACTAGCAGTAAGTCACTTTTATGAGCAAGTCAGATGATGCCACTTACCTCGGAATAGGCGTATAACGCAGTGGTGAATGCGCAGTCTTAAGTCTCTAGACTCTGATACTCTCGAGATCATGATCAGCTTTATCCAAACTTGGCTTTTGTACATTATGATACCTGTAACTGTTCGGTATTTCATACGATGGGACATTAGGATTTAGTGGAATTTGCCAATCCTCGAGATTACTTTACACCGAAAGCATCAATTTTGGAGCTATGAAGATGTTAATTTCAGTAGTAGAGAACAGACGTTGATGTGCAGTGCTGTAAGGTACCCTACTTGCCTACGCACGGAATTTGAACGAACGCGATCTCACTTAGCGCCCAGCACCCAATTCGGAAATACGCATCAAAATCACGCACCAATTCGTCGACAACCCCACAACCAGTAGCCCCCATGATAAAATCACTGCCCAGACCCTCTCGATCGACTGCGCTATCATTTCTATCCATCTCTTCCACTTATTTATGACGCGATCCGTGTTGATTTCCAAGTTATCATCTTTTATTTCTACTTTTCTCTGATTTTCTGACCTTTTTTGATCACATGAACTCACTTTCTACTTTATCTCTACCAGTAGGTATAAAAGCTGCTTGTGTACCGTAGAAAACTTCAATTAATATACTGCTTTCACCCACCAGCACGACGCACGACGAACTAAGAAGTTCCCCTTTTCGAACACATCCGCTCACCCCATTTCGACGACGATCGGACCCTCCTTGCCCATTCACCTCCTCACCCCGTTTCACTACCCATTTTCGGATTCACTCTCACGCCTACGGCAGACGACCGCTGCTATACCCGCGAGTCGCGCCGCCCTTCGCACCAACTTACGTACGAGAGGCTTTCAGTCTATCTGATCCTCGACTACCACAATACATCACAGTGCGATGGACTAATCACTGGGGCGAAGGATAGATATGTCACAGACGCTGAGCAGGCTTCCAACACTAAACACAGAAAGCAGACATCACATGATGTCTTAAGATTTTTTTTTATTTTTTAGCTCAACCAGAGACTCAAAGAAATATGACACAGGAGACACCGGGGTCATGTTGACGTCGGTGTAAATCGATTATAAGGCAGTTTCGAGTCAAGGACTTAGGATTTTCACTTAAGGGCAGAAAGTACTTACAGCTCCTAATTTTTCTCCTTCCCGTGTCGGGTGTGAGCCCACCAGTGACCAGTAGGACAAAGTTGCCTTGGGTATTATTTCCAAAGGTGTGCATGGAATCCTCCTGCTGTCGTCAGAACGGCGGTGATTTGTTGCGAATAAGTACCCTGTGGAAGGATCACCTCCTCATCGATTTCGACGCTCAGAGTCAACGCACGTTGCGCCGCCGTTGGACTCGCCGCCGTCGATGATGCAGACATCAACTATCTTTTAAAGACGGTAACAACCCTACAGAAGAAAGACGGCGATGTCCGTGAAGTTCGTAAGGATGATTGATAGTAGCTTGTTGGTTATATTGCACAGGGCTTGTTCGACGCTGGGAGTGTCTGGGGGGGGAATACTTAGTTCGTGGGGCTGTCAGGTAGAACGCCGAGTTAGACGTTGTATTTTATTCAGGATGCCGAGAATGAGAGGAAAGAGCAAGAAAGGAAGAAAAGGCGGAGCTACCATTATTAGAAAAGTTACGCCCTTTAATTAAAATCACAGATCCGATTCAATCCAAAACTAAGTCCAGCTAAACACGTCCGCGTGCGTGACTACCGCAACTCCAGCGCCTATTCGATCCGAAGGTACCAAATTCGCCTCTAATAGTACCTAGTCAAATGCGATTTATATATCCAATATATAATTATATTCTTATCTCGTAGCCGTCGCAAGGATCCCTAGTAATAGAACGGCGCTCTGGTCCTTGTGTGGACAGTCAAATAGTCATCGCTCGTAAATTTGACCCTAAGGGTGACCAACCTCTTTCCAAATTGAGGTTCTCGCCCGCCATTATTATTTCTGCATCGACTGTATCCCTACCTTCTCCTGCTCGCCGCTGTCATCATTGTTCAAGTTCTTCCAATAATCGCAGGAGCTGCCTCCCCTCCCGCGCCAACTCCTGCATTTTCTCCAGCTTCAGCTTCAACTCTGACTCTTGTCCCCTCTCAAACACATCGTGTGTCACTGTATCCGAATGTGAAAGACGATGAATGGGACCCTTTGGGCGAAAGTATGCCACACCTTTCGATGCTTAGTGCACAGGAATGGAGAGAACTGTGCAAGACATAAGTACCTGATTCACTTAGACAAATTTCGTTGTTAGAGAGCACATTTTTGATAAAATCCGAATCGGAGGTCGTGTGCCCATTAACCTACAAGTAGATGATACATAAGCATAAGAATGTACTTAGTCTCATAGAGAAATTTCACCGATGTGTATTTCAAGTACCATTCCACACCATAAGTTGCTGCCACTTTGACGCCCGGAACCTGAAGAAGGTGATCACTAAGTAAGTTTGACAGTGATTGCATTTCCTGAATATGCGGTCCTGCGTTTAAAAAAAGCGGGAGGGATGAAATCAAGACATACGGATACCGAAACCGCACATGTCTCTGCTACACCGCTTGTACCGCCAAAAAGACCGAAAGGGGACCGGAAAGCATTCGTCAGAGCTGCTCCAAACCTTCGCGACGAGCGTAGATTTGGTTGATTCGACGTCTTGTTCGCTGTGAAAGTCGGATGGTGCGACTCCATTCGTATTTGGACTCCACTTGGTTCTCTGAATCCAGACCAAGCACTGTCAGAAAGCTTGAGACTCAAAAACCGGACAAATAGGCACTGGTTCTGCAATGATCGCCCCTCAGCCTGAGTTCCAAGGGCCGAGGTTGCTGCTCGATCAGGACCAACTCGAGGTGAGTCGGCTGTACCAGAATGCTCCCAGACGTAAGAACACCCTGGGTCACCAGAGGATGATTCAACCGGACGGAACTGTAATCGGGATGTCGTTTGATCGAACGAGTTGGAGAATGTGGCGATTCCCCAGGAAGTAGTCTTGTCGCAACCGATGACCAAGCAGAGGTCCCCGTTGTCCAATCGACGGCCCATACCTGGCCCGTTAGCATATCGATACCAACTCTCAGCATGAGCGCCGATGTGTTGGTAGAACCTGTCCAAATCATTCAGATTACTTTGAAATGTAGCACCAGGCATGGCTAAAACTGCTCCTTCGGATGCCGATGATTCAAAGCCCAATTCTCTGGTATTGAGATAAGTCACAGACGGAAAGCCCGAATATTAGAAACTCGTACCTGTTTAAAGGGCCGCCCTGAACTCGCTTTATGGAAGAACTCGCGAGAAAGCTACCTGCGTTGAACATCAGAGCAACAGAAATATCACGGGGTCGAAGAGGTGGGTCAAGAGGCTGAAAGTCGTTCGGACAATCAGAATTGATAGGGTGGTTGGCGGGAAGGTTTATGTTGAAAAGGAAATCAAACTCTCCTGAAGCCTTGATAATGCCTACATCGCCGACAGAGACGCCCTGGGCTCTATACTCGGGTGGAAGGTTAAGGCTAGGGTCTGGGAGCCAGAGAGGATACCCTCGACCCTTTGTTGACAAATGTTCTGCATAAATAACATGACTTGGCGAGCAGTTCAACTGTGTACCCTTCTAAGACGATCAGTAATTCCAGATGGCGACGAATTTAAAGCGAGTCACCTCCTGATGTATTCTAGATGGTGTAGAGGTGGTCTATTTCCCGGAGAGGTGCAAGGAAGCCTATTAGAAGGTGGCCGAATACTGAACTTTCGCATACCTCCGGGTCCCCTTGTCTGGAAACGGTCACTGCCCCACGTTCTGCATTCTAACAATGAGAAAAACGGCTTGGATTCATGGTAGCATATGAAGGCGCTGCATACCATGGTCATTTACAACGATGTTTGCGTGGGCTTGTGGGGCCTCTCGATTATTGAAGGAACCACCAGAGATGAGCACGTTAGACTCTGAAAACATCGATGAAACGTCAAAGGCTCAACACTACTCGGAAGGAAGTGTGAAAGAGGATCATAGGATGTATTGTTCGGCATTGAAAAACTACGTGGCAAGTACACCTCGTGAACCACTCAACATTGGTGAGAAGATAAGAGTCAAGTTTCTGATATAAAACTGTCAGCACTACCACCCAGATTCGCATCTTGCTCCTGATCCGAGTTCAAGGACATCCACAAATGTACTTCTTCAACTGAACGTTATTACACGGTACTAAGCCTTTGAGCACCGAGTACTGATTAGTGGGCATGAGGCAACTCTGGTTCGAGCTGAAAGTGATCACCTAGAGGGCGACGGTAGCGAGTCAGTTGGTGTATTGAACAAAACTGAGAAGTCGGAAATCGCCTCGTTCCATCCCCCCATGCCTGTCATAAATTAAGAAAAGAGGCTCCTACAGACTAGAATCGATACGTACTGATGTTAATAGATTCGTGCAGCCGTTCATCGAGAAGTTGGATGATCGACTCCGGCCACACGTCATAGGAATGACCTCCTGCTAGCTCCTGCTGCGAGACTTAGGACGGCTTGCCACCCGATAACAACATCTAAATTGCGAGGACGAATATCCTCGGGAAGTGTGTTGATCGATTTTTCCATTGCTGGTAAGTATGGCCAAGAGCATCATTTTGGCAGCGTCTTTGATATCCTCAAGATGTGTGGAGCACAATCTTTCTCTTTTTCGACGTTTGAGAGCCCTCACCGCCTCTGGCACGATTACCTGGAGCCTCGGGAACAGATGTCGACGAAGTCATGGTTGTTCTTGACAAGTTGCTCAGCTTGGTTAGGGCTGCAAAGTCAATGCATAGCCACTGGTTTCGTCTTCGAACCTTTGACACCTACTCCTTCGCTGAATACATTTCTTAGACTTCTAAACAATCAAAACGTCGAATAATCTGCATTGCAAAGAAAAATACGTCTTCTTTGGGATTGCACTACATGAAGTGAAGGAATCAAGATGGAACTGACGACCACTCATCCCCATATCTTTGAACTCCCAACCGAAATCTTCTATATCATTTTCTGGTACGCATGCGGACCATCGCCTTTCGAAAACGGGGCAGAGCATCTACCAGCTTATACGGAGGTCCCAATATCCCATGTTTGCCGTCGTTGGAGATCCACCTCGCTGAATTACCCCAAGCTGTGGACAACAATCATCTATGATGAAAGGCTGCCAAAGATGCGGAGGCACCAAGTTATTGACCATCTCAAAACTTATATTCGACGTGCAGCGGGACATCCGCTCGACGTTCGCTTTGCATCGCTCCAGCTATACGATCAGGATAACATGTATCTCATGTTGGAGTTGCTGTTGGAAAATTCAACTACCTGGCACCGAATTTCCCTTACTCTTCCCTTCTACATCTTCAAAACCAAACTCATCAACCGTCTTCTGGATGCCCATGCACCGCTTCTGGAGTCCTATGAAATCGAAGTTTGCGGATATCACCCTAATTCGTATACCCCAAGTTCACCCCCATCGATAACGCCTATCCTGTCACTGGGTTCACCCAGATTGACCCATCTCAGTTTCCAGACTTTGGTATTTCCGTCGTCAATTCTCTGCTCGCCATACCTCACCACAATTCATATTGACGCCTTGAAGTACACCTACACACGGACGGCATTCTTCGCCATACTCCGATTACCCAGCCTAACCAACCTCTCCGTCGCTCGGATGGTCTTCTCAGATCCTGTGAGCTTAACAAGTGGGATCGAACCAATAATCGCTCGCGAACTCGTGCAGTTTCGGTGCTCAGCCGTCACTGTGGCCAGATGTATTTGGTATATTCTGCGAGCTCCGAAGCTAGATGTTCTAGTCCTGAAGGGAATTCACATCAATTCTTTCAGTTTCCCACTTGAGGAGTCGGGCGAGGTTGTCGCAAACATATTCCCTTCGGTACGCACCATGGTCATCCTAGACTGCGAAGTTCAATGCGGGAAACGCACGAATGCAAGAGACCTTGCGAATGCAACGAGATCTGTAACCAACCTGTTGGTTTCATCTGCGTACCCATCTAAGAGTATATTCTCAAGTATACTTTATTACCACAAGCAACTCTGGCCAAACCTCGAATTCGTTGCTTTGAATTCATTCGAAACACACGGGCTCTTCCGTAGCCAAATCATGGATTTCCTCAATAGTCGTTCCGGCCTTCTCGATCCACGGCTCAAAATGGCATTATCCGAAGACGTTGCATCCGTTTGGAAGGATGAAGACCCCATATCGTGGTCCACTTTTCTGGAAAGTGGTCACTATAACCAGGCCTCGCCAGCTCGCGCCATCGCCGATATTGCACGTTCCTTTAACCCTGGTGGCATATTCCACCAACCTCCGGACTACCTCGACGATCCACATTATTACTAGTTCCCAAGAAGTGGTCGCGAAGAGCGGGCCGTACGGACGGTTATGAATATGAATAAGGATATGGATTAGTCTCCCAATGGCCGACTCCGATACCGTTGATGAATGCCGATAGTTGAAATAGGGATATGGATATGATATTTAAAAGTACAAAGTACATATCGTGATACAATGTAAAATTGCGGTTCATCAAGTTCGTTTGTGGTAGCAAAGCAATTGTAGATGGTGAGATTGTAGAAAACGTGAAAGAACCAAGGAGAAATTAAAACTATGAGTAACTATAATCCGTATGCACACCCCCAGGGCCTCCGCCAACCATAACCATGTATCACCGTACCCAGACATCCACCGCCTCGCCGCCACCCACCCTCTATCTCACATAATAACACAAGGCCCACTCTCCGAGCAAATGTCCTCGCACCATCCCTTCTGCCTCGGCTGCTGCTGCTGCTGCTGCTGCTGCTGGCCCCCCTTCGCCCCTCCCACTCTCCTAGGCGGCGCTGGTAGGACACCTCCCTTCCTCCTTACCTCAATCTCCACCCTCCGCTCGGGCTCGCCCTCAGCAGGAACGTCGTACCACCATAAGAGGCGTTGGCCGATGACTTTTGTATACCCACAGGAGGGCTTGATGATGAGGTCGAGGAGGTCGAGGGGCTCAGCGGCAGTGTTGGGTGAGGGAGTAGCGGACGAGGACGAGGATGGGGTGGGGTAGAGGGGTGTGTAGGTGTTAGGAATTTGACAAGGCGCGATAACGGGCTGCGTCTGTGGTACCTCCGGATCTGACGACGACGAAGAGGACACGGCAGTCGTGGCGGAATCAGAGAGCTTCCCCATACCGAATATTGACGGAGGCTTCGAAGCCGCACCCCCATCAATATGGACATCGACGATGGTGTTCGTCTCCGTCTCTGGTGTTGATGCTTTATTGGACAAATCTCGCTCTCCAGCTTCACCCTCGACTTCTTTCGTCGAACGGGAATCCCCGGTATGCCGATTCCTCCGCCCCCATCCGTTCAACGCATCATCCACGATACCCTGATGCGCGAAATGGACGAGGGGAATGAAAATCTCGGTCGCCTTTGTCTCGTCGTACCTGTCCTCCTCCTCACTGCGAGCAGCAGCAACCGCACCAACATCCTCAACCCGCTCCTCGACACCCATCTTCATATCCAACGTTCGTGAACTCGTGTTAACTTCTCCCCATCCAGCTGGACTCCGTGATACCACAGTCCCTGTTCTTGTCCTTGTCATTGTCCCAGCAGCACCCACCCTAGTGCTAGTACCAGCAGCCCACCCATACCCATCCCGATCCTCCGCGGAAACCACCACAGCAAGCCTAAACACCCCCTTCCCAATATCAAACCTCACATCCACAGGCTTGCCCACCACTGCAACAGGCCACGGCCTCGCAAATGCCCTCACAGCACGCGCACCATTCGTCAAGAACGTATACGGGTTCGGATGACACCCCGGCGGACACGACGAGCCAGGGGCCGAGACGCGTTTCCGTTCGTGTGGGTATTTCAGCGACCTCCGGCGTGCGTGGTGTACTGATGTTGGAGAGGATGTCGAGGATGACATGGATGTCGCGGCAGATGAAATGGTGGATATTGATAGTCTGCTGGATTTAGGCTTCAGTCGGTGTTGGTTCGTCGTTGGCGCTCCTAGCGTAGCGAGGGAGTGTTGGGATGCACCAGGACCCATCCCCGGCCCAGCGCTGATGATGCCCACCGCTCCTCCCAGACCCATCCCAATAGCACCACCCAACGATCGACCGCTCATCAGAGGCATGCGCATCGACTCGACAGGTTCCTGCTGTCTTGACCGTGCAGTGCCACAGCTGCTCATCGTAGACCGCCGCCTGTTGGTCCTCCCAATCCCCCCATCCTCCCTCTCCGAATCATGAAGAAGCACCGCCCGACTCTCTGAAGCCTCCTGGTCCACGGCCATATCAATATCCAGATCCAAATCACCGTTGGCACATTGCCCATCTCTGAGCTCCTCCATCTGCTTCTCCCTCGCTGCCTCGTGCTCAGTGGACTCGTCTTCATCCTCATCGACATAATCTGACCAACTCCATAGACTCAGATCCTCCAGATTCCATCCGTCGCCCCATTCGTGGGTATGGTCGTCGGGGACATAGCACCATACCGTCCAATTCGTCGGTCGGGTGCCATCGCATGCGTTCAATGAGGCGTCAAGGGCCTTTTCCTGGGCCGAATAGTCGCCCCAGTGTTTAGATTTTCGTGGGTCGTCCTCGACTGGCGGACGGCCGTTGGATGGGTATCCGTATGAACGTTTGTTGTCCATGTCAAATGGTGTTCCGATCTCACCAATGAGTGTGGGGTATTTGCCTAGTGCGTTGGGTGCGAGTCCGCCGTAGGTCGTGGGCAGGGACATGGCGGAGGAGGAAGGTCCTTCTGCATTACAATCGTCATTGCCCTCACCACCGAGCACACCAACGTCGTCTTGTAGGTACCCAATCTGCTCTTGCAAACTTCTCCTTACAGCGCCTTCGCCCAACTTGACAGCAGCCAGTGTTCCACCTTTTCCAATATACCGACCACGAAGTAGGCCGAGCGCATCAGCATTGAACCAGTTCCAATGGCGCGTTACAAGTGTCAGACCGTCATAGTAATGCGGACTGTATGCGCACCGGCCTTTGAGCTCGTCCTCCGAGAACCGTGGAGGAGGCGCAAAGACAGGCGGTTGGACGAAGATGATGGCCTCGGGATGGGCGGGCCGGATACGCGCTGCATAAGCCAGCCAATGCGGTTTCCAGTAGTCGGACAGGAACTCCACCTCAACGTAGTCG
>Ga0247741_1000877_pt1 | contig 16478 bp, 17 predicted proteins | sample UWRJL213509R2_FD_180945 | JGI IMG/M metagenome (GOLD analysis project Ga0247741, IMG submission 180945) | Plant litter microbial communities from Arlington Agricultural Research Station in Wisconsin, United States - UWRJ-L213-509R-2 | ecosystem: Environmental > Terrestrial > Plant litter >... | reverse complement strand
CCAGCGTGGTATTGCACAAAACGGCCACCAATTACAGCGCCGACATTTTTAATGATGATGGAAAAAATCTGTGGAAATACAAATATGGAATCCGAAATACTTTGTTCATTATCAAAAAAGAAAAAGGTACTGTAAAATATTTCACTACGGTGTTGAAATATTTTTTTGTGATGCCCTTCCGCATCATGAAAAAAAGAAAGTCCCTTAAATGGACATTCATCAAAACAGCCTGGGCTGCCGCTGCAAGGTCCCTCTCATTCCATCCTAAAATAGATCATATCTGATGCGGCCGCTTACCATCAATATCATACTGCCATTTCCTGTCACTAAGCCTGTTGGCGGTGCCAAGATCATGTACGAGTATGCCAACCGCCTTGCCGGAAAGGGCCACAAAGTTTCGATATTCCATGCTGTTAAGCGGCCTTTTAAAAAATCGTCTACACCTGTATGGGTCAAATGGGTGATATTCATGCTGAGGGGAGTAGCCAGGCCCAAATGGTTCCCTCTGGATAAACGGATTAAAAGCGTGATCGTTCCTTCCATCACCGATAAGCATATCCCGGATGCAGATATCGTAATAAGCACCTGGTGGCAGATGACCTATGCGGTAAGTGAACTTTCTCCTTCCAAAGGGAAAAAATTCAACCTGATACAGGATTATGAAATATGGAAGGGGATGGAAGAAAAAGTACACGCCAGTTATTCGCTTCCTGTACACCACCTGGTAATTGCCCGGTACCTGCAACAGCTCGTAGCTGATCATTCAGGTGTGCAGCCCGTGCATATTCCTAATGCTATCGAAAGCAAAAAATTCTTTGTACAAACGCCACTTCAACAAAGAGCAAATGCCAGCCTTATCATGCTGTATTCTGAAGAGCCCCGAAAAGGAACACCTGATGGAATTGCCGCCTTAAAGCTGGTAAAGCAGGATCATCCCGGACTGCAGGTTACTTTTTTCAGCGTTTATCCCAGGCCGCAGGATTTGCCGGATTGGATCAGTTATCACTACCGGCCAGGCAATCTTGCAGAATTATACAACCAGGCTGCTATTTTCTTTTCTCCCAGCCTGGGCGAAGGCTGGGCATTGCCGCCTGCAGAAGCTATGGCTTGCGGCTGTGCTGTAGTATGTACCAATATTGGCGGGCACCTCGACTATGCCATTGAAAATGAAACAGCCCTGCTTGCCGGCCCTGGAAATGTAAAAGAAATGGCAGAAAAGATCAACTCGCTGATCGATGATCATCCTTTACGTATGAAACTGGCCAAAGGTGGAAGCACACTGATATCTTCACGATTCAGCTGGGAAGCCTCGGTACAAAAGCTGGAAGATTGTTTTTATAAAAGCCTGGGCGGAAAATGACAGGCAAAGGGCTTTTCGTTTTTGCGAAACCTTATCGGGTTAAAAATAGTTACTTTGCAGGTTCATTTTAAGTTACAATAGAACAGCTTCGCATGAAGAATATAAGGAAAATCTTTAAATACGTAAAAAAATATCCCGGCCTTGTAGGCACTTATTTTACGTTTAATATACTGGCGGCCATTTTCGGCGTTATTTCACTTGGCTTGCTCAGTCCGTTCCTGATGCTCATCTTCGGTCAGAAAAGCGCTTTTGATGAAGTCAGTAAATCGGGCCTGTTCAACAAGATCAACCCGGTAAATTATTTTAAGACCTGGATCGCAGAACTTGTTAAAACTCCCGAGGGCAGCATCCGTGCACTGATGGTGATCTGTATCGTGGTATTGATCGCCATATTACTGAAAAACCTGTTCGCCTACCTGAGCATGTATATGCTCAACCCTATCCGCAACCGTATACTGAACGATATGCGTAGCGGCATGTATGAAAAGATCCTCCATCTTCCCATCGGTTATTTCAGCGAGCAACGCAAGGGCGACATCATGAGTAAACTCTCCAATGACCTCAATGATGTGGAAAATTCCACTATCAGTGTGATGGAAAGCCTTTTCCGTGAGCCTGTAACAATTCTTTTTTATTTTATCTATATGGTTGGCGTCAGCCCTCAGCTCACACTTTTCCTCGTATTGTTTTTACCCGTAGCCGGGTTGATCCTCGGCAGGATCGGCCGTTCATTAAAAAAACAAAATACACAGGTACTCGAAAAATTCGGTGCATTGTTTTCTATTATTGAAGAAACGCTGGGCGGCATGCGTATCATCAAAGCATTCAACGCGGAAAAAAAGATCCAGAAAAAATTTGAAGACGAGAACGAATCGATGTTTCACCTGAAAAACAAGGCTAACAGAAGAAGGGACCTTGCTTCGCCGGTGTCTGAAGTTTTAGGGATCGTTGCGGTACTTTGCATATTATGGTATGGGGGCAAAATGGTGCTTACACAAGACAAATCATTTACATTAAATGCCGGTGACTTCCTGGCCTATATCGCCATTTTCGCACAGCTGATACAACCACTGAAATCCCTGTCTAACGCGTCTTACAACATGCAGAAAGGTGCGGCCAGCATCGAACGTATAGAAGGCCTCATCAATGAGACCGTGGGTATCCAGGAACTTCCGGATGCAAAAAAGCTGGAAGAATTCACTACTTCCATCGAGTTGAAAAATGTAAGTTTTGGCTACGAGGATAATATCATTTTAAAAAATATCAACCTTAAGATTGAAAAAGGAAAAACGGTCGCATTGGTAGGCAGCAGCGGCGCCGGTAAAAGCACGTTAGCCGATCTTGTTCCGCGTTTCATTGATGCATCCGAAGGCGAAGTGTTGATAGATGGCGTGAACATCAAAAATTACACGTTACACTCCATCCGCGACCAGATGGGCATCGTAACGCAGGAAGCTATTTTATTTAATGACAGTATCGCCAACAATATTGCTCTTGGTAAAGAAAATGCTAGCGCGGCAGAGATCGCTCATGCAGCACAGATCGCCAATGCAGAAATATTCATCGATAAAAAAGAAGAAGGCTACGACACCAATATCGGCGACAGGGGCATGAAACTGAGCGGTGGCGAAAGGCAACGTGTCACCATCGCAAGGGCTGTATTGAAAAACCCTCCGATCCTGATACTGGACGAAGCCACTTCTTCTCTTGATACTGAAAGCGAACGGTTGGTTCAGGACGCTATCAACAACCTCATGACGAACCGTACATCGATCGTGATAGCACACAGATTAAGTACAGTACGCCACGCCAATGAGATCGTTGTGTTGCAAAAAGGCGAAATAGTAGAACGTGGTACGCATGATAGTCTGATAGCACAGAACGGGTTTTATAAAAAGCTTGTGGATATGCAGGAAGTAAAATAGGGTTTAGAGATCAGGGATTAGGGTTTAGTATACCGGAAACCCTGATCCCTGAACCTAAACCCTACTCTCTAATCTCTAAACCTTTCCAATGACTAATTTCATCCCCATATTCCCTCTCAGCATTGTTGTTTATCCCGGTGAGCAGCTGAATCTTCACATATTTGAACCTCGTTATAAACAGCTGATAAAAGAATGTTTTGACGCTAAAAAACCTTTCGGCATTCCCACTGTACTCGAAAATAAAGTAGGCGAAATGGGTACGCTGGTAGAGATCGTGGAGATCAGCAACACTTATGAAGATGGTAAGATGGATATCAGAACAGTTGGATTGCAACCCTTCAAAATACTGGAGATCGTAAGGGAGATACCGGAGAAATTATACAGTGGAGCTATTGTGAATTATCCCCGCATTTCAACGAAAGGCAGTGCCTCGCTGATGAAAAAAGTTTTGCAGGGTATACGCGACATACATGCCAGCCTGAATGTGACGAAAGATTTTAAAAAGCCCGACAGCGAGCTGCTGAGTTACGATGTAGCGCATCATGCCGGCATGTCTTTACAGGATGAATATTATCTGCTGGAACTGGAAGAAGAACTGCACCGGCAGGAATTTCTGAAACGCCATTTATCAAAAGTCACCCCTGTGATGGAAGAAATGGATCTTTTGAAAAATAAGATAAAACTGAACGGGCATTTTAAAAACCTGGAAGGATTTCAATTTTAATACTGCATTCAATGACCACGACTATTTGTTTTGATTTTGGCAATACCAGGCTGAAAGCTGCGATCTTCACCGATGGAGAATTTAAAGAAGAGATCTTTTTTGAAAATGACAACGAAGCAGCAATCAATGCCGCTTTGGAAAAATACAAGCCGCAGCGCAGCATCCTTTCTTCGGTAATAGACCACAATCCGGCATTGGAAACTTTACTGGCCGAAAAAACTATTTTTCACAAATTATCAGCGGCCACTAAAATCAACTTTTCAACGGCTTCCGTGGGCAAACCTGAAACGATCGGCGCCGACCGGCTGGCTTTGTGTGCTGCTGCAGTACATTTTTACCCGGGAAAGAATAACCTTATCATTGGGCTTGGCAGCTGTATCACCTATAATTTCATCAATCAATACCATCAGTTCCTGGGGGGCGGCATTTCGCCGGGCATGGATATGAGGTTCAAATCGATGCACGATTATACCGCCAAATTGCCTTTGATCACCGCCAGCTGGAATTTTCCGCTGATCGGGTATGATACCAAAACAAACATGCTTTCCGGCGTTATTAATGGAATGATTAGTGAAATTGATGGGATTATCGAAAAATACGAAGCAAAATACGGGAACTTTAACGTGGTTTTAACCGGGGGTAATTCGGGCTATTTTGCCAGTCAACTTAAAAACAAGATATTTGCCGACCATAATTTTTTATTCAAAGGACTGTATGCACTTAGTGAACTTAACAACTGCCCGACTTAAGAGAATTTCCGGACTTGCGATCGCCGTACTTTTTTCTGCCTTTTCTTATGCCCAGGAAAACTCTCCTTACTCCAGGTTCGGCATGGGTGACATCACTCCTAACCGCAATATCATCAACAAATCGATGGGTGGCATTTCCGCCGGCTTCTCCGATTTTCAATCCATCAACCTGAATAACCCTGCTTCCATATCCGGCCTTGCCGTAACAGTTTTTGAAGTAGGCGGGGCAATTGATATCAGAACGCTTAAAAGCAATACTTCACCCGAACGCTTTAAATCCACCAATACCAACATTTCTTACCTGCAACTGGGTTTCCCTGTAGTTCAGAAAAAAGGATTGTTGTGGGGCGTGAGTTTTGGCCTTCGCCCGATTACCCGTATCAACTACAAATTGCTTGAGCCCGGCCGTGATCCTGCAACAAGCGACAGCCTTGACTTTTTATCCGAAGGCAATGGCGGACTTTCGCAGGCAAATATCAGTACCGGTATCAGGATAAAGAATTTCAGTTTTGGGGTTAGCTCCGGCTATTCTTTTGGAAATAACGAATACAGCCGTAAGAAAATATTTTACAACGACACCATCGCCTACCAGGCATCTAACTCGGAAGTACAAACCCGTTTTGGCGGCATCTTCCTGACGCTTGGCGCACAATATGAATTCCGTACAGCACGAAAAGCTACCATCAGGCTCGGTGCTTATACCAACCTCATGCAGAACCTGACGGCAAAACGCGATAACCTGAGCCGCACGTTCCGTTATGATGGAAATGGCGGTATTACTACGATTGACACGGTAAGTTTTGTAAAGGGTGGTTCAGGTAAGATAAAATATCCTGCTACCTACAGTTTCGGTTTCACGTATTCAGATTCGAGTTATCACTGGATCGTTGGGGCTGATCTTGATCTCGCCGACTGGAAATCCTACACCACTTTTGGCGCTAAAGATCCGAATGTGCAGAACAACTGGACAGTACGTGTGGGCGCACAATACATGCCTGCCGACCTGAGGACACCTCCAACCAAATACTGGAAATTTGTGAAATACAGGGCCGGAATATTTTACGGAAAAGATTACATCACACTGGGTGCCGACAGGCCTGAGTATGGCGCTACTTTCGGTGCAGGTTTCCCGCTTACATCGCTTATGAGCCGTAACCCTTATGGCGGTTTTGCTACCTTCAATGCCGGTATCGACATCGGTGTTCGTGGCAACAAAAGCAGCCAGAGCATCCGCGAGAACATTACCCGTTTCAGCATAGGCTTTACCATGAACACCAGGTGGTTCCAGAAGCTGAAATACGATTAATGATTACCTTTGGCACTTAAATCATTTTACTCTTTTGCAAATGTCTTTTTCATATAAAAAAATTATGGCAGCCTTATTAACCGGCTGCCTTTTTTTATGCGCCTGCGAAAATGATGAGGATGAGATAAAAAACCTCAATTCAAAAAGCCTGGGTGTGGAAGAAGCGAAAGACATCAAGATCATTTTCACCACCGGTGGAAATACAAAAGCCATTCTTACTTCGCCATTGATGCTGCGGGTGCAGGATACCGTCCCTTACACCGAGTTTCCAAAAATGATCTATGTAGATTTTTACAATGCCGAACAGAAACTGGAAAGTAAACTCAAAGCTAATTACGCCAAATATAAAGAGAGCCGCAATATCGTTTTTATGAAAGACAGTGTGAGGGTGATCAATATAGAAAAAGGCGATACGCTTTATTGCCAGGAGTTGTATTGGGATCGAAGCCGCACCGGCACTGAATTTTACACCGACAAGCCTGTACGCATCCGCACCAAAACACAGGTGCTCGATGGCACCGGGCTGGATGCCAGCCAGGATTTCAAGAACTGGCATATCACCTATCCCCAGGGGCCGATAAAAGTGCCCGCATCACAATTTCCGCAATAGTCAGCCACGAAGGCACGAATTTCACGAAGAGGCAAAACGGGATTTGAAGCAGTTGGCTTTATCTGCCGGGGACAACCGGTATTATATTTAGACAACAGAAAATAATGTATTTATAACTTTGTACTCCTTTGTGCCTTCGCGTCTTTGTGGTTAATTCGTACCTTCAATCCTCACAAAAGAAAAAACATGGAATATCGTCGTTTAGGTAAATCCGGCTTACAGGTGAGCGCCTTGTCTTTTGGCAGCTGGGTAAGTTTCAGCGGGCAGATCAATGATAAATCAGCCGAAGAATTAATGGGGATCGCCTATGATAGTGGTATCAATTTTTTCGACAATGCGGAAGTGTACGCCCTTGGCGAAAGCGAAAAAATGATGGGCCGTGTGCTTAAAAAGAAAAAATGGGACCGTACTTCCTACATCGTTTCTTCCAAAGCTTTCTGGGGCTGGAAAGGACCCGACAGCAAACCGAATGAAAAAGGTTGTAGCCGTAAACACCTCGTGGAAGCCTGCAACCAGGCATTGCAACGGCTGCAGGTAGAATACCTCGATCTATATTACTGCCACCGCCCCGACAAAGGCACGCCTATTGAAGAAACTGTATGGGCTATGCACAACCTGATCCAGCAGGGAAAAGTGTTGTATTGGGGCACCAGCGAATGGAGCGGCGCGGAGATCATGGAAGCACATAGGGTGGCCGCACAAAATCACCTGATCGCACCGATCGTGGAGCAACCGCAATACAATCTTTTCGAAAGGGACAAGGTAGAAAGGGAATATTTTGATATTTACAGAACTGTCGGGCTGGGAACAACCATTTACAGTCCACTCGCTTCGGGGCTTCTGAGTGGGAAATACAATGATGGCATTCCAAAAGGAAGCCGGTTTTCGCTGCAGGGTTTTGATTGGCTGAAGGATCGCTGGGTAATGGACGACAAATTGAAGAAAGTAAAAAAGCTCGGGGAGCTGGCGGCAAAACTGGGCGTTAGCACTGCCGCATTAAGCATCGCCTGGTGCATCAGTAACCCTAATGTAAGCACAGCGATCCTTGGTGCAACAAAAAAAGTGCAGCTCACCGAAAACCTGAAAGCGCTGGAAGCCTTGACGCTGCTGACTCCGGAAGTAAAAGAAAAGATCGAAAAGATATTGCTCACCAAACCCAAATTGCCGGATTATTGATCATGACAACACCTGTTATTTATGGTATCCCAAATTGCGATACCGTCAAAAAAGTATTCACCTGGTTCAAAGCAAATAACCTGCCTTTTGAATTTCACAATTATAAAACCGAGGGCATCAGCGCCGCAAAGCTGAAAGAATGGGCGAAACTGACTGATTGGGAAACCTTTTTCAATAAAAAAAGTACTACCTGGAAAGAACTTGCTCCATCATTGGAAAACGAAACACTCAATCAGGCCAAAGCTTTCAAGCTGATGCAGGAACACACCAGTATCATCAAAAGGCCCGTGATAGAAACAAACGGAACAATAGTTGTGGGGTTCAATGAAGCTCAATACACGAAACAATTTTTATCATAATAAAACAACAACAATGAAAAGATATGCAAATGCCAACTGGCAAGGAACAGGTAAAGAAGGAAAAGGAACGCTCAGCACACAAAGCACTACATTGAGCAATACGCAGTATTCATTCAATAGCCGCTTTGCTGATGGCGTGGGTACCAATCCTGAAGAGCTGGCTGCTGCTGCACATTCCGGATGCTTCACGATGAAATTAAGCTTCGTGCTGAATGCTGCTGGTTTTACTGCCGATAACATAGATACCCGTTGCGACATCGCTTTGGAAGATGGAGCGATCACTTCTTCTCACCTTACCGTAAAAGCAACCGTTCCGGGAATCACCAAAGAACAATTTGATGCGGCGGTTGCGGATGCGGAAGCAAACTGCCCGATCTCGAAATTGTTCAATACGAAGATCACTACGGAAGCTACGCTGGTATAGTTTTTTTAACCACGAAGGCGCAAAGGCACAAAGACACACGAAGATTATTTGGTGTTTTTTGTGCCTTTGTCATTTTTAATTCTTAATTTTTAATTCTTAATTAAAAACATGTTTCAAAACAAAACGATCTTCATCACCGGCGCTTCCCGTGGAATCGGCAAAGCCATCGCTCTGCGCCTGGCAAAAGAAGGAGCCAATATTGTGGTGGCTGCAAAGTCTACCGAAGAAAACCCTAAACTGGGTGGCACAATTTATTCAGCTGCCGCGGAAATTGAAGCCGCAGGTGGAAAAGCCCTGGCCATACAATGTGATATCCGCGATGAACAACAGATACAGGATGCGGTGGATAAAGCAGTGGCGCACTTTGGCGGCATCGATGTGTTGATCAATAATGCTTCTGCGATCGGGCTTACGCCAACGGAAAAAACAGAGCCTAAACGTTTCGACCTGATGCACGACATCAACGTCCGTGGTACATTTTTCATGAGTAAAGCCTGCATCCCACATTTGAAGAAGGGCACAAATCCGCATATTCTTACACTTTCACCACCGGTGAACATGGATATGAAATGGTTTGCCAACCACATTGCCTACACACTGAGTAAATACAATATGACGATGATTGCGCTAGGCCTTGCGGCTGAGTTGAAAAAATATAATATCGCGGCAAACGCTTTGTGGCCTAAGACCACCATTGCTACCGCTGCGGTGCAAAACCTGCTGGGCGGCGATGCGCTGATCAATATGAGCCGAACGCCGGAAATTGTAGCCGATGCAGTGTATTATATTTTAAGCAAACCATCAACAGAATGCACAGGTAACGCCTTCATTGATGAAGAAGTACTTGCAGCAGAAGGTATCACTGATCTGGCAAAATATTCGGTAGTGCCGGGAGCAAAGTTGTATAATGATTTATTTATCTAGCTAAAAATTATCCCGATAACGTTTTTGATCCAAAAGAAAATGCAGGTTAAATAACCTGCATTTTTCTTTAAGGATTCGAGCCTTAAGGAGTAATTTTTGAAATCACCCCCATCTGTGTTGATCTGCGATCTTATTTATTCCAAAGTGGTTTTTTCCCACTCGGTTTTATTGTACTTTTCTTTGATGAAGGATTGGTATGGCCATGAAAAGTATCCCGGGCTGCCGCATATTTATCCGGCGGTATCGGTGCCCCATGATGCTCAGCCGTTAGAGGATTAATTTCCGTTGGCTCTTCTACCGGAATATGCTTTTCTGTATTTTCTTCCGTTGGTAACTCTGTCGTAGTTTCTTCCGGCGTTTCAGTTGGAGCCTGTAGCGGGGTGAACGGAATATCAGTTTCTGTCCCTTCTACAGGAGCTGTTACCGATAAGGGCTTGTCAGGAAGCGTAACCTTTTTTGCCATAGGCTTCTTTGGAGCAACTTTTTTAGGCGCTGCTTTTTTTACAGGAGCTGATTTTTTAACCGGGGCTACTGCTGTTTTCGGTGCCGCTTTTTTCGGTGCCGCTTTTTTTGGGGGAGCCACTTTTTTAGGCGCTGCCTTCTTCACTGGAGCAATTTTCTTTGGCGCTGCCTTTTTTACAGCAGCTTTTTTAGGTGCTGATTTTTTTGCTGCCGATTTTTTTGGGGCTGCTTTTTGAGGTGCGGCTTTCTTTGTTACTGATTTTTTAGGCGCTGCTTTTTTAGCAACTGCTTTCTTCGGAGCTACTTTTTGGGGAGCTGATTTCTTAGCCGGCACTTTACTTCCCTGTTTGCGGGCTTCAGATAAACCGATAGCGATCGCCTGTTTTTTGCTCGTAACTTTTTTACCTGAGCCAGATTTCAGGGTACCAGCCTTCTTTTCCTTCATCACTTTTTCCACCTTTTTGGCCGCCCCTTTTGAGTACTTTGCCATACTTGTAATTTTAATGAGTTTGAAATGTATGTTTGCTGAAAAGCCTCCACAAAACTTCCAAACCCTGGCAGCTTATCGGTGGCTTTGCAGCAATGTCCCAAAAAGCATACCACTGATACACAGGCACAAACCCGGTTTTCTGCCATTCAGTATATAATATGGTCTTTTTGCTTATGAAACACCGGTTATAACTGCCCTAATAAGTAATTTTAAAAAAAATTGAAATGTCGTGTAACATTTTCCTCACCACGGCGATATAGTATTAAAAGCAACCAAACGGCTTGAACGAGACATTAGACATACCAATACTAGACGAGCAGATTGAATTATGCAGGCAGGGCAATACCAAGGCATACTATGTGATCTATAAACGCTACGCCAAATCGATGCTGAACAGCAGCATGCGTATCCTGAACAACCTGGCCGACGCAGAAGATATGGTGCAGGATGCCTTTGTAGACGCTTTTAAAAAACTGGACACATATACTTATAAAAGTCCATTTGAAGCCTGGTTGAAACGGATCGTGATCAATAAGTCCATCAGCCACCTGCGTAAGAAGAAGTCGATCTGGGTAGATATAACAACCGTTCAGGCTTCTGATAAAAGTGATGATGACAGTGTGGATGAAGATCTTTTCAATTTTGAAGTACAAAGGGTAAAAAAGGCCATCAGCCTGCTGCCCGAAAATTATAAGCTGGTATTTAACCTTTATGCGATAGACGGATTACCGCAGGAAGAGATCGGTACTTTGTTAGGGATCGCACACAACAATGTGAGGATCCAATATCACAGGGCCAAGAAAAAAATACTGGAAATTATAGAAAAGGAGGAATACTATGGATAACAAATTTGATGATTTCATGCAAAACAACCGTGGGGAGTTCGACGATTACGAACCTTCCGAAGCGATGTGGCAGCGGATCGAAAACAGGATTGAAAATCCGCAAAAAAAGGGGCTGCTGGTGAGCATGGGCGTTCGCAAATGGATGTCTGCAGCCGCTGCGGTGGTGATAGTTGCGGGTGCGGCTTTCTTTCTTACCAGGAAAGAAATAACCCCTGATAAGCCAATGGCCCGTGTTGAAACACCGGTTAATCAAAATACACCGGATACCAACGAAACGAATACACAATTAGCGACTAATACTGACCCAAAACCTACTTCACTCGATACGTTGGCTCCAATACAGTCAACTGCTCCGGAACTGGCTGCTGCAACACCCACTCTGGAATCCATCGAATCGCAGGAACTGGCCCACTATACCAAACTGGTGGAACTGAAGCAACAGCAGATCACTATTCTTAAAAAAGATGAACCATTGCTTTACAAACAGTTTGCTTCCGACTTTGCCAAAATAGACGAGGAGTTTGCAGAACTGAAAAAGCAAAAAAGTCAACACCCAAACAGTGAGCAATTGCTGGAAGCGATGCTCGAAAATTTAAAACTCCAGTCGGCACTCCTTAACCGCCAGTTGGAGATCGTAAAAAACATTAACAACAACAAAAAGAAGCGTTATGAAAAAACATATAAAAGCAGCATTTAGATCATTGGCATTGGCCGTGTTTTTCCTTTTGCCTGCGGCAACATTATTCGCAGGAAACGACTGGAATGTAGAGAAGAAGAAAACCTACAACAAAAGTTATTCTCTTTCTTCCAACCAGAAAGTATCCATCAAAAATTCTTTTGGAAGCGTACAGATCAATAGTTACAAAGGTAGCGAGGTAAAAGTAGAAGTTACCGTAATTGCTAAAGCCAGTAGTGATGAAAGGGCGCAGGATATCCTGGATAATATTACCATCAACGATAACGGTGGAAGTACTATTTCATTCGAAACGAAGATCGGCAACAAAAGTAACCGTGGAAAAAAGAACGAAAACCAGGGAATGGAAATAAATTATGTAGTTCAGATGCCCGAAGGCAATCCGTTGAATGTGCAGAATGAATTTGGTAAAACCACATTGGGTGACAGGAGCGGTTCAACCGACATCATACAGAAATTCGGCGAACTGGTAGTGGGTTCACTTACAAATGTTGAACAAATAAAAGTAGAGTTCGGTTCCATCAAAGCCGACAAGATAAGCGGTGGTAAAACAGCTTTCAGTTATTCTGAAGTGAAGATCAATAACTTCGGCGGAGCCGTGAAAAGTTCGCTTGAATTCTGCAGCAAAACGAAGATCGGCATCACCAACGATGTAACGGATATCAACATCAGCAACTCTTACTCCGATATAGAACTCAGCTTCCCGGCTAATTTCAATGGTACGTTCGCCATCCACACCAGCTTCGGCGATTTTGACAACGACAGCCCGTTCAAGATCAAAGAAAGGGGTGAAGATGACGAGGATGATCACGGGCCAAAATTCGACAAAGACTATGAAGGCGTTTCAGGCACCGGTGCGGTGAAAGTGAAAGTGAAGTCGAGCTTTGGGAAGATAAGGTTTAAATAAACCGATACTGGATACTGGATACTGGATACTGGATACTGGATACTGGATATCGTAGCGAAGAGCTAAGCAACGTTTCCTACTAACGAACATCCGGCAACCAGCATCCAGCATCCAGCAACCATCTCTCCCCTGTTAAACAATTCTTAATTACAACATCATTTGATGAACGGTAGAAGTTTGCCCTGAACGAATTATATTTTCGCTCTGCAAAACGACTCAAACCTTCATCAACAAAAGGTTTACACACCATGACTACCAAGACAACGTGGCTCCTGCTCATCTGTATCTGCTGCTGCAATTCCATATTTGCCCAGAAGGCCCCGGTAAAAAAAATGCCGGCCCAGCGCTTCAATTCCGTTATCAAGATCGATGGCGAGTTGAATGAAGATGCCTGGAAAGTGGCCCCGGTAGAGATAAGTTCGTGGAGCTTCGCCCGGTACCTTTCCGTGCAGAAAGCGCCGAAAATGCTACTGTCATTTATATGATCTACAACAACGAAGGCATTTATGTTGGTGGTTACATGCACGAAAAGAACAGGGACAGCATCGCCTCTGAACTGGTGGGCAGGGATAATTTTGGTAACAACGATTTCCTTGGAGTGGTGTTAGATACTTACCAGGATAAACAAAATGGTTTTGAATATTTTGTTACGCCACTCGGCGAACAATTTGATGCCAAAACCACACCCAATAACGAAGATTTCAGCTGGAATGCCGTATGGCAAAGCGCTTCCAAGATACAGGCCGACGGATGGACATTTGAAATGTTCCTTCCCTACTCTGCCATCCGTTTTGGAAAAAAGAAAACGCAGGACTGGGGATTGAACTTTGTAAGAAGAAGGCAGAAAAGCGGCCAGCAATTATTCTGGCAGCCACTCGATCCGAACATCAACGGTTTTCTTACCCAGGAAGGCACTTACGAAGGATTGCAGGATATAAAGCCGCCAGTACGTTTACAGTTTTCCCCTTATTTTTCCACTTATGTAAATCATGATGGAACAGCTGAACCGGGTACAAAAAAAACTTCCTCGACGGTAAATGGCGGTATGGATGTGAAATATGGTATCAACCAGGCATTCACGCTGGATATGACGCTCATCCCGGATTTCGGGCAGGTGCAGACGGATAACCGCATCCTGAATCTTTCTCCATTTGAACAAAAATTCAATGAGAACCGTTCTTTCTTTACAGAGGGTACAGAACTGTTCAACAAAGGAAATCTGTTTTACAGCCGCAGGATCGGGATCGATCCATGGTATAAAGTTTCCTATGAAGCTGGTTCAGACGAAACTATCACAAAAGATCCGCTGGGATCGAAAATCATCAATGCTACCAAAATAAGCGGCCGTACGCAAAAGGGTCTTGGCATCGGGGTACTCAATGCGGTAACCCAGGCACAATACACCAGCTTTCAAAAAACTGCAACTGGCGAAACCTATAAGTTACAAAGCATGCCGCTGACCAATTACAACATATTTGTATTGGATCAGACTTTAAAAAATAACAGCAGTGTTTCCCTGGTAAACACCAATGTGTGGCGTAGCGGTAGCGCTTATGATGCAAATGTAACCTCCGGCCTCTTTGATTTTTACGACAAAAAGAACACATGGAATGTTGGTGGGAATTTCAGTGTGAGTAATATCATCAATGGAAAGAAAGACATCAGCACTGGTTATGCGCATTCGATCTATTTTGGTAAAACCAGTGGCCGTCTGCTGTTCAGCATCTACCAGGATCTTTATAACGCGAAGTATGATAAAAGTGATATGGGTTATTTTACCAATAACAATTTCGTAGAAGAAGGCATGTGGACAGGCTACAAATGGCGGACTCCAAAAAAGTGGTACAACCAGATGCAATTGAATGTGAACTTCTGGTACAATACACTGGTCACACCAATTGATATTTTTAAACGTAAAAACCTGATGTACCAGAACATAGGTTACAATATTAACGGTAACGCACAAACGAAAAAATTATGGTGGTTTGGTTTTAACCTTTACAGGAATGAAAAGAACAATGACTTCTATGAGCCTCGTTCTTACGGTCGTGTGCTGCGCAACAAAGGAAGCCTTGGGCTAAACCTTTGGTTTGAAAGTAACACTGCGAAGAAATTCTCCTGGACAACTTATATCAATCCGAGCGGTGGGGGCATTTTTGACCGCAGAACTTTTGATGGCGGTGCTACCGCAAAGATCAGGTTCAATACTAAGTTCTCTGTTGATTTTTCTACTTCAATAACAGAAAGTAAAAACCAGGCTGGCTGGGCTGCAAACATCCACCAGCCAAATTATACGGCGCTAACGGACACAATCATTTTTTCCAGAAGAAATGTTTCGGTTGTTGAAAATGTTTTGAGCGTAAAATATAATTTCACTAACAGGATGGGGCTTTCATTCCGCACAAGACATTACTGGAGCAAGGTTAACCCACAACAGTTCTACCAATTGGATTTTGATGGCAATCTGCAGACTCCGGACAGGCCGTTCGAAGGTAATGTAAATCAGAACTACAATTTTTTCAGTGTGGATATGGTGTACAACTGGCAATTCGCCCAGGGAAGCTTTTTCAGCGTAGTGTGGAAAGATATCGGCGAAGATTTCAATCGCAGTTTTGAAAGGAACTACGTGAAGAATTTTGACAAGACCATCACCGGAAAACAATTCAACAGCCTTTCGGTTAGGGTCATCTACTTCCTCGACTATCTTGATATAAAAAAGCGAAAACCGAAAACGATCTGATCTGATAATAAAAAATGGCTGCGGTATTTGCAGCCATTTTTTATTATCATTCGATAAGAACACGCCACAGGCACGTTCCTGCATTCTTAATTCGTAAATGATCTAGTCATTCGGTTCATCATCCGCCCTGTCGGAATTATAACCCACCAATACTGCGGCCATGGTCAGGCCTACATCTTTCAGCATTAACAGCATCGCCATTTGTTTGGCAGCCTCATCTTTGCCATTAGCAATGGTTGGCACGTGAATGGTAAAAATAAAGATCAGCAACATTGCGGCCAGCAGGTAACAAGCCAGCTTTGTCTGTTTGTTGATAAGAATGGCTACCGAAGCCAATACAAATCCGATACCTGTAACGTACACCCAGATTATTCCTCCGGGTATCCATGTGGGAACACTTCCTTTCATGTTTTCGGCATTGATTAGATGGAAAATCCCGAAGATTCCCATGATAATGGCAAATACAATACATGCAAGGCGATGATGTGAGATTTTATTCATACAGCAAAAGTTTTGACTAATATAAATACAAAGTTTCTATAATGCAAGTAGGGATTACACGAATTGAAACGAATTACACGAATTCGAGGAGAATAAAGTGAAATGGTGATACAAAAAGAGCCGATGATAAAATCATCGGCTCCCGGAATAAAATTTATATACTTGTGTTATAAAAAACTTTCCAAAGAATAATAAACCTTCGAAGGTTTCACTATTGACTATTTCAGCATACCCGAAGGAACATCCTTCTCCAATAAATATTTATAAATGAATTTCGTCTTA